>Ga0187782_10003367_pt1 | contig 11894 bp, 11 predicted proteins | sample 0715_SJ02_MP15_2_FD_132454 | JGI IMG/M metagenome (GOLD analysis project Ga0187782, IMG submission 132454) | Tropical peat soil microbial communities from peatlands in Department of Meta, Colombia - 0715_SJ02_MP15_20_MG | ecosystem: Environmental > Terrestrial > Soil > Wetlands > Peat | place...
GGGCCACGGCGAATCGCGCAATTCGGCGAAAAATAGTCCAAGAGTAGTCCAACGGCAGGAAGACCGTCCGGAAACGCTAGAAGCTTAGAGGCTTAAGAAAAGTTGGTAGCGATACCGGGATTCGAACCCGGGTTTCCGCCGTGAGAGGGCGGCGTCCTGGACCCCTAGACGATATCGCCATTGCAGCCAGACACCGCTTGGAACGGCTTAGCCACAGCTTTTTATTTTCGCACGCCCCTTAACCCTTCGCAAGCAAACGTCTAGTGGAGCACTGCGCAAGAAAAACATTCTTCAGGGCTGAAGAGTCTGTGTGCGAACTGGAAGAAGCGCCAAACGGGCACCGGGCGGAGGCGGGACCGCGCCAACACTTGCGATGGCTGGCCGGTTACCTGCGATGCTCGTTAGTTGGCCGCGAGGTCTTCTAAAGCGGCCAGATCGCGCACCAGCAGGGTCGAGCCATTCACTTCCACCAGGTGCTGCCGCTTGAATTCGCTCAGCGTGCGGCTCACAGTTTCGCGCGAACAGCCAATCAATTGTGCCATTTCTTCATGCGTCAACGTCAGTTTGACGCGCACAAACCCGCCGCTGGGACGCCCCTCGCCGGCCCACTCCACCAGAAACCTCGCCAGTCTTTCCGCGGCCGAATGGCTCAGTCCGATCGAGCGGATGACATCATAGGCCATCTGACAGTCGCGGCCCAGGTGTTGCGCCACCTGAAACGAGGCGTCGCTGTGCTCCTTGATGAACTTCAAAAACTCGTCGCGCGGAATGAACGCCAGTTGGCACGGCTGCAGCGTTTCCACCGTGATGTCATACGGCATTCCCGTGAGGATGGGATTCAGGCCAATCACTTCCCCGGCATTGGCGATCTTCACGATGAACGTCTTCCCCTCGCTATTGGTGGTCAGCAGTTTCGCGCGGCCCTGGCACACCAGGTGGATGCCCCGCGCCGCTTCCCCCTCCATCACGATTAACGCGCCTTCCGGGTACGTGCTCACGTGCATGATCGGGCGCAACGCGGCTCGCGAGAGCTCGGAAAAGCCGCAGAAAAACTCGCTGCTGCGCACCCTGCAACTCCTGCAATCATCCTCGATCGGCAGGCCGTACGGCGTGCGCGTTCTGTTCCGTAGTTCTGTGCTTTGCCGCAGGCTGGAGACTTCCGGTCCCTCCGCAACCATTGAATTTGGCATATGGCCTCCCCTCTCCGCCTTCCGTCACGCTAAGCCTTAGCAGAGGCAACTCGAAGGCCTTACTGGAGCAATTCGGTCGTTTTGGTCGAATACCTGCAAGACAAACAAAATGAATCGTTTATTCTGAATGACGAAACGAGGCATGACGCACGTGGCATTCAGGAAGAGGCCCGAACTGAGTCATTTCCCACAATACTGTGTGATCTTAATCACTCTTTATTGTGACATTTGACCGGGGCTCTATATCACTTCCGCCTCATGTCGCGCCACGATCTGACGGCGCTGTTCCGTAAAAATATTCCCGCTTGACAATTGATTACTCTTATGTATAATTCTACATGAGTTAATCTGCGTCTCGTCCTTTTCCCGCGCACTTCCTCTGGAAGGTAACCTTTTCATGGATTCAGATGGGAGCTGCCCGGAAGCATGGGCCTTGTAGGGGCGTTCGCTTCCTTGTGGAAAAACATGTAAGTCATTATTTTTGACATTCTTGTGGACACCCCAGCAGTAACTGGCCCAACAACTCTTTTCCGCTCAACTATTTCCGCACTCTCGCAGGAAAACAGGGGGGTAGGTCCTGCGACTTTTTCTCGGCCCAAGAACGACACGGACCAACTCGCGCGCGGATGAAGAAATACAGCGGGATCCTACAGTGGCGGCGTCGGGCGCTTGGCGATCTCGGCAGCCACCTGCTTCATCTCGTCGTGAATCAATCCATTCGAGGCCAGAATGGACTTGCCGCCCAGGGTAAACGGCCGACCCTCAAGGTCGCTGATCGTTCCGCCCGCTTCTTCGACCAGCACGACGCCTGCGGCAGAATCCCAAGGCTTGAGCCCGAATTCCCAGAAGCCGTCGAACCGCCCCGCCGCGACGTACGCCAGGTCCAGCGCCGCCGAGCCGTCGCGGCGCACACCGTGCGATTTCAACGTGAAATCCCAGTAGTAATAAATATTCGGGTGCGCGTGGCGCTTGTGATTCGGAAAGCCGGTGCACAGCAGGCTGCTCTTCAACTGATCGATCCTGGAGCAGCGGATCCTTTTCCCATTAAAGTATGCACCTTCGCCGCGTTGCGCGGTGAACAACTCTTCGTACACGGGGCTGTAGATGACTCCGAGAACGAGTTCATTATTGCGGGCCAGGGCCAGGGAGACGCAGAAGCAGGGATAGGCGTGAGCGAAATTCGTGGTGCCGTCGAGCGGATCCACGTGCCAGCGGTATTCTGACTCCTTATCCTTTGCCGTGCCTTCTTCCGCCGCGATGGCATGCTCTGGAAAAAACTCCTGCAAGCGGCGCACAATCCATTCTTCGGAGCGCCAGTCGGCCTGAGTCACCAGGTCAAAGTCGCCTTTGTAGGCGATGTCCGGAGGGCGTTCCAGTTCTTCGCGCAAGATAGCGCCGGCTCCTTTGGCGATTTCTACGGCGGCCTGCAGAAATGTCTTGGTCATAAGGTCAGTCGTCAGTTCTAAGTTTTAAGTTTTGAGTTCTAAGTTTTCGTTTCAAGTTTCGGTTTCCAAGTCCTAGAGTCTGATAGCAACGTGTGTGGTTATACGTTATCAGGTTGCCGTCCGGAATGGGAAATCACCGAGAGGGATCCTATTGCGGGCCGGTCAAGTAGGTTGTGCGATGCCGCGCGGAATAGCCCGGCAGGACTTTCACGTCGATGGTGCGATAGGTGTTGGCAGGGCCGTGGGGATTGGGGTAATAGGCCAGGCGGTACTGCGTGCGTAACTCCTGGTCAATGCGGTCAAAGATCACCGGGAGCTCTTGCGCGGAATCGGGAAAGAACATCGCTCCGCCGGTGGTCTCCGTAATGGTTTGTAGTGCGTGTTCGCCGGCCGTGTTGCGGCCGTTCTCATTCTTCACCGGGCGAACCACGATGGTGTACAGCAAGACTTCCGCGCGCAGAGCGGCCTTGCGAGCCGTGTCGAAATCGGAACGGCTGGTGGTTTCGCCGGCGTCGGTCAGCAACACCAGCACGCGGCGCCGTTCGTTGGGACGCTTCTCCATGGCCCGCGAGCCGAGCAGGATCGCGTCATAAATCGAGGTTCCGCCACCATCGGGAATCCTGCGAACCGCTTCCTGAAGCGTCGCCACGCTATCCGAAAAACCCGCCAATTGTGTCACGTTTTCGTCGAAGTAGAATACGCTCATGCGATCATCGGGCTGCAGAATTTGCTTGATGAAATGCGAAGCCGCGTCGCGCTCAAACGGCATCTCCTTGTGCGCGCTCAGACTGGCATCAATCATCAACGCGACGTCCAGGGGCTGTTTAGTCTCCGATTCAAAAATGTCGATCTTCTGCTGCACGCCTTCCTCAAAGACCTGAAACGCTTCCACCGGTAGGTCCGGCGCGGGGCGGTTGTGCTCGTCGAGGACGCTGACCAGCACGTTCACAAGGTTGACATGTACTTTAATCGTGCCACGCGGCGACGCCGCCTGCTGGTCCCTTTCCTTGGCCTGCGCGTCGCTCGGCTTTCCCTGCCCGCTGTTGGCAGGCTGCGCCCATGGCGGCCGGTCGGGTTTCTCCTGTGCCGCAAGCCCGCAGGCAGAAATGAGCAGGATCATTCCTGCAACCAGCGTGTGGCGTCTGCTCTTGGCCTGGAACGTCATCTATTTGTTAAGATGCAGGTTTTGCCTTTGGTGCCGCCAGGGGAATTTCTCCCTGCGCCCAAATGGCTCCATCCTGAAAATACTCCTTTTTCCAGATAGGCACGGTGAGCTTCAGCGTATCAATGGCAAACCGGCAGGCCTCGAATGCCGCGGCCCGGTGAGGCCCGCTGATGGCAATAAAGACGCTGGTTTCGCCGATGTCCAGCCGTCCGAGGCGATGCACCATGGCGACCCGGTGAATGGCAAACCTCTCGTGGAGTTGCGCGCCAATCTCCCTCATTTTGGCCAGCGCCATGGGTTCATAGGCTTCATACTCGAGGTACTTCGTGGCCCGGCCGTGAGATTCGTTGCGGACGAAACCATCGAACGTGACGATGGCGCCATCCCGCCCGGCACGCACATGCCGCACTAGCGCCGCAGGATCGATGGCCGCTTGGACAAGTTCGTAAAGATCGTTTTCGGGTGCGGTTGGCATTTCTCGTGCCGCTCAGCCCCCGCTAACCGGGGGAAGAAAGGCGATCTCATCCCCGCCTGCAAGCCGTGTGTCCCAGGCGGAAAATTCCTGATTGCGCGAGGCAACCAGGGAGGCGCGAAATCCCGCGAGTTGCGGGTAGCGCTCGATGTACCGCTCCAGAAGGTCGCCGAGTGTCGCCCCTTCGCTGATTTCTTCGTTTTCTTCCATGAGGCCGGTAAGTTCACGCACGCGGCCGAAGAAGAGGACCTTCACGCGGGCAGTGGGCGAGACGGATGGCATGTGAAAATTGTAACCTGAGCAGGGGCGGCCTGCCAGCGGGAGGCGCGGCGAAGACGCCAAGGGTTTGCAGCGAGATGCGGCGATGAAAATTCTTCTGACAGGTTCGACGGGATTCGTTGGCACGGCGCTGTGCCAGGACTTGCAGCGCGCTGGGCACACCGTCTGCCGGTTGGTGCGGCCAGGGACACCCGCCGAAAAGACGCGAGGTGCCGGCGGTTTCGAGGTGAACTGGAATCCCGCGACTGGAGCACTGGGCGGCGCGGCGGTGGGCGCGGATGCGGTCGTGAATCTTGCTGGGGCCTCGATTGCGGATGGGCGTTGGACAGCCGAACGCAAGCAGCTCCTGCTTGCCAGCCGCGTGGATACCACGCGCGCACTCGTCCAGGCACTCTCCAAGATGGCGGCTCGGCCGCGCGTGCTCGTCTCCGCGTCCGGGATTGGCTACTACGGAAGTTGCGGCGATCAGGTGCTGACCGAAGAAAGTCCGCTCGGCCATGATTTTCTGAGCCGCCTGGGCCAGGAATGGGAGGCCGAAGCGGCAAAAGCAGAGGCGTTGGGAATTCGTGTCGTGCGAGCGCGATTCGGGGTCATCCTCGCTAAACACGGAGGGGCCTTGCCGCGCATGGCTCGCCCGTTCTTGTGGGGTGTCGGCGGGAAAATCGGTTCCGGCGAACAGTGGATGAGTTGGGTAACGCTTCAGGATGTCGTCGGCATACTGCGATTTGCGCTGGAGAACGGCGCCGTGCGCGGGCCGATAAATGTGGTTTCGCCGCACCCGGTGCGCAACGCCGAATTCACCAAGGTGCTGGCAACGACTTTGCACCGCCCGGCACTGTTCCCTGCTCCTGCGCTTGCTTTGCGCTTGCTGCTCGGCGAGATGGCGGATGCACTGCTTCTCTCAAGCCAGCGCGCGCTTCCCGCTCAACTCGAAAAGCTCGGCTATCGCTTTCTGCTTCCGGATTTGTCTGGGGCACTGGCAGCAGTTTGGGAGACGCCATAGCGCAGGTGCGATTGGAAGTGGGAGCGATTGGGCGCAGGAGTCCTGCGCCCTACAACGGAAACTGCTGAGAATTCACGTTCAGCGGGAATCAGCCACTTCAGTGAAACACGAACTAGACGACGCGGTCTGCCCTTCGGTTCATCCAAGGCAAAGGTCGGCAATCAGATATTGAGCATCCGAAGCAGATCCTCCAGCCTGGACTCGTCCACCAGGAGGCGCAGCTCTTCCTCACCCGGGGCCGTGACCGGCACCTCGCCCTCGTCGAAGGCCTGGAACAATCGCATTTTGGCCACGGCGTATTCTTCGCTGCTGGTCAGCGCGCGGCCATTGGCCTGCGCCCAGCTCTCCAGCGCAGCTTGCACCACCACGATGCACAGCGGAAACGTCTTCTTGCGGTCGGCGGAAACGGCGTAAACGAATTCGCTCGCGGGACCGCCCGAATACGTGATGCGGTTCACTTCGTAGAAGCAATATTGGTAGACGTAGCCGTTGGAAGCCGAGTAGCTCTTCACTCGCCGCACCGCCTCGGGTCGCGTCATGGGCGAATTATTGAAGTGGCTCGCGGCAAAGTCAATAAAGGCGCAGGCTGCATTCCCACTTCGGGATTTTGGCTGAACCCGGGATTTCAATTCGGCACGCAAGAGTCATCCGTGGCGTGACATTGGGTTGTCTCCGTGCGCCGCAGCCAGATTTCATTAGGAATTCCAAATACTTCGATCCAAAGGCGTTAGCAGACGTTTCGCAGCCCACTTGCGGACTGCGCGAGAAAATCGGTGCAGTGCGATTTCGCTGGTCCTTCGCCTGCAATTGCAGAAGGCATGCGACCCCTTCCGCCAACTCCAGAAGCAAGAACATTCGTGAAGAACATGGCCCAAAAGAAAACTACGCCAGAAATGCACCGATTTGCCTTGGCCTGCGTTCTCCTCGCGATGGGTGCGTGGATTCTGAGCTGCGGTGGGGGAGGCGCAGGCTCCGTAACGCCCCCGCCGCCCCCACCTCCCTCCATTCAAGTCGTCGTGACTCCCAACTCGGGAACAGTGTTGCTCGGTGAAACACTCGCGTTCACTGCAAGCGTCTTCAACTCCACGGACACAGCTGTGATCTGGAGTGTCAACGGCATCACCGGTGGTTCTTCTCAAGCCGGCACGATTTCCGCCGATGGAGTGTATACGGCACCTGCGGATCTTCCCCAGGGCGGGACGGTGCAAGTGACTGCCACGAGCCACGCCGATTCCTCAAAGTTCGCTACTGCTAGCGTCACCATTTCCAGCGACATCAGCGTCTCGATTTCGCCGGGGACAGCGAGCGTCGAGCTGGGCGCCGTGCAAGCCTTTCACGCTTCCATTTCCAGCAACGGCAAGCCCGATCCCACGATTCGCTGGAGCCTCTCCGGTTCAGCGTGTCCCAGCGCGTGCGGCAGCGTCAATGCCAACGGAAATTACACCGCGCCGCAGATCCTGCCAGGAAATGCCAGCGTCACCCTGACGGCGACGAGCGTCGCCGATCCTTCCAAACAAAATTCGGCAAACGTCCTGATCACCAGCAACTTCACGTTGCAGCTCAACGCACCCGCGACCGTGCAACCCGGCGTCACGGCGGCGCTGGTGGCCACGATGACGCCGGTGCCCGGATCGAATCCCAGCAGCGCTCTATCATGGTCGCTCTCCGGCACGGGCTGCAGCGGCAGCGCCTGCGGAACCTTGACGGTCACAACCACGCAATCCGCCGGCGGGAATGCGGTCGCCGATACAGCGAACTACACCGCGCCTGTCATAGTGCCGCAACCGGACACCGTGACCGTAACCGTCACGCCGCAAGCCGATCCCACAAAAGCACAACAAGTCAACATCACCATCGCGCAGGGCGCCAGCCTCAGCATCTCTCCGCTGACGGCAACGCTCGCGGACAACGAACGCATCACCCTCACCGCATCCCTGAATGGCGCTGCCAACAATGGCTTGTCCTGGAGCGTCAACGGCGTTTCCGGCGGCAACGCCACGCTGGGACAGATTTGCGTTGTGGGCTCGAGCCCCTGCCAGAGCCTCACCAGCGGCACCGCTACGCAAGCGGATTATCTCGCACCTGGCGCCATTCCTGCGACGAATCCTGTTTCGGTCACCGTGACCAGCGCCAGCAATCCCATCCTTACCGCTTCGGCGCAAATCACGGTGATCAACCACGTGCTGGTCAGCGTACAGCCGAGCAACGTGACGCTGCCGCCACTGGGTGTGCAAGGATTCACCGCTTCGGTCTTGGGTACGGAAAATCAGAACGTCGTGTGGCAAATCCAGGGCACGGGCTGCACTGCGAACGGCTTGTGCGGCACGATCACAGCAGCGGGCACCTACACAGCCCCCGGCGTCGCGCCCACGCCTGATGCGCTGACCGTCGTTGCCGTCAGCGAGGACGATTCCACACAATCGGGCAGCGCCAACGTCACTATTTCCAGCGGCCCAAACATACTGACGCTGCATCCCGCAAGCGTCTATGCCGGCGGGGCCGATGGCTTCACTTTGCTCGTGGAGGGCAGCGGCTTTGTGCCTTCCCAACCGGGCCCTGGCTCCGTACTGCAAATTGGCGGCACCGCGCGCATCACGACGTGTGACAGCACTAATTCCTGCACAGCCCCGGTGAGCAGTACCGATGTGGCCTCAGCCGGGAACCTCAGCGTGCAAATCGTGAATCCCGATACGAGCACGTCGAACGTGGTGAACCTCGTGATCGTGACGCCCGGCAGCAGCGAAGACGTTGTCAGCCTGACCAGCAGTTCCCCCGCCGCGACCGGCAACGACATTACCGTCGTCGAGCCCACCACCGCCGGGCTGGATACCACCGATACCAATCTGGATCTGGAAGTGGCCGCGATCGGCCTGTTCACCACCTCCACAAATACCTGCACACTCGCTGGAAATCCCATTCCGCTGGTGCGGCCTTCCTCGGGCACCGCCGCCGCGGATATCTGCCTTTTCTCGGAGGCGGGTTTCGACACGAGCATGAGCTACACGGTCTCCGGCTCCGGTGATGTCACGGTGATTGCGCAGCAGCCTGCCGGCCTCGGCATTATTCACCTCACCTTGCAGGTCCCTGCAAGCGCAACGGCGGGCGCGCGAACCCTTTTCATTCAAAACGCCAACCTGGATCGCACCGCCGCAACGGGCGCCCTGGAGATTCAATGAGATTCCGGAGACCACGATGAGCTACGCGCAACGCCGCCGCTTCTTGCGGCTCTTGTTCCTCGCGGGCCTCCTATTGCTTGCCATGACGGCGCGCGCCACGACGTACGTGCGGCTGCGCTTCCCGGACCTGGTGCATTACGCCTCGGCCATCGCTCGGCTGCGCTGCGTCGGCGCCGACACACGGGTCGAGAATGGTGAAATCTTTACCGACACGCGCTTCCACGTGCTGGAAACCGAAAAAGGGCAGTTGCCGACTTCCATCGTGGTGCGCCAGCCGGGCGGAAAATTCCAGCACCTAAATTCGCACGTGGAAGGGGCCCCGGAATTCCGTGTCGGAGAGGAAGTCTACCTGTTTCTCTGGGGGCGCCCAGGCAGACAGTTCTATGTGCTGGGCTGGTCGCAGGGAACGTTTCGCGTGCACCGCGACGCCCTCTCCGGCAAGGAAACCGTTACGCAGGATTCCGCTGAAATGCCCGTCTTTGATCCCGAGACTCATGCCTTCACGAAGATGGGTGTCAAAAACCTGCGGATCGAAGTGTTCCAGGAACGTGTTCGCCGCGAGGTCTTGCGCGCGGTGCCATAGATTGTCTTTTTGCGGGACGCAGAATTTTGTAGGTGAATCGGATTATGGATCGGAAGGCAATGAAAGAGACATGCGAAAGGCAAGGTAGAAGCAAACCATGAGAGAGACGGTCCGAAAACTTGGCGCCATTGGCGTCGCCGCTTTCTTCGCGCTCTGGTCCGTGGGCGCCGCCCACGGGTACTCCTTCAATGAGATCGTGCCCGATGTCCGCCAACCGGTCAGCGTTTCGGGAGGCTCGGCCTGCCCGGTTCCCGCGCAGCAACTGACCAGCGCCGGCAGCTTGTCTTATCGCTGGAGCACGGCGCTTGGCAGCAATCCCACAACCATCCTCACGCAGGACCAGACTCCTACTGGCAGCCTGAATGAAATCGCGCAAACCATCCAGCAGGCGCTCGCCGTGTGGACAAATGTGAGCGGCACGACCCTGACGCCGGCTTCCCTGGCTCCGCTGACAAGCATCTCCTCCGCGAATGCCTGCGGGACCGATGGGATCAACTCCATTTGCTTTGACCAGCCGGACGCAGCCTTCACCCCCGGCGTGCTGGCGTTTACCCGCGTCGTTACCGCCGACACCCTTGGCATTCAGGTTGGCAGCAGCCCTGTTTCCACGGAACTCGGCCAGATCCTCGACGCCGACATCTACTTCAATCCCAGCGACTCGTTGGTCTCCTTCGCCACTCCCCAGGCGCTGAGCGCAAATCCAGGCTCCTACGACTTGGAATCGATCCTCACCCACGAACTGGGCCACACGCTGGGATTCAGTCATTCCGCGGTTTGGAGCGCCATGATGTTCCCGTTCGCTCCCGCGCCGGGCACTCTTGCCGGGCAGCGGCCCACAGCACAGCAGCCAGACGCCCCGCTGGCGGACGACGATCGCACCGGCTTGCGCGTCCTCTATCACGATCCGAATGACACGCTCTATGTGGGCTCGATTCAGGGACACATCATTCCTGCGAATCCCATTTCGCTGCCGTCGGCGCCTCCAGGAGTCACCGGAGTATTCGGCGCGCATGTCGTGGCCATGGATGCCACGAGCGGCGCTGTCATTGCGGGCACGCTGGGCGGCTGGAGCTGCACCGCGCCCGGCCCGGTGCAATTCGACGGCACCTACGAAATCGATCAGTTGCCCGTTGGCGAAAGCTACAAGATTTACGCGGAACCCCTGGATGGCGCGGTCGCGCCGAGCGATGTGAGCGATGCGCTCGTTTCGCTCTGCCGCAATTCCACTACGGACCCGGGCTGGCCGCCGCTGCAGGGCTGCGTGGTGCCGCCGGCGGATACCTCTTTCACCACGCGCACGCTTCCGGCCCCCTAGATCTGCCTCGGGACCACCGCAGAAACGTCTTTTCTCATTTCTCTCTTCTGTTTTCTGTTTTCCATTTTCTAATTTCTAATTTCCAATTTCCGGGTTTTCTCAGAAATACTCGATGGCCTCTGGGGAAGTCCGGAAGGCGTATTGCTCCGCCTGAAGCCGGAACGCATCTTCGAGCGCCGCCCCGCGGCCCTGCGCAAACAGCGAATCGCTGGTGACGTCTGCAAACCCATGCGACTGAAGGAGGCGGTCTTCGGCATCACGTTGCGTCTCAATGACCCCGCCGCGCCTCAAATGAAGAGGCACAGCGCCTTTCTGCACTAGCGCCGGGCCAATAAGTAGAAAACGGTGGCAGTGGAGCGGATCCTCTTCGGCGCAGAGGATTGCCGTGGGCGCTTCGCGGGCGCGCGAAATGGCGCGGTCCACGGCCTCCAGAAAATCGGGAGCTTTGCGCCGGCCGGCATAATCCACCAGGCCGTTTGGCAGGTAATAGCGCGGATCCAGCGGACGCCCGCCCAGTTGCTCGCCAAGAAATTCGTAACGTATTTTCGCCGCGGTGAGCCGCGCTTCCAGCGGTTGGCGGTTGAACTGCGGATAGCGGAAACTCCCGGGCCGGCTGCGCACATCGCAAAGCACTTTGATCTCGTAACGCAGAAGCGTGCCCAGCAGATCGGACATCTCCAGATTGGAGTGCCCCAGGGTAAACAGCTTTGCTTGCTTGGCAGGTGCAGTCATGGGCGAATTCGGTTCCTTGGAAGTGTAACGCGTTCCGCCCCGCCTGGGTTTCTGTCCGGCGGATCGTCACGTCCTCGTGGTTCGAGCCGGTGGAAGTTAAGGCGCGCCTTTGCTCCCGTTAGGATGAGGTTCTTCCGGAAATGGATTCCAATTCGCTGACCACGCGATCGAGTTCGTCAATCAATGGGTGGTTGCCCGCCGCGCGAAAGGCCGTGATCAGCGCGCGGTAGTACCACAGCGTCCCCTCTTTTTCCCCGGCGAAACGCTCAAACACGCCTTCACCATGGACGCGCAACTCATAGAGTGTCTCGCGTGCGTTAGAAAGCTTGTCGGCGGCGGACACCAGGAGCACGTCGGCAGATTCTTTGCAAACCCGCGCGAGGTACGCGCGCTTGCGCTCCAGCCACGGCGGTTTTGGATCGCTATACGCGTCCGTGCAGCCGTCCACAATCTCCGCCACGCGCTTGCCGAATTTCCGGCGAATCTCGCGCAGCCGCGGAAGGCCGCCCTGATCTTCCACCGCGTCGTGCAAAA
>Ga0187782_10003369_pt1 | contig 11893 bp, 7 predicted proteins | sample 0715_SJ02_MP15_2_FD_132454 | JGI IMG/M metagenome (GOLD analysis project Ga0187782, IMG submission 132454) | Tropical peat soil microbial communities from peatlands in Department of Meta, Colombia - 0715_SJ02_MP15_20_MG | ecosystem: Environmental > Terrestrial > Soil > Wetlands > Peat | place...
GGCCCAGTAATAGGCGCCGAGTGTCGCTTGAGCCGCCACGTGGCCCTGTTCGGCAGCCTTCGTAAACCAGCGAACGGCCTCGGTGTAATCCTGGGAAACTCCTTCTCCGGTCGCGTAGCGCGCTCCCGTAGCAAATTGTGCTGCGGGATCGCCTTGTTCGGCGAGCGCTTGCAAGTCGCCAGTCCCAGCGGGAGCTGCGGCGGGTAATCTGGGAACGGCTTTTGGTTGCTCGGCGGATGGAGTCACGGTCGGCCGACGGCGGCTATTCCCATCCCAAGTTCCGATCAGCCACAGAATAACGAACACGATCGTAATTGCCGCCGCGATCAGAACACCATTGCGCGAGCGGGAACGTCCCTGGAGGGGCAGATCGGCCGCGTCTTCGACGAGAAATTCATCGTCCACATTTGACTTTACCCCTGAGTCCCCCTGCGGTGAGTCTGCGCGGCGCACAGCGCCAGAGACGACCTCCACCAATTGCAAAAGAACCAGCTCATCCTCCGGACCAAAGCCCTCCACCTCCGGAGAAAACACTTCAAGTAACCCAATGATTGAACCATCTGAGCGAATCGGCGCTCCCAGCATGGAGCGGATGCCCAGGGCCCGGCAACCCTCGCGGTCCACGCGCGGGTCGGACTCGGAGTCATCGCAACGTAGCAAAGTGCCGGTCCGCACGCACTCGCCGGAAAAACCGGAGCCAATTCTGAGGTGCGCGCCACAAGGAGGCGCGTCGCGGCCAGCGTTGGCGCGACAAACCATGTCGCCGCCCTCGGTCAAGGCGATAGCCGCACCGGTGGCTCGCGTAAACGCCTGCGCTCTTCTTGCGATCAGGTGCAGGGCCGCATCCAGATCGTTTCCAAGCCCTTCCACCTCGCGCTTCACCGCAGCCAGCGCCGCAAGCATCGCGGTATAGTCCGGCTGCGCGGGCGCCTGAAAATCCTCCGCGCTCTGACTCTCAAACACATGCTCCCGCGAAGCATCAGCCGTCTCGGCTGCATGGTTGACACAGGCTGCGACCGCGTTGGCGAAGAGCCACTTCTTCAATGCCAGAATTAATTCCGGCTGCATTTCGGGAAACTGAACTCCGGCGCGTCCCGACGGCTCGGTCCAGATGACTTTACCTTCAGTTGGAATAACGGCATGGGTTTCGGGAAGATCAAGGAAGAAAGCTTCTCTTTGACCGACCTCCAGCGGGGACGAGGTTTGAATCGCCATGCCGTCCTCGCTGATGTCAACAATTTCGCTCAGCTCAAGTGCAGGAGCGCTTGCGCTTTTGCTCAGGCTGGCATAAGCAGGAAGCTGAACCTTATGCCGCGCTCGCCGGCGACGATCCCGCACCGGTGGCGCCTGCAAGCCGATCTCAGCAGGACTGGATCTGAGAGATTGCATGCTGCGACTGGCTCCATATTACTCCAGGCACGCGGGAGTGGAGCAGAAAGAAGAAACCCGAAGGAGAACCAGTGTCAGGCGCAGTGCCGTGGCACCCGCAGACTGGAAAGCCGCGCCATAGCTGCAACCATCATGCTGGACAGCAGTTGCATAGTGGCTATGTCGCGGTTGTCGAAGGCATAGGGTGCGGCGGACAGGACCTCGAAAACTCCTAGCGTCCTGCGGAAATGGCGCAAGGGGGCGGCCAGGATTGAACGCACACCCAGGCGACGGCAACTGGCCAGGTCCACGCGGGGATTTCTTTCGGCATCATGGCAAAGAACCACTTCGCCAGTGCGAACGCAATCGGCAGAAATGCCGGAATCGGTTTGCAGTCGGACTCCCAAGTCGGGCGCGGTTCGCCCAGTGCGAGCCCGGCAAACGATTTCGTCGCCGTGGCGCAAGGCGATCGCGGCTCCGGTTGCGCCGGTCAAAGCCTGCGCGCGCTCAGCAATTACGTTGATTGCTGGCTCCAAGTCAATCTCAGCCGGATGAAGTTCATGTTCGAAGCGCGAATGGCGCGTCAGACTTGGACCAGGATGTGAGCCGATCGCTCGAGCATGATGGCGCGAGGGCGCGAGCGCGCTGAAAGAGGCAGTCGTCCGGTTCTCGGACACGGATGAGGGCACCGTCTGAAGTAGTTCGCGCACCAGCCGGTCCAACTCGGCATCGGCAATCAAATGCGCGGTCTGCTGCCCCCGCAGCGATCCTCCGAGAACGCGCGAAAGGCTCAGCACCGCTCGGCTGCCGCACCTGAAGCACTGGGATGTGTTGTTCCTGCTGATCAGCTCACATTCAACGCAGAAAACGGCAGTCTGCAATTCGATGAAATGAATGTCCTGCCCCGTGAGCTTTTCTGCCATCGCGCTCTTTTCGCGGACTCTTGCGAATCAGAAAAAATAAATGGCAGAACCTAAACGAGAAAGTGACACAGCTGGTTCGCGCCTGTGGATAAAGCTTAATAGTGGCAGGATCAAGGAGGGCAACTCCGACTAGTACTTGCAGTCGCCAAGCGGACGCCAGATCGCAACTGCCGCGGCCTAAGATGCTAGAATTTCCTCATTGATTATGACCATCCCTCGGTTGACTTCATCCGCTTCCTATTCCGAACTGAAAAGCAAAATTCAAGACAGACAAGCACGGGTTGCAGTGATTGGCCTTGGCTACGTCGGGCTTCCTCTCGCACTTCTTTATAGCGAACAGAAGTTTCCGGTTACCGGCTTTGACATCGATGAGCGCAAGATTTCTACTCTGCAACAGGGCGGATCCTATATCTTCCGCATTCCCCCGACGGAGATTCAAGTCGCCAGAGCCCAGGGGTTCAGCGCCACGAGCGACTATTCCCGGCTGGAGGAGATGGATGCGATCATTATTTGTGTTCCCACCCCGCTGAACGAGTATCACGATCCCGATCTGAGCTACATCACCAATACCGCGAAAGCCATAGCTCCACACCTGCGCGCGGGTCATTTAGTGATTCTGGAGAGCACAACCTACCCGGGCACCACGGAGGAGGTACTGCACCCGATTCTGGAGAAAGAAAACAGGAAAACGCTGAAAGCTTCGCGCGGAGGCGCGACCGATCAACAGCAGTTCTACGTGGCGTTCTCCCCAGAGCGTGAAGATCCGGGAAATCAGACCGTGGCCCGCCGGGATATACCGAAGGTAGTCGGAGGACTGGATGAAAAAGCGTCTGAGCTGGCGTCGGCGCTCTACGGTTCGATCTTCAATCGCATCGTGCGCGTCTCGTCTCCGGCTGCCGCCGAAATGACCAAGCTCCTGGAGAACATTTACCGCTGCGTGAATATTGCCCTGGTCAATGAACTCAAACTGCTATCGCTGCGCATGGGAATTGATATCTGGGAAGTGATTGAAGCGGCCTCGACCAAGCCTTTTGGATTTCAGCCGTTCTATCCAGGCCCAGGGCTGGGCGGCCACTGCATCCCGGTGGACCCGTTTTATCTCTCCTGGAAGGCACGCGAGTGCGATTTTCGGACTCGGTTCATTGAGCTCGCCGGGGAAATCAATACCGGGATGCCGTACCATGTGCTCGAATCGGTGGCCAAGGCTCTCAACCAACACAGGAAAGCTCTCAATGGCGCGAAGGTGCTGGTGCTGGGACTTGCCTACAAGAAGGACATCGACGACTTGCGCGAGTCTCCTTCACTGACCATCATTGAGTTGCTGCAAAAAGAGGGAGCTCAAGTGAGCTATAACGATCCTTATTTCCCGGCGGTTGGTAAAGGCCGCAAGTACGATCTGCATATGAAATGCACGCCGCTGGAAAACCTTGGTCAGTACGATTGTGTGCTGATCGTGACTGATCACTCCGATTACGACTATGATCGCATCGTGCGCGAATCGCAGCTTGTCGTAGACACCCGCAATGCGACGCACGGCATCACCGACCCAAAAATCGTGCGGTGCTAGTTGGGTTTCCTATGGAAGAGCGGAGATAGAGCGAACTAGGGGACAAGCGTCGGAAGAATGCGCTCGAATCTGGGCGAGATACGCGGCGGACGTTGGTGAGAACGCCTATTGCTGAACTGAGCTGGCGACCGAAGAGAAGACATTGTTGGCGTTTCCACCGATTAAGCGGATCGTGCCAACCACAATCACCAGAATAACGGCCAGCATCACCGCATATTCGGCCACATCCTGACCCTTCTCTTCTGACCAGAGTCGATGTAAGAAGCTTCGCAAAGCTTGCCTCCTGGCGCTAAGATCACAATCTACCTTCAAGGTGCCATCCTCAGTGACCAATCATGGGTGCAAGGCATGATGCGATCCTATAGCTCTATGGTAATCTTGCCTCTTTCCGGCAGCAATAGCTCTTGTAGGTCTGGCAATGGCACGAAAGTGCTAGGTCGCTCATGAGATGGGCTTCAGCGGCAGACCCTGATTCACGGCAAAGAGTGCCAATTCCAGGCGCGTGGATACCCCCAATTTATCGAAGATGTTACTAAGGTGATGCTTGACCGTGTCCTCGCTGATCTTGAAGTATTCCGCGATTTCCTTGTTGGAGTACCCGGCAACCACCGCTGAAACGATCTCCAACTCCCGCGGGGTCAGTCCAAATTTCCTTTGTCGCGCCTCTTCGCCGGAAGATTGAATCAGGGTTCGAAGGTACTGCACCAGGTTGGAGACGCTCTCTCGTCCGACCCAGTATTCCCCGGACATCACCGTGTGGATGCTTCTGAGCAGAAGCTGCGTGGCGGAGTCCTTCAACACTACGCCGCGGGCGCCCAGTTGCAGGGCTTCGACGATCTGGTTTTTCTCGGCCGCTGCGGTCAGAAGGATGACTCGTACGCCATTCGAGCCTGAACCCGTACTCATTTCCCGCAGGGCTTCCAGCCCGGGGTGGCGCGGCATGGCAAGGTCCAGCAACAGAATGTCGGGTTTGAGCTGGCGCGCCAGTTTGACCGCTTCCGCCCCATCACAGGCTTCACCAATCACCTTGAGATCAGGTTCAGTTTCCAACAAGCGCCGCAATCCATCGCGAAAGATAGGATGATCATCGGCAATCACGATGCGAATTGGTTGTAATCTTCGGTTATCCATGAATTGCGCCTTGGCGTTGCGGAACTGTGATCTCCAATCGGGATCCATGTCCCGGATTTGATTCTATCGTGAGTTCCCCTTCAAGCAAACGGACACGCTCTTTAATCACCAAGGGTCCCTTTCCCATGCTGTCGAGCTCGTTCTGGGATAGCCGTCCCGAGAATGGGAATCCGCGACCGTCGTCCTCGATTTCCACCCTCCAGTTGCCGTTCCTGACTCCCAGGCGCACCAGCACCTGTCGCGCCTGACTGTGCTTGCGAACATTTACCAGGGCCTCTTGCACGATCCGCGCGACCTCACGGCACACTGGTTGTGGCATCTGGAGTTCTGCTAAGTCTGACACGAAGCGGGCAGAAATACCGGTCTCGCGCTGAAAGCGGTCCACTGTGTCGTGGATCACTCCCAGGAGCCGCTTTGAATCGACATCCAGGGTTTTCATCTGCTGCATCAGTTCGCGTAATTTGAGAACCTCTTCGCGTAACAAGCCTTGGATACGCCCCAGCTCCGTCGTAACCAAGTCCGGCTTGGTGGCAGATTGGCGGCGTAGGACATCCACCTGCATTTCCACCGCGATCAGCGATTGCACGGCCCCATCGTGTAATTCCCGGGCGAACCGTGCACGCTCGACGGCTCCCGCCCGCAACCGCAAGCGGCGCAACAGCAACACATTGTAGACTGCTGGTCCCACCTGCCGCACCCATTCCTGCAAAAAGTGCAACTCTTCTTCAGTTTCATGGGTGAGTCTTGGGTCAAGCAGGAATAGTCGTCCTCGCCATTCATGCCCGAACTCAAACGACACCACCAGAGCCTCGTGAAACTCATGGACCTGCGCGAAACCGCCGAGGAATTCCGAGTTCGGGTTCGGAATGCGTATTCCCTCTTGGTCCAGAGCCAACAGCGAGAAACCCTCCGCTTTATTACGGTCATCGCGCTCCGCATAACAGGCCATCGCCTGAGATTCATGCAGGTAGGTCTCGCGCTCTTTGCGCGTGGGCTCAAGCCAGCGAAAGGAGTGTCCCTGTTTCCCAGTCAGCTCTGCCACAAAAACTCGGTGACTATCGACTTCGTGGGAAGCAATCAATAGACGCTCCGCCCCGTACATGGAAAGGAGTTCCCCGGCGATGTCCTGCAGCGTTCCTGAAACGCCGGCTTCCACTCGTGCCCTCCCCAAGGTGCGATTAATGAAGACACGCTCGGCACGAAGCTGCTTCTGTTGCTCAGCCAGGTATCCGAGAAGGAAGCCGAGGACGAGGAGGGAAACAGAGCGCATGAAGAGGCTCTTCGGCTCGAAGTACGTGGCATCGACCCGCAAACCGGGCAGATTGTAGCGAAGAGGGAAAGCATCGATCCAGGTGACAAAACCCCAATGGACCGCGAAACTTTCCAACCACAGTAATCCAACCTCGGCGGCCGCGGTACCTACCGTTTCCCATAAGCCCCATCGGTAGGCGGCAGCCGCCAGCACGAACACAAAGAACAGAAAGAACGGGTTGCTTCCGCTGGTTGCGAAAATGGAAATTACCGCCGGCCAGATTATGTCTGCAGTATGGACAAGCACGCGGAAAGACGGTGTCGACTGTTGCCTCCGGCGCAAGAAAATGATGATGATCACTCCCTGCGCAATGTAGAACGCTAACAAACCAAAGGCCCAGAGCGAGTAACCGATTACCGCCGGATCCATCCAGACGGCAACCAGGGCAGAAACGGCCAGGAAGACCCGTGCCGAGGCCAGCCAGCGCTCAATTCGGCGTACTTCCCCGGGGCTCATAGGGGCCCCGAGTCTCCAAAGGAACCGATCTCGAACCGCTCGGATAGGCAAGTGATTACGTCCGCAAAACCGCAAAGCTATGCCAACGGATGATATTAACTCCCAGACCCCCGAGCAAGCGAAACTTCGGCTTGCTTGGCGATCGAAACTCGTTATGGAGTCATAGTCACCACTTTAGTTAGGTTACGCCAGTAACTTTCCCTCGTCTTGCCCGCACCTACAATGAAGGACAGAGCTAACATGCGTGGACGCTCCAAGCTCTGGATCTTGGCTGCCGGCACCCTGGTGTGTGCTCAGATCCTGGCGTCGGTCACCCTGCACGGCTTCGCCCTGGTCGCAGCCAGCGATCTGGCACAACTGCTTCTTTTGCTTTGCGGTACGCTGGCCCTCGTCCCCATAGTGCGCAAGAGCCACGGCCGCGCTCGGATCTTCTGGGCGCTCATGATGTTAGGGACGGGGTTCTGGCTGCTATATCAAGGATTGTGGTGCTACTTCGAAGTGTTCCTGCGTAAGGACGTGCCCGACCTGTTCGTCTGGGATGTCATCCTCTTCGTGCATCTGGTTCCTATGATCGCCGCCCTCGCGGTACAGCCGCACGTACAGCAAGACCAACGCAGTACCCGCCTAGGTACCCTCGATTTTGTGATGCTGCTGATCTGGTGGCTCTATCTGTATCTGGTAACTCTGATTCCCTGGCAATATGTTTACCCGGATCCCGCCGTCTACCAGCACAATTTGAACGTCGTTTATCTGGTGGAGAAACTGGCATTGCTGGGTGGCCTCGCCATGCTCTGGCTTCGGAGCACGGGTTATTGGAGCCAGGTGTATGCGAATTGGTTCGGTTGCACGCTGACTTATGGCTTAAGTTCTTATCTGGCGAACTGGGCAATTGAGAGGAACGTTTATTTTACCGGCAGCTTGTACGATGTACCCTTGGCAGCATCGATGGCATGGGTCACCTGGATCGGAGTGAAAGCCCTCCATGCCGCTCCCGAACAGAAACCGGCACGCAATGGCAATGGCCACGCAGTCTGGGCGGCGAGACTCGGGATGGTTGCCGTTTTTTCTCTCCCCTTGTTTGCCGCTTGGTCGGCGTTTGATTTCGCCATCCCTGAACCCGTGCGCAGGTTTCGGCTGGTTGTCACGCTATGCACCATGCTCGTGCTGGGCGGCATGGTGTTTCTGAAACAACACATGCTGGATCGTGAACTCCTTCGCCTGCTGAATGCATCCCAGGAAGCGTTTGAAAATCTAAGGCGGTTGCAGGCTCAATTAGTGCAATCGGAGAAACTCGCTTCCCTGGGACAGCTCGTGGGAGGCGCCGCCCACGAATTGAACAATCCCCTGACGGCCATGCTCGGCTATTCCGAGTTGCTGGTATCGACGCCGCTCAGCAACGAGCAACGCTCGCTCATCCAGAAGATCGAACAGCAGCTCCGCCGGACCCGTACATTGGTTTCCAGTCTGCTAAGTTTCGCCCAACAGGTTCCCGCGGAAAAGACTCCGATCGATATCAATGCCCTGGTACAGACTGCGGTTAAACTTTATCCTCCGCAATTGCACGGGGCTTACGTCCAGGTTCGCACGGACCTGGCCAGCAATTTGCCGCGTGTTCTTGGGGACTCGAATCAACTCTTGCAGGTCTGCCTGCACATCACGAACAACGCACTTCACGCGATGGCGGAAAAAGGTGGAATGCTGCAAGTGATCACGCGGGCCCAGGACGACCTGGTTGTCATTGAATTCTGCGACAACGGCCCCGGCGTGCAGGATCCCGAACGGGTTTTCGATCCGTTCTACACTACGCGGCCAGTCGGCCAAGGTGCAGGTTTAGGTCTCAGCGTTTGCTATGGCATCATCCAGGAACATAAAGGGAAGATTCTTTGTCAAAATCGCCCCGAAGGTGGGGCGACATTCCGCGTCGAACTTCCTGCCTTGACAGATGCATTGGCGGCGCCACGCCCGTCTCTGCCGCAGTTCCACTCCCACACCGAGGCAAAAACCGCAGCGACTCACTAGATGTTCTGCGGAACTGCGCGCCTCCGCGTTCTCAGCGCTTTCGGCGGTTTAGGATTTTGCTAGTCGCGCAGAGAGACGCTAATTCCTACGATGCCTGGAGCTCCACGGTTCGCTTCAGCTGTCCGCAGGCCGCGAAGATATCGCGCCCTCGCGGACGGCGTACAAAGGCTGGGACGCCAGAAGCGATCAGATTCTTCTGGAACTGCAGCACCCGCTCTTCAGAAGGGGTTTCGAACGCGATGCCCGGCCCGGGGTTCAGCGCGATCAGGTTCACCTTGGCACGAGTGCCGCGAATCAGTTCTGCGAGTTCGCGCGCGTTTTGAGCCGAGTCATTCAGCTCATTGAGAAGCACATATTCGAAAGTGAGCCGCTCTCGGGGGCGCAGCGGAAAAACTCGGGATGCTGCCATCAACTTCTCGAGATTCCATTTGCGATTGATCGGCATCAGGCGGCTGCGCAATTCGTCGTTGGAAGCGTTCAGCGAAATGGCTAATTTTGGCCGTACTGGTTCGGCGCCAAAATCATAGATTCGTGGAACAATCCCGGCGGTCGACACTGTCATGCGCGATTCCGCGATGCCGACTCCTTCCACCAGCAGGCGCACTGCTTTCATGAAATTGTCGTAATTCAGAAATGGCTCACCCATGCCCATGAAGACGATATTCACCCGATCCTGCGGCAGCAGCACGCTACGCTCATTCAAAACCGCGCAAATCTGGCCGATTATTTCTCCCGCGGTCAGGTTGCGCTTCACGCCCAGCAGCGCAGTCAGGCAAAACTGGCAGTCCACCGCGCAGCCGACCTGGCTGGAAACGCAGATCGTCGCCCGATTCCACGCTCGGCTCTCCTCTTCAGTGCCGGCTTCGCTGCCATCCCCCGCTTCTCCGCCGTCTCCTTCCGGCATCCAGACGGTTTCCACGTTTTTTCCGTCAGCTAGGGCCATCAAGTAGCGCACCGTGCCGTCCGTGGAGACAAATTTCTTTTCGATCCTGGGCAGCCCCACGGAGAATCCCGCCTCCGCCAACTCGCCTCGGAACGACTGGGGCAGGTTCGACATCTGCTCAGGGCTGTGAACTCGTAGCCGGTAGATACCTTCAAAGATCTGCTGGCCCCGGTATGAGGGCTGGCCCGCCTCTTCGGCAAAGCGCGTAAGTTCCTGAAGCGTAAGGCCCAACAGAGCTTTTTCGTTGGCTTTATTCATGCATCTAACTGATTCTAGTGCAGGAGTTCTTGCAAAACCCGTACAAAATCGGGAATCTGTGGCTAAGTGTTTGCTCCGCAAGGAGTAACGATCTCTAAATGAACTCCCGCCTCTTGTGTAACAATAATTGCAGTAGCCGAGCATAGTATCCCCGGATTGCTGGGTAACAAGCTATGGTTGGAGATGTTCGCAGCATTCAGCGCGAAGTGCTGCCCAATGGGCTGACGGTGATCACCGAACAGATGCAGCACATTCGTTCGGTCTCCATCGGCATTTGGGTCAAGACCGGCTCGCGAGATGAGGATCTGCAGTGGAATGGGATCTCGCATTTCATCGAGCACATGGTCTTCAAAGGGACCAAACACCGCTCGGCGGAAGACATCGCTCGCCAGGTCGATTCCATCGGCGGAAATATGGACGCCTTCACCGCCAAGGAGTGCATCTGCTTCAACGTAAAAGTGCTGGATGAGCATTTGCCCATCGCTCTGGATGTTTTGAGCGACTTGGTCCTCAATCCCGTCTTTGCTACTCAAGACATCAGCCGGGAACGGGGCGTAATTCTCGAAGAAATCAAGATGGACGAGGACAGTCCCGACTACCTCGTGCACGAGATTTTCACCCAGAACTTCTGGAAGGATCATCCGCTGGGCAAGCCAATCCTGGGGACCAAAGACACAGTCAAGAAGTTCGAACGGGATCCGGTTCTCAACTTCTACGGCCAACGATTCGGGCCGGGCAATCTCATCATCAGCGCGGCCGGCAATTTGCATCACGATCAGTTCGTGGCGCTGGTGAATAAGCACTTTCAGCACATGAAGCCGGTCAAGAACGGCTTTCATAGCCCGCAGCCGAAAATTGTGCCGCGCATCATCCTGCGCAATAAGAAGGCTCTCGAACAAGTACAAATTTGTGTTGGCGTGCCTTCCCATCCCATTGCTCACAAAAAGCGCCATGCTTCCTACATTCTGAATACCCTGCTGGGCGGCGGCATGAGTTCGCGGCTATTCCAGAATATTCGCGAGCGCCAAGGCTTGGCCTATGCAATCTACAGTGACCTGAATCCCTACCGCGACACCGGCTGCCTCTCCGTTTATGCCGGCACTTCACGAGAATCGGCGGTTAAGGTCGTGCATTGCGTCGTCTCCGAGTTCCGCAACCTCAAGGCGGAGCAGGTCCCGGATGAAGAGCTTCGCCGCTCCAAGGACCAGTTGAAGGGCAGCTTGATGCTGTCGCTCGAATCCTCCACCGCGCGCATGTCGAATCTTGCCCGCCAGGAAATGTACTTCGACCGTTTCTTCAGTATGGACGAACTGCTGGAAAAGATCGAAGCCGTCACCGCCGACGATCTGCAGCAGCTGGCAACCGAGTTCTTCCACACTGAATCGATCGCGGTTACTGTGCTCGGCAACCTGAACGGATTGAAGCTCCAGCGCGAACAGTTGGCCTGCTGAGCGTTCTGGCTGGCCTGTCGAATCCTGCTTAATGTTGAGCTGCAGTTACCGCACTCTCCTCCATCTCTATTGCGCGCGGAAACAGAATGTTGTTTTCCAGATGGATGTGCTGGTGCAAATCAGCTTCAAATGCAGGCAATGCCTGATAAAGAGTTTGGTAGCTGATGCAGGCATCTTCCGGCGCTCTGAAATCACGGCTGGCTGTGCGCATCTCGCGCAATGCGTCGCCCGCGCCTTCGTGCTCCTGCATCATCATGCGGACTGGGTTCTGTACGGTACCGAAAGGCGCCGGCAATACTGGCTCGTTCTGCACCACGGCACGCTCCATCCGGATGATGTAAGGGAAAAGCACATTCTCCTCTTTCATCATGTGCAGGCTGAGCTCCTGTGCCAGTCCGAGAAAAGTCTCGTGGATCGCCAGCAGTTCGGGGTGGTTCGCTGCGTGTACCGCACAAACTTTTTCGA
>Ga0187782_10003370_pt1 | contig 11891 bp, 12 predicted proteins | sample 0715_SJ02_MP15_2_FD_132454 | JGI IMG/M metagenome (GOLD analysis project Ga0187782, IMG submission 132454) | Tropical peat soil microbial communities from peatlands in Department of Meta, Colombia - 0715_SJ02_MP15_20_MG | ecosystem: Environmental > Terrestrial > Soil > Wetlands > Peat | place...
ATAACAGAAAGGTGCCGCGGCCGTGAAGGTTGAGCGCGACTTCAGTGTCCCGTTGATCGCGGTCGCTTGTACACTGGCGGCCATATATACAGCTCTTTTTTTGTGCGTTCTGCCTTTCGATCGCGAAATCATGGCCCGACGGGATTACATCGTCTACTGGGCGACCGGTCAACAGCTTATTCATCACGGCAACCCTTACGATCCTGCCGCACTGAATCGGATCGAGCGCAACGCTGGCTTTCAGGGAGGCAAGTCCTACTATATGCGGAACACTCCCTGGGCGCTGCCGCTTGCCCTGCCACTGGGTTTCTTCGCCGCCCAAACTGCCGCGCTCCCCTGGTGTCTTCTGATGCTCGGCCTGCTCGTCGTATCGGTGCGCATGCTCTGGAAGGTCTTGGGGCCGCCGCCCCGCAGCCGCCTCGACTGGCTCGGCTATTGTTTTCCTCCGGCCCTCTATTGCGTCGACCTCGGCCAAACCTCAATACTCCTCCTTTTCGGCTTGGTCCTGTTCCTTCGTTTGCACAATTCACGCCCATTCGCTGCCGGCGCCGCGCTCTGGCTTTGCGCACTCAAGCCTCATCTATTCCTTCCCTTCGTTCTTGTGTTGTTGATGTGGATTGTCGTTTCGCGCAGCTATCGCATTCTCGCCGGTGCCCTGTTGGCCCTCGGAGCGGGCGCGGCCGCCACTGCCTGCGTCGATCCCGCTGCCTGGACGCAGTATGCGTACTACATGCGCACATCGGGAATCACGCGGGAGTTTACCGCAACCATTGGCGCCGCCTTGCGCGATTCCATCAATCCGTTTGCCGAGTGGCTCGCCTTCTTGCCCTGCATCCTGGGCTGCATCTGGGCCGCTGCATACTTCCTCGCCCGCCGCAGCACATGGAATTGGATCGATCACGGCAACCCGCTCATTCTCGTTTCTCTTCTCGTCGCCCCCTTTGGATGGATCTTCGATCATTCACTGGCGATACCAGCCGTCTTATTCGCGGCCTCCCGAACTTCGTCTCGAGTCCTTCTATCCATCCTTGCGCTTATATTCATGGGTATCGAAGTCGAAGTCATCCACTTCGATCTCCACTCAGCCGCTTATCTTTGGATCGCTCCGGCGTGGCTCATTTGGTATCTAATCGCGCGTGCATCTGCTACGCAGCAACGCAGCACAATTGCAACCACCGAGTTAATGACCTGAAACGGGCTCTTCTCCAAATGCGGAGCAAAGCGAAATCGTTGAGCGTTTTCTTACCTGCGGAGAGAGTGTGCGGCCCCTCACGGGATTCCCGACCCGGCCTCTTGCTTACAGCGATCGATCTATCTGGCCGGCTTTACTCGGCACTCTTTTTCGAATCTGCTTTGAGCCCTGAAGCGGGCGTTTCGTGCTCTCGCAGTCATTCCGCGCTGCCATTGGCCAGGGGGGCGAACTCCAATACATCTCCTCGTTCCGTGCGCTATGCTCTGATCGTGCCGGCCGGCAACTCCAGCACCGAGCGCGCCGTCAAGCACCCCGATAGGCGCCAGGGATCCACCCGGCTTCTCACCTTCCGCACACGTTTCTTCCCGTCCAGATAGACGAGATCGATTGGGAATCGCATGAAGAATGTGTGCACCGATTCGCAGGGAGCGATCCAAAGGCCGCTGCCAGGCTGAAGGCCATCGCGTCCCAGTAGCCCTTTTCTTCGCGTTGGCCCTGTCAGCGCGGTTTCAAGCTGCGAAGCCAGAGTAGTTCCTCGCGTTACATTGAGCACCTGCAGCGGACCGGAATCTCCCAGCGTTCGCGGAGCAAGGAAATCCCGGAGACTTCTCGCTAGGTTGTGAAAGGAACTCATCTGCCCCCTTGGCCTCCTTCGGGGATCCAACTGAATCGCCTGCGCGCGCCATGGTTGTGCGCGAGCGGCCCCCAACTGATTACGGTTGCGGCGCTCCCGTTCCCGTAGTCGAGCTGGATCCCGAATTGATGAGCCCTGTGGCAGTCCCGAATCCGCCTTGGCCTTCGATCACTAGCGGCTTCTCGGGTTTCATGCTTTCGATGAGCGCCTCGACGGAAATCGTCGAGCTAGCGGGCGGTAATGTGTTCTCCGCCGTTTTCTCATCCGGGTGGTGCATGGGGATATTCGAATTTGGCGGCATGAACTTGCCCGGGTGTTTCAGGTCCGGCCAAGGTGAGCCCGCCGGGAGCGGCGCCACAACCTCCGGCGTCACCATCACAATCAGCTCCGTATCGTTCTTGGTCTTCGACTCGGACTGAAAGAGCTTGCCAAGGATGGGAATATCGCCAATGAATGGAATCTTTTGGAAAGCGTCGTTAACCGTTTTGTCGAGCAGCCCGCCGAGCACCAGCGTCTGGCCGTCGGCAAGCTCGACTTCCGTATTCATCTTCCGTGACGTGATTGCGGGCACTTCGAATCCCGAGATCTCCACTTCATGACTGTAGTCGAGTGCGCTCACCTCCGGCGCCACTTGTAACCGGATGGTTCCCCGCGGCGTAATGGTCGGAATAAAGTTCAACCGGATGCCGTACTGCTTGAACTCCACGCTTTCCTGCAAACCCGACACAACCGGGTAGGGGAACTCTCCGCCCGCCAGAAAGCTGGCTTCCTTCCCATTTACCGCCATCACATTGGGCTCCGCCAACACGTCCACCACTCCTTTGGTGTCCTGGGCTACGATGTCGGCTCCCACGCCACGACCGGGTAAGAAGGCAAGTATGTTTTGCTCATTGGTAAATGTTGCTGTAAGTCCTCCGGCTCCGACCCCTCCGGAACCGGATCCGCCGCTCCCCCCTCCGGTGGCGGTAATCACCGGGGGCGTGAACTGCGTGGTCGTAACTCCGCCCACCGAGTCTCCCAAACCAAGGTTGAACAGATTCACGCCCAGTTGAAGCGCTCTGCTCCGATCCACGGCTACATACCGCACTTTAAGCAGGATCTGCGGTTCCGACTTGGGCACCTTGACGTCAAGCAGGTTCACTACCTTCCCCGCGGTCGACGCGATTTCGACTGCCCGAGCCGAGCTCGCCAGATCCTCCACCGTGCCCCGCAGAAAGATGCTGTTGTTGAGGTAGCTCACGGTTATCGTTTGTCCCGGCAACTCCGTCCGCAACTCGCGTCTTATTGCATCCAGCCCGCTTCCCGATATCTTCGCCGCCTCACGAACCGCCACATTGAAAAACTGACGTCCCCCATGAATGTCCCAGATAATCAGGCTCGTTTCGCCGGGCGCCTTACCGCTTAGCATGATTTCGGTCGGGCTCACCGCCATGGCTTCCGCAATTTCGCCCGTGCCAATTGCCACTCGCTGAATCGGCTGTGCGCAATCTACTAGAACAGATTTTCCAACCGTTACTGCGACTTCATTCGTCGAATCTGCAAAAGATGCTGCCGGCGCTGGCGGCGTTGACGGTGTGGCTTGTGCCCGCGCAACCTGTCGCGCACAGAACGCCGCCAACAGTCCGCTCAAAAGCGCGATCAAAACTCTAGCCTTCACTCTCAATGCTGCCCCTCGGGGGAAGAGAACTTCTCTTCCGTGGCTTTGGATCCGTTGATCACTGTGATGGAATAGGCGTTTTCGGCCCTCTTACGGGCCACTGCGACGTGCCGCGTGGCCGGCGCCGGCGACTCCCCTGCAAATAGGGTCCGCATCGCGGTCGACGGAACCTTCGCCACCTGCGTGTCCAGAGGGTTGCGCAACACCAGTTGGATCTTCAATGAGTTGCTTGCCAGGCTCAGCGTTTCGGCCTGCTCGGGTGTCACCAGCAGGTTTACAACCTGCACCTGTTGCGGCTTCCCCTCGGCGTCCCGTTGAATGTCCGTTCCAGCGGAGAGTACCTGGATGTTCTGGAGGATCGTCTTCGTCACCACCCCGTCCGTGCCGCTCGCGCCTGGTGGATTGCCCGAAATCAGAACATCCACGCGCATGCCCGGAATGACGAATCCGCCCACCCCGACCACTTCATCCACCCTCACTGCACACGCGCGCATACCTTTCGGGATTGTGGGCGCCAATCCGCCCCCCGACCCGATGCTCGCCAGATGGCTCTCTAATATCGGCTCCCCTTGGTAAATCTGGGTCAGCACGCCTCTGCCGATTGCGTCTTCCGGTTTCAGGATCGAGCCTTTCGGCGCCGAGCCTGCCAAAGTCATCGTCGTCAGGTCGCCACTGGCCAGCACCGCCCCAAGTGGAATGTCTTTCGCCGCCGCAACCACTGTCGTCGTCGAAACGGTTTTCGATGCCGATATCCGTACACCGACAAGCCGCACCACCATCCAGGTGCAGACGCCCGCTATTAAGAGTGCGAAGAGGAGAATGGTAACGAGTCTTCGATTCATCCTTCAGCCCGTTTTGAACTGGCCTAACGGCCCTTTCTGCCTTTCTCGCGCCGCCCTTCCATTGCCTTTCACCGGAAAATCGGCTGGCCATCGCATGCTTCTCCAACTGAAGCAATGCATTCCGCCTGCGTTATGGGTGAGCGCCATCCCAGTGTATTCCTTTAGTACCTTCTTTACTCACCGGAATCGCGGTAACTCCCTATGGTGTACCAAAAGTGCTATGGGGTAAATCCCCAAAATGAGCCATGCTGGTACTTACTAGGGCCACAGCGTCATGCTCACTCCGCGCGAGGGAGGTAATTTCTTCGTTCCATGGAACCTTCCCCCACGCTCAACCTCTTCATTCAGCAGACCGATCTCGGACCGCGCCCACTTACCTTCGTTGCCTCTATCTTCCTCCATATCCTCACCATTGCCATAGTTACTTTTGGCATCGCCTACAGGCCGCCCGTCGTCAAAATTGCCACCGAGCATTTCGAAATGCGCGAGCTCGATTTGCATGTGCCGGATCTGCGGATGCCCCCACCCAAAAACCACATCCCGTCTCCAGTCCGGCGCCCGCCCGCCCCGCGCCCGGTTACTCCAACCAAACTCGCTCCTCAAACCCTCCTCCAACCCGACCTTCTTAAATACGTCTCCCTTCCCGAAAAGATTCCCTTGCCTCAAATCCTTATCTGGGCTCCCAGCAAGACGCCGCTTATGAAAGTCGCTCCACCGGTGCCGCAAAAGCTCGCCGCAGCCGCTATCAAGCCGGAAATCGAACGGCCCAATGAAGAGCCTCGGTTGGCCGACGTCAACTTAGCCTCGAGCTTTCATCCTTCCGACAAGTCAATCGTTGCCCCCAGCACCGTTTCGCCCGTCGCTATCCCCGGTCTGGACCAGGTCCAGGCCCCTCCGATCGCCAGCTCCCAGCCTTCGGCCGAGGGCACCCCGGCTGCGATCGTTTCCATGTCCGATTTGCTCATGACCGATGGGACCGCCATTCTGCCCGCGGTGAACGAAGCCGCCCCCTCCAACGACAAAGCAGACCCGGGACCCGGACTCTCGTCGACCGGTGAAGGTAGTTCCGCTCGCGGAACCGATTCGGGCTCGGACCTTAGCGGCCGTCTCGCTTCCACGCAAGTTTCCTTGCCCAAGGACGGACGTTTCAGCGCCGTGATTGTCGGCAATGCGCTCGACGATCAGTTCCCCGAACTGGCCGGGCTTTGGAGCGGCAGGCTTGCCTACACTGTCTACTTGCACGTCGGGCTGCCTCGAAACTGGATTTTGCAGTACTCGCTTCCGTTGTCCGATGATCCGTCGGCCGGCGGAACTGTCATCCGCCTCGACGCTCCCTGGCCCTATAGCATCGTGCGCCCCGATCTCGCGCCCGGCTTGGTCGATGCCGATGCCCTGATCATCCATGGCTTCATCAATCAGCTGGGCCATTTTGAAACGCTCCGCATCGTCATCCCACAGGTCTTTCCACAGGCGCAGTTTGTTCTCGCAGCACTCGATCAATGGCAATTCCGGCCTGCCATGCAGGGCGGCCTGCCTGCCAAAGTCGAGGTACTGCTCATTGTCCCGGAAGCCCTGGAATAGAGCCTTCTCGTTACTTAGTTGGCCACTTTTTTCTTGAAGGCCGATCCTGCATTCTTCTCGATCAAGGCAATCAAGCCTTCCCGGGACCGCCGGCCTTGAGGGAGCGGAGTTCCTTACTGCACAACCACCTTTTGCGCTGTGGCGCTCATCGGCAATGTCCCTAAACCCGGATAAGGAAGAAATTGAAAGGTGTACTGAACCTTTACTTTTACCCAGCAGCCTTGACTATTGGCAGTTGTGCAACTGGGGCAGCCCGAGCCCAAGCTGCACGGCGAGCTGCCGGGCCACGTCGTAGTAACCGTCACATTACTCGAGTTAATTCCAGCGGTCGCCAGACTTTGTATATAGTTCTGAACATCGCTGGCCGAAGCCGTACAGTCCCATGTCAGCGTGAAGTTCGGAGGAGCCGATGTCCCGCAGGATACGGTTTGAAATTTGCTCCACGTCTGTCCGCGCACCATGGCGTAGCGCGCGCCCTGCTGGGCCGCGTAACTCGTATAGTGGAAGACGTACAAAGCATGCGCAAATTCAAAAGCGCCGAACATCACGAACAGTAGAATCACCCCGGTCAAGCCGTATTCGACCAATTCCTGACCGCGCTCCCCGCGCGCCAAGCGGAGCAGCTTCCGCATCTCGGCTCTCTTTTTCATCGCTAGCCCTCTCTTCCCCATTCGCTCCGCTGCGATGCGCGTGTCAGCTTGCCTTTCTGCGCTCCCGTCTGCGGCCGGGAGAAATCTCGAGCTTCTTAAGCCCAAACGGTCCGAAGACTAACAAGCCGTACTGCGCGCCGACGCCGTGTTGGAAAACGAAAGCGTGGACGGAAACCCCAGCCAGGGAATCAGCGACGTATAGGTTCCTGAAACCGACACGTTCACGCGGCAAACCTCGGTGGTGCCAGCAGTAGTACACGCCGACTCCGCCGAGACAGCGCAATTCGCACTATAGTTGGTGCCATCCGAGCATTCGCAGCCATAGGTAGGAGTTCCTACCGTCAGGTTGGGCACATCCGGCGCATCGTCCTGCGCCACGGTAGTCATCCCGGTGGTATCGGTCGGATATTGTGACGCGTACAGCGCCGCTGCCTGCGCTGCGCCTGCGATCTCCATCGACCGATAAAAAGCAAACCCGAAATCGACAGCGCCAACTGCCAGAATCAGAAACAGCGGCAACACCAGCCACAACTCCACCAAACTCCCGCCGTATTCGCCGCGTATCAGATCGCTTCGCATCGGTTTCTTCATAAGTTACTCCGCAAGTGCAAACGCTCCCAACGACTCACCACTCCCGCCGCCGCCCAGCAGCGACTGAGAACCGTTGACAACCAACGTTACATCGGAATTCACCACAAGATTCTTCACATCGATAGCCGATTCTGTCGCTCCGCTATTGATAGTGCTGCCCGAGCCGCTGTTGAGGTCGAGCTCCGCGTCCGGGAGATAGATGATTCCGTTCAGGGTGATCGAAGTGCTGGCGTCCAAGTCCATCGAAGAGCTATTGCTCGAGCCCTCCCAAATCAACATATTCGGTAGGGCGCCACCCGTCGTATTTCCCGCAGCGGATGCGCTAAGCGTGACCGTGGCGCTGCTGTTCGGCTGAAAACTGCCATTATTAAAATAGAGCGTTACGCCGGCTCCTCCCGTGCATGTCGTGCACTCAATCGTTGCACCGCTATCGACGTTGATGCTGCCGTTCATGTAATAGAGACCGGGAGTAAGATTCACGGTAACGCCCGAGTTGAGATTGATGCCGTTGGGGTAATAACCAGGGTCAAGAGTTGCACCATTGCTTGGCGTGGTGTCGTTGTATGTAGGGGACTGAGCGGGCTCGGTGGGTCCGGTGGAGGGATACTCAGTCGTCAGCGGGTCGGCCTGCTGCGTGGTGGTGTGCGTCGGCTGGGTTTCTCCGTCGCCTAAATTCCACGTGCAACTGCTATTGCAGTTGTTAGGAGACCACGATCCGTAATAAAGGAACGTCGACGAAGCTGTTACGCTGTCGCCGTTGTTGGTCTGCAGGTTTCCATTATCGTATAGGCCGCAACTGTTCAGGGAAAAGGTGCCGTTCGAACTGTTGAATTCCAGATTTTGCGTGTAAATGCAGTTACCGCCGCCCGCAGTACTTATGTACGCATCGCCGGCTTCCGCGCGCGCCACCAGATTCATCGACGAAATCCCGAAAATCCTGCCAAAGAAAGTGCTTTGCGATTCGGTGAGCACTACCTCGGCCATATTCGCGTTTCCGTTGTTCGGATCGCTCGCCCCCAGCGCGCAGGGAGCCACATTAATAGTCATGGCCAGCCCTGTCGACGTAGGAACCGAGCAGCTACTCGATCCGCTGTTTACCGTCGGCGTGATGGTCGACGTGGTAATGCCGTCTTCGTTCAGGGCCTTCTCTGCCGCGGTTTCCATGTTTGAGCAAACCGTTTTGCCGCAATTGCCAAGCTCCAGGCCTGCGGCAAGCGCCGCTGCATCGGCCGCGGTCTGCAACTGGCTCTGCCGATACTGGACGTAGCCCACGTCAATCGACAGCGCCAACGCGCCCATCACCACCATCATGGACATCGCCGCCAGTATCAACACGTTTCCGCTTTCTTCCCTCGCGAACTTCATCCTTTGCCTCCGGACTCCGACGGCCTTGTGTTGATGGTCACAGGCCGCCTGTCGATCGCAACCCCTCCTGACCGTGCCCACCCCACTCAAATTGGATCGGGGCTGGGTCCCACCGAAAACCCGAACGCGTGCGCCGTATTCAGCGGATTTCACGCGTCCAGCGCAAACTCGCAGCGATATCGGCCTTCCTTTCCTGGCCGGGAAAGCGATCCCTCACGTCTGAGGCCGCCCCCTCGGAAAGCTCGAAGCCTCTCCCGACGCCCTTTGCCTCTCACCGAAGGTCCACGTTCCCTCGTCTCGGCGTTTCCGGCATGCAAATGGGCCGGCTCCGCTGAGATCGTCGGCGGACACTATTTCGCCCCCATGATCCCCCTTCGCCGATTCGCTGCCTATGACACCTTCGTGTTAATCCGGCCTAAGTTTAGCTCGTTTGCCGACAGCTATTACGGATGCAATCGTTACCTTAGTGCGCTTCCGGCGCGCGCTCTCCGTCTCGCCCGCCTTCGCCCGCGATCTCGGCCCGGCACACCCGGCGCGGTCGTTTCGCTATCCGATTTTGGGCCGCGCGGCATTCCCCAAAAAGCCTCCCGGCGGCCTAAGGTGTCTCCGACTCGTCGTTTTTCAGCAGACCCAGGAAGCGCTCCAATTCGCCTCGGCCGGCTGCGTCGAGCATCGTCACCTTCCCATGGTCCGGATCCCCGTCGTCGGCCAGAACAAATTGCAGCCCCACGCCGTCGGCGCCCCACCGCACTGCCCGCGATTGTACCGCGATCGAACGCTCCTTCACTTCTTCGCCGCAGTTGGTCCTGTGCAACGTCATCAAAACCAGCGTCCCGGGATACCAGCGTTCTTCCGTCACCAGGTAGAGCCCCGACGAGCTGATGTCCCGAATTGCCTTTGCCTCCGGAAGCGACCCGTTCCAGTAATAGGCGGCAAGCCCCGGTTCCTGCACCCGCGGGGCTTTTCGCGGGTCCGGCGACCACCACCGGCCCAACCAATTACGCAGTTGCCTGATCGTCTTCGCACCCGGAAAAGTAAGATCCATTTCGTGAGCCGGTTCCGCGCCGTCCTTCCCGTTATCCGCTCGGCCGTCCAGTTCCAAAAGTCCCGGACCGCCGCTCCATAGCGGTTTCTCCCGCAACAACGCCGCGCCTGCAATCGCCGGGGCCGCGGCAATCTCGACCTGCGAACCCGCCGATTTTTGCAGTTGCCGTTCCATCTCTTCGGCAACGCACAGAACCAGCTGATCGCCGAGCTGGGTCTGCGAAGAGTAGATCGAGTGCGCCGGCAATGCCAGCACGCTCATCGGGCGCGGGCTTGCTGCGCTCACCTGAAACGTGGGGAACGATTCCACCATGTCGATCACGCGGCAATTCTCGTCCAGATAGAGCAAGTCGAGAGGCGCCGACATCCCGGCCGGCTGTATCCCACGGAACGGCATCAGCCACACGCCTTCGCCCGATTTCAGCGGCCGCCCGGTCACCAGCTCGCCAACTCGCGGAGAGGGAAGATCCGCCGCTCTGACCTCCAGACCGAGAAAGCACTCTCGCGTCTGGTTATACGCACAATGGGTCTGCGGTTCCATGCTCCCGTTTCCTCTCAATGCCGGCCCCGTCGGCTTCGTTTCTCCTTTGGTCTCCACTGTCCGATCGACTTGTTCCGCCGCTTTCATTTGAAACTCGGCCCTCCCTTTCTTCGCATTCCATCAAGCGAAAGGGTGCACTCCACCTCTTCCCTTGCCCCGGCAACACCGCGGTGGCCTTTCACGCCGCTGCCGTATGTTCCCCGGGGCTTCGGGAAATCCATCGTTGTCGCCCGCTGCGGCGCCACATAATTGGCAAACGCCGCGCAAGCCTCTTCGCCTCCGTTCACTTCGCCCGTGTGCGGCGCCGTTGAATCAATACCACCAGAACGACGACTGCCAGAATGCCGGCGCCAATCCTGATGATTGTGGTTTGCTGGTCTCCGTTTGCATCCCACAGGTAAAAACCCAATTGTCCGATCATCGCGGTAAAATCCATTGCAAGTTTTCCTCCTAGCTTCAGTGTTTTGATAGGTTGCTGAACTGCTCGATCATCACGATCACGGCAGGTCCAAGGGTTACGAGAAACAATGACGGGAAAATAAAGAACACCAAGGGAAATACCAGCTTCACCGAAGTCTTGGCTGCCATCTCCTCAACCATTTGCACACGCTGCGTTCGCAGCGTGTCGGAATGAACGCGAAGCATCTTGGCTATGCTTGTCCCAAACTGCTCGGTCTGCACCAGCATCGAAACCAAGTTGCGCAAACCTTCCACATCGGTGCGATCGGCCATGCTCTTCCATGCTTCGGAACGGGCACGGCCGGCACGTTGCTCGAGCACCACGATTCCCAGCTCATTGCTCAAATCGGGGTGCGATTTCAGCAGCTCCTGCGCGGTACGCGACGTCGCCTGGTCCAGGCTCAGGCCGGCTTCCATGCAAATCACCAGAAGGTCGAGCACATCGGGCAGGCCCTTTTGAATCCGCTTTTGCCGCTTCTTGATCCTTCTATCCAACCAGAAGTCCGGCGCCAGAAAGCCCCCTCCCAAAGTCACAAGGTATACGAGAAACGGGCCCAGGTTGGCCAACCCGCTCACCAGCGCCACCAGGCTCAATACAATGGGCGTCACCACCTTGGAGCCATAGAAGACTCTTACCGCCGATTCGTTGCGATATCCGGCCCGTGCCAGCCGCTGCTTGATAATCGACTTTTCCTGTTCGCTCTTCGGCACTACGTGCTCGAACCGCTCAACCACATTGCCGATCGAAGAGCCGGTCTCCTTGATGGCCGAAATCAGCTTCTTCTGCTTGGGGTGCGGATTGATCGCCTCGCTGATCCGCTTGAGCATCACTTCGCGATAGAACAGCAGAAGTCCCGCGCTCCCGATCAAAAGGAAGACTGCCAAAAATGTGAAGAATGCAAATCCCATATCTCTCCCTCACACGTCGATGTTCACGATCCGGTTGATGACCAAGGCCCCGATCACCATCATCCCCGCGGCCGCCCACATCAGCTTGATCCCAATCGGCCGATGCCACAAAATGCTGATCAGTTGAGGGGCCACTATGTAAATTAGAATTCCCAGCACAATCGGCAAGGCCGTCAGGATCCACCCCGTCAACCGCCCCTGTGCCGTGTGCGTCTTGATTTCGCGCTTCAGCCGAAACCGCTCCCGGATCACGTATGCCGTCTTGTCCAGCACCTCCGCCAGGTTGCCGCCAGTCTCCTTTTGCACCATAAGAGCCGTGACAAAGAAGCGCACATCCACCAGCGGGACGCGCTCGGTGAGGTTCAGCAATGCCTCTTTCAGCGGCAGCCCGAAATTCTGCTCTTCATAGGTAATGCGAAATTCGCC
>Ga0187782_10003371_pt1 | contig 11888 bp, 11 predicted proteins | sample 0715_SJ02_MP15_2_FD_132454 | JGI IMG/M metagenome (GOLD analysis project Ga0187782, IMG submission 132454) | Tropical peat soil microbial communities from peatlands in Department of Meta, Colombia - 0715_SJ02_MP15_20_MG | ecosystem: Environmental > Terrestrial > Soil > Wetlands > Peat | place...
TGCGCGGCGACATCATTTCGATCCCAAGGACGACAAGGCCACGCCGGAGTGGGACACCATTGAAGACCGGGGCATGATCAACGCGTTTTCGTTGGGACTGCAGGCAGTGTTGGGGTTGATTGGAGTCTGCACGCTGGCCGTGGGCGGCATTGGCGTGATGAACATCATGCTGGTGTCGGTGACGGAGCGGACGCGAGAGATTGGGTTGCGCAAGGCGATTGGAGCGCGGCCGCGGCATATTCTGATTCAGTTTTTGCTGGAAGCGCTGGTGCTGACGTTTGCCGGGGGGCTGATTGGCATGGTGGCCGCGGAGTTTCTGGCTTGGGCGATTCCGCCGATGCCGCTGTACGACGAGTTTTATAAGACGACCGACCACGAGGGCGCGATCTTCCTGCATGTTTCGATGGCGGTGATGATGGTCTCGTTCATGATTCTCTCGGTGGTGGGAATCGTGTCGGGGTTCTTCCCTGCCCTGAAGGCGGCGCGGATGCATCCGATTGAGGCGCTGAGATACGAATAGTCCTGAGTCGCGAGTCCTGAGTCGTGAGCAAGGCCTCAAGGTTTCAAGGAATTCTGCTTCCCCGAATTCTTCCTGGTAGGTAATTGCGAAAATTCCGGTATAAGAGACAGCCGCGTTCGTAACTCGCTGCATCTGACCGGGTATTGCAACGTATTCTGCGGGAACTACGAACCGACGCCGAACGTAACTTATAGCGGGTAGCGGGCTGGGAGCGGAACAGGCTTCCCGGAAACCAATCCGCCAAAACTTTTTTTGGGCATCTTGTAAGAAACGGGCCTCTCAGCCGTCTTTAGTTGTGAGGGTTTATGCGGGCCATCAGCGACATTTTCGGGCAGATCCTGCGGAACCTCTGGTCGCATAAGCTACGGTCGTTTCTCACCATGTTTGGAATCGCGTGGGGAGTGGGATCGCTGCTGCTGCTGGTTGGCGTGGGCGAGGGATTCCGGTCAGGGAATAAGCGGGAACTGGCGGAGTGGGGCAAAGACATAATGTTTCTGTTTCCCGGGCGCGCGCCGGCAGTGGCGGGGCAGATGAATTCGGCGCGTTCCTACCTGCTGACGTATGACGACTACCGCGATATCCGGCAATCGGCGCTCGTACGAAATGCGTGCCCGGTGATTTCGCGCGGGGATCTGCACGAGGTGAGCGAGTTCGCCACCGGCAGCGGCGAGATTATGGGCACGGAGCCACAACTGAACGAGATCAGCTATCTGCCGGTCAAAGAAGGCCGCTGGCTCAACGATATGGATGGGGCGCAGAGAAGGAATGTGATTGTGCTGGGAAATGAGCTGCAGAAAACTTTGTTCCCGGGACGGCCGGCGATCGGCGCGTTTGTACTGCTGAATGGCGAGCGCTTTGAAGTGGTCGGCACCATGCCGCATCTGGGGCGCGGCGACAATATGTGGCTGAACATGCGCGGGTATATTCCGTTTCAGGTGATGGCCACGAACTTTCCTCTGAAGGGAGAAAATCATCAGGGCTCGATTTCATTCATCGAGTATCAGCCGCGCGTGACCGCAGAGCACGAGCTGGCGCAGAAGGAAGTGCACAACATTGTCGGGCGCAATCATGAGTTCGATCCGACCGATCTGAACGCCTTCGACGAGTGGGATTCGATCAAAGAATCGCAGATGGTGGGAACGATTTTCGATGTGATGAATATGTTTTTGGGTGCGGTGGGGATGGTGACGCTGGCGCTGGGCGCGATTGGGGTGATCAATATCATGCTGGTGGCGGTGAGCGAGCGCACCCGGGAAATCGGGCTACGCAAGGCGTTGGGCGCCACCAACCGAAGCATCCTTTTCCATTTCTTTCTGGAAGGACTGCTGCTCACGTTTGGGAGCGGGTTGATCGGGCTCTTGTTTGCCGGCGCACTGATGGCGATGATGGGAGGGATTCAGGGGCCGCAGGGATTCGATCCTCCGAAGTTGGTGCCGATGTCTGCTTTGCTGGCAATTGGCAGTTTGACGGCGGCGGGAGTGATTGCGGGGCTGTATCCCGCGCGCAAGGCGGCGATGCTGCAGCCGGTGGAAGCGCTGCGGCAGGAATAGTACCCAGTACTCAATACTCAGTACCCAGAAAGAACATTGGGTTGATATGGTTCACGATTTGCTTCAGGAAGCTTATGATGCGATGCGCCACAACCGGCGGCGCACCGCGCTCACCATGCTCGGCATGGCATGGGGTATTGCGACCGTGGTCATGCTGCTGGCTTATGGGGACGGGTTCGGCCAGGCGTTTGAGAACATCTTCGCCAATTTCGGCACCAAGCTCTGCATCGTGGTTCCGGGAAAGACTTCGACGGGTGCGGGCGGGCAGAAATCGGGCCAGGAGATTCGCTTCACTGAGGATGACGTCACCGCGCTGGCCACGAATCTTCCGCAGATTACGCACATCACGCCGAACGTCGAGAAGACCGCCAACGTGCAATATGACACGCGGGTGTTTCCGTTTACGGTGAGCGGGAACGATCCTAATGTGTATGACGTTCGCGCTCTGAAAATGGGTCAGGGGCGCTTCTACAACATGGAGGACCAGGTTCAGCGGGCGCGGGTTGCGGTGATTGGATCGGAGGCGAAGGAGAAGCTGTTCTCGGGACGGAATGCGCTGGGAGAGCACATTCGGCTCGACGGGCTGAGCTTCGAGGTAGTCGGAATTTTGAGCGCGAAGATGCAGGAGGGCAACGACGACATCAACCGCACCGTATACATTCCCTTCACCACAATGAGCGATCTGAGGTCGACTCACTATCTGGATACAATCTGGTTCAACTATGAGACGCCGGAGTTCGAGCGGATCGAGCCGTCGGTGCGGGCGATCATGGCGGGGCAGCATAAGTTCAGCGAGTCGGACCGGCAGGCGGTGCGCGTCTTCAACCTGATGACGCAGTTGCATCAATTTCAGATCATTTCGTTGGGGTTGAAAATTTTGATGGGATTCATTGGCACGCTTACGCTCAGCATTGGCGGAGTGGGGCTGATGAATATCATGCTGGTGTCGGTCACGCAGCGCACGAGGGAGATTGGGGTGCAGAAGGCGCTGGGAGCGCGGCGACGCTATATTCTGATGCAGTTCCTGGCCGAAGCTTTGACGATTACGTTTATCGGCGGCTTGCTGGGAGTGATTCTGGCGTATGCCGTTGCGCTTTCGGTCGGAAGGCTGACGTTGTACAGCGCGTTTGCCAAGAATGCAGATGCGGGAGACATCCGGTTGATGATTCAGCCGGGGACGTTGATCGCGTCGACACTGATTCTGAGCGCGGTGGGGCTGATCAGCGGGATGATTCCGGCCTTTCGCGCCTCGCGACTGGACCCGATCGAGTCGCTGCGGCATGAGTAGGGGCAAGGTTTCCAGGTGGCAACGAACCAGGGTCTGAGCGGTGTACTTTTTAGGCCTTGACAGAGTTCGGTTCGCCTTTATAGTAAGTCGAGGCCCGATCGAAAGCGGGTTCCCCGCCCGCAGGAGAAGAAAGTTTTCCCATTCCATTCGAAAACTGACCCAGGAGGAATTGTGAATCAGAGAATCGGCGTAATTCTGCTTACCGTTGCTGCGTTCATGTCGGCCGGAGTGGTTGAGAGCCGCGCGGCAGCGACGATGACGCGGCATGTTCGGGAAGTCACGATGAATGGCCAGGCAAAGCCGATCGGCGGCCTTCCTGGCAATCAGGTTTTGCAGTTGGATGTAGTTCTGCCGCTGCGCGATCAGGCTGGGCTGGATGCATTTCTGGCTGCGCTCTATTCGACCAGCGCGCGTTATCGGCAATATTTGACTCCGGCGGAATTCACCTTGAGATTTGGACCGACGCAGCAGGATTATGACGCGGTGGTGAAGTATCTGCAGGATCACGGGCTGACCGTGGTGGGTGGCACTCGCGATGGCATGGAAGTGCAGGCGAAGGGAACGGTGGGGGCGATTCAGTCGGCATTTCACATCAATCTGCTGACCTTCCAGCATCCGACGGAGAACCGCGTGTTCTACGCGCCCGATCGCGAGCCCAGCACGGATCTGCCGTTTGCCCTGTGGCATGTCTCGGGATTGGATAATTATTCCATTCCGCATCCGAAATTTGTGAACCGCAGGCAATACGCCAAGGCGCATGGACTGGATCCCGAGAAGGTGATTGGCCACGCGACAACCGGCTCCGGACCGGGTAAATCGTTTTTGGGCAGCGATATGCGCGCAGCCTACTACGGTGGCACGGCGCTGAACGGCAGCGGACAGAATCTGGGATTGCTGGAATATCTGGGAACCGATTTGACAGATTTGACCACTTATTACGCCAACGTCAAGCAGACCCTGACCGTGCCCATTACGCTGCTTTCCACCGATGGCACCAGCACCAGCTGCATATACAGCAAAGCGGGCGGCTACTGCGACGATACCGAGCAAACGCTCGACATGACGCAGGCGCTGGGCATGGCGCCGGGCCTGGCCAGCTTGACGGAGTACATTGGGTCGACCGATACGGCGATCATCAGCGCGATGACCACGAATAATCCGCTGCCGACGACCATCGGCTGCTCGTGGGGATGGACGCCGGCGGATCCGACTACGCTGGATCCGTATTTCCAGAAGATGGCGGCGCAAGGGCAGAACTTCTTTGTGGCGTCGGGCGACGATTCCACGTGGACCAAGAATGGAAATGCCGAAGCGTGGCCGGCTGACGATGCCAACATCGTTTCGGTCGGAGGAACGGACCTGACGACCAAGAGTGCGGGCGGAGCCTGGAAGTCGGAGACCGCCTGGTCGGATAGCGGCGGCGGCATTTCGCCGGATGGAATCAAGATTCCGTCGTGGCAGTCGATGGCGGGCGTGATCAATTCGACCAATAAGGGATCGACCACGCTGCGCAACGGCCCGGATGTTTCGGCGAATGCGAATTTCACGTTCTATGTGTGCGCCGACCAGGAGGCCTGCACCTCGAACTTGTATGGCGGGACGAGCTTTGCGGCTCCGATGTGGGCGGGCTACATTGCGCTGGTCAATCAGCAGCTGGTGGCTGACGGCTACTCGACGCTGGGCTTCATTAATCCGGACCTGTATGACTTTGGCGTGAGCTCGAGCTATGGCACGGACTTCCACGACATCAAGAGCGGCAAGTCCGGCAAATACTCGGCGGTGAAGGGCTACGACCTGGTGACAGGATGGGGCAGCCCGCACGGCACGGGGCTGGTGGACGCGCTGGTAGCGGAGGAGTAGAAGCTGGACGAAAAGAAAGCCGGAAGGCCCGGACGGGAGTCCGGGCCTTTTGGTTCAGCGGTTGTCGGTGCTCGGAAGTCTCGCTGATTTTAGGTCTCGAATCCCATGTCTGGCAAAAGCGGCGAGACCATGGGGCATCCCATATTTGGTCTTATCGCTTTTTTGCGCGAAGCATTACCTGGGTGCCTTGACGGGCGAGTTGCCTGCCCGTTAGCTTCGCAGGGATAGGGATTATTCTGTCTTTTCGCGGAGGGAACTTTGTCGCGCCGTCCAATCATTACCCTTACCACTGATTTTGGCCTCAACGATCACTTTGTGGGCGCCGTCAAGGGCGTCATGCTCGACATTGTGCCGGAGGCGGCGATCATCGATATTTCGCACGCAGTGCAGGCCTTCGACGTGCTTGATGGGGCGCTGACGATTTCGCAGGCGTACTCCTGTTTTCCCAACGGAACAGTGCACATGGTGGTGGTCGATCCGGGTGTGGGCACGGAGCGGCGTCCCATAGTGGCTTCGAGCGACGGCTATCATTTTGTGGCTCCTGACAATGGCGTGCTCTCGATGGTGTACGCGCGCGAACCGCGCATGCGGGTGCGGCATATCAGCGCGGAGCACTACTTCCGGCAACCGGTGAGCTCCACGTTTCATGCGCGGGACGTATTCGCGCCGGTGGCGGCGTATTTGGCCAAGCAGGTCGATTCCCAGAAGTTTGGAGAAGAGGTTGAAGACTACGTGCGCTTTGCGGCGCCGCGTCCGAAGCCGACCGGGGAGAATCGTCTGCGGGCGGTGGTGTTGAAAGTCGATCGTTTCGGGAATCTGATTACCAACGTCACGCCGGAAGATGCTCCGGCACTGTTCGCGGAAAATGCCCGGTTCAAGGTCGTGGTGGGAAGCAAAGAGATTACTGACATTCGCACCGCGTATGCCGAGGGCGGTCCGGGAGAAGTGTTCGGCATTCTGGGCAGCATGGGATATCTGGAGATCGTGGCCAACCGCGCGGCGGCGGCGCAGATTACAGGCGCGGGCAAGGGCGCGGAGATCAGTATTTTTCTCGGAGAAGCTGCGGCGGCGGGGGCGTAAATACAGTACCCAGTCGCCAGTACCCAGTACCCAGAAAACGCTCCGGCGTGGCCGCCGGCGCCTTTGAGGATTGGGAATTCAGTACTTAGTTGCCAGTTTTGAATTCATCTGCACAACTCTGGGCTAGTTTCGCTTTTTCAGGGTACTGGGTACTGGCAACTGGGTATTCCTTTACGAAGTTTTCGGTTTGGGATGGACCCAGCGCTCCATCTTTCCTGTCCACGTGAGGAAGCGCCAGAGGTTGCGGCGCTCACGCCAGAGAAACTCCCAGAACTCGACGAAGCCAATCTCTTTCATCTTGACTCCGGTGTAAGTTTCGATACGCCACAACAAGTAAGGGCTGCGCCACGGGGCGAGGCGATGGCCGCGGGTGGCGTTCCACAGGAACCGGAGTTGGCAGCGCATGCAGTCATGATAGCAGCGAGTCGCGAGTCCTGAGTCCTGAGTACCGAGGAAAGGCTCCGGAGTTCTGGGAGGACTGTCGAGCATCGATGGATCAGCGTGCTAGAATCCAGACTCCGCTGTAAACTCCTCACTCATGCCTGACTCGGACGCCCGCCAGAAGACCCGCCAACAAGCTGAAGACCATTACTATGCTGCGCTCGACCTGATGGCCGACGGACAAGTGGAGAAGTCGGTGGAGAAGTATCGGCAATCGATCGCCGCCGACCCGACCTTCACTGAAGCGATGCACGGGCTGGCGCGCGCTCTGCAGGATTTGGCGCGCTATGATGAGGCCATTGCAGTGGCCAAAGGAATCGCCGAGGTCGATCCCGATGATGTGCTCGCGCATACCAGCTTATCGGTGCTGTATCAGAAGAAAGGGATGATTGCCGAGGCTGAAGTCGAGGGCGCGAAGGCACGGGTGCTCGGGTGGAAGCAACAGTTGAAGAAAGGCTGATGGGGCGGCGGACTGTGGGCGTTGGGCGTTCGACCTTGGACCTTCGGCTTCGCGGATCAGCCGCGGAGCTTCGCTCCGCTGGACAGCTGCTTCGGCTTCGCTCGGGGCAGGCGAGGGCGCTGTCCCGATTGCTTCACTTTCCGGGGGCGGGGGGATCGTCTAGCGGCTGGTCGGCTTCGCGCAAGGCGTGGTCGAGGGCGATCTTGATTTCGCTGGCGTTTTGCACTCCATCCACTCTTTGGCCGTTGACGAAGAACACCGGAGTGCCGGTAATGCCCAGATCTTTGGCTTCGTTCATGGAGGCTCGCACGGCTGACTCGTCTGGCGCTTTGATGCAGGCTTGCAGTTTCTGCTGATCGAGGTTGTGGGTCTGGCCCTGCTGAAGAACCAGCTTGTCGAGGAGAGCGAAGCGCGCATCGAGGCCTTTTTCGGAGTCCACATCCTGGCGATGGGCGTGGAGATAGTCAGCGAATTCCCAGTAGGCATCGGCGTTTTGCGCGGCCAGACAATTGGCGTCGACGGCGGCATGGAGCGCCCAGGGATGGATTTCGGTGAGGGGATCGTCTTTGTAGATGAACGTGACGCGGTCGCCGTACTGCTTGAGGATTTCAGGGAAAATCGTTTGATGCAGGCGGGCACAGAAGGGGCACTGGAAGTCATCGAAGTTGACGAGGACGACCTTGGCGGATTTAGCGCCACGCGCGGGGCGGCCGGTGAGGTCGATCTTGTGCATGACGTCGACATAGGCATCATGGGCGATGTCGAATTTGTTGACGCGCAGCATGGTGTTGCGGTCTTTGGAAAGCAGGAAGTCGTAGGCCTTCTGCTTATCGCCGCTCACGACATTGATGGAAACGTTGTCGTATCCCGGCACCTCATTGGAGGGAGTGATCGCTCCGATGACTACTGTCACGCTGGGGGGAAGCTTGTAGGCCAGGCGCATTTGATGTTCGATTCTACGGGCCACGCCGGGGGAGACGGATTGGGCCGGACAGGGCAAGCAGACTAAGAGTGCAAAGATGAAAGCTGGAAGTTTCACAAGAACGCCTCGGGACCGGTCAGGATGCTCCGATTATCTCATAGGCGTCGGAAAGGGCCTGGCATGCGGCTCTCCAAGCGTGCGACTTAGTCCGAGGGGACGTGGGAGAAGCTGATGGGAAACGGCGCCATGGTTGGGTCGGCTTCTCCGCTCAGCCAACGGCGGCGCGGCAGAAAGCGATAACGAATCAAGGTCCAAATGGCGAGCCAGCCGTCGGAGTGGCGAATTTTCTTGCCTTCCACGGCGGAGCGCGGGCGATAGGAGATGGGAACTTCGGCGATCCTTTCGCCCATGCGGCAGAACTTGGCGGTAACCTCCGGACAGAATTCGAAACGGCGGCAATCCATCTTGATGCGCGCCAGCAGGGAGCGCCGAAAGACCTTGTAGCAGGTGGCTTCGTCGTGAATGCCCGCGCCATAAAGAAGGTTGGTCAGGTGGGTCAGGAATTTTGCGCCCAGGAAGAAACGCAGGCCGCGTTCAGGACGATCCGGCCGCACGCCGTAGACGATGTTTGCATGCCCGTCTTGGAGAGGGCGAAGCAGCGCGGGATAGTCCTGGGGGGCGTATTCGAGGTCGGAGTCCTGAATGAGCACATATTCGCCGCGCGCATAGGCGAGAGCGGTGCGAATGGAAGCGCCCTTGCCGCAGTTTTTCTCGTGAAAAATCACGGTGGTGCCGGGGTCGGAAAGAGCGCGCAGCCTTTGGCGCGTGCCGTCGGTCGATCCGTCATCGACGATAATGACCTCTTTCTTAACCGCAACGGCATAGACGGCGCGCAGCAGTTCTTCCAGATGCGCCTCTTCGTTGTAGACGGGGATGATCACCGACACGCATCCCGCCCAGCGATCGGACATCGCTGGAGCAGGAAACGCGAATGCAGGCTTCGCAGACCTCACCGGCTCCAGTCCAGAATATAGAGGATTGCGGGAATCGGCAAAGACCGATACCAGGCTCATGCAAACGGTCATGTGGCGTGTCGATCAGAGAAGTGTCTCATGGCAAGAGGGTGGAGAAACGCTGAAGCGACGGCAGCATTGGGAAATGCGGGTGGCGGTGGAGCGGGCCACAAACAGACCGACCGGTCGGTAGCGAGATCGCACTGAAACTAGGGCATTTGCCCGATCCCGCGCGGGTTTTCGCCTGAAGCTGTTTACAATTTCCACAAAAAATGTGTTGACGTAACGGAAATTTAACACTAGCTTAATCTGTTCGTAATCGTGTCGAAATATTTTTCGAAGACACTTTGCGTTCTGGGAAGATCGGGAAAGAAAAGAGCTTTCATAAAAGTTCTAAGCGGTTGAAATGGCTAGTCCCCCTAAACCATATCCCGGTGCGTCACTTCCGACTGATTCTGCGGGCAGAGCTGAAGCAAGAGAGAATTCGGTTCCCGCGGATAAGCCGCTTGCGCGCGACGTGCCTGTGGCGCTCAGCTACGGGCTCGAGTTGGCGCGATGCGGGGCGATGCTCGTTTCCGAAAGCGGCTACGCACACCTGACCAATCAAACGGCGCGCGCGATTTTGCAGAAAAAGGACGGGCTCTCGCTGGGGCGCACCGGACTGATGGCCGAAAAAGCCTCCGATACCAAACTGCTGCACTCGTTGCTGCGCGAAGCAATCCATACCCCGGAGGCCGGCGAACCGAAAGAATCCCCATTCATCGTGGAGCGCAAGACGGCGGACAGTTCGCTGATCGTGCGCGTGGTGCCGGGTCCCGGGCTGGATGGCTGGCCGGCACCTGAGCAGCGAACAGCGCTGTTGAAACTTTATGACCGGGACATGGGAATCCTCGTCGATGAACACACGCTCATCACCCTGTACGGTCTGACCCGCGGGGAAGCGGCGTTGACCGCCAAGCTGATTCAGGGCAAGTCGCCGGAAGAAGCGGCGCAGGAGCTTTTCATCAGCGCGCACACCGCCCGCACCCACCTCAAGCGCGTATTCATGAAGACCGACACGCATCGCCAGCCCGAACTGGTCGTGCGCATGTTGCTGACCGTTCTGTAGCTCACTGTTCCTAGCAGCCTCCGAAAACCTTCAGCCCGGACGCGGGAATCCGCATGCCTTAAACTGGTCGGGTGCAAGTCCGTCCCAATTCGATGAAAATCTGCGATCCTCGATTTCGTATTGAAGGGCCGATTCTATTGCCCGATGACGAAGTCCATCTCTGGCGAATCGAGTTGGAAAGCACGGCAGAAGGTGAAGTGGATTGGAGACGGATTCTCTCCACAGACGAATGCGCCCGGGCCGAACGCTTCCGCTTTGCTCGCGACCGCAGATACTTTACGGCGACACGAGCCATCCTGCGGACCGTCCTGGCAGGCTACCTGCCGGCTGAAGCGAACGAGCTTGTATTCCGGTACTCAGGAAAAGAAAAGCCATCCCTCAGCGGCGCTCATGCCGGGAAGATTGAATTCAACGTTTCGCATTCGGGCAACGTGGCGCTGCTGGCGTTTGCGCGCGGACGTGCGCTCGGCATCGACGTGGAGCAGGTTCGAGAACAGGCCGATCGAGAGGCCATTGCGCGGCGATTCTTTTCCGAGCATGAACAGCGGGAGTTGGCATCGCTTGCGCCCGGGGAACGGTGCGCGGGATTTTTCCGCTGCTGGACGCGAAAGGAAGCTTACATCAAGGCCACAGGGGACGGGCTTTCGCTGCCGCTGCATCAGTTTGACGTTTCTCTGGAGCCAGGGGAGGAATCCGCACTGTTGGCGACGCGTCCCGATCCCAGCGAAGCAGAGAAATGGTCGCTGCGCGAGGTGGAAGCAGGTGTGGGCTACGCCGCAGCGCTCTGCGTGCGAGGACAGGGATGGCGGTTGAAATCCTAGCGCCATACTCCCACCCTGAGTAGACTCTTTCCGAAAAACGGACCCGCTCACATTACTTGAATTCGGGCCCTCATTTTCTTTTCGGCTCGTGGTAGGTGAAGTTGATCGGCGGAGCACTCCGCTCTTCGCGTGACACACGGGTGTTCGGCGCATTGGGAGAAGATGCGGTTAATTTAATCCGCAAAGAGGCACGCTCCAGTTGATCGAGTTGCTGCTCCGGGGAAGAGCCGGCGCCGACCGTTGCCCTGGCATTCGCGGGCGCAGCTGTGGAATGCGGGAGGGGCGGAGCCTGCTTGGGGTGGCGGAGCACCACAGTCGGGCTCGGCAGAGATGGGGAGGTTCCTGCCGGCTTTGACGCACTCTGGTTGGATGATGCTAGAGTCGAGCGCGATAAGGAAGCGGCTTTCGTGCTCCAGCGGTTCGTCTGGGGAGGGCTGTAGGATTGTTGCGCCGTAGCCCATGGGCTGACCAGGCAGCCCAGGAACGGTGCCAGAAGCAGAGTGCGGCCAAAAATCGCGCTGCCTGCGATTGTCTGCCTTACTCTTCGCCGGCGATTGAACATAGCAGTCCCCCGCATTGTAATTCTGCCTGTCCCAGGCTCCGGGGGAAACCCCCAAATAAGGTATTCGCTGATTTTATAGGCCTGCGCCTCAGCTGTGCGGCCTCACGGTCCAGCCGAGGGATCTGGCTGGCCCCCGGGGGACTCCCTTCCCCGAAGAATACCCCATTTAGGGGATTACACCGCCTCCTGGGTGCAGCATCATTTCACAATCGGGGTCGAACTATGAATTGCTACGAGATCCAAGAGTGCGGTTACGCCGGACA
>Ga0187782_10003373_pt1 | contig 11885 bp, 8 predicted proteins | sample 0715_SJ02_MP15_2_FD_132454 | JGI IMG/M metagenome (GOLD analysis project Ga0187782, IMG submission 132454) | Tropical peat soil microbial communities from peatlands in Department of Meta, Colombia - 0715_SJ02_MP15_20_MG | ecosystem: Environmental > Terrestrial > Soil > Wetlands > Peat | place...
AAGACGCTGGCGGCCTTTCTGATTTGCATCGACCGCTTGGTGCAGAAAGCGCTCGTGGGGCAGCTCACCGACTCGACCGAGCTTCTCTATGTCTCGCCGCTCAAGGCGCTCAGTAACGACATTCAAAAGAACCTGGAAATTCCTCTCGGTGAAATTCTGGAACTTGCGGGAAAGCGCGGAATCCTTATGCCCGAAATCCGCACCGCCGTACGCACGGGAGACACACTCGCGCAGGAGCGTCGAGCGATGCTGGCCCGTCCTCCCCACATACTGGTGACGACTCCCGAGTCGCTCTACATCCTGCTGACCGCCGCAAGGAGTCGAGACATCCTGAAAACGGTCGAATCCGTGATCGTGGATGAGATTCATGCCGTGGCCGATGACAAACGGGGCGCTCACCTGGCCCTTTCCTTGGAGCGCCTCGACCGCCTGACCGGCAGGCGCCTGAAGCGCATTGGTCTTTCCGCCACGCAGAAACCGATCGAGTTGGTGGCCCATTTTCTGAACGGAATGGATCGACCAGATCCCACCATTGTCGAGATCGGTCATCGGCGTGAGATTGATCTCGCCGTCGAAGTTCCCGGTAGCGAGCTTGGCCCCGTGGCGTCGAATGAAATGTGGGGCGAGATTTATGATCGCCTTGCAGAACTGACGACGCAGCACCGCTCCACTTTGGTCTTTGTCAACACGCGCCGCCTGGCCGAGCGCGTGGCACATCACCTCAGTGAGCGCTTAGGGCATGAAGCCGTTACCGCACACCACGGTAGCTTGTCACGCAAGTTGCGACTCGCCGCCGAGCGGAAATTGAAAGCCGGCGAGATTCGGGCGCTCGTGGCGACCGCATCGCTCGAGCTCGGGATTGACATCGGCAATCTCGATCTGGTCTGCCAGGTTGGTTCTCCCCGTTCGATTGCCACCTGCCTGCAACGCATCGGCCGCGCCGGCCACTGGCGCGGCGCTCTGCCCAAGGGCCGCCTGTTTGCGACCACGCGGGACGAGCTGGTGGAGTGCGCTGCGCTGGTGCGCGCGATTCGCCAGGGTGATCTGGACTGCATTGTCGTTCCGGAATCCCCGCTCGATATCCTTGCCCAGCAGCTCGTAGCCATGTGCTCGGCCGAGGACTTTCAGGAGGACGAATTATTCGACACGGTGCGCCGCGCCTATCCGTATCGCAATCTTACGCGCGCGGATTTCGACGCGATCATCGAGATGCTATCGGAGGGCGTCAGCAGCAGGCGTGGGCGCTACGCCGCATACCTGCATCGCGACCGCATCAACGGAATGGTCCGGGCGCGGCGCGGCAGCCGTCTCGCAGCCATCACGAGTGGCGGTGCCATTCCAGAAAACTCGCTCTACACGGTTGTTGTGCATCCTGAAGGCACCGTTGTCGGCACGGTGGATGAGGACTTCGCGGTCGAAAGCTTGGCCGGTGACATCATGTTGTTGGGAAGCACTTCCTGGCGCATTCGCCGCGTGCAGGCCGGCAGTGTGCTGGTCGAAGATGCACAAGGCGCTCCACCCAACGTACCGTTCTGGCGTGGTGAAGCGCCCGCGCGCACCATCGAACTCTCTCGGCATGTCGCCGAGTTGCGCGAACAAATCAGCACTCGGTCTCCTACGGCGGCCTCTTGCACCGAAGCGGTGAACGGACTCAAGCGTGAATGTGGCCTCGACCAAGCGGGAGCCGAGCAGGCCGTTGAGTACGTTGTCAGCGGGCGGAGCTTGTTGGGAGCGGTGCCCACACAAACAACGGTGATCGCTGAGCGCTTCTTCGATGAAAGCGGTGGCATGCAACTGGTGATCCATGCCCCTTTCGGAGCCCGCATCAACAAGGCTTGGGGGCTTGCGCTGCGGAAGCGTTTCTGCCGCTCGTTCAATTTCGAGTTACAAGCTGCCGCCACAGACAACGGTCTGAACCTCTCACTCGGTGAACAGCACAGCTTCCCGCTGGCGGATGTCTTTCATTTTCTTCATCCAAATTCCGTGCGCTCCGTTCTGGAGCAGGCCGTACTGCCTTCCCCGCTGTTCACCACACGCTGGCGGTGGGACGCGGGGCGGGCATTGGCCTTGCTTCGTTTTCGCGGCGGGAAACGAGTGCCGCCGCAGATCCAGCGGATGCGCGCCGATGACCTACTCGCCGCGGTCTTTCCCGAGGCCCTTGCCTGCCAGGAGAATCTTCCCGCTGACATACCCATTTCCAGTCACCCCCTGATCCGCGAGGTGATGAAAGACGTTCTTACCGAAGCGTTGGACGTCGAAGGTCTCGAGCGTGTGCTTGGCGAGATCGCCGAAGGGAAAATCACTTGCTTGGCGGTCGATACGCCAATGTCCTCGCCGTTTGCGCACGAAATTCTGAATGCCAATCCCTACGCGTACCTCGATGACGCGCCGCTCGAAGAGAGACGCGCTCGTGCCGTCGAGATGCGGCGCGTGTTGCCCGACGCCGCACTCGGAGAGATTGGGCGACTGGATCCGTCTGCGATTGCCGAGGTGTGCGATCAGGCATGGCCAGATGTACGGGACGCGGAAGAGTTGCATGACTTGCTACTCACGGTAATCGCCTTCCCAGCTTCTTCTGGCGCGAGCGAGCCGGGGAGGAACCGCTTCGGGCCCAAGTTTCAGGAAGCGGCACTGGCTTGGAAGACATTTTCCGATCAACTCGCCGACACTGGCCGAGCGGGGCGGGCCCGAGTAGGCGATCAGACGTATTGGTTCGCGGCAGAGCGCGCGTCCGCGTTCGGTCCCATCTGGCCGGACGCCCAATGGGAAACACCGCTGCGCTCGGTAGAGTCATCGGTCGTGTCGAGAGAAGACTCGATCCTCACCGTGGTGACGGGTTGGATCGCCTATCTGGGTCCCGTCTCAGCCGATCAACTGAGCATTCTTCTCACGCTTTCTCGATCGGAGATCGAAAAGGCCTTTGGGCGCCTGGAGTCCAGCGGCGTCGTGCTCCGGGGCCAGTTCACTCACGCCGGTCGAGAGGAGACCGAATGGTGTGAGCGCCGCCTTCTCGCGCGCATTCATCGGCTGACGCTCGGAGAAATTCGCAAGCAAGTCCAGTCCGTGACTCCTGCGCAATTCATGAACTGGCTGCTTCGCTGGCAACACGTGGCACCGAGTACACAACTTCTCGGGGAACGCGGCACGCTCGAAACGATTGGTCAAATGCAGGGGTTCGAAGCACCGGCGAATTCCTGGGAGCAGCATATCCTGAAAAGGCGGGTCGCGGATTTTGACCCGAAGGTTCTCGACCACCTTTGCCTCACCGGTGCGGTTGGGTGGGGCCGTCTGTCTCCGCACCCTGCGACGCTCGAGGCCGTCGCGAATGGAAAACACCGTGTGATCCCCACGAAGGTGGCTCCCATTACCTTCTTCGTCCGCGAGGAATCCGACTGGATGATTCCAAGAAGCGGAGCTGACCAGGAAGAAGTAGCAGGGCTCAGCCCGAATGCCATCTCGATTCTGAAATTCGTGCGGCGGCGGGGCGCATCCTTTTTTGCCGATATTGTGCGGGGCGTCGGCAAACTCAAGTCAGAAGTGGAGATGGGTCTTTGGGAGCTGGTTGCCGCAGGCCTGGTTACGGCAGACGGATTCGATAACTTGAGGGCGCTGATAGATCCCAAGCGCCGGTCCGGCCAAGGCGGCGCGCGCAGTTCGCGTCCACGACACAGCGCGGGGCGTTGGTCACTGCTCTATGCCAACGAAAGCTGCGACCGGGCGCAGGGGCTCGAAGCCATTTGCCAGATGCTGCTACGCCGCTACGGAATCGTTTTTCGCGAACTCCTGGTTCGCGAGACGATCCTGCCAAAGTGGCGAGAACTGCTGATCACCTTCCGGCGGCTAGAAGATCGCGGCGAAGTCCGGGGCGGGCGTTTCGTGAGCGGGTTTTTAGGCGAGCAATTCGCGTTGCCCGTAGCCGTGGAGTCGTTGCGAGCCATGCGAAATCAGCGGCAATCGGGCGAGCTGACGGTCGTTTCCTCGGCGGACCCGCTGAATCTCGTCGGAATTGTGGTTCCTGGTGAACGCGTAGCAGCCAATTCGGGCAAAGTGGTTGTGTTTCGTGACGGGATCGCTCTGCGGCCGGAGGAGCGAACGACGATTCTTCAAATGCCCGTGGCCCGTTGACCAGCAGCACCCTCAGAGTGCCCGCGTCGATCCGTGACGGTACATGCGGGCAAACTCGACGACTTGCTGCGCGACGGTTGCGAGTTGGGCAAGAGCCTTGGGGTCGATACACGCTCCGGATGGATCGAAGATCGTTTCCGTGGTGTTCAGCGTCGCACCCAAGGGAGTGGGCCAGCCGCGCAGGGCATGCACGATCGAACGGAGAGCCGCCAGCGTGCTCCCGCACGTTTGCCAGCCTGCCGCTGTGACAATGCAACCGACGGCGCGGCCGTCCAGGTAAGATCGCGGGTCTTCGCGCAGGTCTTCCAACAGGTCGAGTGCGTTTTTGACCAGTCCAGAAACGCCTCCGTGGTATCCGGGGCTGGCAACGATCAACCCGTCAGCTTCTCTCACCATTTCGACGAACTGGCGCTGTTCTTCGCTGCGCTCATGGTTTCCGGGCGTGAAATGCGGCAAGCAGGCGAGCCGGGCACCATCGAAGAGGAACGTGCGCGCCCCGGCGTCTTCCGCTACCTTGAGGGCAATGCGCAGGGCGCGGTCGGTCGAAGACGGTGTGCGGGTGGTTCCGCCGATGCCTACAACAAAAGGTCTGTAGGGAGACTTCGAGTCAGCCATGTTCGTCGCTGCCTTGCGTTTCTACCCTCAACGGTACGCGGTGTCAAACAGCCACCGCACCATTCAGCTCGTCGGCGGAAACAGGCTGAGGCTGGTAGACAAGGTCTGGGTGGCGTTTGGACGGCCCGCCCACTTCAGGTACCCTCGATCGCCCTCATACCCAGGGTTTGCAACATGCGGCGGTCTTGTTCTGCGCCAGGATTCGGGGTCGTCAGCAGTTTTTCGCCCGTAAAGATGGAATTTGCGCCGGCAAGAAAACACAGTGCCACGGCTTCTTGAGACAGACCACGCCGTCCCGCGGCGAGGCGGACTCGGGAGGCGGGCATCAGAATCCGCGCGGTGGCAATCGTGCGCACCATGACCAGCGGATCGAGTTCCTCGGCGCCGGCGAGCGGGGTGCCTTGATTCGGCACGAGCATGTTGATGGGAACGCTTTCCGGATGTGGATCGAGGTGCGACAGCTGTTCCAGTAGGCTGATGCGATCCTCGTCCGACTCGCCCATGCCCAGGATTCCTCCGCAACACACCGTAATCCCTGCACTGCGCACATGCGCGATGGTGCGCAGACGATCTTCGTAGGCCCGTGTGGTGATGATCTGGCCGTAAAATTCCGGCGATGTATCGAGATTATGATTGTAGGCGGTGAGGCCGGCTTCCTTTAGGCGCCGCGCTTGAGATTCGGTCAACATACCCAGGGTGCAGCAAACCTCCATCTGGAGCGCCGCGACACCGCGCACCATCTCGAGCACGCGGTCGAAGTCCTTACCGTCGGTGACCTGGCGCCAGGCGGCGCCCATGCAAAAGCGTGTGGCGCCTTGGTCCCTGGCGCGGGCCGCGGCCGCGAGCACATCGCGCGTGTTCATCAACGGTTCGCGCCCCACGCCTGTTTCGTAATGGGCACTTTGCGAGCAATACGCACAGTCCTCTGGGCAGCCACCGGTCTTGATCGAAAGCAACCGGCACAACTGCACCTCTTCCGGTCGGTGGAACTTGCGGTGGGCGAGCTGAGCCTGAAAAATCAATTGCGGTAACGGAAGTCGGTAGATGCTGCGGATTTCATCGCGCGACCAGTCGTGGCGAATGTCCATCTTCGAAAGGGCCTTTCGGTTTTCAAAGATATCAAAACAGCCGGCAATCGACCCGCAAAAACTCGTCGACTAGGGCCGCTCCCATTTGCCTGATTCCGCCGAGCGGAATATCGCGTCGATCGTGGCCATGTTTTGAACCGAGTCTTCCAGCGGCACGGGCACTTCGCCGCCTTCGCGTATGGCCTTTGAGAAGAGATCGCCCTGAATCGTGAACTGGTCGCAGGCGTCAATCATTTCGGCAATGATGGCGGCCCCTGTCGAATCACTGGGATCGTCGTCAATGAAGATGCGAGAGGGCCGATCATTCCCAGGGTTTAGCGGCTGTTCGATCTCCATTCGTCCTTTGGTTCCCAGAAGAACGACTCGCTGGTGATAAGCAAGCTGCGTGCTGCAGGTGAAAATGCATTGACCTGACCGAAAATCGAGCATCGCCGAGGTCAGACGATCGACTTTCATCTCCGGATCCCGTTCGATCATAGCCATCACGCGAGAGGGTTCCTCGCCGAACAGGAAGCGCGAGAGTGTGACGGGGTAACAGCCGATATCGAGAAGCGCACCCCCGCCGAATTCGGGGACGTTGCGGACATTTTTGGCATCGTGGTTCGAGTAGCCGATCGAGGCTGTAATCAGGCGCAGATCCCCGATGCGCCCCGCCCGAACGAGCTCGCGCGCGCGGAGCCAGCGCGGATGTGTCCTCACCATGAAGGCCTCGCCGATCTTAACGCCGGAGCGATCCCGCTCTTTGAGCAGGACACGCGCTTCGGCGGCGTTGACACCGACCGGCTTCTCACAAAGGACGTGCTTGCCGGCTTGTGCCGCTTGAACGGAGAAAGGAACGTGAAGGTGATTGGGCAGGGGATTGTAGATCGCTTCGATGTCAGGGTCAGCGAGAAGCTCGGCGTACGATCCGTAGGCCTTGGAAATACCGAGCAAGCGAGCTGCTTCTTCCGCCTTCCGGCTGTCCCGCGAGGCCGTCGCAGCGATTTCGCTCCATTCACCCTTTTGCATGGCCGGGATAACTCGGCGAACGGCAATCGAGGCGACCCCCAAGACTCCCCAGCGAACTTTGCGCCGTGGCACGATCAATCTCCCTCAACGATGGCTGCGGCATTTTCTATCGCGAGTCGGGCAGAAGCAAGCGTACTGAGACCCGATAGGGGTGAAAAAGAAATTCGATGCCGCACGGTTCCAGTCGAAGGCCTGGTTTCGATCCGTGCGTAGGGTTGGCAACTACCGCGCGGCTACACCCACCGGCTTGCGTGCCGACCGCGCACCGGCAATCTGCGAAAGCCCTTCAAGCAGATCTTCGACCAGGTCCTCGGCGTTTTCGCATCCAGGTGAGAGACGAAGCAGCGTGTCAGAAAGCCCCAGCTCGGCTCGCGCCTCGGCCGGAATCGAGGCGTGGGTCATCGTTGCGGGATGGCAAATCAACGCCTTCACGCCGCCCAAGCTTTCGCCTAGGGCGAAATACCGCCGCGAAGATGCGAAGGCGACCACCTCGCCGGTGCTTCCCTCTAACTCAAAGGAAACCATGCCGCCAAATCCGGTCATCTGGCGGCGCGCGATGTCGTGGCCAGGATGAGTGGCCAATCCGGGGAAGTAGACCCGCCGAACCAGCGGATGATCGTGTAAGGCGTTAGCAATCGCCGTAGCATTTTGCTCGTGTCGCTGCATTCTCAACTCGAGCGTTTTCAGACCGCGCATCGTAAGCCAACAATCAAAAGGGGAGGGAACGGCGCCGGTGGCGTTCTGCAGGAATTTGATCGGCTCGAAAACGGAGGCCTCTCGGGCCAGAGCGGCACCCTGAACTGTATCGGAATGGCCGGCCAAATACTTCGTAACGCTGTGAACCACGATGTCCGCCCCGAGTTCAAAGGGCTGTTGGAAGCAGGGAGTTGCAAACGTATTGTCGACTACGACCAATGCTCGGCGCGCGTGGGCCATCCTGGCCACCGCGGCAATGTCTGTGATCAACAGACGGGGATTTGTCGGCGATTCAATCCAAACGAAACGCGTCCGTTCCGAGAGGGCCGCGTCGACGGCCTTCAGGTCTCCCGTGTCGAGCTGTTTTGTCACTACGCCCAAGGGCTGGTAAACACGGTTGAGGATCCGATAGGTACCGCCATAGACGTCCCGCGGGATGATGACCTCGTCGCCCGGACGGAGATAGGCCTGCAGGACTGCATTCTCAGCGCCCAGCCCCGAGGCAAACGCAGCCGCGTAGTCCACGCCTTCGAGCGCGGCCAGAACCGTCTCGAGCCTTTGGCGCGTCGGGTTATTCGTACGAGAGTACGAGAATCCCTTATCGTGGCCAGGAGCGTCCTGTTCATAGGTGGAAGTCTGGAATATCGGAGCGACCAGTGCGCCCGTTTCCGGTTCCGAGGGTTGACCCGCGTGAATTGTCTTCGTGGCGAATTTCATCTGTGTGGCTCCCTTTGTACTTGCCTGGCCGTTCGCGGGAGGCGCAAGCAAGGCCCCTCCCGTTTTCCGAGGCTGAATGAGACGTACACGCTCCCTCCGCAGCGCGGATAGAGCGCCCTCGCCGATACTGCAGTTTGGGAGCTGAATCTTCAATCGACCGGGGCTCGGTCAGTTGAGGATCTTATCTCTCCCCACTGGGCAGGAATTAGCACCTTGGCATTTGCACCAGGTTGCTGTGGCGTCCTCGGGCCTGTCCCCTCAACCACTCTGGATAAGCGCTGCCTGTTCAGCAGCAAGCAGATGCTAGCAAACGGCACTCGGTGAGTCAATGGCTTGACAGGTGGCTTGCCAGGTGGGGAGCGATCGCTGGACCCGCCACAGGGGCCATCGATGGCTGGGAGATATCCGATTTGTGGGCTTTCAGGTAGTAATTTCCTAGCGTCGAGACCGATCAAAGCAGTGGACACTGCCGAGACCTACCGTTCTAATTGAATAGAGGGCACTGGCTGGGCATTCTGGGGGGAACCAGGAGATGAGATTCGCTGCACTGGTATTGTGGGCAAGCCTTGTTTTCGCAAGTGGCGCCGCTGCGCAGGTAAGCCCCACAAACGACCTCCTGGTGAATTCCCAGCTTCCGGCCCTGGCCGTGGCGGTTCCGACCCCGAGCCCAGCAGCTTACCCGCCCCCTGCCGCGCCCGAGCCGACTCCCGCCCCGTCTTCGACTGACCGGCAACCAGTTTATGGAGTCCTTCAAGACTTCAATTTTCAACTGTACGGTGGTTTCACCTACGTACGTTTCTACGAGCTCCCCGGGGTTACCGGGAACCTGGATGGGTTCAACGTTTCGGTGGTCTATTATCCGCACGCCGGGCATTTCGGGTTGGATGGGGAGTTCTTGGCTGCCTTCGCCCCCCAAAACGGCGTCGGTACGACTCTGGATGCCGGCATGGGGGGAGGCCGGTTCCGGCTTCCTGGTCCCCGAGGAATTGAGATTTGGGGGCACGCCCTGGCCGGAGGATCCCACTTTGTTCCGAAGACGCCGTACGGCAGTGAGAGTGCCTTTGCTTTTGAGGCAGGCGGTGGAGTGGACCTGACACCGAGCCATCGGCGACTCGCCTACCGCGTACAGGCGGATATGTTGGGCACCTACTTCTTCAGCACTTACCAGTACAATTTGAAACTCTCCGTCGGGCTTGTCTATAAATTCTAAGCAACCACGCCTAGAGCTTGTACCCAATTTTGCGCACGAAGGCATGCCGGTGCTGCGCATCCTCGGTTCCTTCGACTCCCTTCGGCGAACTGCCGTCCACGACACCCAGCACGCCGCGGCCCTGTTCGGTCTGGGCGAGGATGACTTCGACCGGGTTTGCCGTGGCGCAGTAAATCGCGCACACCTCAAAGCAGTCGCGGACGCGACTCAGCAGATTGATCGGATAGGCCTGGCGGATCAGGAGGACAAACAGGTGGCCGGCGCCGATCTTCTGCGCATGGGACGTAGCCACACGGCGGAGTTCGTCATCATTTGATTCAACGCGAATGAGACAGGGTCCGGACGCCTCGTTGAAGGCCACAGCGAACCTGGCCCCTGGCACCGTGTTCACGACAACTTCGTAGAGATCTTCGGCCGTCTTGATGAAGTGCGACTGTCCCAAAATCAAGTTTGCGCCATCGGGAATCTCGAGCCGTACCGTGAGGAGCTCCATTTTTTCATCCTCCGCTCGGAAAAAATTTCCACATTTGGAAGTGCGACGAGCGATTTCAATGCGTGCTTGGTGGAAGTCCATTATCAGCACCGCCCAGCTGCGGCGCAAGAGTAGGCCGATTGGCAGCCCGCGTGCTCAAGAGTTCTCGAATGACCCGGTAGGGTGTGTTGATCGAAGCGAGTGACATCCGATGTTGATAAAATCTGTCCAACAGGCCAAACGGTTCCTTCGGGTCCTGTTTGGTTTCACGCTTCTTGGCATCGGAATCGTGATGATTGTCACGCCCGGTCCCGGCTGGCTCACGATCCTACTGGCTCTTGGCATTCTGGCCGCGGAGTTCGTTTGGGCGCGGAGATTACTCGACCGCCTAAAGGAGCAAGGCACGCGCCTGCGTGACACTGTTTTCCCTCGAGCCGATCGCGCCGCTTGATTTTTCCTGCTGTTGAACCCCGTCCAGATATGGTTTCATGCCTTTTGGAGTCGAGGAGGTGCGCGTGTCAGTCAACGGAGCGGCAAAGTGGGCTGGAAAATGGGCCCTGGTTACAGGAGCGAGCGCCGGAATCGGCGAGGCCATAGCGAAACAGCTTGCAGCCGCGGGCACGCAACTCATTGTGACAGCACGGCGCGCCGATCGACTGTCTTCCCTGGCATCCGAGCTGGCCCTGAAATACGGGGCGAGGGTTGAGGTTTTCCCAACGGACTTGGCGCAGCCCGGGGCTGCCCGGAAGATTCACGCATTTACGGCCGGGAGAGGAATCGAGGTGGAGCTGCTGGTTAACAACGCCGGCTTTGGTGCCTTTGGCCAGATCGAAGACATTGCGGAAGACCGCCTGCTCGAAATGGTGCAAGTGAATTGCTCAGCCGTGTTGCAGTTGACGCGGCTCTATGTCAGCGGAATGATTGAACGGCAACGCGGCGATATCCTCATCGTGGCGTCGACTGCGGCCTTTCAAGCCGTACCGTTCATTTCCGCCTACGCAGCGACCAAGGCCTTCGATTTGATCCTGGCGGAAGGAATTGCCGAGGAGCTTCGTCCCCTCGGCGTGCGCGTCTGCGCACTTTGCCCGGGTCCCACCGATACCGAGTTCCAACAAGTAGCGCAACAGCCGGATCGAGCGTTTCGCTTTGCGGAGACGGCGGAGAAGGTCGCCCAGGCGGGGCTGGAGGGGTTGGCCCGCGGGGAGAGTTGCGTGATCTCCGGAACCAGCAATCGCTGGATGGTGAGGGCGGAGCGCCTGGCGCCTCGGAGCTTCGTCGTGAGGATGGCAGGCAAGATGATGCGACCGGAGGCGTCGCGCGGAAAGAGCTGAGGCCCGCTTGTCCCGTCCAGACCCCCCAGTCGCTCAGCGACCTGTCAAGCCATTTGAGAATGTAACCCTAGGGATGATCGTCGAGACATTTGCAATGTAACCGTAGACTCGTCGCCGTGGCGGTGGGAAAGTGGAAATCGCTCGTCGATTTCCAAGCTCGCGGAGCGAGCGTCTTTTCCACCGCCACGGCGCGATACGAGCGATGGACTTGCGCTTCCCACCCGTGTATGATCCTCCCCTTCCCAGGGGTACCGCCAAGGAGAGCTTCCGCATGACTCAAGACGTGGCTAAGCAATCCTATCGAGCTGTTCTGTGCATGTCCTGTCGGCAGCCGATTCCCGTGCCAGCGATCGTGATCACCCTGGGCGTAGTGCCTCAGGGAAACGAGGCCGGCCCGCTTGAGCGCACCGAGCTCGTCTTTACTCTGCGGTGTAGAGCGTGTGGCCGCGAACGACCTTACCGATCGTTGGAGATCATAGAACTTGAGGGAACGCCACCTCCGAGGACTTCGTATCTCCGCCGGCCCCACGGCGTACGGCGCCCGTCGGGCAGCCTGTCCCGGGCAGCCAACGGCTGATCCAGGCTCAACTCCAGTTGTTCCAGATTTCGTAAAGCCAAAGGAA
>Ga0187782_10003374_pt1 | contig 11885 bp, 10 predicted proteins | sample 0715_SJ02_MP15_2_FD_132454 | JGI IMG/M metagenome (GOLD analysis project Ga0187782, IMG submission 132454) | Tropical peat soil microbial communities from peatlands in Department of Meta, Colombia - 0715_SJ02_MP15_20_MG | ecosystem: Environmental > Terrestrial > Soil > Wetlands > Peat | place...
ATGTAGCAGGCCGGGGCAGCCACTTTGATGCGTGGGTCGAGTGCGGAGATGTAGGTTGTAAGGGTTCCGCCGCCCGAGCAGCCGGTGCAGCCTATATTCTCGTTATCCACCTCGGGGCGGCTGAGGAGATAATCTAGCGCCCGCTTCGCGTCCCAGATGCGGTAGCGCGCGAAGTTTTCGCCGGCCAGAATACTCTGGGCGCCGGCCTGGAAATGCTGGTCGGTCGAGCCGCCGGCCAGGGAAGCTTCGATCCTGCGGTCGTAAGCCTGCTGGCGCTCGCCTTGGCCCACCGGATCATAAGCCAAAGCTACAAAGCCCTTCATGGCCAGGTTCGCCGCGATCGGCTGTGCGGCAAGCTTACCCTGTTCCCAGTGGCCCATGGGGATGAGCACGCCCGGATGCTTGCCGCCTTCTCTAGGTAAATATAGGTTCGCCGTTACATAGAAGTCGGGAAGACTTTCGAAGACAACTTTCTCGATGGTGTAGCGCGGCCTTTCGATCCGGCCCGTGATGCGTGCATTGAGCGGGCCATTGTAATCAGGGAGGCCACCTAGCAATTCCAGGATTTTGGCGCGCACCCATGTTTGGCGCGCTTTTGCTTCGTCTACCGTGTGAATCCTCGAGATAGCCGCCTCGCGGTCGGAAAGCTGTTGTTGCGCGATCCGGTCCATCCACTCAAGTAATCGATCATCCGCCGCCACCCGCGTGGCGACGTTGAAAGTGCAGATGCAGAGAAGGAAAATCTTTCTCATAGTGAGAGAGCCCTCTTGGAATTCCGAACCCGAGCGAGATCTTGTGCCAGGCGCATTGAGAGTCTACACCATATCCAGTTATGATAGGAGTTCTTGTTGCGCGTTAGGTTCTGGGGGCAGGCCGATGAAAATCCGCATATTGGGCGTTCCGCTCGACCTGGGGCAGGAACGCCGGGGAGTAGACATGGGCCCTTCGGCGGTGCGGGCTGCGGGGCTTAACCACGCGCTCAAGAACCTTGGGCATCTTGATGTCATGAATAAGACGGCGATTCTGGGCGTCGGTTTGGTCAGCTCGGCGCTGGGGAAGAAAATTCTGTGACAAAAAAAATCCGGTTGGGAGTTCTTTTTGGCGGGCGCTCCGGCGAGCACGAAGTCTCCCTGACTTCCGCCGTAGCGGTAATGAAGGCGCTCGACCCGGCGAAGTACGAGCTGGTGCCGATCGGCATCACACGCGAAGGCCGATGGCGCGTGGGACCCAGAGCCTTCGGACTCTTAACGGAGGCGCCGGGGGATGATGCGGCGCAACGAACCGCGCCCTTACGGTCGGTGCTGGAGGAAGGCCGGGCCGTCACCCCGTCGGTTGATCCCACGGGCCCGAAACTTCTCCCCTTGGCGAAGTCGCCCGCTGCGCTCAAGGCTCGCCCGGAAGTGGACGTCATATTCCCTGTGCTCCACGGCACTTTTGGGGAGGATGGAACTATCCAAGGGTTACTCGAACTCGCCGACGTTCCCTACGTAGGTGCGGGCGTCCTGGCTTCCTCCACGGGCATGGATAAAGACGTCATGAAGCGGCTCTTCCGCGATGCCGGATTACCCGTTGTCTCCTGGGAACTCGTGCTACGGAAGGAATGGGAGGACGACCCTGCGGGGGTTCGCAGGAGGATTGAGAAACGGCTACGCTACCCTTTATTTGTTAAGCCTGCCAACTTGGGCTCCTCCGTGGGGATCACCAAGGTGCATGAGCCGGGAGAGCTCGAAGCCGGAATGGAATTGGCCGCGCAATACGACCGCAAGATCCTTGTGGAAAAGGCAGTCGACGCTCAAGAGATCGAGTGCGCGGTGTTGGGAAATGACAACCCGCAAGCCTCCGTGCCCGGGGAGATTGTTCCTGTCAACGAGTTCTACGACTACGAGGCGAAGTATATCAAGGAAGGCTCGGAGTTGCTGATTCCCGCCCGCCTCAGCCCCCGCCAGACCAAACGCGTCCAGGAGCTGGCAGTGCGGGCCTTCAAAGCCGTCGACTGTGCAGGCATGGCGCGTGTCGATTTTCTGTTGGACAGGAAGAGCGGCAAAATCTTCGTCATGGAAATCAACACCATTCCGGGATTCACCCCGATCAGCATGTACCCGAAACTATGGGAAGCCAGCGGTGTCCCCTACTCAATGCTGCTTGACCGCCTCATCCAATTGGCCCTCGAACGCCACCGCGACAAGCTGCGCACCCGTTACGACTACACGCCGTTGAAGTAGGGGCTGGGGACTAGGGGCTGGGGACTAGGGTGGCCAGCCCTAGCATCACAACCTGAGGGACGGCCTGCCGTCCCCCCATCGCCGTGACCCAAAGGAACGCAAAGTGAAGCTCACCTGTTTTCTTTGCGACCTTCGCGTACCTTGCGCCTTGGCGTGAAACCTCTTTTCTCCTCCACCAATTGCCTCACAGCTTGAGAGGAACGGACGTTTCGACATTCCTACTTCCTGTCTTGACAACCCTGGGCCAATATTGTATCTTAACTATCCGGTTAGTTAAATGCGCGAGAGAGCCTTTCACAACACGGTCGCGCGCCACCCGCGCCATCATGACAGCGAGGCAACGCGCCAGGCCATCCTGCAAGCCGCCGAGCGTATCTTTGCGGAAGAAGGGCTGGCGGGAGCCCGCACGGACGCCATCGCTGCCGCCGCAGGCGTCAACAAGGCGCTGCTTTATTACTACTTCCGAAGCAAAGAGGGACTCTACCGGGCTGTCCTGGAAAGCTACGTGGCGGACTTTAACCGGCAAGCATTGAACCTCCTTTCTTCCGAGGGTTCGGCCTGCTCGATCCTACTGCGCTATATCAATCTCCATTTCGATTTCATTGCAGCTCACCGCCACCACGGTCCCCTGTTTCAACGAATGCTGATGACCGATGAAAAATCCTGGATACGGCTGGCACGGGAGCAAGGATTGCCGCGCATGAAAGCACTTCTCAAGGTGATCGAGCGCGGCATCCGGACTGGCGAGCTCCGGCACATGGAAAGCTTCCACATTGCCATTTCGCTGGTTGCTCTGGTGGTGTTTTATTTCAGTTCGGCGCCCGTCTTGCGCGCGGTCGGTGGCATCGACCCTTATAACAAGGCCAATGTGGAACGGCGAAGGGAAGAGGTGCTGAAGTTCGTCCGCTACGCATTGTTCAAGAACCCTGAGTGTGAGGTACAATGAAGCGTAAAATACTGATTCCGGTACTCATTCTGCTGGTGCTTGCCGGCAGCGTGGCCTATTACAGAGCTACGACCAAACCACACAGCCTGGTCATCACGGGCATCGTCACCACCAACGACGTCATCGTCAGCGCGCAGATTGAGGGCCAACTGGCGCAGCTTCTGGTTAAAGAGGGTGACACGGTGCAGGCCGGGCAACTCGTGGCGGTGATTGAACCGCGGGAGTTGCGCGCCGACAGGGCCTACTATGTTCATTCGGAGCAGGGCACGGCGGCCCAGGTTCAACAGGCAGAAGCGGCACTGCAATTTCAGGAGAAGCAGACCCAGGATCAGATCCGTCAGGCCGAAGCGTCGCTGGCTTCAGTGCTGGCACAGGTAACCGAGGCCGAGGCTGATCTCGAGCTGGACCAGGTGAATTTGGAACGAACCGAGGGACTCTTCAAGCAGAATATCGTCTCAGCTCAATCTCTCGATCAGGCGCGCACGACATATGCGGCACAAAAGGCCCATGTGGAATCTCTTCACAAGCAAGTGGAGGCCCAACGCGCCGCCGTAGCCTTGGCGCATTCGAATGAGGACCAGATCACGGTGCGGCGAAACGAGCTCCTGTCGATGCGGCGGCAGTTGGCAGCCGCTGGGGCGCAGATGTCGAAAGCCCAAGTCCGTCTCAGTTATACGGAAATCCGCACTCCCATCCCAGGCTTCGTCGCCAGCCTGCCGACCCGCAAGGGCGAAGTGGTGAATATCGCTCAGCCCATCCTGGAAATCATCAATCCGGATGATCTTTGGGTGCGGGTAGATGTGGAAGAGACATATATTGACCGCGTGCACTTGGGTGACAAGATGAGGGTGCGGCTGCCCTCAGGGGCCGAGCGCGAAGGAACGGTTTTCTATCGTGGCGTGGACGCGGACTATGCGACCCAGCGCGACGTGAGCCGTACCAAGCGTGACATCAAGACCTTTGAATTTCGACTGCGGGTGGATAACAGTGACCGCAGTCTCTGGCCGGGGTTGACGGCCTATGTGAATGTCCCGCTGCCGGAAGCCAAGTGAAAGCAGAATTTCAAATTTGAAATTTCAGATTTCAAACTCGGCGTGCTCGTTTTCAAGTTTCAAATTTCAGATTTCAAATCCGGCGGCCTGGCTTTCAAGTTTCAAATTAGTGGAACTCCGGCGGCGGTTGAGTGGGGACAATGCAGTGCTGACGGCTGACACGAGGAACATAGTCCATCAAGCCGCTAAATGAATACAATTGAGGACTGACGACCGGCCACTTGTGACGGACGACGGACAACTGATGGCTGGCGACTGACGACCGAGATGAAAGAACCAGAAAAGGAAGAGACTCGTGCCGGCAATTGAAGTTCTGGAAATTCGGAAATGCTTTGGGTCGTTTTGCGCGGTGGACCGCTTGAGCTTCAACGTCGAGCGGGGGGAGATCTTCGGCCTGCTCGGGCCCAACGGCGCCGGCAAGTCGACCCTAATCCGCATGCTCACCACGCTGATTCTTCCCACTTCCGGCGGAGCGCGGATCAATGGTTTTGACGTGGTGCGCTCAGCGGCTGAAGTGCGCCGCTCAATTGGAGTGATCCCCCAGGCCTTGACTTCCGACCTCGAGCTCTCGGCCACCGAAAACATGAATATCTTTGCCAAGCTTTACGGCGTCCCACGCGAGCGGCGCCGGCGCGTGGTGAAAGAACTGCTGGAGGCTGTGGAGTTGGGGCAATGGGCGGATAAACCCGTCAAAAACTTTTCCGGCGGCATGCGGCGGCGGCTCGAAATTGCTCGCGGGCTGGTGCACGAGCCCAACATTTTCTTTCTCGACGAACCCACCACGGGCCTCGACCCTGCTTCCCGCATTGCCGTTTGGGAAATGCTGAAAAAGCTCAAACAGGGCCGCGACCTCACCATCCTGCTCACCACGCATTACATGGATGAGGCCGACAAGCTTTGCGACCGCATCGCGATTGTGGATCATGGCAAGCTTGTGGCGCTCGACTCGCCACTGAAACTCAAGGCCTCGATTCCAGGGAACGACATTCTGGAAATCAGCTTTTCAAGAGTTCCTGAGGGTTGGTACGAAACGCTTAAGAGCCTTCCGGAAGTTCAGAGCGTGAAGGCCGAAGATCATGTCTACCGCATCGGGTCGAACAACGGGCCCCAAACTACTGTGGCCCTGATGGACGCAACGCACCAGGCGGGGGTGGAAATAACCTCGCTTTCGGTGCAGAGCACCACGCTCGATGACGTGTTCATGCACTACACGGGGAGACAATTGCGCGATGCCTTGCAGGAAGCCAGGCATGATTTCGGCTTCATGCCTCCACGGCGCTAGGGACGGAGTTCTATGAACCGAATGCTAGCCATCATCGAACGCGACATGCGCCGTTTCATGCGCAGCCCCACACTGATCGTGGTTTCCATGTTCCTTCCCATAGTGCAGTTGGTAGTACTGGGTTATGCCTTCGGTGGGAAAATCAAGGAGCTGCGAGTGGGGATCGTCGACCAGGATCGAGGCATCCCCACGGTGAAGTTACGCGAGATGTTTGGAGCCATTGCCGCCAACGCGCGTACCTTCACCACCGTCGACTATACGGACCTCTCCAAAGCCAACACGGATTTGCGGGAGGGGAGAATCAACGGCGTCGTCAGTATTCCACCCGACTTCTCGCGGCGTTTTCTGGCACAGGAGAGGCCGGAGGTGGCGCTTATTGAAGACAATACCGATAACTTCGCCGTGGGAGCTCTGGAAGGAGCGTTCTCCGATTTGGTCGGCGCCTTCAATCAGCGCGGCCCCAGCCCACGCGTCCCCAGTGGCGTTACGCTTTCCGTGGTGGAGCTTTACCCTTACGTTCCCTACATCCAATACCTGCTCTCCGGCACGATTGTTCTGGCGATTTACATTTCGGCAATGATCGGTGGCGGCATCATCTACATTGATGATAAGGCGCGAGGGCTTCACGAGGGCTATCTTCTGACTCCGATCAGCAAATCGGAATTGATTCTGGGCTTCAACTTGTCAGGGAGCATTAAAGCTACCTTGGCCGGATCGGTCCTGACGACTCTAGGGTCGATTATCGCGGGGATCCCGAACCCCCTGGATCCGATCCGCTTGGCAAAGCTCCTTCTTCTCATTGTAATTACGTCCGTGGCTCTGATCAGTATGATGTTTCTATTGATGGTAAGGGTAAGCGACCCATTAGTTCCTCGGTCGATTTTCGGGGTTCTCAATACTCTGCTGTACTTCCCCAGCGGCGCCGTCTACCCCATAAACGGATTCCCCAGGTGGATGAGAATTTTGTCAAGTTTCGATCCTTTCACCTACGCCGTGCACGCCTTCAAAAGCTTGTTGCTCAAGAACACCCCGCTGATCGCCATCGCTGGCGACCTCACTTATCTCGCTCTATTCGCGCTTCTTTCCATGCTCCTGGCCACTTGGCTTTTCCAGCGCACCCTTTGACCGCGTGCGCGGGCTGGCAAGGTAAAGGTGGGGCAAGCCCTAAGCTTGTCCAAATTACGTTCGCCTCATTCGGCCACCACTTGCGGCTCCGCCGCCTGACTTGCGGCAAGGCTCGCTGTCCCGCGGTCGCCATGAATCGCGTTTGCCAGTCATCCTTGTTAAACAACGACAGTCGGCTCCGAACCTCGGAATTCGGGTACAATAGAAACCGAAGGGGGCAAAACCCATGACGCTGTTGGACACCACACCTCCTAAACCTCCCTTGCATATCTGGAGGTACATTGTCCTTGGCATTCTGATTTTTCTGTTGGCGGAAGGTTTTTACTTCGCTTTCCGAAATTACCCCGAAGAGCGCGCCGTGACACGCTTTCTGACGACTCTGGAGCAGGGAAAGTTCCAGGAAGGCTACCGGCTTTGGCAGCCGAGCCCAACCTATTCTTACCAGGATTTCCTTCACGGTTGGGGAATTCAGGGGGACTACGGCAAGATTCGCGAATTTCAGATTCTGGGCACAAAATCCAAAGGGTCGTCCCTGGTCATCGTCACCGTCAAGATTAACAACATTGACCCGCCCCTCAACCTAGTGGTAGACCGCAAGACGAAGGGCCTTTCGTATTCAGTCTTTGAATAGTGAATAGTGAATTGCGGGTTCTGAATCGAGAAGGCAGGTGAAGTCGAGCGGCGTCCTTCGGGTACGCTGTTCGTTCAGCAATTCACCATTCACTATTCATAATTCAGTCGCCACCGCCGCCAGTAATTCTTCTTGGGTGATCCGGGAGGTGCCGAATTTGAGCACGACGCGGCTGGCGGCAAGATTGGCCAATTCTGCGGCTTCTCTCATAGAGGCGCCGGAAATGAAGGCCAGCGCCAGGGCGGCGAGGACGGTATCACTCGCACCGGTTACATCGTAAACTGGCCGAGGCAAGCTCTTGATTTCCTGCGGCGCCTTATTTGGCTCAAAGAGCATCATCCCCTCGCTGCCTCGGGTAATAAGGAGGTAGAAGCAGTCGAGTTCGGCGCGCAGCCTTTGCCCGCCGGTCTCGAGGTCATGCCGAGTGCGCAATGGCGCGTGCGCCATCAATTCTGCTTCGTGGAGATTTGGGGTGACCACGGTGGCCTGGCGACACGTCTCCGGATGCTCGGGCTTGGGGTCCACAAACACCGGGATGCGACGCTGGCGGGCCAGGACCTTCATGTGGTTGTAAAGTTCGTTGGTTACGGTTCCTTTCCGGTAATCGGAAATAACCAGGGCTTCCAGCCGTCGCCCTTGCAGCGAAAAATTTCGGGCGAGCTTCTCGGCAGTCCTCCTGGCAATGGTCTCCGGTCGCTCGAAATCAAGGCGGAGGAGCTGCTGCGCATGAGCGGCGATGCGGACCTTGTGAGGCGTCATCCGCCAGCGTTCGGAAATGAGCATGTCAGCGGTGATGTTGCAATTCTCGAGCAACGCCCGCAGGCGCTTGCCACTCCGATCGTTGCCGACCACCCCATAAGGTATCGGCCTGCCGCCTAGCGAGGCGATATTCGCTGCCACATTCCCTGCACCTCCGAGATAGTCGGTGCCTGGGTTGGGATCCTGAATGAGAACCACCGGCACCGGCGCTTCCGGAGAGATGCGGTTGACTTCCCCGCCCACAAATTCATCCAGGATGTAGTCGCCGAGCACGGCGATCCTTCGTCCCTGGAATCCTCGAACGATCTTTGCGAAGCGGTTCTGTTGCTTGTTCATGGCGCCTCTTGTTTGCAGGCAGTGTTTGTTGAACTGGAATTATAAATGGTGAACAGCAAATAGTGAATTACGGACGCGGAGTTTGCCTCACACGCCAGGCTCAGGGGCTCTAACAGTTGTGTGCCCAGAATTTAGAATTCACTATTCACTATTAAGTGCTGATTGCGCTAACACACTTTCCACCGCTGACTTAACCTGCTCCAGACTCACGGAAATGATACACTCGGGGCGTTCAAAGCGGTAGCACCGGTCGCCGGAGCAAGGATTACATTCATAAAAGTTCTGAACCACGCACATCGGGGGATCAGAGGCTTGCCGCGGCCATGGTCCCCAAATAGCCGAACTTGATGAACCGAAAATAACTACCAAAGGCCGCGAAAGAGCCGCAGCCAAATGCGCGGGTCCGCTGTCGTTCCCAACAAACAGACGCGCTTCATTCAAGGCGGCAGTGAGTTGACCCAGGCGCCTGCTCTCCAGCCGCCGCAAGGGAGAGCCTGAAGCGTTCTGGATAGCGTCGAGGATGGCACCTTCACCGTACCCACAAGAAAAAACCGGCTTGAGGCCCCTTTCCCGCTCCAAGGCGGCGGAGAGCCGAGCAAAGTTCTCCGTCGCCCACCGCTTCGTCGCATAAAGCGCCGCCGGGTGTATCAGCACGTATTCCTGGCCAGGTGCGAGGCCGAGGCAGGCGCGCCTCTGCTTCCACCATGCCTTGTCCTCAGCGCTCACGAAGATCCGGGCGCGCGGAATTTCCTGGCGGGGTAAGCCGAGGTAAAAGAATGCGCAAGCTTGATGTTCGGCGGTGTGGAGTGTGGGTTGATTCAGAATGAGGCGGGCGTCGGGGACCAGGATTTGATAGTGCTGCGGCGAGCGGAAGTGTTCAAAGCCGACTTTAGTGGGGGCTGCGCTCATCCTTGTCAGGAACCTGCTGGTAGGGCCACCGTGCAGGTTGATGCAGACCGCAAACCCCTTCCGGCGAAGCGCCAGCGCCGCGCTCAGGCGGGCGGCGGCTTTGATGGGACCTTCTCCTGGAGAGAGAATCTCATCGACGTCCGGATTGCCTTCCAGAAGTTCGCGAAAGCGCGTCTCCACGAGCACGGAGACAACCAGATCGGGGCGCCAAGCCTTCAGCAGGTGGAGGGCAGGCGTAAGGAGAACAATGTCGCCAATCGAACGGAGGCGGATGATCAGAATTCGGGAACGCTCGGGAAGGCCGGCGAGGAGGGTACCCGGTATCATAACTTTGGAACCGCGGAGGGCACCTTGCTGTCTTCACTCCCCTTCGATTTTGGCTTCATCGATAAGCATTACGGGAATGTCTTCCTTAATGGGGTAGACGCGCCGACATTGGTCGCACTTGAGCCCCTCACCGTCCGGGGTGAGTTTTACCGGCACCTTACACAACGGGCAGACAAGGATATCCAGCAACTCTTTCGCGATGGCCATGGTCAGCCTCCGAAGGTATGCAATCTATCAGGCTCGCGCAGGAATTTCAAGCTCCACCACCTCGGCATCAAACTGATTCACTACCTCCTGTGTCGTTCTTGTCTCGACCCGGCCTCACCCAAGGAGTGACCTCCACCCGCAGCACGCCCGTCACCTCCTGCCACGAAGCCGGGTTGATCCTCCATACGGCGAGAATGGCAGAGCCTTGGTAAACCCGCTCGAAACCCAATTCCGATTGGGAAATGGTCTCAATCGGGACAATCCACCAGCGGGGTCTGGGCTGGGCGTCCAAGGAGATTTTTACGCCTCGCCATTCATCCACAAGCGTCAGGTTTGAGGCATCAATCTCGCCGCGAAAACCGAGTGGCCGCCGCACCCCATTGGCAACGAAGTAGCGGTCGGGAGCTTTTGACGCCAGAAGGTTGATGACCAGCTCCGTGCCCAGAGCCGTTTTGGCCGGGCAGGGCTGGTCCGTAGATAGTGAGGATTTGCATTCGATCCAGCACGTTTCGCCCTGCACCTTGGTGGTGAAGGTCTTTCGCGCCTCAATTTGCATCACGCAACCGCCGATCTGGATAGGCGCCGAACTCTCGAGACGGATAACCCCGGGAAGAGCGCCCCCCGCAGACTGTTTCCAAGGGCCACAAGCCAGAACATCGTTCTCCTCCAGGTGCAGCAAACTGAAATCACGCCACCCTTTGGCTGCGGAGAATACGAAGGTGCGGAACATGTGCCGCGCGTAGCGATCGTAGCGCAATAAGGCCTCGAGGTTGGCCTCTTTGCTCAAGACCATGTCGTGAATCGAAGCCGGCCCTTCTTTGGGGGGTTGCTTTGATCCAACGTGCTTGCGCACCAGGTCATGATAGGCTTCCGGGCGGCGCATCAAGGAATTCACGAGTTCAGCGTAGGCTGGTTTGAAACGCAAGCTGGAGATTGTCCCGCCGTCCGCAGGGCGAATTATCATTCCGAGGGCGGGATGGTCGAGCAGGATCTCTTCATACCCATCCACGTCAAAGTCCGCCCGTTGGACACGAACAGAAGGATTACGCGCAAGGCCTTCAACCTTGTCCAACAAGACCTCGGCCTGAATTAGGTTGCGAAACAAAGCGCTGCGGAGGTGAGGGGCGTAAAGGCCGCCGAAAACTCCGTGCCAGTAGGCATCGTTGCACTGCGAAGCGAGCACGCAGGTCTGCGCCTCGGTCAGGAGGCGTGCCGCCTCTTCGTCCTGAGCCCCAGCCCCGCTCAGTTGTTGCCAGCGGCGGCTGACCGCAGACATGAGCTTTTGGATTTGGTTGGATTCGGGATACTTGCTGAGGAAGTTGCGCCAAAATCCACCTTGCAGGAAGCGCCGGAAGCGCTCTCCGTCCGGCATGTTCTCCGTTTCATCCAGACAGGCCTTCAATTCAACGGAGGTTGCGGTGGGTAAAGCCCATTCCATCATCTCCGCGTAAGAAGCGGTGGGAAGATAGACTCGCCCGAGTGGAGCATGTGAAGTGATGTAGTCCGAAACGGTGGTTGTTTCCAGCCATTCGCTGGCCCCCTCCAGGGCTTCGAGAAATCTCTCCAGCCACCCGCTCTCGTACACATGGGCGTAAGTTCCCGGCCATACACCGAATTTCTCGCAATCGTCTCCCACGGCGAAAAGCTGGCCAGGTTGGTCCCTGCCTAGGCGGAGGATGCGGAGAGTTTCCTCCGGTTCCCGGAAGGGGATTGTGTAGCGGAATGACTTCAGGCTGGGTACGAGGCGGAGCGGCGTACCCTGTTCTTCTGTAATGTAGATCCCACGCAAGCGCCCCGGCTCCAGTCCCGCGGCCAGGAAATGCGTGTCGTCGAGAACCACGTACTCGACCCCGGCTTGGGCCAGAGGGCGCGCCAGACTCGGCTCCCACACCCGCTCTGCAACCCATGCCCCGCGGGGCGCCGTTCCCCAGTGCCGGTGCAGGTATTCCGCCATCTTGCGGACCTGCGAGATCTTATCGGCGTCAGGAATGGATGGCAGGATCGGCTCATAGTAACCTCCTCCCAGAAGCTCCACTTGTCCGCGCCTGAGCAACTCACGAAGCTGATCGAAATACTCCGGGTGGCGTTC
>Ga0187782_10003375_pt1 | contig 11884 bp, 11 predicted proteins | sample 0715_SJ02_MP15_2_FD_132454 | JGI IMG/M metagenome (GOLD analysis project Ga0187782, IMG submission 132454) | Tropical peat soil microbial communities from peatlands in Department of Meta, Colombia - 0715_SJ02_MP15_20_MG | ecosystem: Environmental > Terrestrial > Soil > Wetlands > Peat | place...
AAAAGATCGTGCAATTGCGTTTGCATCGCCGGCAAGAGCCACCGGACCGGACGCTCTCCCCAACGCTGCGCGGCGACGGCGAAAAGCAAAGCGATAGCAGTGCCAAATGCTGCCCTACCGACCATCGGCGCTACATGACGGAGCGCCGTGTTTTTCACCAACCTGCGCATGAATCTATGCGCAAATCCAAAAACCACGACCGTGGCGCTTTGGCGCGGCTCAGGCGGCCACCGGTTCATCGAGTTCCGACCACTTTATCCAAAGCGCAAAAAAAAGCACCGCAATTCCCGTCATCGCGACGGGCGCAAGGTACGCGTGCAGGAGGCCAAATAGCGACCGATCTCGCAAAGCAGCGAAAAACAATGAGACGACTCGGACAATGTTTGCCGCGTAAACAACCAATAGGCCAACTCCGAGTCCCTTAAGCGTGACGCCCCAGTTACGTCGGGCGCAGAGGATACCGCTGAGCAATAGCAAGAACGCCTCCGCACCCTCGCACCCCGGCAAGATATTCAGACGTTCGTTTGTTGAGACGATGCGCGTCCCTTCCGCATGTACTCCGATCTGCGGGGCAATCGCGCTAGCAAGTGCTGCAGAAGGGGCAACGGTTAGGGATTCAATGATCGTCGTCTCGAGCCAGGTGCCCCGGAGCGATTCATATGCTGCTTGCAACAAGAAAAACAGCAGACAAAAAGCGAGCAGACGACTTATGCCCACCGGAACAAGTTGAGGCCCTGCACCGTCGGCGATCATCGCACGGCCCGCGACTGCCGCAACAACAGTAGCGCCACCCCGGCGCCCATCAGCGCCAGAGACCAGTGCGGCAGCGGTGAGTTGTCATAGCCGGTCTCGGCGGGCAGTGTCCCAAAGGTGACGTCCGCCAAGTTCGGTGCGGGATCGATCTGATCGCTCGACGCCGAGGCGCTGTCGTAGGCGGCCCCGGTAGCACTCCAACGCACGGCGATCGTGAACGCCGCGCTGGCGTTTACTGCGAGGGAAGGCAGCTGACATGTCACGGTACCGGAGTTCGCGCTACAGGCGCTCGAACTCGAAGATGGCAGGAAGGTCGCCGACGCAGGCAGTACATCGCTCACGGTAACATCGGTAGCGATAAGCGGGCCGGTGTTTTTCACGGTGAGCGTGTAAGTGGACACGGTGCCCGCGGTGGCGCTACTAGGGCCGCTGCCATTTAGCACCAGCTGGGCACCGGCATCGAAAGCCGCCAACATGTTAATGCGAGGGATGCTGTTCGAGCCGCGTGTATCGTCCGTGCCAGTAAGCGTGAGCCGCGTAAGAGCCTGCGACAGCGGCTCTCTTGGGTAAGCTGCGCGCAGTGTCGCAAAGGCACCAGAAACGTGTGGCGCGGCTTGTGAGGTTCCGCTCATTGTGATGCCCGCGGCGGTAACATTGACGCCAGGCGCAAAGAGCGTCAAAAAGTTTGCTACGTTGCTAAAGCAAGTGACCTGATCGGCGGTCGTAGTAGCGTCGGTGCATGGCGACGGTGAAATCGAGTACGTCACGGACCCGACATTTGAGTCATACACTGCGCCCACGGAAACTACCCCGGGTGTGCAGGCGGGCCAGTTAATGCCGTTGGAGTACGCGTTGTTTCCTGAAGCGGCGACGGTCTGGATTCCCGCGTCGGCGGCCACAGATGCTGGTGTGGTAAACGGATTGGCGCCGCCACCAACACTTGTGCATTGGCTTGTGTAGTCGCCGCCATCGCCTAAGCTCATATTTATGGCGACAACGTTGTAGGTCGCCTGATTGGCAATTCCCCAGTCAACGGCAGAGATTAGATCACTCGAATTCGCGCTGGCGCCGTTAAAGATGTTCTGCATTGCAATATTCGTTGCTGGTGCAACCTCGGCGACCACCCCCGAAACATTCGTTCCGTGCGCGACATCCGTAGTTGTTCCCGGGTAGTAAATCTGATCGGAAACCACTCGACACCCGGGCGCACCGGCCGATGGGCAATTCCCAAAAGCCGAGTTCGTCAGGTCGATCCCGGCGTCAATTACTTCAACCGTAGTGCCGCTTCCGATCGCGCCGGCCGCTGCCGTGGCAGGCTGATTGATAAGTGCCAAGTCGCTAGGCATTTGAACAGCAAAGATCCTGCGGTCCTCGTACGCCGCGCGAAACGCGGGATGCGCTCGCAAGCGTGCAAGCGCTGCTGGCGACGTGAGCCGCCAAAATGCCATCGGAAGCTGCGGATAGTCACGTAGAACCCTTGCGTCCGTGTTCGCTCTTGAAAGCAAAACGGTGCGCTCGACCGCCGCCTTGGTGCGGCGATATTGCAACGCACGCTCAGCCAGAATCTGCGCGTCATCGTGCATCAAGTTCCGCGCCTGACGCATTGCCCGCGCCTTCTCTCGCGCGGCGCTACCATCGAATTCGACGATCACGTCCACACTTTGCCCGTGTACCAAGCGCTGTACCAAGGCGTCACTGACGGGGGCGCTAGCCGCAAAGGCATTCGGCAGCGCCGCAACTCCCGCGCAAACCGCGGCGACGAACCATCGATTCCATCGCCCTGCCATTCCTCGCTGTGGGTCGCAGCGTCCTAGGCAGGCCATCGACCCCCAAGGCGAAGTCGCCCGTGTCGGCCGGCCAAAAGAGCTGAGAAAGACGGATGCCTGTTTCATGAATGAATTATCGAAAGCTTATTGTTACGAGGCGATGTTCCGGCCGGTTTGCCGAGCGGCAAAGGGACTATTGACGCGTGTTGCGAAAACACTGCTCGACAGAGCAAATGTGAAGTTTTCGTGACCACCACCGACGCAAAGATGAAGTACATTGTTTTCTAGTTCACTCATTTCCCTTTGTCTGTGTAGGCACGCGGCAGCGGCGGGGGCTGGCCTGCCAAAGGTGAGGCGTCGCTGTCGCGCCGAGTGCGGTCTTCTCCGCGGGTGGGATCCCCGCGACTTGGAAGTATTCGCATGCAGTTTCACGTTTTCGCGCTTCGCAACGACGGATCTACACATTCGCTCACGGTCGATGCGGCCGATGCGGCCGCAGTCCGCCGCATGCTGGCCCAGGATGGCATCACGGCTCTCGAATTGGCGCCCGTTGGTTCGGTTGGGCGTTGGTTGAACGCGATTTCAGTAGCAGGACCGGCAGGACACAAAGCGGCGCGCTTTGACGTCGATCTTTTCTGCCAAGAAATGCTTGCTCTGGTCAAAGCCGGGGTTCCCATCGGCGAAGCGTTAGAGACTCTTGCAAGCAAGCAAGAGCGCAGCGGCCCAACACCTTTGGGGAAGAAGGCAAACACTGTTGCAAACGCGGCCACAAAATCGGACTCATTGCTCTCGCGCCTGCACGCCCGCGTGCGCGAGGGCCTTCCGCTATCGTCGGCGCTGTCCGAGCACCCGACGGTCTTCTCCACTGTCCTTTGCGAGTCGCTGCGTGCCGCCGAGCGCACCAGCGATTACGCCCCGGCGTTGGAACGCTTCGTGCGTTATCGCCGTTTGACGCGCGAGGTGCGTGAAAAACTCGTTTCCGCCTCTATCTATCCGCTCATTTTGCTTGGCGTAAGCACATTAGTACTGCTGTTTCTCGTGGGATACGTGATACCGCGGTTTGCCGACGTCTACGCCGATATGGGCGACAAACTTCCAGCGGCCTCGCGCGTCTTGCTTTGGGTTGGCAGTGGCATCCATAGACAACCCTGGCTTGTCGTGGTAAGTCTTGCCGTACTGCTCGCCGGCGTGGCGGCGGAGGCACGTCGCAATGGCATTCGCACTGCAATCATGAGCTTTCTGCAACGGATTCCCCGATTGCGCGAAGTGCTGGCTGCAGCAGAATTTTCGCGCTTGTATCGCACACTTGCCCTGCTCGTGCACGGCGGCATTCCTATGGTTGCCGCATTGGAGGTCACACGCGGATTGCTGACCGGCAATTTGGCCCGTCGGCTGGATGCGAGTCGGCAATCGATCAGTGAGGGCCGCTCTTTCTCCGAGAGCATGCAGGAACAAGGTTTGTCGACGCCAGTTGCCGACCGCTTCTTTCGGGTGGGGGAAGGCAGCGGCAAACTCGCCGAGATGATTGATCGCGCCGCGGACTTTCATGAAGAGGAGGTCGCACGAGGTGCGGACTGGCTTGGCCGCATCATTGGCCCGTTTCTGATGCTCATCATGGGTGTCGTCATTGGCCTGGTGGTCGTACTGATGTACATGCCGATTTTTTCCTTGGCTGAGGCCATCCAGTGATGCGCTCCGATGGCCCTTTGCGCGCGACGCCCGAGTTGGTAGCCGCGTGTGCGCCCACAGCCGATCCGGGGCGCTTTGCTGCGATTTCCGCCAAAGCACGCAGGGACGGTCACGAGTACGGCGCCGCCCTGGCTCGTGAGTTCTCTTGCGATGCCTACACTGCGCTCGCCGCTTGCGGACAGGCGCTCGGAATGCGCTACTTAGATAGTGCCGCACTGCAAGCGTTAGTTCCCAGCTTTGAGGCAATCAGTTTTCCCGAGGCCGACCGGCGCAACGTTGTTTTAGGCCGCGACGCGGCAGGGCGACTTTGGTGCGTTCTAGAAGACCCCTTTGATCAAATGCGCATCGATTGGACCGAGAGCCGACTCTCGGTTCCGTTTACCTTCGCGCTTGCCGTACTCGAGGAAATCCGCGCTTACCTCAAGCGGCAGGAGGCCTCAATGCGGGCCGTCGAAAGCGCGCTACCGGAGGTGGGCGGACACGACGGCGCACGCCATGGTTTTGTCGAAGACCTGTCGATCCGCCGCATTTCGGAGGATACGAGTCCCATAGTTCGTATCGTCAACTCGCTGCTCTACGATGCGCTTAAGGCCGAGGCAAGCGACATTCACCTCGAAAGCGATGCCAACGGCATGGCAATCAAATACCGGATCGATGGCGTATTAGACGCTGCGGGTCGGATCGACGACATCGCCAGCGGCGAGCAGGCCATCTCTCGCATCAAGGTGCTCGCCGAATTGGATATTGCGGAAAAGCGCATCCCACAAGACGGACGATTTCAGGTACGCATCGACGGTCGCGATATCGATCTGCGCGTCTCAATCATGCCCGCGGTGCACGGCGAAGACGCCGTCGTTCGGATCCTAGATAAAAAGCGCCTTGCTGACGAAGCTCGCGCACTGCGTTTTGAATCTCTGGGCTTTGCCCCGGACACGATCAAGACCCTGCGCGAACTCTCACGTCTGCCCTACGGACTGTTGCTGGCGACGGGACCGACCGGCAGCGGCAAGACCACGACGCTCTACGCTGCCCTTTCGGAAGTCAATACCGGCAACGACAAGATAGTGACGATCGAAGACCCGGTCGAGTACCAGCTGCCCGGCGTTGTACAAATTCCCGTGAACGAGAAACGCGGCCTGACCTTTTCGCGCGGACTGCGTTCGATTCTGCGTCACGATCCGGACAAAATTATGGTCGGCGAGATTCGCGACAGCGAGACCGCGCAGATCGCCGTGCAGGCCGCGCTCACGGGCCATCTGGTATTTACTTCCGTGCATGCGAACAGCGTGTTCGATGTCATCGGCCGGATGCTGCACATTGGCGTTGATCCCTTCAACCTGGTTTCCGCCCTAAACGGCGTCATCGCGCAGCGCCTGGTGCGACTGACCTGCCAGCATTGCCTTGTTGGCGACCCGGTTCAGCTGGCCGCGCTCGCGCAAAACGAGCGCCAAGTTTTGGCCGGTCAGCGCCTCTTGCGCGGTCGCGGCTGCGGGCATTGCCGCGGCACTGGTTATCGAGGCCGACGCGCAATTGCGGAGATCCTCGTGCTCGACGACGCATTGCGCGAAGCGATCGGCGTGCGCTCCTCAATGACGGCCGTCAAACGCGCCGCGCGCGAGCGCGGTATGCGCTCCATCCGCAGCGTCGGACTGGATTTGGTGGCCGAAGGCCGCACGACACTGGACGAACTGGACCGCGTCACCTTTGCTGAGACGGATCATGCACATTAGCGCCCGCGAGCTCCCAGGTCTGCGTCGGCCGATAAGGGCGCAGTTGCGTTTGGGCGCAGCCTCGATATTTCTCCGATCGAAGGATGCCGAACTTGAGCACCGTCGCCCGATGGAAGCCGGGCTTAAACCGATGCAGTGCATGGCCGAGGATTGCATCGCTTCGCACAAAGACCTAAGTATCGATGTGCGCATCTCCTGTGCATGGAGCCGCTTGCTTACTTTGCCGGCCGTCGGTCAACTGACCCGAGAAGAGCATTGGCGAAACTACGCGCGTGCCCGTTTCGAGCAGATTTACGCCGAGGACGCCGATCAGTGGGATATCCGAGTCGCTCGGGACCTGCCGGGACGAGATCGAATCGCCGTTGCCTGGCCAGTTGAATTGCGTGAGCGACTACTTGCCCACGCTAATGTTCACTCGGTGCGCGTCGACTTGCTTGAGCAGCTTGACCTTTTACTCACGCAGATACCGACATTCTCCGGCTGTCTTCTTGAAATTGAGCCTGGTGGCGCCGCAATGGTATTGCTTTCCTACGGCAAGTTTCGTCGAGCTCGCTGGTGCCGATTTGAAGACGCCCAGGGCTTGGCTGCGGCCGTATGCACGGAATGGGCCAGCGTTCAGGCAATCGAAACGGTCCCGGCAGGCGAGATCGCCCTTGCGCTGGCGTCGGTTGCGCCACGCGCCGATACGGACCAAGCGCGGGCCGTTCGGTTGCTTGCCTCGCGATTAGGAATCTCCCACGCCTTCTCCTTAACCGATCGGGCGCAGTGCACCCCGTCTCATTCCACAACGGTCACGTAAGAGGTCGCATGCCGAGCTGGCGAAACGCCCTGGTACAGTTGCTGCGCGTGCGGCCGTACGAAGTCGAGTTGCTTCGCCCGGTGCGCCGAGTTTCACCACTTGCATGGATCGTCTTTAGCGTTGGCGGGCTTGCGCTCGCCGCTGCGGTGCTCGCCTGCAGACCTGCCTGGGATCGCCAAACACAGCTTGCACAACGGCGCGCAGAAATTGAAATTGAACTTGCGCGGTTTGGCGTTGGAGCCCCTAGAGGGACCTCCGGCGCAAAAGAGCAAGCCAACAAGGACGAGGCAATTGCTCTTATCGCGGAGCTGCGACGGCCTTGGCATGAGCTGTTCGACCAAATCGAAACCGCGGATAACAAGGATGTCCATCTTGTCCAGCTAAATATCGAACCGCGCTTCGCGACTTTGCAACTCGTCGTAGAAGCTCGCGATCTGGACAGACTCGTGCGCTTCACGCAACGCCTTACCGGCGAAGGGCCTGTGCGCAGCATGACAATGACCCACCACGAGTGGCATGACGTGCTAGGGGCGCACGTCGTACGAGCGTCCATGGAGGGTGAACTTGCGCCGCTTTGGTCAGCCCCGGCCCGTGAGGCAAAACGATGAGACTTCCCACCATTGCCCGCGCTCGGATCCGCGCCAATACCTCTTTCGTGGCAACCAGTCTGGGACCTTTAGGATGGATCGGCGTAGGTACGCTGCTGCTTGCCAGCGGACTGCTGGCGATCGTGCTGCCCAGCATCAGTCGGCACAACGAAGAGCAGGCGCGAGAACTCGACGCATTAGCGCTTCAGCGCGAACAGCTGCGCAATCCCAAAGTCGCGCAAGCGCAACGAGACCCGGTGCTGAGCCTTGTTTCGAATCTGCCGCCAGCCAGCGCAGTGCCCGATTTTCTCGCTTCCTTGCAGCGCCGCGCCGATAACGGCGCAGTGCAGATCGATCGGACGGAGTATCACGCTCAGTCACTAATCGACAACGCCGCGCAACGGTACCGGCTGAGCTTCCCCGCACACGTCGACTATCCCCACCTGCGTACATGGCTTGAGGCGCTTCTGCACGATTACCCCAGCCTTGCATTGCTCGAGCTTTCCATGCGACGCGAAGTCGATGGCGGTGAGGAACTCGATGCACACGTTGGCTTGAGTTTTCTGGCACGGGAGCCCCTGTGAAACCGCGCCAGCTGATTCTCGCGCTGGGCCTGCTGGGTTCCCTCGGCTGGTCAGCTTGGTTATTGATCACACCCCCAGATGGGATCGTGCTCGCGACAAGCCCCGCCGCAAGATCGCAAAAGAGCACCCATCGAGACGAGCCGACTCAGATCCGTGCGCGCGCACCGGCAGTCCGCGGTGCGATGTCAGTTCCGGGGTTTGATTGGGCGAGTCGACCCCAGGTACTGACGACACCTCATAACGTTTTTGGTGCTTACAGCTACCAGGCACCTCGACCGGCACCGGTTGCCGTTGCCCCCGAGCCGCCTCACGCGCCACCGCTGCCATTTTCCTATTCGGGCCGGCTGGTCATTGATGGGCGTGCAACCTATTTGTTACTGCAATCAGGCACACCGATTAGCGTAACGGTCGGTGCGGACGTTGGCGACTTTAAGTTAGTCGAAGCTGAGGCAGATCGGCTCGTTTTTCTCCACGGTCCAACGGGACAGCAAGTCGCAATGTCGCTCGCAGGCAAACCGCTCAATTGAGTACGACTTTTGCAGCTGACAAACAAGATACGCAAAAAACGAGACCCTTCGATGTTTTCGCCAAACCCCGCACCTAGACGCGCCCTGCACCGATTCTTTTCGCCGGTCCTCGCAGCAGCGGGCCAGCAGGTGGGCCTTCGCACGGCGCTCATAGCCTGGACAAGCTCGCGTATCGTCGGTGTCGCACTGATTGCCACCTTGTCCGCGTGTTCGACTTCGCCTATCCAGCAAAGTCGCAGTCTTTGGAGCCAAGGTCGTTTCGAGGATGCCGTTGTGCTTCTTCAGGAAGCGTCGAAAAACGATCCCGATGACCGTAACGTGCTCGCGGCGTATCACCGACAACGCGATCTGGCGGTTGCGCAGTTGTTGCTCGCGGCAGATGCTGCTACGGCGGGACGTCGTTTTGATGAAGCGCAAAACCTATATGAGCGCGCACAGCGTCTGGATCCAAACTCCGTGCGCGCGAAAGACGGCATCGCGCACATCGCACTCGTTCGCCGGCTCGATGTCGAATTTGCTGAAGCGCAGCAATGGATTCAGCAGGGACAAACCGCAGAGGCGGAAGCCCGGCTGCGCCAAATCATAGGCACAGATCCCTCTAACCGCGCCGCCCGTCACTTGCTGCAGCAGCTGCGCGCGCGCCAGCAAGAAGCGGCTGAGAACTTGACGGCGTTGCAAAGTGCCCTGGCTACTCCAGTGAGCGTGGAGTTTCGGGAAACACCGCTTCGCAATGTCTTTGAAGTGCTCTCGCGCGCCGCAGGGCTGAACTTCGTCTTTGATAAGGACGTGCGCACCGAATCGAAGATCACGATCTTCATTCGCAACAATCCCATCGAGGATGTGCTGAAAGTGCTTTTGAGTACCAACGCCCTTGAGCGCAAGGTGCTGAATGCAAATACGCTACTTATCTACCCGAACACGCCGGCCAAGGCAAAGGAATATCAGGACCTGGTGGCACGCACCTTCTATTTGATAAACGCCGACGCAAAGCAGGTCGACGGCATGCTCAAGACGCTTACGCACATCCGGGACACTTTTGTCGACGAGAAGATCAATGCGATCGTCGTGCGTGATACCCCCGCGGCAGTGCGTCTGGCCGAACGCATGGTCGAATCGATTGACGTTGCCGAGCCCGAGGTGATGCTCGAACTCGAAGTAATCGAAATTAGCCGCACGCGGGCCCTAAACCTGGGCATCCAGCTTCCTACCAGTATCACGCGTGGGTCGAGCTCGCCGGTCGTCGCGCCCGGCACATCCAGCAGCACTAGCACTGGATCTGGCAGCGGCAATAGCATTGCGACGAGTAACTTTAGCAGCCTCATAACCACAATCCCCAATCCGCTGCTCGTGGCCAACCTTGCCTTGCAAGACACCGACACAAATCTGCTTGCCAATCCGCGCATCCGTGTCAAGAACCGCGAAAAAGCCAAAGTTCTTATCGGGGAGAAATTGCCCGTCATAACCAGCACGGCGGTACAAAACGCTGGAGTCGCGTCCTCGGTCTCCTATATTGACGTGGGACTTAAGCTCGAGGTCGAACCGCAGGTGTTTTTGGATGACGAAGTTGGCATCAAGGTGCAGCTTGAAGTCAATTCGAACCTGGGTTCCGTGACCGTGGGAAGCTCGACAACTGGAATTACAACGGCTTACCAGGTCGGCACTCGCAGCGCTCAGACCAATTTGCGCCTACGCGATGGCGAGACCCAGGTGCTCGCGGGACTGATCAACGACAACGAGACGGACAGTTGGAACAAAGTTCCGGGCTTAAGTGATATTCCCGGTCTTGGCCGGCTCTTTAGCAATGACAATTCGACACACGAAAAGACCGAAATCATTTTGTTAATCACCCCGCGCATTGTTCGCAACCTGGCTGCCCCCGATAGTGAGGCACTGTTGGTGCCGGCCGGAACCGATGCTGCGGTGGGAGCAGCGCCACTGGTCATCGGACCGCTACCGGCGCGCTCGTTATCCTTGCGCAGCGGCGAAACCAATGCGCCGAGCGCTCCTCACGCAGGCGAACCCAACCTGCAGGTTCGGGGTCCCCACACGGATGCCAGTGCACCCGCAGTACCGGCGGCTCCCGAGAGTGCCGCGCCTGAGGCGGCAAGTGCGACGGCCCCTGCGCCCGCCGCAGCACCAGCGCCGACTAGCCCAGCAAAGGTGGCGCCCGGACCCGCAATGCCGGCCGAGTCTTTCCCACCGCCACCCTCCGCCACGACACCGCAAGCGCCAACGCTCCCAATCGATCCGGGCAGCGAAAACACTGCCCCGATCCCGGCACCGGTACCACCCACTGAGCCAACGGGCAGCAACACCCCACCGACGGCCGCACCTCGAGAAAAATGAACTCTCGCAAAAAGCTCCGTTCGTTGACGGCGTCGCAGACCCGTGTCTGCGCTCGTGCAGCCTTTGGGGATGATGCGGGCTTCACCTTGCTCGAGCTGGTAATCGCGGTTGCGATTTTGTCGATTCTGGTCGTCATGGCAGTGCCGGTGATACAGCTTGACATGCAGCGCCAAAAGGAGACCGAGCTGCGACAGGCCTTGCGGGAGATGCGCAATGCAATCGATGCCTACAAGCGCGCCTCGGACGAGGGCCGAATCCCGCGCAAAGCCGATGCCTCGGGGTATCCGCCGCGCCTGCAAGAGCTGGTGCTTGGCGTCCCCGATGCGAAGGACCTCAAAGCACGTCCAATCTACTTTCTTCGACGCATTCCGCGCGATCCATTTAACTCCAACGCGTCAATTAATCCCGCCGACGCTTGGGGCAAACGCAGTTACCAAAGCCCGCCCGATGAACCAGCGGAAGGAGACGATGTCTTCGACGTCTACTCCCTGGCTTCTGGTAGCGGCATCAATGGCGTTCCTTATCGCGAGTGGTAGATGCGTCTGCGTGGGTTTTTCGCCTCCCAGATTTGCCTTGCGCCGAGGCGCTTGCGCGGTTTCACGTTGATCGAGCTGCTCGTCGTCCTTGCGATCTTGGCGCTGCTCCTGACGATTGCCGCACCCCGTTACATCCAACACATCGACCGCGCTCGGGAGACTGCGCTTCGCTCATCGCTTAAGGTCATGCGCGAAGCCATCGACAAGTTTCAGGGCGATCAGGGTCGCTTTCCCCAAAACTTGGACGAACTTGTGATGCGCAATTACCTTAAGGCTATCCCAGTGGATCCCATCACCGAAAAGCGGGACACCTGGCTAGCGCTTAGCGAATCTGACTTGCTCGCGATGCTAGCGAATTCGCCTTCATCACCAGCGAATTCCGCACTTGCGGCTGCCAACACGCCAGTCCAGGACGCGGCGGGTATGGCCGACGTGCGTAGCGGCGCTCCGGGAAATGGCACCGATGGCACGCCGTATCAACAATGGTAGTGACCGTCTTGGAGCAATCGGAATGCACAAACCACATCGATCCGTCCCAACACAACTTGCTGTAATTTGACATCGGGC
>Ga0187782_10003378_pt1 | contig 11880 bp, 10 predicted proteins | sample 0715_SJ02_MP15_2_FD_132454 | JGI IMG/M metagenome (GOLD analysis project Ga0187782, IMG submission 132454) | Tropical peat soil microbial communities from peatlands in Department of Meta, Colombia - 0715_SJ02_MP15_20_MG | ecosystem: Environmental > Terrestrial > Soil > Wetlands > Peat | place...
CGGCATCCCGGTCAAACTGGTCGACACGGCGGGTATCCGCCAGGCGCTCGATGAAGCCGAGTCGATCGGCATTCAGAAATCCATGGAAGCGCTGGCGGATGCGGACCTGGTGCTGGTGGTGACGGATGCGTCTCAACAAGCCACGAAAGAAGATGACGAACTCGTAAGCCAGGTCGCGGGACGCGCGGCTATCGTGGTCGAAAATAAGTGTGACTTGAGAGAAGACAGAATTTCCATGTCTCGCAAAAGCGGCGAGACATGGGGCACCCAGGTTTCTGTCTCCACCTCAGCTTTGACCGGCGAAGGCATCGCAGAATTGCGCGCGGAAATCCTGCGCCACGTTGGGGGAGAAGGGGGAGCGCAGGCCGAAGCCGGGTTCCTTACCAACGTTCGGCATCAGGGACTGATCAGAGATTCGCTGGCTGCTTTGGATGCGGCGAAAACTGCCGTCTCAGGAAAAGTTCCGCACGAGATGCTGCTGCTCGATCTGTACAACGCGCTGCGGCCGCTGGACGCGATCACGGGCGCAACCACGACGGATGACATCCTGAATCTGATCTTCAGCACGTTCTGCATCGGCAAGTGATCTTTTGGAGCCCCGGACGCCCTCGTCCGGGAAAGACGTTCCTCGGGCGGACGTGGGCGTCCGCCCCTCCCTGGACTCGTCTACTTCGAGAGAGCCGCCAGCGCTTCGCGGAACAGCGTGTCGAACGAACCGCCCTGGCCATTTTTCGTGGCCGAGCTGAGAGCCTTCTCCGATGCACCCCTCTGATATCCCAGGTTGACCAACGCCGAGACCACATCCTCTTCCGTCGCGCTCATGGCGGGACCCGCCGGGGATGTCGTCGGCGCCGCCCCCTCCAGCTTGTCGCGCAGTTCCAGCACCATGCGCTCAGCGGTCTTCCGGCCGATGCCCGGGATGCGCGTGAGACGGGCCACGTCGTTGCCACGAATCGCTCCGACCATCTCGTCGGCCGCCATGCCGCTGAGGATCTTGATGGCCAGTGTCGGCCCGATCCCGCTCACCGTAATCAGCTTTTCGAAAAGTAGCTTCTCTGACGGCCGCAAGAAACCATAGAGCGCGATCGCATCGTCGCGCACGTGAGTATGGATGTGCAGGGCAACTTCGGCTCCGGCCGCGGGCAGATCGGAAAACGTAGGCACGCTGATGGTCACGTCGTAGCCGACGCCTCCGGTTTCGACGATGGCTTGGTTAGGATGCTTGGCCAGCAGCTTTCCGCGCAAATGGGCAATCATGCTCAGGCCATTGTAGCGGGTGGGAGTCGGTGCTGGGTGTTAGGTCGTAGGCTACTGGTTCCGGGAAGTATCCGACGGCATGCATCCTAAGACGCAAGACCCTGAGACCGATGACTGTCGGCATGATCCGGGTTTACAGGGCAGGCGCCTGCTCGCGGCGCCGGGCCTGAATCTCAATATAAACATTCACCAGCGACACTGCCGCCGGCGTTACGCCAGGAATACGCGAAGCCTGGCCCAGCGTGCGCGGCTGGACCTTCGACAGTTTCTCCTGCATCTCGCGAGACAGCCCGCTCACCGAGCGATAGTCGAACCACTCCGGGATCGTGTGCTGCTCGGCCTTCTTCAGGCGCTCCATCGCCCGTTGCTGCTGCAGCAGATAGCCTTCGTATTTGATCTCGGTTTCGACAGACCTGAGTTCATTGCGGACTTCGGTGGAAATGACAACCACAGAGGACACGGAGGGCACAGACGAAGCTCGATCAAAGAAGTCGGACGCGAGTTCTCTCAGGAGTGGAACGATTTGCTCCACTCCGACCTCGGGGCGCTTGAGAAACTGCGCGAGCGTCTGACCGATCGCGCATCCTCGGTCGACGCCGGTCATTGGGCTGCCGGCGAAAGCGGGTTCCTCGTCGCTTCGCGCCTCGGAATGACAGGCCTTTAGCTTTTCCGTCATCGCCACGGTCAGCCGCGTGCTTTCGAGCAGGTTCTTCATCTTCTCCAGCCGTTCCTGCTTGGCCTGAAAGTCTGCCCAGGCTTGGTCCGAAATCAGGCCTACGCGGCGGCCGTGGGGGGTGAGGCGGCGGTCGGCGTTGTCAATGCGCAGATGCAGGCGGAATTCGGCGCGAGAGGTGAACATTCTGTAGGGCTCGTTCGTTCCCTTTGAAATCAGATCGTCAATCAGGATCGCGGTATAGGCCTCGGTGCGGTCGAGGATCAGCGGCGCTTCATTCTTGACCGCGAGGGCAGCATTGATGCCGGCCATAATTCCCTGGCATGCTGCCTCCTCGTATCCCGATGTGCCGTTGATCTGTCCGGCAAGGAACAGGCCGGCAATCTTGCGGGTTTCAAGGGTACGCTCGAGTTCAGTCGGATCGATCGAGTCGTACTCGATAGCGTAGCCGGGCCGCAGCATGTCGGCGTTCTCCAGTCCCGGAATCGACTTCAGGATGGCGAGCTGCACGTCCACCGGCAGCGACGTGCTCATGCCGTTTACATAAGTTTCGTGCGTGTTGAGTCCCTCCGGCTCCAGAAAAAGCTGGTGGGTCGTTTTGTCAGGGAACTTGACGATCTTGTCTTCGATGGAAGGACAGTAGCGCGGGCCGATGGACTGAATCTGGCCACTGTACATCGGTGAGCGGTGGACGTTTTCACGGATGATGCGGTGCGTTTCCTCCGTGGTCCAGGCGATATAGCAAGGCACTTGCGAATCGTGATGGGCTACGCGCCGGGTGCGGAAGCTAAACGGTGTGGGATCGGAGTCGCCCGGCTGCTCGGGGAAGCGCGACCAATCGATGGTGCGTCCGTCGAGACGGGGCGGAGTTCCAGTTTTGAGGCGGCATCCGCGCAAGCCTAGCTTCTTGAGCGCCTCGCCCAGCAGAACTGCGGGAGGCTCGCCTGACCGTCCGGCAGGATACTGCTGCTCGCCGCAGTGGATAAGACCGTTGAGGAAGGTTCCCGTGGTGATGATGACCGCTTGGGCGCCCACGGTGCGGCCATCGCGCAAGCGAATGCCGAGAACGCGCCGAGTCAGGGAGGATCCTTCGCTGCGCTCAGGATGGCGGATCTGATCGTCTTCGACGATCAGATCCGCTACTTCCGCCTGCTTGATTTTCAAAATCGGCTGCGACTCGAGCACTTCGCGCATCTTCAGGCGATAAGCCTGCTTGTCGCATTGCGCCCGCGGCGACCACACTGCCGGCCCCCGCGATGTATTCAGCAGCCGGAACTGGATGCCGACTGCGTCGGTGATCTCGCCCATGATCCCGCCCAGAGCGTCCACTTCGCGGACGAGGTGCCCCTTGGCGATCCCGCCCACCGCCGGGTTGCACGACATCTGCGCGATCAGGTCCAGGTTGAGAGTATAAAGGGCCGTCTTCAGGCCCATGCGGGCGGCGGCCATCGCGGCCTCGCATCCGGCATGGCCGGCACCGACCACGACAACGTCGAATTGTTCCGTGAACTGCATCCCGATTGGCCGCTAGCCCCAGATTTCTTCCAGTCTTTTCTCTTTCATTCTAGCAACTTGCCATTGTTGGTGATTCCCATCACTTGCTGGCCCTCAGCACTGCCCGTATAGTAAGGCGTTATACGGGGACCTAGGGGGGATCATGACTACCGCTCAATTCTTTGAGCAGTTGGAAGGCCGGATTGCGCCTTACGACCTGCTCTGCCATCCCTTCTACAAAGCTTGGGCCGCGGGGGATCTGACTCGAGACGATCTGCGCGCCTATGCCCAGGACTACTACCGTCAGGTGGAAGCCTTTCCCTCATACTTGGCCGCTTTTGGCTTGCGCCTGGACGACGGAGAACTGCGCCGCGCCGTCCTGGCCAACATGTGCGACGAAAAGGGCGTGGATGGCAGGCCGGGACTGGGCTCCGTGCCGCATTCCGATCTTTGGCTGGACTTCGCCGAAGGCATGGGCTCGAGCCGCAAACTGGGTTGGCATATCCCTGTCCCGGAAATTCGCCAACTCGTCCGCCATTTTCAGCGCGTGGCGAACGAAGGCTCGCCCGAAGAGGCATTGGCCGCCTTCTATGTCTACGAGTCGCAGGTGCCGCGCATCGCCCAGGAAAAAGAACGAGGCTTGCGCGAAATATACGGTGCTGACGAGAAGACCTGCGGATACTTCAAGGTGCACGCGGCTGCCGATGTATATCACTCTCGCGTCTGGCGCGTTCAACTCGAGAAGCGCATCGCCGCCAATCCCGGCGCCGCCCATGCCGCTTTGGATGCCGCCGAGAAAACAGCGCGCATGCTGTGGAAGGCGCTGGACGGGATTGAAGCGCGGCGGGGAGCATTCGCAGCAGCTTAGTCTGGGCATCGCAAGATCGCAAGACAGGATTCGGGCCGATGATTCGATAGAATCATGGGCTCATTTCTTTTAGAGGAGGCGAGTTTGGCCAAAGAAATCCCCATCGGTGCGAGCGGTAAGGCTGAGGAAACGGTCGAGTTCAAGCACACGCTGACCTCGCATCACGCGGAGTTGCCCCCGGTGTACTCGACTCCCGACATGATCCGCCTGATGGAGACGGCGGCCTTTCATGCATTGCAGCCCTACTGCGAGGCCGACGAAATCACCGTAGGGACCTCCATCAACATCGAGCACCGTGCCGCCAGCCACATCGGAGCCCCGGTCAAAGCTGAGGCTGTCCTCGAATCCTTTAACGGACGCTTCTACACCCTCAGAGTCACGGCGCGCGATGACAAGCAGGAGATCGGCCGCGGCACGGTAGGACGTGCAGTTGTCAGTGTAGGCAAGTTCGTCGAAAAGATGAAAGGGAAGTGACGCGAAACCAGAAACCAAACGACCGGGGACCATCCTCATCGGCGTCATCTCTGACACGCACGGCTTTCTTCGGCCGGAAGCGCTGGAAGCCATGCGCGGTTCGCAGCACATTATTCACGCGGGGGACGTCGGAGCGCCCGAGATTCTGGATCGGCTTCGCGCCATCGCATCGGTGACTGCTGTCCGGGGCAATGTGGACAAGGGCGCCTGGGCTCGCGGACTGCCGGAAAGCGAAGTCGTCGAGATTGGTGGAGTCTCCATCTATGTCGTGCACGATCTGGCGCGGCTCGACCTCAAACCGGAAGCCGCCGGATTCAAGGTAGTCGTCTCGGGCCACAGCCACGTTCCTATGCTGGAGAAACGTGGAGGCGTGCTCTATTTCAATCCCGGCAGCGCCGGGCCGCGGCGGTTCAAACTGCAGGTGGGTTTGGGAAAGCTGATCATCGAAAGCGGGGAAGTTCGAGGGGAGATCGTTAAGATTTGCGATTGACGATTTTTGATCGGCAATTGAGCCGGATCGCAGATTGTCGTTTTCGGAGTACAGGATTGAGTGCGCGGAGCTACGCTCTGCCAGACAGCCGAGGACGGCTGTCCCCGCGTTGCTACAATCGCAACCAGTGTCCTTCTCGTTTCACATCGAAAAGACCAGTGGCCGAGCCCGCACCGGGCGACTCGCCACTTCGCACGGTGAAATCGAAACTCCAGTATTCATGCCGGTGGGAACGCTCGCAACGGTGAAAGGAGTGCCGCAGGACACGCTGGAAGAACTGGGCGCGCAGATCATTCTCGGCAACACTTATCACCTCTACTTGCGGCCTGGGGTCGAGGCCATCCGGCGCATGGGGGGCCTCCACACGTTCATGGCGTGGCCGCGCGCCATCCTCACGGATTCTGGCGGGTTCCAGGTTTTCAGCCTGAACGAATTGCGCAAAGTGACCGAGGAAGGTGTCACATTTCGTTCGCACCTGGACGGTTCGTCCCATTTCTTCAACCCGGAGAACGCGATCGAGGCGCAAATCGGGTTGGGCGCCGACATCATCATGACGTTCGACGAATGCACAGAGTATCCGGCCGACCGTGAGCGCGTCCGATCTTCGATGGAATTGACGGCGCGGTGGGCCGCGCGCAGCAAGAACTACTTCGACGAGCACAAGAGGGAGGTGCCGTGGTTCAGCACGACACATGTAGGGACGGCCGCCCTCGGCCGTGCGGCGGAGGAGTATTTTCCCACCCCAGCCGCGAAGAACGCGGCTAGGACGGGGCGCCCTCAGCCCGGTGATAGCCAATCCCAATCTCTCTTCGGCATCGTGCAAGGTGGCATGGATCACGCCCTCAGGAAAGAATCCGCTGAGCGCACGACCGAAATCGGGTTTTCCGGCTACGCTATTGGCGGGCTGAGCGTCGGCGAGCCGCGCGTACTCACGCGCGAGATCGTCGAATCCACGCTGGAGCATTTGCCCCCTGATAAACCCCGCTATCTGATGGGCGTGGGCACGCCGGAAGAGATAGTCGAGTATGCAAACCTGGGCGTGGACATGATGGACTGTGTGCTGCCCACGCGCGCCGCACGGCACGGTCTGCTGTTCACTTCGGAGGGCAAAATCTCGATCAAGCAGGCGCGCTACGCCCAGGACCAGGGCCCGCTCGATCTCAACTGCACCTGCCGCGTGTGCCGGCGCTATTCGCGAGCTTATTTGCGGCATCTTTATGCATCGAACGAAGTGCTGGCGCAGGTCTTGAACACCATCCACAACCTGAGTTTCTACCTTGACACTATGAGACGGGTACGGCATTCTATTTGACTTGGGGAAGTACGGTTTTCTTTCTAGCGTCCAGTCTCGACCGAAACCGCAAACCTCCCCGGATTCAAGCCTGAAGCTGAAGGAACCCGGCCGAAGTCGATCCAAACCCCGTGGTTAAATGACAGCTCCCGCGGCGCACGTTGGCGCGGGCGGTTTTTCGCGGATTCATCCGCTCAGACCTCAAGAATGCAACCTTTGCTGGCTGTGCAGACCGGTGGCGGCGGTATGGGGTGGCTCGGCATCGCGCCGCTCATTTTCATTTTCGCCATCTTTTATTTTCTATTAATTCTTCCCCAGCAACGCCGTCAGAAAAAGTGGCAGGCCATGCTGGATCAGCTCAAGACAGGAGACAAGGTCACCACCAGCGGAGGCCTGCGGGGTACGATCATCGCGCTGAAAGACGATGCGCTCCATCTGCGCGTGCCGCCCGACAACCTGCGGCTGGAAGTAACCAAGGCCTCGGTGATGCAGGTGACGACTACTGAGGAAGAAGTCAAGAGCAAGTGATCAGTGGCCGGTGGTCAGTGGCCAGCAAGAACCCCTGACCACCGACCACCGGTCGCCGGCAACTGATTTTTTATGAACAGAACGCTTCTCACCAAGCTCGGAGTGATCGTCGGTTTTCTGCTGTTTTTCCTGTTCGGAATCTTCGGAATTCCGAAAGGCTTTTCCCGTGACGGCCTGCTCGCAGCCATGGGCGAGCGCATTCATCTCGGTCTCGATCTGCGCGGCGGCACGCACCTCATCCTGCAAGTCCAGGTCAACGACGCGGTCAATGTGGATGCGCAGAATGCAATCGAGATTCTGAAAGAGCAACTGCGCAAACGTAAGATCGACTACGCCGATATCATCCAACCCGACCAGCAGAATAATCCCGACCACATCGTGCTGAAGGGCGTGCAAGCGAGCGCGCGCACCGATCTGATGAGCATCGTGCAGGAGCGGCTGCCTGAGTACGACATCAATGGTGGCGCCGAGAACTCCTGGACCATGGCCATGAAGCCCACGAATCTGGCCGAGCTCAAGAACAAAGCGGTAACCCAGGCCATCGAGACCATCCGCAACCGGATTGATCAGCTCGGAGTCAGCGAACCGACAATTCAGGAGCACGGGCTCGGGCAATATCAGATTCTTGTCCAGCTGCCCGGCGTGGACGATCCCGCCCGCGTGAAAGACATCATGCAGTCCACCGCCATGTTAGAGATCAAGCAGTCGCTTGGCGGCCCGTATCCCAGCGAGCAAGCTGCGCTGCAGGAGAAAGGCGGCGTTCTCCCCGCGGACGCGATTCTGCTTCCCGGACACAGCATGCCCGGAGCCGAAGCCGAAGGACCGGCTTGGTACCTGGTATCGCGTGTGTCGCCAGTCAGCGGAAAGGACCTGCGCGATGCGCAACCCAGCCGCGACCAGAACGGCCAGCCCAGCGTGAGCTTTACACTGACCGGCGACGGCGGACAGCGTTTCTACAACTTCACCTCCGCGCACGTAGGCGACATGCTGGCCGTCGTGCTCGACAACAAAGTGCAGGAAGTGGCCAACATCCATGAGCCCATTCGCGATCGTGGCGAGATCTCGGGCGGCCGCATGAGCGAGCAGCAGTCCAAGGATCTTTCCATGATCCTGCGCTCCGGAGCGCTGCCGGCGGGCATCAAGTACCTGGAAGAACGCACGGTCGGTCCATCGTTGGGGGCGGACTCAATCCGTGCCGGCGTGCGCGCGGCCATCGTCGGCATGGCCGCGGTTCTGGTTTTCATGCTGATCTACTATCGCGGAGCCGGCATCAACGCCGACGTGGCGCTGATTCTGAACCTCATCATCCTGCTTGGATTTATGGGCTACTCCGAAGCCGTACTCACCCTGCCCGGAATCGCAGGGGTGATCCTGACTGTCGGTATGGGCGTGGATTCGAACGTCCTGATTTTCGAGCGCATTCGCGAGGAAATCCGGAACGGCAAGACGCCATCGCAGGCGGTGGATCAGGGTTTCCACCACGCCATGACCACGATCATCGATACGCACGTCACCACGATTGTTTCGTCGGCGATTCTGTTCATCTTCGGTACAGGTCCGGTGCGCGGGTTCGCGACGACGTTGACTTTCGGTCTGCTGGCGAATCTGTTCACCGCGGTTTTTGTTTCGCGAGTGATTTTTGACTGGATTTTGAGCCGCAAGCAGCGCGGCGAGGCGCTCAGTATTTGAGCTGCTAAGTCATAGAAAGATAAGGGGCTAGGCAAAGGTGGAGTTCTTTCACGACGTCAACATAGATTTCCTCGGTAAAAAGTGGTATTTTCTGGCGTTTTCACTGATCTTTAGCGTCGCGGGTGTGCTTTCGATGTTGTTCTGGCACGGCATCCCGTGGGGCGTGGACTTCCGCGGCGGCACGTTGGTTTATGTGAAGTTCTCGCACACGCCCGATTTGAGTGCGGTACGCGCTGCCATGGATCGTGCCGGATTGCGCGACCCGAAGATTCAGAGCTACGGCCAGGCTCCGAACAATGAGGTGCTGATCGACTTGGCGCAGAAGGAAACCAGCGAGCAAGCCCTCGACCGGGGCAAGATTCAGATCATTGGCGCGCTTGAGACCAACGCCCCGGCAGGGAAGCAGGACTTGAACAACAGCAGCTCTTTGACAATCAAGAACTATCTGATGGACAAAGACCCGATGCACTTGGGAAGTGATGCCGACCAGAAATACACGGCCCAGGCCCAGGCAATCGTCGAGTATCGCGACAAGACGCAGGGCGGCGTGCTCAGTTCCTTCGACCAGCTGAAGGGCGCGGCTGATCCGGCGGCAGTAGCGACCTTGCCGGATGGCTTCTTCCTCTCCGATTTTGGTGTGCGCAACGTCGAAATCGTAGGCCCGCAGGTTGGCGGCCAGTTGCGCCAGCAGGCCGGCCTGGCCACTCTCTATTCGCTAGCCGGGATGCTGGTTTATCTCGGGTTCCGCTTCGAATGGATCTACGGAGTCGCCGCGGTGGTTACGGTGTTTCACGACACGCTGATCACAGTGGGAGCGTTCTCTCTCACGAAAACGGATATTTCCCTGACTGTGATCGCAGCCATCCTGACCCTGATTGGCTACTCCAATAACGATACGATCGTGGTCTTTGATCGTATTCGAGAGAATATTAAACTGATGCGGCGCGAGAAACTGTCTGAGATTGTCAATCGGAGCATCAATCAGACCCTCAGCAGAACGATCTTGACAGCGGGCCTGACGTTCCTTACCGTACTCGCACTCTTTTTATTCGGCGGCGAGGTGCTGCACGGATTCAGTCTCGCGCTCGTGATCGGAATTTTGATTGGAACGTATTCGTCGATTGCGATTGCTGCTCCAATCGTTGTCGCTTATCAGGATTGGCGAATGGACCGAGGCAAGCGCCCATCAGCAATGCCGGCCAAAGCTCGATGACTTTGGCCGACGATTGGCGTGAGATGTCACATTACGCCTTCTTTTGTAACGAGTTAGAAAGGGCTTTCTGATCCGCGGTTCAGACCAGATAGTTTGCAAGCGGACTGGGAATGCCGGGGAGCAAATGGCGAGAGTTCGGTGTCTAAGGTTACGTAGGCTCTGAAGCAGGGGGGAACATATGTTTGAAGACAGCCTTATTGAGTCAGGCGGCAGGCTAAAGACCAAGCGTGGGTGGACATCAGCGATCTCGTTCACCCTTCAACTCATGATCATTGGCGTGATGATCCTGGTCCCGCTGATCTTTACCGAGGCCTTGCCCAGAACACAGCTGATGACCTTCCTGGTGGCTCCCCCGCCCCCGCCCCCGCCGCCACCGCCAGCGGCTGCGCCGGTCAAGATCGTGAAAGTGATCCAGACCGACATCGTAAACGGCGAGTTGCGTACGCCGACCAAGATTCCACAAAAGGTCCAGATGATTAAAGAGGACGAGGCGCCTCCGCCGGTTATGGCCACGACCGGCGTGGTGGGCGGCGTCCCCGGCGGCGTTCCGGGCGGTTCGATGGGCGGCGTGATCGGCAGCGTGCTCAGCAGCACGCCGGTCGCGGTGCCGAAGATTGCCACCCCGCAGCGCGTCCGGGTGTCATCGGGCGTGGTGTCAGGACTTCTGGTGCGCAAAGTGAACCCGGTCTACCCACCTTTAGCGCGCCAGGCTCGTATTCAGGGCGTGGTCATCCTGCAGGCCCAAATCAGTAAGGATGGCAACATCGAGAACCTGCAGCTCATCAGCGGGCACCCGATGCTGGCACCGGCCGCCATCGATGCCGTGAAACAATGGAAGTACAGGCCATACTTGCTGAACGGTGAACCGGTCGAGGTCGAAACCCAGGTGCAAGTGAACTTCACGCTCTCCGGGGGCTAGACTTCCGGCAGTGGCGTGAATCGCGATGTAGACACAAGTTCGGTGTTGGTCCTCCCCTTCCCACCAAAACGTGGTGGCCGGGAGCAGTCTTAGAGAACGCTCGGTTAGGTTGCCATGCTGCAGCACGTCCGGGATCGGAAGACGGTCCGGCAAGGTACGGCAAAGACCGTATGCCGCCGGCATTTGATTTTAGCGGCGGACAGAGCAAGACGCATCATAGTAAATCAGAGTGTAGAGAGTTCCGAGGAGGGAAAAGCAACTCATGCTAGCAGCTTACGTAGGTGTATTTCTCAGTCACGTTCCGGCCGTGGCCACCTGGATCATCCAGGAAGGCGGCGGCATGCCGACCGACCCGCTTGGCCTGTGGAAGCAGATGGGCTGGGTAGCCCGGTCTGTGGTCGTCATTCTTTTTGTCATGTCGGGTTGGTCGATCGGCGTCATGATTGACCGCTGGATGGCCTACAGCGCCGCCCGCAAACAATCGCGGTCGTTCGCTCCGGCAGTGGCGGGCGCACTCCGCGACGGCCGGATCGACGAGGCCATCAAAGTCGCTGAGCGCAACAAGAAGAGCCACCTGGCCAAAGTGGTCACCGCTGGCCTGATGGAGTTCAAGGCTCATCAGGACAGCCCGGGCGCCATCCCCGGCGAGACCATTGAAGCATCCAAGCGCGCCCTGGAGCGCACCGAAGCCATCGTCCATGCCGAACTGAAGCGTGGATTGGGAGGCTTGGCCACCATCGGTTCGACCGCTCCTTTCGTGGGACTGTTCGGCACGGTGATGGGCATTCTGAACGCCTTCACCGGCATCGCCAACACGAAGGCTACGGGTCTCGCGGCCGTCGCTGGCGGTATCGCGGAAGCGCTGGTTACGACAGCCATTGGGCTGCTCGTCGCCATCCCCGCCGTGATGATGTTCAACTATCTGACCGGCCGCGTGGAAGCGTTCGACGTCGAGATGGACAATTCGTCGAGCGAGTTGATCGA
>Ga0187782_10003380_pt1 | contig 11873 bp, 8 predicted proteins | sample 0715_SJ02_MP15_2_FD_132454 | JGI IMG/M metagenome (GOLD analysis project Ga0187782, IMG submission 132454) | Tropical peat soil microbial communities from peatlands in Department of Meta, Colombia - 0715_SJ02_MP15_20_MG | ecosystem: Environmental > Terrestrial > Soil > Wetlands > Peat | place...
CGCTTCGAAGCAAAGCGCTTGCAAAAGCGCTTTGTCGCGGGTTCCGATACGGTTCTCTCGGATGCAGAAGCTTCGCTCCAGGCGTCCACGGGAGAGCTGCGAGTCAGCTTTTCGCCGGCCGACGCGCAACTCAGTTTGACTAGGGGAAGTGATCTGCCAATCAAGGTCACGAGTGGAGCGGTGTTAAATGTTAACCCTGGTACCTACACGCTCACTGTCCGAAATAACGGCGATGTGATTCGTACAAAGAGCTTGGATGTTGTTGCCGGAACGTCCAGGAAGATCGATCTTGCTCTGGATCCGCAAGGCATGAACAAATGGGACGATCCTTCTGGCTGGAAACAGGAGAACGGTACTTATGTTCGCCGAGGTGGTGGGTTTGTGCTCTTCGGAGCCACCCCAACCTCCGGAATCTTTTCTTTCTCCGTCAGTCTGGAAAAGGGCAAGCGCCTTCAATGGGTTCTGAATTTCTCCGACGCAGCCAATTACATTCGCTTCGGGATAGATGACAAATACTGTTATCGCTCTGTTATTCGCAATGGTGAGGCGACCGACGAAATGAAAATCCCTCACACCTTCCAAAAGAAAAACCTGGAGGCGATCCAAATCCGTGTCTCACCGAGTGAAATTGTCCACCAGATTAAAGACGGTGAAAGTTGGTATGTTCTGGACAAATGGAATGCGCCGGGAACCAATCTTGCCGCGGGCAAGTTTGGCTTTTACCTCCCCGGAAAAGACCAGATTGCCATCGCAAACTTCGCCTTTTTCCCTGACTTGAACTTACGCTAGGATAACCAGTTCAGAAGTCACGTCCAGCGACTCGTCGCGGAGGCGTATGAGAAGTAACTCTTAGACCGTGACTTCGTGAGAAAACTGGAAGCGCTCATTATTGGACCCAAATCGGACCCAAGTTTTGATTCTGGTCAACTGGCGCTTCCAAAATTTGTTGCAGGCGAAGGGGATGTTGGTCGGGGCGATAGGATTTGAACCTACGACCCCCTGCGCCCAAGGCAGGTGCGCTACCAGGCTGCGCTACGCCCCGACAGCATCAGAATTGATTCTAAAGCACTGCCAAACTTTGTTTCCACCGCCGAATCCAATGAAAGCAGCATTTTGCACAGAGAATCTGCCATGCCACGGCGGGCGCGCCAAGCACGAGGTATAATTTTGGGCTGAGATGGAGAGACCCCGCTACGCCTTGGTGGCCTATGTGAGGAACGCCGTTGGGGAGTTTGTCGAGAGACTTCGGCAGGAACTCCACCCCGATCTTCCGCACTTGCCGGCCCATCTTACCATTCTGCCGCCACGTTATCTTCGGGGCAGCGAACTGTCCGCCCTGGAAACCCTGGAAGACATTTGCAGCCGCGTGGAACCCTTCGAGGTAATCCTCGGCGAAGCGGAAACATTCGTGCCGGTCACGCCCACCGTATTCATTCGAGTCGCGCACGCGGCTTATCGCATGCGTGAGTTGCACGATCGCTTGAACTCCCAGGCTCTGTGGGCCGAGGAAGAGTGGCCCTACATGCCCCATCTCACCATCCTTAAGGTCAGCACTGAGGAGCAAGCCCAAAAAGCTTACATTCTGGCTCGCGACCGCTGGGCGGAATATCAAGGCGGTCGCCGCATTTCTGTCCAGGAACTTACCTTCGTGCGGGAAGAAGAAAACCATCGCTGGACTGACCTGGCCGGCTTTCCCTTAGGCCGCAGCCTCGTGAATCGCTAGCAACTCCAAACAAACCGGTCCTCGGTTACGAGGTGCGCACTTTTTAGTGCATGGTCCCAATTCCCGTGCTGGACGTGCCTTTGGTCACATGGGTACATCTCCCGTAAGTGCGTTGTCAAACCCCCGAGGCGGGCGTAATAAACAATTAGAGCCTTGATCCAGCGAATCCGGTCTGAACGCGGCCGAGGGGCGGAATCCTTATGCAGATTGGGGTTTACGGGGCAGGTTATCTCGGAACAGTAGTTTCGGCGTGCCTGGCGGATTTTGGAACTCCCGTCCTTTGCTGCCATCCGGATAGCTCACGCATGGTGGAGATGGCCCGCGGCGCGGTCCCTTTCCACGAGAAGAACCTGCCGGAAATCATTAAACGTTCCGTGCGCTCTGGCCGGCTCTCTTATTCAACGGATGTGGAATCTTTTGCCCGCAAAGCGCAGGTCATCTTCCTGGCCGAAGACACTTCCCAGCATTTAACCGATCTGGCTTTGCGTATAGCTCGGGCCGCTTCCAAGCCCCCAATTCTGTCTGTTGTTACACCCGTTCCGGTGGGTGCTGCATCTTCGCTTGAACAGCAGCTTAAGCAGGCAGGCTTGCGCGCCATCATCGTCTCACAGCCCATGTTCTTTACCCTGGGCTGCGCGGTGGAGGATTTCAATTGGCCGGATCGCATCGTTCTCGGTACTTCTTCGAACGAAGCGGTGTTGGCATTGAAACAAATTTTTCGTTCGCTGGTGATGCGAGGCGTTCCAGTGATCGTAACCAATCACGAAACGGCCGAGCTGGTACGCGAAGCTACTACCGCGTTTCTCGCTACCAAGATATCGTTCATCAATGAGCTTGCCAGCCTGTGCGAACGCGCGGGCGCTGACGCAGTCAATCTGTCATTGGCTCTCGGGTTGGATAAGAAAATCGCACCGCGTTGCCTTCAACCCGGGGCCGGCATGGGAGGCTTGTTCGCGGAATCTGATATGGACTCCCTGGCCGAACTGGCGAGCGCCAAAGGCGTTTCCCTCAAGGTATTAAGCGCGGCCCGCGAAGTGAATCAAGGCCTCGCAGACCACGTTTTGAAAAAAATTTCGCACCACGCTCAGTCGGTGCAGAATAAAGACGTGGGAATCCTTGGGCTGGCTTTCAAACCCAACACCAACTCCATAGCCGGATCGTCTTCCATTCGCTTGGCCAAAAGCTTGATCGCCAATGGAGCGCGAGTGCGCGCCTACGATCCGGTAGCCATCCCCGATGCGCGCACAGAACTCAACGGCAACGTCAATTACTGCGATTCGCCTTACGCGGTCGCCGAAGGTGTGGACGCGCTCGTGGTCGGCACCGGTTGGCCGGAGTTCCGCGCGCTCGATTTCGCCCGCATCAAGCAACTCCTCCGCCGGCCGTTGATCATCGACACCAAAAACCTGCTTGATTCAACACGCCTGCGTTCGATGGGGTTTGAATACGTCGGCATCGGCCGCTAACCTTGCCATACTTCCCACCCTCGGCAGCCGCTTAAAGTCTGAATCGCTATAATTAGTGGCCACCGGATAGGCAAGCCTGCCAATGGCCGCCACTGCGTCATCAATCCCCGCAAAGGCTTATGATCCCCGATCCAGTCTCACGACTACCATGACCTTCGCCTGGATCGTTGCAATCGCCAAGCTCCTATTCCACATCTATTTCAACAATCGCTACGGCTATTTTCGCGACGAATTCGATTACATCGCTTGCGGCAACCATTTGGCGTGGGGATACGTTGATCAGCCTCCGCTTATCCCCTTTCTGCTTCATATTTGCCAGGCTATGCTGGGTGATTCCTTGCGGAGCATCCGGTTCATCGCGGCGCTGGCATCCTCCCTCTTGATCGTGCAAGCCGTGGTGATCGTGCGTGAACTTGGCGGCAGGAGTTTTGCCGTGCTGCTTACTGCGCTGACGGTGGCGCTAGCGCCGCATTATCTCTCCAACGGAAGCCTGCTAGGCACCAACTGCCTGGAACCGAATTTGTGGATGGGCTGCGCCTACTTCGTGATACTCGCGATCCAGCGCAACAATCCACGTTACTGGGTCTGGTTCGGCGTGATCGCTGGCTTAGGCCTCGAAGAGAAGTATTCGATCGCCCTGTTTGGATTTGGCATCGTTGTTGGTCTCCTTCTCACCAACCAGCGGCGAGTATTCCTGCATAAATGGATCTGGTTCGGGGGCGCAGCAGCGTTTCTCATTTTTTTGCCTAATCTGCTGTGGAATCTCCACCACCATTGGCCATTTATTCAGCTGATGCACAACATTCGAGCCGAAGGCCGCGACGTTGTGCTTCCCGCCGGGCAATATTTTTTGCAGCAAACGCTGCTCGTGAATCCAGCCACGGCACCCATCTGGCTTGCCGGCCTGATCGCCTTTTTCGTTTGGCCACGCCTGAAACCCTACCGCGTGCTCGGATGGAGCTATCTGGTTTGCTATGCGGTCTTCTTTCTTCTGCACGGCAAGAACTACTATCTTGCGCCGATCTACCCTATGTTGCTGGCGGCAGGTGCAGTGGTGATTGAGCGGGCGTTCACGCGGCCACGCTGGGCATGGCTCAAACCGGCTATCGTGACGGTTATCGCGGCCACTGGCGCATACCTGATTCCGATCACTGTCCCGGTTCTCTCCCCGACGAAGTTCCTGGCCTATGCGAACACGCTGCCCTTTAAGCTGCCGGTAATGGAGCACGCGCACGCTCGCGCTGCCTTGCCGCAATGGTACGCCGATCAGTTCGGATGGAATGAAATCGTCGCTGAAACTGCGGTAGCCTGGAACCGGCTTGCCCCGGAAGAGCGCTTGGATTGCGGAATCTTTGCTCGGGATTATGGCCAGGCAGGAGCCATTGATTTTCTGGGGCGCCGCTATGGCCTGCCGCCATCATTAAGCGGACACCAGACCTGGTTTTTATGGGGTCCACGCGGGTATTCGGGCAATTGCCTCATCGTGTTGGGCGCCAGTAAAGAGAAATTGGAGCGCCTCTTTGAGCACGTGGATTATGTCGGCACTTCGGCAGACAATCCCTACGCGCTGGAGAAGCAGATCGAGGTTTTCATCTGCCGAGGCTCAAAGTTCGGCACCCTCACCCAACGCTGGCCAAAACTGAAACAATGGAGCTGACCCATTTTCCCCGCAGAGTGCGATCTGCGATTTGTGGCAAGCCGATCTGCCTCCGTCTTTGCTGCCAAGGCGACGGTCGCAAGCCGAACAATTTTTCTTGACGAGGCGAGGGACGCCCATGCGACTCCGATGAAGCTGCTCCTCCGATTCAGTTCCTTGAAGTTGCTATAATCGATAAATCCGGTGGGAGTAGCTCAACTGGCAGAGCACCGGACTGTGGCTCCGGACGTTGTGGGTTCGATTCCCATCTCCCACCCCAGTTCTAAAGGACTTAGCGAAAAATAAATCACGACAAATCACAAGGTCTTCGGCATTGCCCGTTGCACCTGCCGCAAGTTCGATGTAGTGGTGGTCTGGGCTTTGGATCAATTAGCTCGATCAGAACTTCTCGTACACTATCTCGATTTCACATTCGCTCAATCTAAATAATATGAGTACTCTGCACGCAGTTCCTCGACATCTTGTGGATAGCCAGGGGTTAACATTCCCGCAAGGCCACGGTTGTGCAGGAAAAGCTAGCGCTGAACCTCGCCACTGCCCCGAAGGTGTTACTTAGCTCCCACCCTTTTGGGCAACGAAAAAACACCGCATTTCGGGATGCGCTCAGGCCTGGGATTTGAAAGATTAGCGGTCACACAGAACACTAACAGAAGCTATGGACGAGCTAAGGAGCGAATTATGAGGAATCCCGAATTGCCAGCACAAATGAGTCCTTGCCTTCGGATTTTCATCGCGTCGCTGCTCGATGAATCGGCGGCGACCGCTACGCAGCGTGAGTTTCAGAATTACGAGTTTCAACCTGCGCTCTCGAGCGTGAGCAAGAGAAAAGAATTCAGAGAAGAGTGAGCGAATGCAGCACGCCCCGGTCATCCATCAGAAGCCTATTTCACCGGTGCCAGTATCGTGTCCAGACGGTCGGGAGTCGATTCAACTCTCTCCAGGTGCGGATAGCGCAATCCACCGTGGTAATCCACGCTCAGGGTAATAAACTCCTTGTCGCGCTTTAGAAGCAGCTTGATAGGTGCGTTAGCTTTTTCGGAGGCGAGGATAGCCTCACAAAGGTTGGCGATGCTGAACGTCTGATCATTCACCGCTTTCAGTTGCATTTCGGGAGTCACACCGGCCTTGAAGGCAGGACCGTCCCACGTCACCTCGGTAAGATTCCCGTCGGCGTTGGCCTCATCATCATCCTTAATGCCGCCACCCCCTTGCACCACAAAGCCCAGCGATGTGGCAAAGCTCGTACCGCGAGACCTGTCCATGTGCTTCATCCATTCCGGTTCGACGTCGTTGTAAACCAGCCGATAACCGCCGCGGGTAATTCCGTCCTCCGGCACCTGCGGTGCGAGCTCGTAAATCCGGGTGCGGAAGAATGTTTTCCAATCGTATGCCTGGACGGTGTTCATGGCATTGACGATGTCGTCGAAGGTATAAGTCACGGTAACGTAGCTTCCATTGTCGATCCCGAAAAAGAGCCTGGCAAAATCGTCGAGCGATTTCTGCCCATTGCTGAGTTCGCGGATTTTTGTATCAGCGTCAAGCCAGATGAGGTTTGATTCCGGGTAGTAGTCATAGGAACGCTGCCAACTGGACCAACTCTCGGGCCTGGCGAAGTGAGACGAAATGATAGGCTGGTTCGTGGTGTCTCCCAGAGAACGCCAGGTGCGTCCCCGACTAATCTCGAAATTCGCCGCAATGCGTGCGATCACATCGCGTGACTGCTCGGCTGTCCGCAATCCGGAACGTGCGGTGAGAACATCGCCGTAATAGTCCGTCAAACCTTCGTACACCCATAGCAGGTCGTTTTGCATCGGGACGTTGAAATTGGGTGTCCAGAGGTCGACCGGGCGGCGAAATTTGCCGTTCCAGGAATGCACATATTCGTGCGGCAGAAGAGCGCGACCGGCCACGCCTGCGGCCCAATCTACAAAATAGTTGGCGCGCGTGCCATCCTCGCTCGACTGGTGGTGTTCCAGCCCCTTGCCCCCCACTGTGTCGCTCAGCGAAAACAGAAAATCGTAATGGTCGTAGTGACGGGAATTGAATAGTTTCTGCGCCTGAACTACCAGGTTCTTGTGGTACTGCAACTCTTCCGGCGTGATCTCCAGTTGTTGCGGTTTATCGGCAAAAACATCTAAGTAAACTGGATTGTCAGTTCCACTCGAAAGATCCACACGCCTGAAGTTGATTCCTGCATAAACCGGAGAATCGACCAAAGTATTGAGCGGAACCTCTTTAAACTCAACCACGTTCCCGTTTTGCGATCTCACATCAAGCGCGGTGGCGAATTTCCAGCCCTCCGGCAAGTGCAACTCCGGAGCAAATTGAATGCGGCTCGCGAAGTAACCGGCGGGATAGAGAAGTACGCTGTTCCACGTGAGGTCGGCGATTTTAGTCGAAATTCGCCCCTCTCTCGGCTTCACCGGAGCAAGGTACTGAAAGGTCAGTTCCAGCGCGTTTGTACCATTCGGCACATGAATGTTAAAGGCCCACATGTTCACACGATCTCGCACCCAGGGAATACGCTTGCCATCCGCCATGACCACAAGCCCGGCCAAATTTTGTATGGGGTTCGACGGCGAGTGCGTCCCGGGAAGCCACTCTGGATAAAGCAGCGTTATCTCGCCCGGTTTTACCGGAATTGTTTCCCGCACCTGCAGCACGCGATCATTCACGTTCGTAAGATCGACGCTAAGCGAGATTGTCCCGGCATAGGGCTCATCAATCGGTGCGGGAATGGCTGGAGGCAAGGGCGCTGGTTGCGGGCGCGCCGAGGACTGCCCATGTGCGGCGCTGTGGAGAAGCGGCAAAAGAACTGAAAAAAGGACCGCTATCAAACGATTACAAAAGCAGCAATGTGGCATGTAGATTTACCCCGAAAGTCCGACGATCTGTATACCACATCCCGGCGGGTCAGCAGGACAGTAATGAAGGTTTACTAAGCGGTACGTCCCGGGGACGGCTGGCTCACACCCGTCCGCAATGACTGCGTATGCCGCACCTTAAGCGCGAACGCCAAACGCGATCCAAGCGTCGAAACTAACAGGCCCGTGGCGGCGAACAACATGCGATTTGGGAAACTGGGCGCGATAGGAAGGTTGGCAGGACGCAACAGCCGTATCATCTCCGATTCTGGACTGGGGTCGCCGATCTTATTCTTCATGTTAGTCTTCTGGTCTAACAATTCATCATAAGAACTCTGTGCCACATCGTATTTCTGCTGCAGTCGCCGCTGTTGCTTCTCTACCGCCGAACTCGCGTTTTCCCTTCGCTGGTAAGTTTTGATCTGTTCCTGAATTCGCTTCTGCTCACGCCTGGCATCCGCAATGATGGCGTCGTCGTGCTCGATCTGTAATCGCAACTGCCTCACTTCGGGCGATTCCTCCGCTTTCGACTTCACCATGGTCTTGCTTTCAGGCTCATTCAGCTCTGCCAATTGTTTTTGAACGTCAGAGATGTCGGCCTTGGTCTTGAGCACGTCGGGATGGGTATCGGTATATTGCGCCTCCAATTGGATGAGCTGACTTTGAAGGCGCGAGAGTTGCTTCTCCAGCGCAGCAGTGCTAACCGGAGGCACCTCAGGTTTGGGCTTCGGTATCACTTTCCCGGCTAACAACGACGCGGTATGCGATTTGTCTTCTTGGGCCTGCTTTATAGTCCTGGATATCTGTTGATGACGCCCATTTAAGTCCAGTAGAACGCCCTCATCTTCATCGCGACCATCAACAGGTTGGCTGGCGTGCTCGTTGTTGAAAGAGGCTAGCCTGGCCTGTTGTGAGTCGAGGTTGCGTTTTGCATCGTCCAACTGGCGAAGAGTGTCGGCCAAGGTCTCGGTTACGGGCTGCCACGAATTGAGATTCCCCTGCAGCAACCTGAATGTCAATTGATTACAGATCTGCTGCGCCACCGTCGGACCGGAAGCGGTATATTGCACGTAAAAAGCAGCCACGTCCGGCCCCTTGGTTGAATCTTCTTTGCCGCGTGTGTCGTTTTGAATCGTGCCTGCTGGGACTGGCAGAATATGGGTATTTGCCCGAATTTGCTCAAGCGCCTGCTCCCCACTCCGACGTGTACGTAGGCTGTTTTCTTGTGCGAGTGGCTCCAGTTCGCTTTGGCTCAGCACTTGCCACAATCTCGTAATTTCCTGGGCTGGATATTGATCTGTTCGCGAGGCGGTGTTTTGCACCAGGACGACAGCTTGCGAGGTGTACTTCGGCTGGAACGCATAAGACAGCAGAAACCCGATCAGCGGCCCCAACACCAGTGCGATGACGAGCAGTCTGTTGTTCTGACGCCAAAAGCCCAGCCCAAATTGCCGGGCAGATTCGGGACCTTCAATCATCCGATATCGCATTTCAGTTGAGACGGATTCAGCAATCATCGAACTTGTTCCACACCAATCGAAAGCATCAGCAGAGAAGATCTAATTCTGCGACGAGCTCACCGGAGTCAACAGGAACGCATGGGTTTGTCCGTCAATCATTCCATATCCTGCGATCTGTCCCATATTGTTGATTGCAGATGCCACGTTTAGCGTCCAATCCGAACCGGCCGGTATAAGGTCTGTTAGCAACATGGACCCACTGGATTTCGTCCTGACGAACGCACGCATACCGGAGTCAGTGGCAAATGCCGTACCGACAATCCGTCCAAACGCGTTGATTGCGGTAGCCCGGGTGTCAAAAGCGGTACCGGGCGAATCCAGCGACCGCATTCCCGAATCTTCCATCCAGACAAGAGCATTTCGATTTTCATTGCCTTTGCTAATCCAGCCGGTAACATCGCCCGACGCGTTAATGCCCACTGCCTGACTCTCAGCCGAGCCGGCTGGGGTATCAAGTTGCCGCATTCCGCCGTCGCGGGTCCACAGGAAAGCATGTGCAACATCACCTTCCGTCGACCACCCCACGACATTCCCGAATACATTGATTCCGAGAGCCCGAGTCACAGGACCACCAAGCGAACCCAAATCCTGCATTCCGCCACTCTCTGTCCAAATAAAGGCATGGGTTGCACCAGAGCCTGGGTCAACAGAGTATCCGACAACTTCTCCTCGATCGTTGATGGCGGTTGCGTAGCTGCTTGCACCGCTCAGAGTTCCCAGATCGCGCATGCCGCTGCCCCTCGTCCACAGAAACGCATGTGTGACTTTGTCGGTAGTCAACGACCAACCCACGACCTCCTCAGAAGCGTTGACCCCGAAAGCCTTACTCGACCCGCCGCCCAGCGTACCCAAGTCTCTCATACCCGAACCGCTGGTCCAGAGAAAGGCATGAGGGTTTCCCTGGCCATCATCGGAAGACCCGACAACCTGGCCGATGGCATTGATGGCAAACGCAAAACTGTTCTTCCCCCCGATCGTGCCGAGGTCAGTGATGCTGTAAACCTGTGCTCCCACTGAGCCTGAGAGCACGGGAAGAAGCACCAAAATTATGATGCAGCCAAAATTCCACCAATTTTTTCGTTTTTGCAAAAGAAAAACCATGCTCATCCTCGGTCATCAAGCCACAACGGTTGCGAAATCTCGTCAGCTGCGCATGACAATCTAGATCAGTGGGCTGGGATTGTCGGCGGAACCGATGCGGCAGGGTTCGAGGCCTGTGATTTCGATCCGCGAAGCCCGATCGCTGCTCCGATCCCCGCTCCAGCAGCAAGCGCTCCAATCGTGACGTTTCTGAGCGTATGAGAAGATTTCCTGGCGATTGGCTCGGCGGCTGCCACAGGCGGCGCGGTTAGCTCTGGCACGGTTGTTTCTGCAATCGTCTGTTCCTCTAGGCTCTTTGGAGTCAATTGCAAGTAACGGATGCCTTTGTCGTCCATGAGCACATTCTGACCTGCAGCCACGTCCAGCACGAGCTTCCGGTCCAAATCTGTTAAAGCGCTCGAAGCCACAAGTAATACGCCCGAGTAAACGATCAACTCGATATTGCGATTGCGATCGTTTACATCCAGAAAAAAATCCGTTCCCAAAGCCGAAACCGTGCCATAAGCTGTCTCTATTAGGAACTTGCCCGAGCTACGCAATTTCGGAATCCGGCTGCGTAGTTTTCCGCTGCTCAAGTTCACCAACGTTGCTCCAGTCGGTGGGTCATGATTGACGACGCGTAACTCGGTATCCGAACCAATACTGAGGACTGACCCGTCCTGCAGCTCAACACTGACGCGCCCTGAATCGTCCGTTTTTAGAATGTCGTTCGCGTGGACAACATCATTCAGGCGCAGGCCAATGCCGTTCCGCGTCGCAGCCGAGCGCACTGCTGTTACTTTGCCAACCACGTCGGTCGTGCCTTGTTCAGTGTCGGAGAACCCGGTAGCACTCGAAAACAACAGGAAAAAGGACAGCAATAGAGCAAGGCCACTGTGAAAGCGTCGATGCTCCGTGTTAACCCTCATAGTACTCCCAGCTTGATTAATGCACCGTAAGATTAACAACCGTCGAACTCGCGAGCGAATTCGAGCTGGCTTGAATCACGATTGAATATGTCCCCGCCGGCGTGGCCATGCTACTCGGATTGGGAGGCGAAGGCGTCGGATTGCTGCTCGGTGTGCTGCTTGATGAGCCACCGCCGCCGCACGCTACCAATAACCCGAGGACAGTAAAGACAACGATTACCAGCAGAGCATCTTTCTTGGCTCTGGCATTTCGCATGACGTCGCTCAACAGCACCATGGCTGGCAACAGTAAGCAAAAAGCAAATATTGGCGGATGTGCAAACGGCGAATGTCTGAAGGAAGCCGTGGCCCCCGTAGTGCTCACGCTTACTTTGACCGATGGCAGGCCAGACGAAGTCGCCAATACTGTTGGCGGAGAAAAAGTACAGGTGCTACCGATGGGCAGGTTCGCGCACGAAAAAGAGAATGTCTGGTTCAGTGCAGCACCAGTCGGAGCAAAACTCAGATCGATTGACGCGGTTTGCCCGGCAGCAACGGAAGTACTCTGTTGAGACGCGGTTAATGGGCCGGCTGCGGTGGTCTGCTGAGGCGCATCCCGCATGGCGATTCCAAACACCGTCTGGGTGGCGGTTCC
>Ga0187782_10003381_pt1 | contig 11872 bp, 10 predicted proteins | sample 0715_SJ02_MP15_2_FD_132454 | JGI IMG/M metagenome (GOLD analysis project Ga0187782, IMG submission 132454) | Tropical peat soil microbial communities from peatlands in Department of Meta, Colombia - 0715_SJ02_MP15_20_MG | ecosystem: Environmental > Terrestrial > Soil > Wetlands > Peat | place...
AGGGACCTATACTGTGTACCTGACCTCGAGCAATTCAGCAGGGCAGTCTACGAGTTACAAGGTTATTACCGTGAGTGCGGCGACAACCACGCCGGTTGCGAGTTTCACTGCCAACGTTACCTCCGGAGTCCTCCCTCTTGCCGTCCAGTTCAATGATACCTCGACCAATACCCCGACCGCATGGTACTGGGTCTTTGGCGACGGGTACACCAACACCACAGAGAATCCGGTACATTCCTATACCTCTGCCGGGACTTACACCGTCTATCTTACAACAACAAATTCGGCGGGGAGTGACACAACGTACGTGTCGGATTACATCACGGTTACCTCCAATGTAACGCCAGTTGCAGGTTTCTATAGCAATGTGACTTCTGGCACGGTACCGTTCGCGGTCCAGTTCAACGACTCCTCAACAAATACCCCAACCACATGGTACTGGGAATTTGGTGACGGCTATATAAGTTCTGAGGAAAACCCGGTTCACACGTACTCTGAATCGGGAGAATATACGGTTACGTTTACTGCAACAAATTCCGAAGGGAGCAATGTAACAACAGAGGGTGAGTATATTATCGCACGCTCTGATGTCGTGTCCTCAACCTACGTTGCCACACTACTGCCTGCTACCATTATACCGAAATATACCGCCGCCCCGACTTATGCGATCACCAGCTCTGCCACAACATCATCAGTAGATAACTGGCTGGCACAACAGAATGCACTTGTCACCACAACTACGGCCAAAAAATCCCCGGGATACGATCTCCCGGTTACACTTCTCGGGCTGGCTGCCATTGCAGGGATTGCCTTGTTCCGGAGACGATAAATCCGGATATTTTTTTTATGTAAAAACCCGGATATCCTTCATGTTCTGGCCGGAACCAAAAAAAAAGAAATATGGGATCAGGAATAGCCCGGAAGTGTCGTGGGCTTTCCCTTGTGCAGTGGGAATCTGGCAGTCACTTTTTTATTTTTTCCCCGATCCAGGCTGTTCCAACCCGTTCGAGGAACCGGGACGAGCGCTCCTTTGGCTCCGCGTGAGCCTGATAATAGGAGAGCAGGGACCGGACACACGCGAGTGCCTGCCCGGAGTCCAGGCTTGTTGCAACCTGTTCCCCCTGCCGTGACTTAAACCCACTGTGCCCGCCGAAGTACACGGTCCAGCCTTTTGCGCTGCCCATGATGCCGATATCCCGGACCCGGCTCTCCCCGCAGCACCGCGGGCAGCCCGAAACACCGATCTTTATCTTGGCCGGGAAATCCTTTCCGGCGTACTCGCCAGAGATCGCTTTTGCAAGGCTGAGGGAGTCCTGCGTACCGTTCTTACAATAGGTGATGCCCGGGCAGGACCGGACGTACCGGACACCGGGCGTAATGGAGGCAGCCCCGAGCGTCCCCAGCGCCTTTCGCACTCCGGCGATGTCCTTTTCCCGTACTCCGACAAGGAGGAAACGCTGGCCGGAAGTGATCTTTACCAGGGGAATGGCATATTCCCTTGCAACCCGGGCAATGGTCTCGAGATCATCCGGGGTCACAACTCCCGCCGGGATCCGGGTCTGGATCGCATAGGTCTTCCCGTCGCGCTGGACTTTTGCACCGTACGTGGCATCAGTCATGGCTATTCTGTTGCGGCCAGTAAAAGATGAAATCTTGGATAGGGTGCTCCCCGGGAGGATCTCCCTTGAGTACTGCATCTCCTGTGGTTATTACGGGAATTACCGGAAAAGAAAAAAGAGGATTATTTATCTGCGTGACCGGATCGCAAAGATCCCCAGTACAACAAAGGCACCGAACACGGCAAACGGCAGGCTGCCGGACTTGGTCGGGGCCGGAGAGACCGGGGCCGCTGCGGTGGTCATTTCCGTGGAAACGGTTGCCGGGGCCGTGGCGTTCTCCTGCACCGCGGTGGTGTTGGCCGCTCCCATCGGGACAAGTGTGACCGGGATGGTGACGGTCTCGCCCGTTCCCGGGTACTGGGTAATGTTCACGGTGGCAGTCTGGTAGCCGGCTGCCTGGACCGTGACCGTGCGGAACGGGGTGGCTGTAGTATACACGTTCACGGCAAGCTGGCCGTTTGCGATAACTCCTTCATAGTCAGAATCAAATGTAACATTTGCACCGTTGACATTTGACGTGACAAGGAAGGTTCCCATGTTGCCGCCGATGAGCTGCGGTGCCGTGGTAGCATTTGCCGCTGCAGTCTGGTTGGCATTCGGTACCGCCGCCATTGCGCATCCGATCAGCGCAATGCACACAAACAGGACAAGAAGGATGACTTTTCTCATAGAAGCACCTCTACGTGCGAGAGAAATGAAGGTTGTGCGCCCATTTAATGATTCCTTAATGCTGCATCGGGATTTGGCGTTTTCTCCCGTGTAATCAGGATTTTTTTGTAAAAATGGCCGCAATTTCGGCCCGGGGAAAAGCCTGCCCGCGCACGGTCAGGGTCCAGCGCCGGGTAGTGCACCCGAGAGGACACAGGCCGTCAAAAAGATCGCTCACTTCCTCTTCGGAAAAATAATGGGTGGCAATCCCGTTTTTGCGCAGAATGGTGCCCGGCTCGATCTCGCTCCCGTTTCCAATCCGGAAATCTTCCCGGGAAAAACCGGTAAAATACAGGGTGCCCCCGGGGCGGAGCACGCGTGATGCTTCCTGTGCGGCCCGCTCCCGTCCCTCTTTTGGCAGGTGGCCGATCACATGGAGGGCGAATACGGCAAAAAACGCCCTGTCCTCAAACGGAAGGCTGCGGGCATCGGCAAGCAGGATCTCACCCCCGGCATTTATGGGAACCTCCGACCGGCAGAGATCCAGGGCAGAGCGGGAGAGATCTATCCCCACTACCTCGCACCCGCGCTCCGTCAGGGTCCGGCTGGTCTTTCCGTTTCCGCACCCGATCTCAAGTACGCGTTCGCCCCGGGGGATCTCCGGCAGGTTATGGGCCGCTCCGCCCCAGATACGCCCTTTTGCGGCATATTCTCTTTCCCATGTCCCTGCCTCTCCTTCCCGGTTCACGGTGCGGACTCCATTTCAGAAAAAAATTATTCGAGCAGGTGGTGGGTGAGATCCATGACATCACGGTAAGGGATGGCCCCGAGGAGATGCTCCTCGTCATCGGTAACCGGCAGGGCCCGGAAACCGTACCTCTCGAATTCCTGTGAGGCGTCCTTAAGCGTGCTCTCCGCATTCACCGAGATCACGTTCTCGGACATGATCGCTGAGAGCGGGGCCTTGTCGTCCGCAATAAGGATATCTTTTAAGTCCACCACGCCCAGCAGATGGTTCTGCGCATCCACCACGTAGATGTACATAATGACATCTTTTCCCCGGGCATGGTTGGGATAGTCGTTCTGTACGTACTCCACGAGCGTTTCCGGCAGGAATTTGAGGATCTTCTGGGTGGTGTAATGGATCACTTTTTCTTCCTGCTTCTCGGTAATGGCCCGGATCTTCTTGGTCATTTCCGGGGTGAGGGCCTCAAGGATATCCTCCGCTTCTGAATGCGGGATTACCGAGAGGACATCGGCTGCCTGCCCGGGAGTCATGACACTGATGAGGGGTACGACTTTTGCGATGTCAAGCGAGGCAATCAGGTCCCGCTGGACATTGGGCTCGATCTCTTCTAAGGTATCCGAAGCGTGCTCGTTTTCGAGCGAAGCAAAGACCGCCATCCGCTGGTCGTGATCGAGTTCCTCTATGATATCGGCGAGGTCCACCGGATGGATCTCCGCGAGGTTCTCTTTTAAGACCTTGAGCTTCACATCGCCCTTGAAACTCCCGATATTGGTCGGGAGCGGCTGGATATAGGTCCAGGAGATCATCTGGTCCTCCGGTTCCTCTGAAGATAATACCCGGGAAAGTTTTCCAAGGCCAAATCTCCTGAGGCGTGCTGATTTCCCGGTGTCCACGTCAGTAACATAGAGTTTCCTGTTCCTCCGGGCCAGGCGGATATCGTACACCACCTCAACCTCACTCTCCTCGAGATCGAGGACTTTTTTATCCATTACATAGTCCTTGAGGAGGAGCGCATCTTCAGGGGGATTGGCCTCAAAGGGTTCGAGTGCCGGGATATCAACTATGACCCGGTGCCCTTCCAGTTCCACAACGTTTTCCCAGGGAATAATGAGGCTCGGGTACCCGAACGATCGTGTGACATAGAGCGATTTCACTTCGGGGATCTTCGCCGTCTCTATGATGATCAGGTCGCTTAAGGTACCGATCTTCCTGTCTTTGAGCATGACCGGGACACCGAGGATTTCGCTTAAGAAAATCTCATGGTCCGCCGTTTTTGCCGCACCCTGGGCTTCATCGTTCTGCGTCACAAGGAACCTCCCGTAATGATCGTATAGAATTTGTAGGCTAAAAGGATCACAAGGAAGATGAGGTACAGCCGCAGCAGGAGGAGGGCTGCCTTTACCGCGGGAGACATGGTGATCCTCGGGTGCTCGTACTTCCTGTTGATGGCCCGGATCGCTGCCACACCGTTTGCTATGGTCGATTTTACCGGTTCGATGATACCGTTTTCCAGGTTAAATGCCATGGTTTGTTACCTCCCCTACCCGAACATGTTCGGGAATAACGTGCTGATCCCGTACAACGAGGATATGACGATGATGACCGTAACGATGGTAATGTTCGCGATATTGTCAAAGAGGGTGTTTTTGTATTTACCCATGATCTCCTCGTTGTTGAGCAGAATGATCAAAAATACGAGCGCGGCCGGGAGCAGGGTAACTGCCACGACCTGGACAAAGAGCGTGATGAGCACGAGCGGAGCCCCGGGGATTAAGACCACGCATCCGGCGGTTGCAAGGCCAATGAAGTAGAAGAGATAGAACCAGATGGCCTCTTTTATCTTGTAGTTGAGCGAGTGTGCCCAGCCAAACACTTCGCCGAATGCCCATGAGCTCGTGAGCGCAATACAGAGTGCCCCCAGGAACCCGGCATCGAAGAGGCCGATGGCAAGGAATGTCCCCACCCACGGATGCGCGACCATCATGATCCCTGCCGCCTGGGCAGCGCTCTCCACGTCCATGCCTTTGAGCAGCGTGCCGGTCACGATAATGATAAAGACTGCCACAAGGACCGTGAAGATCGCACCGACCACGGTATCGAACTTGCCCCAGGGGATGTCTTTCTCCTTCATGTTCTTGTCAACCACCGCGCTCTGCTGGAAAAAGATCATCCAGGGGGCGATCGTGGTCCCGATATTTGCCATCAAAAAGAAAAACAACTCCCCGTTAAAGCCGCCCGGGAAATTGGGGATAAATCCGTTATGGATCACCTGGTCAACAGAGGGGTGTACCAGGAATGCAGCAGGAATATAAATCAGGTTCACCAGGCAGAGGACCATCGTGATCTTCTCCCAGGTCCAGTAACGGCCGGAGACAACGATGCCCATCATGATGCAGATTACGATCAGCACCGTAAGCACCGGAGGCATACCGAAGATCGCAAGGCCTGCGGTCATCCCGATAAACTCGGTCACCAGCGTCAGCCAGTTCACCAGAGTCAGGTCACACAGGGAAAACCATCCCCAGAATGAACCGAACGCGGAAAAAATCGCCTCGGCATGCCCGTGTTTGGTTACGGCCCCCAGCCGTACGGTCATCTCCTGGACAAAGTAGGCAACGGGCCCCAGCAGGATCAGGAACCAGATAAGATTGTACCCGTACGTTGCCCCGGTTGCCGCATAGGTGGTGATCCCCCCGGCATCGTTGTCCGCAATCATGACGATAAGACCGGGACCGGCCAGCAACAGGTAGATCTGGATGGTCTTGATGATTCTCCGGTAATTAAAATAGAACTTAGACAAAAAATCCATAACTCGCCTCCACTCTCATGGTTTAGTTCAGTGCATTGTGTCTGTCATCCCCCCATTCGATCCGAATGGCAGTTCAAAGGCGCGGGGAGGACCTCCCGCAGAGCCAATGCCTAATTGGTGGACGCCGGGGTCATATAATAATATCGACCCAGACGGCGTCTTTTCTCGTTTTCGGGAATATCATGGTCATCAATTCTTCTCAATAGCGCTATTCTGGCGTTTTTAATCAAACGAAATCCATATTGGTCGAATTAATTCAATAATCCTTCAAAAAAACCGTTTTCTGGAGGCCCGGTCCACCGGATCCGGCACCTGTCCTGCATTGAAGGATAATAAGGGAAAAGAGAGAATACTTCTTAACAGGACTGCAGCAGCCCGGGAACCTGGCGGTACAATCCGGCCGGGGATCCCTAAAAGTGAGGTAACAGAAAAATGCTAGAAATCAGGTTTGTACGGGCAAACCCGGAGATAATAAAAGCCGACCTGGATAAACGCGGCGCTCCGGAGAAGATCGCATGGGTGGACGAAATTCTTGCAAAAGATGCACGTTCCCGCGAGCTCAAAGTGCAGACCGATGAGCTGCGGCGCCGTAGAAATACAATTGCCCGTGAGATCAATGAGGCACGTAAAAGCGGAAAAGATCCGGCCCCCCTGATGGAGGAAGCAGCAGAGCTTCCCAAAAAGATCAAGGCAAACGATGCCGAACAGGAGGAGATCTCGGCCCTCATCCGCACCCGCCTCATGCGCCTGCCCAACATCCTCCACGAGAGTGTGCCCAAAGGAAAGGACGACACCGGGAACGTGGAGATCCGGCGCGTGGGAACCCCGCGCACGTTCGACTTCGAGATCCGGAACCACGGCCAGCTTGCATCCGATAACGGCTGGGCGGACTTCGAGCGGGCGGCAAAGACCTCCGGGGCAGGGTTTTACTTTCTGAAAGGCGGACTGGTCATGCTGGATCTTGCGCTCCAGCACTTTGCCCTTGACCTGCTCGAAAAGAAGGGATTTACCCCGGTTATTCCCCCGTTTATGATCAACCGGGGCTCCTATGAGGGGGTCACCGATCTCGATGATTTCGAGAAGGTGATGTACAAGATCGATGGCGATGATGCTTACCTGATAGCAACGAGCGAACACCCGATTGCTGCAATGTACCAGGACGAGATCTTCGAGGAAAAGGACCTCCCCCTGCGTATGTGTGGTCTCTCCCCCTGCTTCCGGCGCGAGATCGGAGCGCACGGCCTTGACACCAAGGGCCTTTTCCGCGTTCACCAGTTCACCAAGATCGAGCAGTTTGTCTTCTGCAGGCCCGGGGACTCCTGGCAGATCCATGAGGAGCTGCTGGCAAATGCCGAGGAGGTCTTTACCCGGCTTGGACTTCCCTACCACGTGGTCAACATCTGCACCGGGGATATCGGGACCGTAGCCGCAAAGAAGTACGATATCGAGGCCTGGATGCCGCGGGAGAATGCCTACCGGGAAGTGGTATCCTGTTCCAACTGTACCTCGTACCAGGCGGCAAGCCTCAATATCCGGGTCCGGGACCGGGAGAATTTTGAGACCAAGCACCTGGTTCACACCCTCAATTCTACCGCCATTGCCACCTCGCGGGCGCTGCGGTGCATCCTGGAGAATTACCAGAACCGGGACGGTTCGGTGACCATTCCCGAAGTCCTGCGGCCGTACATGAACGACCGGGAGTTCCTCTGACACCGGAGGCTCGGGTCGCGGGGTCCCGGTATTCCCGGGAGAAGAATTCCATACATACTTTTTTGTCAAGGGTGATGCAAGAGTACTAGCAAAGAACGTGGTAATCATGGGCTATCCCGATCTCAAGAGCGATGAGTCTATTGTCCTGACGGCACAGCATGTAAAGGTCAAATCCGTGCCGTTCGAACTGGTGCTCACCAACCGCCGTCTTATTATTATTGACAGCGAAAAGAACGTCGTTCCGACCCAGCAGATTGCGCTTTTTTCCATCCGGAATGTGATGGCAGGCGAGAATGCCATCCGTGACCCGGTGATCACGCTGACGATCCAGACCGATACCGCAGAGACCCGGGAGATGGCGCTCACGTTTGTCCGGCAGACCGCGGGCGAGCGGCGGCGCGAGGCCGATGAGTGGGCAAAATCCCTGCGGAAGTATATAGCCGAAGCAGCCGAGCAGCCGCAGGAATCTGCTGTACCGTCCCCGGCGGCGGACTTCCGGCCGGATCACGGGAGTGCACCCGGTATCAAAAAGAGGATCGAGATCTCCGGCCCCATCAAGAAGATTGCCGTGGATACCAGCCATCTCCCGCCAAAGCCGGTGGAGACGACCTCGCTCCCCGAGGGGTCGTTCTGCGGGCGGTGCGGGAACCGTATCCCCCCGGGTTCGACATTCTGCAACCGGTGCGGGACCCGGGTGAATGTCCCGGCCGAAGAGGTTGCAGCCCCCCCGGTTTCAGCGCCCCAGGTAGCCACTGCCCCTGCAGCCACGGCAGGGTTTGGCGAACGCAAGAGCGGCGGAGGCCGGCCCATCGAACAGATTATCCACTCGATCGAGCCCCTGATTGAAGACTCAGTGCCCCGCACTGCTGCCGCCCCGGCAGTACCGGAGCCCGCAGCGCCGGTGACAGCTCCTGCAGCGCCGCCGGCCGCAGAGCCGGCTGCCCAGCCTGCGGCAATACCCGCGGATTCCCCGGCAGCAGTCCCGGGCGAGGGCATAGCACTACCGGTTGAGGGTACACCGGCACCGGCCGCTGACGGAGTACAGAGTGTTCCCGCTATCCCGCCAGTGCCCCCCATCCCACCGGTACCGCAGGCGCCCCGGAAGGGACGCGGGAAGATCATTGCAGCGGCGATCATTGTTATCGTGATTATCGCGATCGTTGCCGGGGGATTTGTCTTCCTTTCCGGCATGAACAAGTCTGCGCCGGTAACGCCGGTTACAACCCCTGTTCCCACTACTGCAACTGCGGTTCCGACCCCAACGCCAACGCATGTCCCCACTGCCGTTGCGACAACCGTTGCCGTTACCACCACCCCGCAGGTACTGGTCCCCCAGTCCGGAGTCTGGGCAGAAATTACGTACGACCAGACCTACTCCGGTCTCGTAGGTACCCCGGGATCCCAGGCACAGGTGAGCGATACGGGCGATCATTTCTATCGCATCCCGACAGTTGACGGCACGGTAGCCATATCCATCCAGAAATCCGATGGCAGCGGCGATGAGCTCAAACTGGTCCTGTACAAGGATGGCGCCGTGGTAAAGACCCTGACCACAACCAGCCCGTATGGAAGCATCAACCTCCAGCTCTCGCTTGCAACCCCGACACCCACCCCCACCCCCGTAGTAACCACAGTTATGGTAACGTCCACGACAACGGTTACCGGCTCGAATGCGACTGCCAACCAGACAGGCTCAGCTGCGTGAGGGTGGCCGCCCAACTCCCGTTTTTGTATGACACAAAAGGCAGATCCCCGGAAGAAGTGCATCGGGCAGGCAGCTCGCACAAGATATTGCACACTCTGCGCCGGGGTGCTCCTGCTCTTTTTTGTTCTCGCCGGTGGCGCCACTGCCGGCTCCATCCAGTCTTATCTTGGCGATACAGTCCATCTTTCCGGGTACTGTCCCACCAGCCAGACCGTCTATCTCTTTCTCACCGGTCCCAACCTGCCGGCAAACGGCGTGGCACTGAATAACGTTAACGAGCGTGCGGACCAGGGAGATTTTACCCAGGTGAGCGTGGACAGCAATGATTACTGGCAGTATGACTGGGTGACCAGTTCGATCGGTGGAAAGCTCGATGCCGGGACCTACACGATCTATGCCGTGGATGGACCAAACGATCTCTCCAATCTCTACCAGGCAGAATACAGCACAATCTCAGTTACTCTTTCCGAGCCCGGTATCGGCAGCGTGAGTGCATCCACATCTCCCGGGAGCGCTGTAACCGCCACGGCAGTTGCCCCGGGGATCCTCAATGTCAGTTCGGTGCCGGAAGATTCTTCGGTCATCGTAGATGGGAATTACCAGGGCCGTTCACCGATCAGCATCCCGGACCTTGCCCCGGGCACGTACCAGGTGAATGTCTCACGGTTCAATTACGAGACGCTCTCTGCCTCTGCAACGGTCGAATCCGGTGCAACCACCGAGGTGACGGCAACGCTCCGGCCAAAGACCGGCGCCCTTGTCATCGCTACGACTCCTTCCGGCGCAAACATCACGCTTGACGGGGCAGACGAAGGTATTTCACCGGTGACCCTGAACGCGATCGCTGCCGGCAACCACACGGTCAACGCCACACTCGCCGGGTATATCCCGTCAGAGACTGTGGTAAATGTGGTAGCAGATCAGTCAGTCACCAGTACTATCCCGCTTGTGAAGCCGGCATTTTCTCTGATTCCGGTAAGCCTGACGCCCCTTCCTGTGATCCTCCCGCTCGCTGCCTGTGCGGTAGCCCTCCTCATCTTTGTCCGCATCCGCCGCCCGGGAAACGGTGCATAATCCCCGCAAACGGGTTGCCGTGCTCATCAAAGGCCTGGGGTGTCCACAACAGATTGGCCATCTCTTCTTAAGCGATTTTCCGGGGAATGTATACAAAGCGGAATGCCCGGCCGCGATTACCCCAACCGCAGAACCCATATCAGAGAACGGACTAAATCTATTGAGATTATCTCTATGGCCTCTCTCTCCGGTACAGGCCCCGCCCGGGAGCATCTTGAAGACCTCAGTACCGATCAGCTCTTTGGGCTGTTTGCGTATTACGCCAAAAAGCGTACTGCCGTAGTCCCGTATGGCGATCTTGCCGAGGCATGGGGGCTGTTCTTTTCCGGGCTGTACCTTTCCGCAGAAGAACTGCTGGAGGGAATGCCGGGCCCCGGGTCCCTGCTCCCTGCTGACCGGGGCGATATCCTGCGTGAGTTCATCCACGCGGACTGCCAGAAAGGCGGGGCGTTTGTCCTTAACGTGATACGCAAGGGCGGGAAGATCGATCGTGCAGCGCTCATCCTGGTTGCCGATTTTTCAGATCTGGCAAAGGTCGAATCCCGTGGCTTCACCGCGCTTCACCTGCTTGCATCGGCCTGCGACCGGCGGGGACGAACAGCCCTCATTGGCCAGGCAGGAAAAGAGGCTCTCACCGGGGTCTTCGACGCCCGGGGGATGCCGGTCCTTTTTACCATCCTTGGGACGAGCGATCTTTCGCGGGAAGATCTTGATGCTGTTGAGAAGGTTTTTTCCCGGGACGAACTGCGGGGCATCCGGAGCAGGAACCGGACCGGTAAGAACGCGCTCCAGATGTATGTTGAGGCAAGGCAGAGGCTGAAGTCCCGCGATCCCACGGAGCGCAATGCATTCTCGATTCCCCGTGCCGTGAAGAATACGAATATGCGGGGCGAGCTCGGGTCCCAGATGCAGTCCCGGGGCAGAGGGGGCCACGATGCGCATCTTGCAGGCAGGGACGTGATGGGCGAAAACCGGGGAGAGGGCAATGGTACCGGTATGCCCGGGGCGGCGGAGAAATACGACGATCTCATGAAGCAGCCGCTCGACAATCTTCGGGGGATGCTGAAACGCAGGTGAGGTACGGGAAAGGGATCCGGCAATCGTTTCCCGGTTTTGCGACCGGAAAATCCGGGAAGGTCCCGCCTGTTTTTCCGGGCCGTCCCACCTGCTGCCGGAAGGGGCAGGGTTTCTTTATTGTGTCACATCCGTCATCAAGTGCGGTTTTGCGGTTGCCCTAACCCTGAGGTTATCCGTTCGATCCTCCCGGATCGCGGGTGTATCCCGGCCCATAGACCCAATACAAAAGGAAACCGGGAAAAGTATCCGGGTGAAACGACTATGAATGCAAAAAACGGCCTGTTGGTTTTTGGCACGGGAATTCTCTTCCTTGCCTGTGCTGTAATGCCTGCTGCTGCATGGCAGGATCAGCTGTTCTCACCGTATGTGGACACCGGTCTTTATGCCGAGCAGCCGCTTGCGAACATCACAGAGTCCGCTGGCGTGAAGTATTACACCCTTGCCTTTGTCACAAGCGGGAGCTCCGGCGTACCTGAATGGGC
>Ga0187782_10003382_pt1 | contig 11872 bp, 9 predicted proteins | sample 0715_SJ02_MP15_2_FD_132454 | JGI IMG/M metagenome (GOLD analysis project Ga0187782, IMG submission 132454) | Tropical peat soil microbial communities from peatlands in Department of Meta, Colombia - 0715_SJ02_MP15_20_MG | ecosystem: Environmental > Terrestrial > Soil > Wetlands > Peat | place...
AGGATTGGGCATCGTGGGCGCGATCGAGGTCGAGTGCAGTCCCTGGTTGGAGGATAACCAGTGGGTCCTGGACGTTGCCGCGAAGGACACGATCATTGTGGGCACGGTCGGGGACCTGGAGCCCGGCAAGGCGGACTTCCGCGAGCATTTGGAGCGCTTTCACCGCAACCCGCTGTTTCGCGGCATTCGAAACGGGAATCTTTGGAATCGGGACTTTCGGGCAGAGTTGTCAAGGCGCGACTTCATCTCCGACCTTAAGGCTCTCGCGGACGCAGGACTGGAATTGGACAGCGCGAACCCTGATCCGGCGTTAATCGAGGATTTGGTGCGGCTCACGGACCGTGTTCCAACCTTGCGGGTCGTGGTCGATCATCTGCCACAGCTCGAGCCTCCTCGAGATTCGCAGGCTCGAAACGTGTATGAGTCCAACTTGCGCGAGCTGGGGGAGCGGCCGCAAGTTTACGTCAAGGTCTCCGAAGTCCTTCGGCGGGTGGGCGGCCGAGTCCCGACCGACCTGAACTTCTATAAGCCGCGACTGGATGAGATCTGGGAGATATTTGGCGAGGACCGGCTGTTGTTCGGTAGTGACTGGCCGAACAGCGATCTATGGGGAACCTACCCGCAAGTGTTAAGCGTCGTCCGAGAATATTTCAGCGGCAAGGGCGAGGCGGTGGCGGAGAAGTTCTTCTGGAAGAACTCTGTTGCCGCGTATCGTTGGGTCAAGCGCCAGCCAAGTCAGCCTTCAGCCGTCAGCGGGTAGCTATCAGCCCTCAGCTATCAGCGGTCAGCACTCCCCTTGCTGTCATTCCGCTCCCGCAGTCGCTGTCGTGGGTTCATCGAGACACAGGAGTTTCGGATTGGCCACCAGGGCGAAACGGAAGTTAACCGATCTCCACTGGAATCGAAGGAAACGGATCGTGGGTGAGCCCCTTTTGTTGCTGGGGAAAGCTGGAGGAACGGAGGGGGCACAATTTGCAATCGTGATTGAAGAGCCACGCTGCCAGTTCAAGGCGAGACCACACGCCTACTTTCCCGAATATGGACCCGAGACGATTTTTAACCGTCTGCGTAGAAATGTTTAATTCGCCGGCAATCTCGGCGTTCGAAAGGCCCTGGGCAACGAGAGTCATGATCGTTCTCTCTCGCAGGGTGAGCGTCTCGATTGGTCGTCGGGTCTTATCTTTCAGTGTGACCTCCGCCTCTAAGGCTTCATCGCCCCCTAGCACTAAATCATCGGCGGGGAACAGTGAGCAGATGAATCATTTTTGGCGATTGCCCGGACCCTGGCGTCTTGGCCAATTTGTTCGCAGGTTGAAATTGATGCAGCCGGCTAGAGTTGGAGACCCGGTCCCTTTAGGTGACCGGGTCTCCTTAGGATTCGCTTAGTGCGCTTCCTCCGTGCGCGCCGCTACTTCCTTAGCGCCTTTAGGAGCGCTGACGTAGCCCTTCACTTGATTTGATTTGACTTCATTTACAACCAACTCGTAGGGCCTCTTGTTGCCGTTTACATAGAAGAAGATCGGCTCATTGACGGTGCGGTCTTTCTTTTGCACCTGCACGTCATCGACTACCAAATCCAAGCTGAATTGGTGTCGCTTCACGTTGGTTTTCGTCAGCGTCAGGCCGACTCCTGCCACACGCGCCGGGCTCTTCCGGTTTGCTGCGAACTCGTAGTAGTCACGCTCGCCCAGTTTACGGAGAGCTTCGATGTCATCGTGATTGCGGGCGATCAGGGTGCCCATTTCGCTGCGCGCCATCCCTAGATCGGAGCGGACAGAATCAAGCGCCTTCTTAGTGTTATCGAGATCGGTGCGTTGCACGGAAACATCCTTGCCCAGGTCGCCCACCTGCTGCTGATCGGCCTTGAGGGCCAATTGTTGCTGAAGGTCTTCGGCTTGCTTTTGCTGCGCGGACTGAAGTTGAGCCACCATGGCTCGAGAGCGCTTCAGTTCACCCCCCGTTGCGCCCAGACGCTTCGCCGCTGAGTCCAATTGGTCCTTCAGTGCATCGAATTGCTGCGCATTGGAGTTTTCGATGGCGCTCAAGCGGCTGCTAAGCTGATCCTGGAACTCCGCGGCCAGTTGCTTGTGGGTTTGAGTTTGCTGCGCTTCGAGTGCCTCGCGCGTTGAGTTGATTTTGTGAATCGAGTAAATTTCACCAATGGCCAACGCCGCCAGCACTACGAAGATTATTAAGAACTTGCTTTGCGAGCTGGATTTGCCCGGCTCAACCTGCTGGACTTGCTTTTCAGGGACCTCGTCAATTGGCATTTTGAATTCTCCTTGTCGGGGTCTGATTATGCCGCCAGAGCGGCCTACTCGCTTGTCCCCGCGCCAAGGAAAAGCAAGCCGAATGCCATTCCTCGGTTTTCCTATTCTACTGAAACAAAAGCGCTTAAGCTGCAGATTGGGCCGCCCACCTTCCCTCGCCGAAGAAATTCTTACTTGGCGGGTGCAAAAAGTGCCGAAAAGCCTGTACTTTGATCCGGCCTTGGTGGAAAATCCCGGATGACGATTGACCAGGGTGAATCCCCAAGCGCTATTATCTGAGGGTAAGCTCAGATTCTATCATCGCCAAGCGCCGAAAGGTCGAGGAACAGGAACAATGAGCTATATCGTGACGCCGTTTGAAGTGGCCTCGAAGGGATTAGAAGGGCCGCTCAAGGTACATTTTGTCCATCTCTACCCCGCCATCGCCACCCGACACAGTGACACTATCGATGCAGTCTTTTTGCTGGATGGCCGCAAAGCCACCGTTGCCATTTCCTGCGCGACACTTGCTGAATTACGAGAGCGCGAGGGCAAGAATTTTAGCGACCAAGAACTGGCGGATATTGCTGCTTTGCATCTGCGCCGAACACTCCAGGAGGGATACGAGGCTACTGAGGCGGAGCTTTTCCTGGGGGGTGACCAATTCCGGGCTTTGGCTCGCGAACTGGGGTATCTATAGTCCTAGCACTCCGGCCAAATTTCTCGTGATCCGCTCCACGTGCGAGCCGCGCCAGTAAATGTGACCGCAGCCGCCGCAGCGATAGAACTCCTCATAGAGTCGGAAAATCTTAGCCTCGACAAGCGCTTCCACATCTGCTCTCTCCACCCGCTCAATGGGCGCATTGCACAAAGTGCAACGAGTCCACAGTCCCGAGCGGATGTCCAGACTAAATCGCTCCACCACTTCGCGGAGTTGCTCCGGGGGATATTCCGTCTTGAGGCTTAGGATGTTCTTCAAGCGCGGAAATCGCTTCGCCGTTTCGCCGCGCGTCAGAACCACACGCTCGCCGCTCCGGCCGAGTGCGAGCAACTGAGCAGTCGTTACATTGTTCGCGTAGAGAGTGTCGTAGCCTAGCAAACGCAGCATTCTCGCCAGGCGCCCGAGCATCCTGTCAACAGCAAAGCAAATCTGGGCGGGGCTAATCATGGCTGACTGTCAATTGCCGATTGAAGGGGAGTTTGGATCGGCCATTGACCCTCGTCAATACCTGAAAAAGGGCAGACCCGTCCGGCTCAGGGCTTATCAGGCAGGATTGTGGGGTTGCTATATAATCCCGGACGGGTCGGTGGGCTCGTTTGTAGCGGTAATCGCTACGAAGCTCTTGAGGCATCGGAACCTTTTTTCGTGGCCGGGCTGAGCGGGGTAACACACTCAGCCTTCCTGGTCTCCGCTTGGTGCCTCTAGTTTTCTCGCGCCTGGCCGGTTTCGCCCAGCGTTAGTGCAACGGCTGACGCTTTGCGTACCCCCTCGTCTATGCGATTGGTCCCGCAAAGGTCGCTTGGTCGCCCCAGCGGGCGCGCCGTAACTCTTTGACGTCACCTCCGTTTTGCGTTCTGTCTCCGTCAGATATAACATATCTGTACGCGCAGGAATGTCAACAGATTTTGCATTTCGGCTGATCTTTGTTACATTTGTGTTAAGATTAGGCTCCAAAAAGCACCGAAGCCGCCCGCCCCGAGTAACTACCCGGGGCATCATGTGGAGTGCAGGCATCTTGGCCACTCTGGCTTTCGCTGCGGGCTGGAAGCCCGCCCTCCCTGGGCCGAGCTAGGCATTCCGCTTGAGGTTTTTTATATTTGTGTTAAGATTGGCTTCCAAAAAAAAGCGAGGCACTCTAGCTATGAGTATTGGAACTCGCGTCATGCAGATTCGGAACCAGAAGGGCGTCAGCCAGCGGGAATTAAGCGAACGCTCTGGCATCGCTGGCTCTTACCTCTCGCGGATTGAAAACCGCCACCTCGAGCCACGTCCCAAAACCCTCCGTAAAATAGCGGAGGCGCTCGAGGTACCCATGGCGGAGTTCTTCCAGGATCACGCGGAGAACCTGGCTGGAATCCAGTGCGTGATTACGCCCTCCGGCAGATGTGTTATGGATTTGATTCGTGCCAGCCAAGGAAAGCCAGCCCCGCCCGGTGTTGAAAGGTATACGGCGCGCCATCTGCGATTGCTTCGGTTGGCCGGCTATCTTATTCAGAGTGGAGATAGACGCTTGCTCGACGCGCTGGAGGTGGTTCTCGGAGCCATGTTGAGCAACGACGCGACCCAAGCCAACCGCTTCGCTTCAAGCTCGCTGCCGCCGAGTCCCGAGCCTACCCAGGGCAGAGATCAGTCCGTGTAGCGGAAATATTACCCTTCGGCTGACCGATATCGAAGTGCGGACGAGGCGCCAAGCTCGTCCAAATTACGCTTGAGCCGGCGGGCTCTGGGCCGCGGCTGGGCCGCGTGCTCTGTGGAAAGGCGGAGCCTTTCCGCACAGCGAGGTGGCGAAGCCGCTCAGTCGACCAAAGTAGTCAGCTACTTTGTGATCTTCTCCAGCTCTGCTGCTGCCGAGTTAATGAGTTCGGCCTCGGAGCCGAGTGCTTTGCCCACCTCGACGATGCCCTCATCCGCCAGTTTCCATTTCTTTTGTTCGATGGATTCACGAACCGCCGGCATGGTTTTGACACCGTAGCCGGTGTAAACGCCGGGGGCATAGATTTCGTGCCGATACCAGGCGCGCCCCGGGAGACCTTCAGGGTTGGTCAACCTGCGCTCGCTCTGGATGAGCAGCGCATTGAGGGAGCTTAACGAACCCCTGGCCAGACTCGCGCCGCCATTGGCGGTCGCCTTTTCGAGTGCCTTATGGTAACGCTGGGCGCTGTCGGTCAGGGCATCCGTGGCGTTCTCCAGGGGAGCGAAGTTCAAATACGGTGGGGTCTCCTCCGGCGTAGGAGCGACGAAAGTCTTCTTCGGGTCCGCGGCGGCCGTGAAGACTCCCTCGTCGAGCTTTTTGTTGACCTCCCGAGCTTCGTCCTGTTGGGCTTTTAGAAGCTTCTTCAAATCGTCCACGTATCTGTGCATCGTGTCGGCAAAATTGGAAAAGTCGAAAGGCAGAAGCTCGGCATCCGCCAGGCGCATCACCGCCGTCCCAGCGGTCTGGGCCAATGCGCGCCCATAAACAAAAGTGGTATCGCTAAAGTGGGTATACCAGTAGAAGTCATCATAAATGGAGTGGTAAATTCCCCCGCCGTCTTCCCCGCCGTAGCCGAGATTGAGCGAGGCGATGCCGAGGTGATCGACGAAGACGCCATAGTCGGAGCCCGAGCCTAGCGCGCCAATCCGCAGATCGGGACGCTCTCGCAATTCCTGGCGCTCCTCCGGTGAGGAGGCGTCCTGAATCCGCCGGAGCTGGCTGCGCTTCCACACGCTCACCTTCTTCTCGGGGTCCTCGATGTCGCGCGCCACCCCGTTGATGAATTTTTCCAGCGAGTGAGATCCTCCCACAAGAAGATAACCGCGGCCATTCGAGTCGGAATTGAGGTAAGCCACCGCCTTTCGGGTCAGCTCGTCGGCGTGCTCCTCCCCCCATTCGGTGGAGCCGAGAAGTCCCGGCTCTTCGCCATCCCAGACGCAGTAGATGATGGTTCGCCTGGGCTTCCAGCCCTGCTTTAAGAGTTCGCCGAAGGCGCGCGCCTCTTCAAGCTCCGCCACCGTGCCGGAGATGGGGTCCTCGGCTCCATTCACCCAAGCATCGTGATGATTGCCGCGCACCACCCATTCGTCGGGGGAGTCCGAGCCGCCAATCCGCGCAACCACATCGTAGAGCGTTTTGAGATCCCAGTTGGCTTTGACCTTCAAATGCACCTTGGCGGGGCCGGGGCCGAGGTGATAAGGGAAGGGAAGCGCGCCGCGCCACGGTGCGGGCGCCATCGGCCCCTTGAGCGCCGCGAGCAAAGGCTGCGCGTCGGCGTAAGACAGGGGTAGGACAGGGATCTTGGTAATGGTCTGAACGTCTTTGAGGGGGAGGCGTTTGGCGTCTTTGGTCGCCCCGATGCCGGGCGTGAGCGGGTCGCCGGTGTAGAGAGTGTCGTCCATGACGCTGCCTCGCTGCACGCCATCGGGGGGACGAAAGGCGCCGCGGGGGAAAACGTCGCCCTCGAGATAACCGTCGTCTCTCGGATCGGAATATATCAGGCAGCCCACCGCACCATGCTCTGCCCCCACTTTAGGCTTGATCCCCCGCCACGATCCCCCGTAACGCGCGATGATAATGGCGCCTTTGACGGAAACTCCCAGCCGCTCCAATTGCTCGTAATCCGCGGGCACACCGTAATTGACGTAGACCAGCGGGGCCGTGACATCGCCATCCGCCGAATAGGCATTGTAAGTTGGCAGTTGCTCGTCATGTTGGCTGGAGGTCGGGTCCTCGGGGACTGTCGGTTCTTCCAGCTTGGCTTTGAACGGCGTGGGCTCAACCATCTCCACCAGGCGTTCCTTCGGCGTGGGGAAGAGCACGTCAAAGTTCTCGATGTGCGCATCCCAGCCCCACTCTTTGAAGTGGGAGAGAATCCATTCGGCATTGTCTTTGTCATAGGGCGAACCCACATGATGGGGGCGCGCCGAAAGATGCTTCATGTAATCGCGTAGGTTGTCGGGAGCAGGTATCGAGCGAAACTTTCCCTCCCATTCTCGCTCCGCCTGCGAGGCGCTCGAAGAGAAACCCTGCAACGCAACGGGTTCTTCAGTCGGAGCGGCGGAGAGCGCAAGGGTCGAAAGCAGGAACAATACGGTGAAATGCCAACGGAACATCGGGCGGCCTCCTAAGGGAATCGCCTGAGAGTATATCCCATTTTGGCGGGTAGCGGCGCAGGGTGAGCAAGCCTCTAGCGCGGGCGTCCCGGCAACTGCAGAGATCCTTCGCTGCCATGAAAATGACTGTGCCGAAGGCACCTTGGAGTGCGGCGGCTTGACGCCGCCTTGGCCCTCACGCTCGAGGTTAATGTAAGGCGGCGTCGAGCCGCCGCACTCCAAGGCGCTTCGCGCATTTTCATGCACAGTGGTGAGGTGAGCCAAAGGATCATGGAATCTTCGCTCGGAATGACAGCTTTGAAGGGTTTTTCCGCAGCCTGTAAAGCCCTGCCCTTCTGGTGCCTCGGGCCAACCGCCTCGCGGTGGTGAGAAATCCGCGATACATACCCGGACAGGCGGCAGCGCCTAAGGCTCCAGCCCCAACGCCCTCGTCGAGAACTCGACCAGCGGCAGCATCGCCCGGCAGGCGGCTACAAAATCGTGCATGAACTTGGGGCCGCACACCTGCTCCTCGGTGAGCTCGACTGATGCCACGTAGTCCTTCAGCTTGATGTCCTCGATGAAGCGGTGGTTTGGGTCGAAGCCTCGCGGCGGGCGCATGAGGCTGTCGCCCTCAAGCTCCAGCTTCCGCCTGGCCTTCGCCCATTGCTGGGGCTGGGCGGCGATCGCCATGCGGATTCTTGTCAGGGCGCTCGTGTCAGGATGCCAGACGCCGGCCGCAGCGAAGCAATTGGCCGGCTCCAGGTGGAGGTAGAACACGGGCGCATGGGCGTCCTTGCCACTGGCGTGGGAGAAATGGATTCCCACATGCGTCTTGAAGGGGCGCTTATCGGGTGAAAACCGGGTGTCGCGGTATATCCGGAAGAGCGACCCGCGTGTAGGGCGCGGATCGGCGACGAAATGCGGCGCAAGCTTGTGCAGGTGCGGCCCGAAGCTACTGATGAACATCAGTGCGGGGTCGAGAACTACTTTCTCGTATCGCGCCTTGTTCCTGGCGAACCAGTCTCGGTTGTTGTGGCGCTTTAGCTGGCGCAAGAAAGCGAACAACTCTGGGCGGAAGAATGCAGTATCGGCATCGTCTGTTCCCACCAACAACAAGTTAGCTTAGCCGGATTCTCATAGCGCCGCAACCGTGCTCCTTTGTGCCGAAGGCACCTTGGAGTGCGGCGGCTTGACGCCGCCTTGGGACTTTGAGGAGGCGACGGCGCGGCTCAGGACAGCGTTCGCCGCGCGGTGCGCAAAGGCGGCGCCAAGCCGCCGCTCTCCAAGGCGCTGCGGCTGAAAGCGAATTCCTGCCGCTCCAATTGCGCACAGCGGCAGCCGGGTGTATCGTATGGGGTCTCATGATGTCAAATCTTGAAGACCGGATTCTAGACTTGAAATGCTGCTGACCAAGGTGCATCGAGTCAGCCTCAACTACCACAGTCAATCGGAGGGCAAACGCCATGACTGGAAGAGTTGTGTGTTCCAATCGTCCTAATGCGCGTCGGAGTGCCGGCGCATTGCTCGCGATCCTGCTGTTTTCTCTCGCCTTGACGCTTTCGGGGTCACGCCTCGAGGGGCAGACCCAAAACGCTGTCTATCCGCTCAAGGTCAGCGCCAACAGACGCTATCTGGTGGACCAGAACAACACTCCTTTCCTGATCGTTGGCGATACTCCGCAGGGTTTAATGTCACACTTGAGCGAGGCGCAAGCGGATTACTACTTTGCCGACCGCCAGGCACACGGATTCAATACTGTCGGGTGGATCGATGTGGCTTGTGCCGGCCATGATTACCCCGCCAACCCGTCAGGCGCCACCGTTGATGGGATTCGTCCCTTCACCGGATTCGTTTCCGGCGGAACCGGCTACACGCACTACGATCTCACCAAGCCCAACGAGGCCTACTTCACCCGTCTCGACCACATAATCACCCTCGCCGCAAAACATGGCATCCTGGCCTTCATCGACCCCATCGAGACGATCGGCTGGCTCGCGACTCTGCGCAACAATGGCCTTGCTGCTGCTTTCACTTATGGCAAGTATCTCGGCAAACGTTACAAGGGCTTTGCCAATGTCGCTTGGTTGAACGGCAATGATTTCAATACTTGGAAGGATGCGAAGGATGATGCCTTGGTCCAGGCGGTAGCAAAGGGAATTAAAGCCGAGGACCCCGCGCATCTTCAAAGTGTCGAACTGAACGTACCCACCAGCTCTTCCTTTGATGATCCGACTTGGGTGCCGCTTATTGACCTAAACGGTACCTATACCTACTCGCCGACCTACATCCAGATGTTACATAGCTATAATCAGACGCCAGCCGCCCCAGTCTACTTGCTCGAGGCGCACTATGATTGGGAGGATGTGGGGGACCCGCCGGATTTCGGCACGCCCGCCGTGCTCAGACGTGAAGAGTATTGGACGATGCTGAGCGGCGGGAAAGGGCAGTTTTATGGCAACCGCTATACCTGGAGTTTTGCTCCCGAATGGGAGTCCCATATCGATACGGTCGGAGTGACCCAACTTACAATTTGGAAGAACTTCTTTACTTCCTTGCCATGGCAGGATCTGGTTCCTGACCAGGACCACAGAGTGGTTACCGCCGGGCTTGGGACGTACGGCACCTTGAAGACGCGCGTAAGCCAGAGCGATTATTGCACGGCCGCCAGGACCGCCGATGGCAGCGTGGTGGTCGCCTACCTGCCGACGGTGCGGACCATCACTGTCAACATGGCGAGCTTGAAGTCGCGCGCTAGAGCCCAGTGGTTTGATCCCACGAACGGAGCATACACAACCATCCCTGGGGGGCGCTTTGCCAATGTGGGAACACGCCAATTCACGCCTCCCGGCAAGAACCACGATGGAGAGGGCGATTGGGTTCTGTTGCTGAAAGCGTCGAGCGCCATTGCCCCTCCACGCCCGAGGCAAGAGCCCCGCGCCGCGTTGGATATTACTGAACGGGAGTGACGCTGATGGGCGTCAGGCCATTCATGATCTGGCGGGTGGATCATCCATGAGTTTTATGTTCAAGCCGCCTGGGCGAGTGCGCAAGCTGCAGTTGCGATTAGCCCAACCGTTAGCCCACTTTCAGCACAACCTGGCCGGACATCCTTGACAAGCTAAGGACACTCAGCCGAGTCAACTTCAAGGCCTGCTTGCTGGCGGTAATCCGCTCTTCGGCCGCGTCTCTTATTCTGGGGCCGCATTACTGCCCCGTTTAGGGCTCAGGGCCCCGATCATTCGTAAGTTGTGATGTCTACTCTTCTGTGATCAGGCCCGGGTCTTCGGGATTTAGGCGGTACGTCGAGTAGACGACGATGCTCATGGGTGGAATGCGGTCGGACAGATCCTTCCTGACTTCCAGTGTGCGCTCCGGTCGAAGCTTCACGTCGGCCTTGTCCTCTGCATCCTTGCTGAGCGAGTAGCGCACCAGCCGCACCGGGGCGGGCAGGTGCTCAAGTTTGATGGTGGCGTCGGCGGGCCGATGGCTTTCGTTCACCACCAGCACCGTGAGGTTGCCTTTGGGCGTACGCAGGGCGGTGGCCACCAGCTTGCGATCCCTTGCGGTGAAGGGCGCCTCGACGCGGGTGGCCAGCACGCCCGAATGTTTGGGCAGGAAGCGTGAAAGCATGGCGAACTGGTAGTACGCGTTGGGCTGGGGTGTGAAGGCATCGAGCAACCTGTTGTGGTCGATGTCCCAGGTACGCACCAATTGCCACTGGCCGTCCAGATCCCCGCGGTTGGTAAAGCTCCAGCGATTGAATCCGTCCACCCCGGCATTGATGCCGCGCACAATCAGAGAAGCGTTCTTCAAGCCGGATTGGTAGGAGGCCGGACCTGCATCCTCGTTACCCCAACCAAACGCCATGGTACCGAATTCGGAAAGAAAGAACGGCTTGTTCCTGGCGTGAGCCCAGTCGGCCCAGCGGGCCATCCGCTGCTCAGCCTCCGTGAGATTGTAGCTGCCGTCCATGGAGTCCATTACTGCGTTGTAGGAGTGCAGGTCGTAAGCGCCGATATAGGCGTCGAAGTCCACTTCGGCAGGCTTGAGGTCCGGCAGGTCGGTCCAGTCGGGTCCGGAAATGGGCAGAGTCAGACCGCGGCGATCGAACTCCTCCCGAACCGCTTTCAAACCCGGTGTGAACGGAGCCGACTGCATGTTGGAATCCTGCCACCAGGAGAAATCGTCGTGGCCCGGCTCGTTGGCGACCGACACCCAGCGGACGCACTTATACCCCTTCACTTGTACCAGGTGTTGGGCCAGTTCCCCAAGTCCTTGAGCCCAATCCGGAATCGAATAAGGGGCGCTGCGCAGCCGCTTGACGGCGTCTGCCCCATTGCCGGGATAAGCGTTCCAGGCGACGTCGCCCCACATCTGCTGCAGAAAGACATCCACACCACGGCGCTCAGCCCAATCCAGGATGCGATACAACACCTGCATCTCGGGGTTGTCCCAGTCGAAGACGCCACGCCTCGGCTCATAAATGCGTTGTTCAAGCTCGACGCGGCACAAATTTGGGCCGAGCCATTCCGCATGTTTGAACAACTCCTGCCAGTGCCGGTCGTCCTCAGGATTCGGATTGCCACCCCATCCGCTCCCTGACCAGGAATCGCCGTTTCCTTTCTTGCCGGGTAATTCCGTTGCGATGACGTGAAAGGAGGCGCCTATCCCGCCGCGCATAGTATGGACCGGGGCGTCGGCCGTTATGTGGATCCGTACTTGAACGAGCTGTTGAGCCCAACCGATAGTGGCACAAAAACAAAGCAAAAAAATGCAGCGCATGATTCACCTTCAGGGGTGCCTTCCCAGGAAATGGTAGAAACACCTCGCC
>Ga0187782_10003383_pt1 | contig 11867 bp, 10 predicted proteins | sample 0715_SJ02_MP15_2_FD_132454 | JGI IMG/M metagenome (GOLD analysis project Ga0187782, IMG submission 132454) | Tropical peat soil microbial communities from peatlands in Department of Meta, Colombia - 0715_SJ02_MP15_20_MG | ecosystem: Environmental > Terrestrial > Soil > Wetlands > Peat | place...
AGAAGAAACCCATAGCACTGAACGCGCTCCATGCCGCCAAATCGTCGGTCTTCCCTCCGAACCGCTGAAAGTGACGGATTGCGGCGAAAGCGTCGGCGCTTGCTTCGTTTTTGAGCTTGTGGGATTTGAAGCCGTCCTTTGTAATGAGGTGCCCCAGTTCGTGATCGAATATGTGAGCGGCTGACCTGCCAAGGTCAGGCATATCGCCGAGATTGTAGTCGGCCGAAGGCCGGCGGTAGAACAGGCCTTTCGACTGTAACTCCGTCGACCGCCATGCATAGGCGAGTGAAGCGGTGGTTTTCTGATCTTGCTTGTGCAGGTGCGACAGCATGGTCCGGGTCGTAGACGCGACTTTTTTCATTTGATAGAAGGGGAAGGTACTCGCAACGCGTTTATGAGTATCTCCGTCGATAAAAACGGCCGCTGTGAGCTGTTGTGGGTAATCGCGGATGGCCTGGCTGGCTGCTTTCGCAAAGTCGAAGATGAGTTTGTTTTTGAGAGGGGTACTGCTGGGCAGGTGGAGATTCAACATGCGGATCGCCTGCTTATTGCGTTCTGGAAAATAGTCGGAAGTAATTAAGAATTGTGGTGAAGGTGCGATGCGTAGCGGGTCAAAACTGCCGTGGTGGTTTTATGAATAGTGTAGGCGGAGGTGGTTAACAAATCGCTAACGGTACGGCAACGGCTTCGCGCGCGAACCTTCAATCCGACGCTTTGCCGCCCGATTCCGGGCGGCTTTTGTTTGGGCCGGCCCCTGTTTTCTTTACAAGAAGTAGCTTCCACAGCGTATAGATCGGATTTGATTTGACAGAACGTCGAAGTTCACCTAGTGTCCCAGAAAACTACGAAAGGGATTCTATGTCTGTATTCGTTCTGCATCGCGCCACGAGTTCGCTTGGCCCCAGCTTCAATGAGGCGTCATCGCTGCTCGCCACCGATAAGCACGTCGCTGTACTCGATTCCTGTGCGGACGACGGCGAAGGCGGCGCCGTCGTCATCGTCGAAGCGGCACACAGCGCGGCCGAGGCTTTGGAGAAGAAACTCCCCGACTGGACCATCGCGAAGATGAAGGTCCACAAAGTTCCCGGCCCGAAGCCATGAAGCCCGGAGACAAGATGCCCGACGGTCCCTCGTCCGTGCGGTGCAACTGATAAGCGCCAGGCCGCGGGTCATTTTGAGAAGGATTCGACGCTCCGGGCGCGCCTCAGCGAACTAGGCGCACGGACGAGTGATTGCCCTCAAGGGGCGCCGGTTAACGCGGGCGCTCCCTTCCTTTTTTTAAGACCAGAACCTCGGGCGCCTCAGGCGAGGCTTTGCGCGGAAGCCGAATTCCGCGGAGATGTGGGGCGCGATCGGGACGTAGTGATCGAGGACCGGGATGTGATGCGCCACTTCGAACAGGAAATGCGACATGCGCGGATGCTCGGCCAGAAACCGCGATATGACCGGATGGGCGGCCATGAAGCGCGTGAAGCCCGGATGCGCGTGTTGGAGACCGGCGGGGTTTGCAACTTTCCTTAGGAACCGGCTCGCGACGTGCTGCTTTGGCGGCGAGCCGGTTATTTTCCCATTCCGGGTGGACCGTGGCCGTGCTTTTTCTCCAGCTCGTCGCGTTCGCGCTGCAGCCTCTCCAACTCGGCCTGGAGCTTTTTGGCCTCCTCGCGCTCGCGCAGGAATTGTTCCGTTTCTTCCTCGTGCTGGCGATCGAGATCGCTGCGCTGCAGGGCGTGGCGGTTTCTGAGGTTTTCGAGCTCGACGCGTTTGCTCTCCTGAATGATGTCCCAGTACCGCTGACGTTCTTCTTCGTGCTTGCGCCTGAGATCCTCGCGCTCGCGCTGCTGGGCCTGGGCCTTCAGGGCGGCGCTTGCCGGGTCCAGGGCCTTCTTGGCCGCATCCATCATGCCCTTCCAGCCGCCGGCCGGCTTCTCGTTCTGGCGCCGGATCAGGGATTTCATCTGGTCGCCCTGCATGGCATCGAAGCCGGCGAGACTGTCGAGATTGAACTGCGCGAGCTCGCCGTCGCGCTGCCTGTATTCTTGCTCCTGTTTCTCGATGAGCTTCTGGTTTTCCTCGGCCTGGCGATCGGCGATGGATTTCTTGAAAGCGACCAGCTCGGGATCTTCGGCCTGGGGCGCCGGCGGCGCGATCTTTTCGGGTTGCGGCGCGGCCTTGGGCGGGAGGAATTTCGACGGCTCGGCTTCGGCGATCTTTTCTTTCGCGACGGGCTGCGCGGGCGGTGCCGGGGGTTGGGGTGCGGCCGGAGGCGGCTCGATCTTCGCAGGCTCCGGGGCTTTTGGTTTGGCTACGGTGGGTGGCGGGGCCGGCTGAATCGGGGCTTCGGGCTCCGCGGCTCTTGGTATCGCCTCGGAGGGCTTGACGAATTTGGACTCGACCTCGGGCTGCTTCTCTTTGACTGTCGGTGCCAGTGGCGGCGGCGCGGCTTCGGGAGCTTTTTGTTCCGCGTCATAGGGCAGGAACTTCGAGACTTCAGGGCCTGGCTTGATGGGTTCGGCCGCGCGCTCCTTTTGGAGCGCTTTGGCCACGTCGACGTCGGGCACGCTGGCCGGATCGATCGGCGCCATGAAGGTCTTGTATTCCTTGCCGCTGATCCCGCTGTGCGTTGAAAGATTGAAAACCTCGCCTTTCTCGTCGACGATGTAGAAAGCCTTGCGCGGACCATGGGCCAGGACATAGCCGGCGTCTTCGAGGGCATTTTTGAACGCCTGGGCGCTGTCGGCCTGCTCGCGCAGCGCGGTGACCTGTTGCTTGCGACCGGCGGGGGTCAGTTCCTCCGGCTCGGCCGGGGCCTCGGGCGGCTTTTGGCTCTGGGCCTTGGCTGCCTGCATTTCCTGGGCCTGCTCGACGGTGGGCAGGCTGTCGAGCGGCACGTCGACCATGAACTTTTCGGTCTCGTCTTTTTTGAGACTGATGTTGCGGGACAGGACGGAATGCACGCCTGCTTCGTCTACTACGAGGTAGCCGCGGTCGCCCTGGGCGAGGATGTAACCCGCCCCTTCGAGCGCCCGTTTAAGTTCCTGGCCGTTGGCCGCAGCGGCCTTCATGGCCGTCATCTGTTCCTTGCGCTCGGCGGGCGTCAAGCTGGAACGCTCAGCCATCTGGGCTTCCAAGAAATCGAATTCCTGCCGGGGGAATTCCGGCTGCTTGCGGCGATCGCGCTTGGCGTGCTTGCCGGGTACGGCCTCGTGCCCGAATTCCAGCTCCATGCGCTGACTCGCGCGCTCGTGGGCGAGATAGTTGTTGTTGTCGCGCTTGAGAATGCCCTTCTCCCAGTCGGTGCGGCACCAGACGACGTGGATGTGCTCGCGCCCGTGCTTCTCGTGCATGACCACGGCGCGGGGCTGTCCCTGGAGCCCGAGTTCTTCTTCGAGGATTTCGACCGACCGTTTGAACTGTTCGTCGGTCATGGCGTATTTACGATCGGGGTCGATGTTGGCGTGGTACAGGCCCTTGGCGCCCCTGGTCCCTTCGGACATGAGCTGCCAGTCGTAAAAAGCGGCCTCCAGGGTATCGGCAAGGGCGTTCAATTCGATAATCTTGACGCGCCCGTTGGTGTCGGTGCGCTGCAGGTGATAGGCGAGCTGTGCCGGCGCCGCCCGGCTTCCGCCCTTGACGATCACGGGCCGGACCCCTCTTTCCGGCCGGAGCCGCTCCTGGTTCTGCGGACGCGGGAGGGGGGAGCGTCGCGGCCCATCTGTCTATACAGAAATTCCCGGTATTCCATGGCGGCTTGCTGGGCTGCCTCGAAGGTCATGGGATCGAAGCCGCGCATGTTGGCCTGCTTGGCCATCTGGTTGTGAAGGGCGCGGATCGAGCCGAGCTCCCCCAGCAGGGTCATGATGTTTTCGTTATCGGAGATGGGGCGCCGGCGGGCGCGGAAACCGTCATCCTCCGTGTCGATCAGTTTGCGGGCGTAGGCCCCGAGCGAATATCCGGCCTCCTTCGCCCTGGCGGCTACGGCGTTGAAACGCTCGGTCGTGATGCGGAAGCGGATGAAGGTGTCCTTCCGGTCTTTCGGGTTCCTCTGGCTATAAGGGGGCGGTTTGCGCTTGCGCCTGGGCTTCGGCCGGTGGCCGAGTTTGTTCAGCTTGTCGTCGATGGCTTTGAGCGCCTCGTCTTTCTGGCGCAGGAGTTCCTGGACGGCTTTGTCGGACGGCGGGTCGGTCATGGGGTGCCTTTCCGGTGGACGGGCGCGTGCCCGAATTCCCCCTCGATGCGGCGGCTGGCGCGGTCATGGGCCTTGTAGTTGAAGGAGTCGGGTATGACCTTCCAGGTATCGAGGTTCGTGCGCTGCCAGACGGCGTGGAGGTACCCCCGGTCTTCGGCCTGGCGCAGGACAAGGGCGCGTTCCTGGCCCTGGAGCCCCAGTTCCTCGCCGAGAATGTCGGCCGCGCGTAGCCATTGCTGGGCGGTCATGGTTCCGGCGTAGCAAGGCTGCGGACTGACCGAGGCATGGTAAAGGCCTTTGCGGCCCTGGCTGGTCGCGCCGACGGAAAGCTGCCAATCCCGGAAGGTCTCGACCAGGGCTTCGACGGGGTGCAGGCGTAAGTAGTCGGGGGAAGCCCAGGGGGATTGCAGCTCCAGCACTTCGAAGGTTTCTCCGGGGGCGGAGCGGACGATGTTCCGGGCGAGCTGACGCGCCAGGCTGGTCGACCTTCCCGTGATGATCATGACGGCTTCTCCCCATCATCGCGGGGGCGTCGACGGCCGCCCCTCCTTAGGCCGATGGGCTGCGCCGAGCGGGGCGGCAGGCACCTGCGACGCCCCTTCGTGCGGGGGCGCTGCCCAGGCGGGGCGCTCGGGGCGGTTTGCGGGGCGTTGTGAGCCGGCATGATGGCCTCCTTCCACGGCGCCCATGGGCACCGTCCGCGCGATCAGTGCGGGAACCCGCCAGGGTTCGGAAAGAAGGCCCCATGGCAGGCCACACGCCCCGCCCTGCGCTGCGGTTGCGCGCAGGATCGTAAGCCGCTGCCGAAACAGCGGTCGTAAGGTCGCAGGGGCACGACAAGCCCCCGCTGCGTGGCTCGATGTATTCCGCGCCACGCAGTGACTTTGGTTTTTGCTTTTGACCGGAAGGGGATCGAACGGGGGAGAGCGGTAGCGGCCCCCTCGCAAGCCGACATGGACCACACGATGTTGTGGGACATGTCATGGCTTGCATCATTCGATGATGGCACTTTCTGCGCTAGTATTTCAAGCTTAGCACAGGTTGCCTTTACGGGCCGTTAATTAATGCGGTGCCGGCTTCGCCGGTTCTGATTTTTGTCCGCATGCGCGGTGGTGACGGTGCTCCGGACTCCCTAGGGGGCCCCAAAGAGCACCACATGTGTGCGTTGAAATATGCGGTTTCAACCGGGCACCGTCGTTTGGACTGTGCCGACTCCCCGTTCCTGGGTCAAGCTCCCTTGGCGCTTGGTTCTCGTAGTTCCATTTTTTGAGCCGGGGTGTGTGACCTGCCCTGGCTTGTAAAAAAGCCGCCGGGGAGGACGTCCGAATCCAAAAAACGGACGCGGCAGGCCACAATTCTCATTTTATGGGGCGGCAACTTAAGGAAACCTTACGACGACTTGCCAGGGTCCCCCTTCCCGCCTCCTTCGGGTTTGTCCGTTCGCTTGTCAGCCGGCTTGCCCAGGTTCCAGGAGGCATACCTGGCGAAGTCGATGATCGGCTTGGGTGGAGCGGGCGCCTCGGCTGTTCCCTGCGTCGTGCTGGAGGGCGTGGCTATCGTTGGGTCTGGTGCCGGCGGCGCGGTGGGTTTCGATAACCATTCCTTAACGGTCTTGTCCGAGAACGGGAACGGATCGAGGGGCTTCGTAGGTGGAGGGAATGTCGGGGCCGTTTCGTGCCCTGTCTGTGGTGTCGACGGTAAGGGCGACGAGGGCTTCTTCATGTATTCGGGCGCATAGCGCCAGAAGTCCATGGGTTTGATGGGTGCACCGGGTGCCGGAGGCTGCGTCATGTCGGCCGGCAGGTTGTGGGGTCTGGGTCTGCCGAACAGCTTTCGGAAAATCGCAAAGGCGGATTCCTTCGGGGCGGGTTGCGGTGGTATCTGGGGCGCATATAGGTCCGGATCGTAGTCCGGGTCCGTGGGCCAAATCGGCGGCGCCCCTGGCTGGACGGGTGGTGGGGGCTGCGGCTGGCATTGGGGCTTATCGGGCGCCAGGGCGGCGTTCCTGTCGTAATAGAGGGGCCAATAGAGGCTCGGGTAAGTCGGCCGGAACGTCTGGAAACCTTGCTGCAGCTCCCAGTAGTTGACGGGGCGGAGGTACTGGGGGAGGAAGCCGGTGCTGAGCAGAATCGCGATGCCCGGTCCCAGGGTCATGGCTTCGGCGGCGGGGAGGAGATCTACGCCCGTTTCGGTGTAGCTCTTGCTCTTGCCGGCGCTCTTGCCCGTGGGTTTGTCGTTCCAGCCCTTCACATCGAAATTCTCGCCCGTCGATTCTCCCTCGTTGGCCACGCTGACGGTTTTTCGGCCGAGGGATTTGCAGAGGTATTCGGCCGTGGGCAGGTCATTCACATTGCAGAACCACTTGTAGCTGCAATTGGCGATGATGTCGTCGGTCTGTTCGCCGTACACAGCCCGTAATTTCGCGAAGGATTGAACGACCAAGGTGAAGTCGACGCCTGCTCCCGCCAGTGTCGCTATCTCGCTCGGGAGTTCCGCGATGGGACCCAGGGCCGGCAGCTCGTCTATCATGAACATGCAGCGGTAGCGGGCGCCGGCGGGCTTGCGCTTGAAAGTGTGCATGCCCGCGGTGATCATGAGCCGGAGCCAGGTTCTCTGGACCGCGATTTTGTCGGGTGGAACTACGAGGTAGAGCGTCGTGGGGCGGTCCTTTCCCGCCCCCGTCAGGTCGCTCATCGAAAAACTTGAGGTGGCGGTGGCGAGCCGGATCTGCGGATCGGCGAGAAAGGCCACGCCCTCGGCGACGTGGCCCATGACGCCGCCGTAGGTGACGTCGGGCATGTCGAGGAAGGGCTTGCTCCATCGCTTGACGGCGCCGTCGTAGGTCTTTGGCCCCTGGCAAACGGCCAGCTTGGTCAGATATTCCTTGGTGAAGGTGTTGCGGTCGTTGCTCAGGATGTCGGAGACGCGGCGCAGCGTCTTTTCTTCGCCGGGCTGCTGCGTCAGCCAAAGGAGAACGGCCGCGATGAGGTTCGCGGCGCTTGAGGCCCAGAAGGGCTCCTTCTGCCCTTCTGCGGGGCTGAGGGCCTTGCCTATGCTCTGCGCGATCGAGACGACATTGGGGTCGTTCTTGTCGAGCAGGTCGAGCGGATTGTAGGTTGCCGGCGGAAACCCCAGGTTCTTGTAGGTATCGCCGAGCTCGCCCCATGGGTTCATAATGTGGACGTTGCTGGTGAGGCTTCGGGCGCGCGCGCTGATCGAGGCATTCTCGCCCTTCGGATCGATCACGATCATGCTGGCCCCTGCCTTGCCGTCCGGACCCCCGAGCCCGTAGCGCAGCAACGTAGGCAGGAGCACGCGGACGCCTTTACCCGTTCTCGTTTTCCCGGTGATCATGACATGGGACTCGCCCTGGCTGCAGATCGGGATGCCGTTGCCCGTGACGGCTTCGGGGGAGCTGCTTTTTCCGAAAAACACGCCGCGCCAGACGTCCTGTGCGCCGAGTTCATTGAGGAAGGTCAATTCAGGGCACCATCTTGCGGAGCCATAGTTGTTCGAGACAGACCGTGGCTCCGGCGGTGGCGGCGGCAGCGGTCCTTTTTCTCGCACGGCCCCGATGAGGCAGGCCGTGAGAACGGCGCCGAAGATGAGATAGATCGCCGTCCAGCCGGTGGGATTTCCGAAAAACAGCCACACCACGCAGACCGCGATGATCACGAGGCCTCCGCGCGTAATTCGCGAGACGGTTCTTGGGGATAACACGATTTTTTCACGGGAAACAAAGGCGTTAGGCCGCTGTTCCCCTGCCCCTTTCCGGCCGGCGTCATGCTGGGGCGTCGGTCTGATTAAATCAAAACGGTCCGTCCGGAGCCGGTTCGGTTTCCTGTCCGGGCTCCGGAATCTTGCGCGCGGGCGCCCCGTGCTCGTCGCAATGGCGGTTCCACAGGCGGCGGATGCGCGCGAAATGCAACGGCTCGACCACGTGCCAGTGCAACTCTTCCTGAAGCACATTGTCGATGATCAGGGCGAGGATTTTGGCGACCGGCGTGGGCGTCCTCCCCTGCTCCGCGGCCTCCGCCCGTTCCTCGAATTCGAGCAGGGCGAGAAGCGGCTTGGCAACTTCAACGCCCACGGTTTCCTCGCGCCAGTCTTCGGCATTCTGCACGGCGTCGATGTTTTTGACGTGCTCCAGCATTGCGGGGGTTTTCAGAAATGCAGCGGTCAGTTCGTCAGTGGCCATGGGTTTTCACCTGCTCAGGAAGGGTTTTGGGTCCGGATTTGTTTTTTTCCAAGGGCTTAAGCGAGCGGCGTCGCCGGCGGAGAAGGTTGTCGGAAAACGGAACGTTTTGCACAACCGGAGCAGGCTGATAACTCGCGCGGTGCGCGGGATATCGACGTTGGGGCCGGTGGTTTCGCCCATGCTGAGGATGGCAGTGGCGAGCGAGGCGGCCCTTCTTGGCGATATCGCCGATGTGCGCTAAGTCGTGATAGCCACCGTCGCCGTCGCCCTGGGGCATATCGCATCCAGGAACGCCAGCTATGACGGCTCCGTTAATTTTCATAGTTTCGTTAATTCGCTAAACTTAGCGAATTTTAGCCCACCCTGCCCTTTTGGTGGACTAGATCCTGCCCTTCCCTCTCGTAGGCCTCAACGGCGCGGACAAGAAGCTGGACGTTTTTAAGTCGGGCGTCAAAAGCGAGCCGCTTAAAGCGGTCGCGGAAGTCGGGGGGTACTTTGAAATTTAAATCAACGAGGGTTTCGGTATTGGTCTGGCCCCGCTGAAGCGATCCTGTAACAGCGACGGGCGCCTTTTGCTTAGTCGCGACCAAAGTGCTCGCGTCAATAGCTGCTGGCTTTTTAGGCATGGAGTTTCACTCTCTTTTCGCTATTAGTAGCGAATTCGCTAATCTTCGCTAATTCGCCCAGGCGCTTCTTGGTTAGGCTCCAGAGTTCGCCGATTTCGGCGGCGGCTGGGCCACTGGGCATGATCTCGGGGGCAGTGCGGCCATCGGTCATTGAGGCGGCGTAATCAACGCGGTCGTGGATGACGGATTGGAAGACTTGCCCGTGCTGAGACAGGGCCGCCATGGTCTGAACGGTGATCCGGGCATTTGCCTTCGCTTGAGTTAGGACAAATACGAAAGGCGTTCCTGATTGTTTGACGAGATCGAGAGTTGCGCCGAGCGACCAAAGATCGCTGGGGCTGGGGCGCGTCGGGATGAGCAGAAGGTCGGCCAGCTTGAGGACTTGGCGATTTTGCTCCGTCAGGGCTGGGGGCGTGTCGATAAAGCAATAAGCAAAGCCTGCCTTCTCGAGAGCAAGGAGCTTATCCGGAAGTTCCCGAAGGCTTAGAGGCGCAAGCTGGGGAGTATCGGCCTCGCGGGCTTTCCACCAGGTGGCCAGGGTTTGCTGGGGATCAGTATCAATCACAACGGCCGGGCCGTGGTTAGCGGATTCTGCAGCTACGGCAAGATGCGCGGTGAGCGTCGTCTTGCCAGGGCCGCCTTTTTGGGAGTTGATCGCGATTGTTTTCATCGGGCTTCCATCGGCTAAAGTGGGCTAACATTCGCTAATTCGCCCTTTCGCTAAGGTTAGCGAAATCGCGAAAGAAATGGAAGAGATTGTCGTTTTTTCATAGATCTCTCGGGAGGCCGCGACTGGCCGCTCGTGGGGTGCATGATGACTAGGCGGGGCACGTCGATGCTTGTCCGCAATCTCTTTGCGGCGGTGGGTTTCGCGGCGGTATGCCGTTTTCAGCCACAAAAATGAAGTTTTCGGGGATGCAGAAAGCGGCCGCTTGCTGGTATTTAAGCGTCTGAGTTGGTTGAGAAATTAGTCTGGAAGACGCTGGAATATGGCCTCAACTATGAAGTTTTCGGGGAACTATGAGAGGCAGATCTTAAGATTTTCATTTTTAGTTTTCATTTTTTAAGTCTAGACTCGACGTCATGCAGCCGATCGAAAAACTCCAGTTGCGCACCGTGGAACTGAAGCCTCGGAGCGACGAGGCTCTGAAGCCCGCGGAGCTTATTCAGGTAACGGGTCATCATGAACTGACCCTCAATGCACGGCGCGCGATTACCATCTTGTGGCATAGCGCGCATAGCCAGGGTATTGCGGAAGGAAAAGACTACAGCATCGAAATCGATCGCTTAAAGCCCGACGGCCACAAGGGCTACGAGATGGTCGAGGAAGCGATCGAGGCGCTCATGCGCACGCTGCTCACGGTCAGATTACCTGATGGGAAAACGCGCCGTGTGCAGTTCTTGGGTGGTAACGATCTTGACGAGCCGGACCGGCCGGCCGGCACGCTAACCTATAGCTTCGACAAGCGGCTCATCGAGATCCTTAAGGATTCTGCCGTGTGGGGCAAAATCGCGATTCCCGTGCTGATGGCTTTCACGTCGAAATATGCGGTCAGCCTTTATGAGAACATCGCGCAGCTTTGCCATCTGTCGCACAAGACCTCCGAAGAGTATTCGCTCGAAGAGTTTCGAGAGCTGCTCGGTGTCCCGCCGGGAAAATACAAGAGTTTCGGCGAACTGAACAAGCATGTGGTAAAGCCTGCCGTTGCTGAGGTGAATGCGCTCGCGTCGTTCGGTATTAGCATCCTGCCGGTGAAGCAAGGCAAAAAGGTGAAGGAGGTCACGGTGGGATGGTGGCGCAAAGACGCTGGTTCTTTAAGCGCCTCCTGGGAAGAGCTGCAGCGTACAAAGCTGGGGCGCCGGGCTCGCGTGGCAGGGCTTGCGGAGCATGTGATTGAGCCGAAGCCGTCCGTGGAGCGGTCGCAGCAGAATCAACGGAAGGCCCTGGCGAAGACAGGTTCCTAAAGTCATCCCCCGAAAACCTCATTTTTTTGGAGAGGGCGTACAAACGTTGTATGCCGTGTCGACGCGCAAAGGTGGACGTGTCAAAACGCCGCGATGGGTATTTTGAGCGCGAGTTATCCACGGTACCTCTTGAATGCGCTGCTTCAAGAAATTCTAGATTCTAAGATTCAGTAGATTCATGGGTCACTTTCGCTTGGAAAAACAGCCGGTTGCGCCGGATAAAGTGAAGGATTCGGGGACTCCGATGAAGGAATCGGGGAAAACGCCGAGTCTTTTGTGAAGTTTTCGGGGCCTGTTGTGAAGTTTTCGGGGCTTATTATGAGGTGTTCGGGGAGCAAATGAGATGGTGGGCGTGATTCCGGGAAACCCATCGTGGGAGGCTCACCGTCGCCGTCCGTAATTGCCGCCAGGCGAACCGTGCCGGTGAGCTGGCGCGTAATGCGTAGCACTGCTGAGTGTGGCTGACATGTTTCGCGAATTCGCTAAGATTAGCGAATTCGCTACGAAGGTGTAGCCGATTTCGAATGATTATGAGAGTTTCGAGAAGCGGTTACGTGGTTGATGGCCGAGCGCCAAAGTGCCGCGCGACACCGGCCAGTCGCTTTTCCGCAAGCAGACAGTATTTCTGCTCAAGCTCCACGCCGATGTAGCGGCGGCGCAGGAGAGCGGCCGTAACGAGGCTGCTGCCCGAGCCCGCAAAGGGATCGAGCACGACATGGCCTGGCTCCGTGAAAACCTCAACGACGGGTTTCAGGGTTTCGACGGCCTTCTCGGTCGGATGGCCGTGATTGCCGGTATAGGTCCAGGGCTGGACGTCGGCCAGGGGCTCGCGGGGCAGGGAGGGCCGGCCCTTGGCGAGAACGAAGGCCTGTTCGTGTGTGCGCTTCAGGAA
>Ga0187782_10003384_pt1 | contig 11865 bp, 10 predicted proteins | sample 0715_SJ02_MP15_2_FD_132454 | JGI IMG/M metagenome (GOLD analysis project Ga0187782, IMG submission 132454) | Tropical peat soil microbial communities from peatlands in Department of Meta, Colombia - 0715_SJ02_MP15_20_MG | ecosystem: Environmental > Terrestrial > Soil > Wetlands > Peat | place...
CGCCCGAGAAACTGCTTCAAGCGGTGTGTCTCGAGCGCCCTAGTGCTATCCTCGTACCGCCAGGTGTGCGTGTAGTCGAGCACATGCCGCACGGTGATCTGTTCCGGTCTAGTGACATTCCGGTCGTCGAGGAATTCGACGAACTGGCGGAAAGAACGACGCAGTTTGCGGAGTGTGGTTGAGGTGATCTCAGGTTCCTTGAGTTCGATGATTTCGTGGAAACGTTCTCGGATAGTGCGTTCTCTAGTAGAAGCCATAGTTGTAGTAAACTACGGCTTCGTATTCCTTGCAAGTGACTGATAGATAAGTCTTTAGTAACAATTACGGCTTTCTCTATGAGCCGCATTTCGACACACATCTTGGATATTTCTCGCGGCCAGCCGGCAGCCGACGTGCCGGTGCGCTTGGAAACGCAAGCGTCCCCGGGGAGTTGGCGACTCCTGAACGCGGCGCGCACGGACCGGGACGGCCGCTGCGCACTGATGCTGCCTGGCGATGAATTGCCACCGGGTCTCTACCGCCTGGTGTTCGATACGGCGAGTTATTTCGGCAAACTGAAGATCGAAGGACGGTATCCGGTCGTCGAAATAACCTTCCAGGTACGCTCCGAGGAATCGCAGTTGCATATGCCGCTGCTGCTGAGCCCAAATGGGTATACGACTTATCGGGGGATCGGGTGAGTTCTTCCGTCCGGGAATGGTTGAACCTCAGCGTGCGATGGTTCCACGTGTTCGCCGGGATCATGTGGGTGGGCCAGACCTACTACTTCACGTGGCTCGACGGCCAATTTGGCAAGCGAGCGAATGCTGCTCGGAACCGAGAGCCCCCGGCGGTGTGGATGGTCCACAGCGGAGGCTTTTACACGGTCGAAAGGCAGAAATCGCTGGGCGTGAGCGCCGAGCGAGTGTCCTGGTTTCGCTGGGAAGCACTGATGACGTGGCTCGGTGGTATGGTCCTGCTGGTTCTCGTTTATTACCTCGGCAGCGGCCTCATTGATCCCGATGTGATGGACATTCCCAAGGCAGCGGGCATCGCCGTCGGCTTGGGGGCGCTGGTGGCGGGCTGGCTGATTTACGACCGAGCAGCCCTTTCTCCTCTGGGGGAGTCGCAGGCCGCATTCGCCCTCTTTGCTTTCGCCATGACGGCCGCGATTTCCTGGGGACTGATGCATGTGTTTAGCGGGCGGGCTGCCTACATCCATATGGGAGCGATCTTCGGGACGATCATGACTGCCAATGTCTGGCTCCGCATCCTGCCCGCGCAACGCAAGATGCTGGCAGCGGCCGTAGCCGGCGCGGAGTTTGACCCGGCACTCGGCGCGCAGGCCAAGCTGCGCTCGAAACACAACACGTTCTTGGCGGTTCCGGTTGTTTTTCTGATGCTGAGCAATCACTACCCGGTGGCCACCTACGGGAATCGGTATGGCTGGCAGGTGCTGGTCGTGCTCGTCGTCGTCGGCTGGATGGCGGCAAAACTGATTCGCGAAGCTTAGCTCCGGCTGAAACCACGAATATGTCCGCTGAGACTCAGAGTCAAGGACCGAAAACGGCTTCGATCGCACATCTCGCGCAGGAAGTAATCGCCCGATGCCGTCGACTGGCCTCCTTTTCCGAAGACTCGAACGGCACCCGGCGGACATTTTTATCGCCCCCCATGCACCGCGTTCATCAGGAGATCACGCGTTGGCTGGAACCGCTTGGAGCCCAAGTACGAATCGATGCGGCAGGGAACCTTCGAGGGTTGTATCCCGGGCTCGAAGCGTCCGGGGCACGATTCCTGGTCGGCTCTCATCTCGACACGGTTCCGAACGCCGGGCCCTACGACGGCGTTCTTGGCGTCGTGCTGGCCGTCGCTCTCCTCGCAGGACTGGGTGGAAGAAAGCTTCCTTACGCCGTTGAGGTCGTCGGATTTTCCGATGAGGAGGGAGTCCGTTTTGGGACGCCCTTCATCGGCAGCCGCACGCTGGTGGGACGCCTCGATGAGGACTTGTTGGGCGTGGTCGACGTCGAAGGTGTGTCGGTGCGGAAGGCAATTGAGGAGTTTGGACTGAACCCGGCGGAGATCGGGCAGGCAGCGGTCGAAGATAACGTCCACGGGTACGTTGAGTTTCACATCGAGCAAGGGCCGGTACTCGAGAAGCTAGGACTACCGTTGGCGGTGGTTGACACCATCGCGGGTCAGAGTCGGATGGAAGTTACCTTTGTGGGGCGTGCCAATCACGCAGGAACCACGCCCATGGAGTTGCGCTCGGATGCGATCGCGGCTGCGGCGGAGTGGATTAACGCGGTCGAAGGCATTGGGCAAGCGGTTCCCGGGTTGGTGGCAACCGTGGGCTCGGTTCGGGCCGAACCGGGTGTGGCCAATGTAATCGCTGGGAAAACGAGCCTGAGTCTGGATGTGCGTCACGCTGCCGACGAGGTTCGGTTGCGTGCGATTCAGAATTGTACCGATCAGGCAGAGCAGATTGCCTTGCGCCGCAAGCTTTCGGCACACTGGAAGACTCGGCTGAACCAGCCGGCGGTGGCCATGGATCCATTTCTCAGCCGTCAGATCGAAGAGGCGATCGGAAGGACAGGTTCGAAGCCGCATCGCATGGTCAGTGGTGCCGGCCATGATGCCATGGTTCTAGCCGAAAAGATCCCGGTGGCCATGATTTTTTTGCGAACTCCAGGCGGGATTAGTCACGCCCCGGAGGAGTCGGTCGCGGTTGAGGACATCGCGAAGGCGATCGAGTGCGGGCTGTACTTGCTCGACCAATTGGCGTTGTCGACTATCTTTCAGGCGAGGATGCCCGGTGCATAATCTCGGACAAACGCGAAGCTCCCATCATCACAACCATCTGCTTTCGACGCCAGAAACCTTTGTGCGGACCCTGCTTCCCGGCATGAAGGGATGCACCGCGGTGGTGCACGCCGCACCCGCCCTCGGCGCGGCGTTCACCGAGTACACGGCCGAATTCCAGGCGGGTGGGGAACTGGGGAGCACCGCGGCCCAACGCTTCGCTTACGTGATCGAGGGCACGGTCACTCTGGAACTGGATGGAAAGCGAAGCGAACTGGGTGCGCGCGGCTATGCCTACCTTCCCCAGGGCGTCTGGCATCGAGTGACGGCCGCGAGAAATGCCCGCCTGGCGGTGATCGAAAAGGCTTACCAGCCGTTAAAGTCGGCCAAACCGCCTTGGCCGATCGTTTCGAGCGAAGATCAAATTCGATCGCATGCGCTCAACGACGATTGCGATTTGCAGGTGAAGTGCCTGCTGCCCGATGAGACGAGCTTTGATTTCGCCGTAAACACCATGGTGTATCAGCCGGGCGCCGCATTAAGCGCGGTAGAAATCCATGTCATGGAACATGGACTCATCATGCTCGAGGGGGGAGGGATCTATCGCCTGGGCGACCGCTGGTATCCTGTGACCGCTGGCGACTTCATCTGGATGGCACCCTGGTGCCCGCAATGGTTCGGCGCGATTGGAAAAGCGCCCGCGAAGTATCTCATCTACAAGAACTGGAACCGGCATCCCCTGCCCGCTACTGAACCATGAAGCTCGCCATCGATCAGCGACGCCTGCTTTCCGAGATCGAAGAGCTGGCGGCGCTGTCGGACGCCGAAGCCCCGGCAGTGACCCGCATTGTATTTACCCCTACCGACATGAAGGCGCGGGCATGGATGAAGGCGCGTTGCCAGGACGCCGGATTGGTGGTGCGGCAGGACGCGATTGGCAACGGTTTTGCTCGCTGGACTGGCTCCGATCCGTCAGCGCCGGTGGTCGGAACGGGATCGCACATCGACGCGATTCCGAACGCGGGAAAGTACGATGGGGTGGTGGGGGTGCTGGGTGGGCTTGAGGCGATTCGAGCTCTGCGGCAGGCTGGATTTCGTCCGAAGCACTCGATTGAGTTGTTGGTCTTTACCTCGGAAGAACCCACGCGTTTTGGAATCGGCTGTCTGGGCAGCCGGCTGCTGTCGGGCACTCTAACCGCCGATGCTGCCAGAACCATGAGGGATGACTCCGGCGCTTCGCTCGAAGATGTCCGTCGGCAGGCCGGAATGGCTGGGGAGTTGAGAGAGGTTCAGCTGCCTGGCGGTTATTACAAAGCGTTCGTGGAGTTGCATATTGAGCAGGGCCCGGTGCTCGAACGCGAACGGGTGCCGCTGGGAGTGGTTGAAAAGATTGCGGCTCCGGCAAGTTTGCGCATGATCGTCGAGGGAGCCGGCGGACACGCCGGTGCCGTGCTGATGCCGGATCGGCGGGACGCGCTGTGCGCGGCGGCGGAGTTGATCCTGGCGATCGAAACTGCGGCGCAAATGAGCGGCGCAATCGACAGCGTGGCGACGGTTGGAATCTGCGACGTCTTTCCGGGAGCGATCAACAGCATCCCCGCACGGGTGCGCCTCGGCGTGGACATTCGGGATACGAGCCTTTCGCGGCGCGACGGGGTGATGCGGGCGGTGGAGGAGGCCGCTCGCGGGATAGCAGGGAAGCGGCACGTGGCCATACATAGCGAACTGCTGAACGCCGATGCCCCTGCTGATTGCGGTCCTGGGATCATCCGAGCCCTCGGCGAAGCATGCAAGAAGCACCAGTTCCGTTTTCTTCCCATGACAAGTCGTGCCTACCATGACTCGCTTTTTATCTCACGCATCGCGCCGGTTGCGATGTTGTTCATTCCTTGCCGCAACGGCTACAGCCATCGGCCCGACGAATATGCATCCCCAGAAGACATCGCCCGAGGCACGCTGGTTCTGGCGGAAACCCTGGCCACCCTGGCTGCGTAACCCGCAGGGATCTCTATTGCGCGCGGTTCCCGGGTTACCTACCTTTGCCCGGTACCAACCCCAGGACAACGGGGCGCCAGGGGGCCCCGTTGTTGGCCGAGCCACGCTTGAGGCGCTTCGCCCAGACCTCCATCAGCGATAACATTCGTTCTGCTCGGTGTCACGATTCCAGCGGACTACGCCACCCGTCACTGCACAGTTCGTGTTGGAGACAGAATTCCACGTCTTCTGCATGTTCTGTTGGGTGTGCGCGGCATTGCTCAAAGACTGCTGCTGGACGCCCTGAATGGCGTTACTCAGGGACTCGGGTGTGGCCAACCCACGGCACGCACCGGGGTGATGAATACAGAGGTTATACATTTGCTGTACCTGTTGACGGCCCACTTGGTCGAGGTGGGTCATCCAAGCATACGGATTGAAACCAGTTGAGGGCATGAGCGCCTGTGGGGGTATTTGCCCTTTCGGCATTGGCGCCTTCGGCATTTGGACCTTAGGCATTTGCAGCTTGCTTTGCGCCACAGCCCCACTTGCGACGAACGTGACCATCGCCACGCTCAGAAGCAGCGACCCTAAGATGCTCGATGTTCGATTGCCTGTCATCACATGATTCTCCTTTCGAAGTCCGGTTCGGAATTTTGAGATTGCCTTATTGCCTCTCATCTCAATACGCGCAGACTTCGCGCGGCAGGGATCAATCGATTGGAACTTTTCTCTCTCTCTCAAGCAGCGGGCGACCTGTCTCAAGCTCTCGACGAATTAGGCGCTTTCGGTGGGGTCCGAAGCCTGCCCGATCAGTGCCACGTGATGAAGCTACTGGGATCTCCAAGTCGTTGACTTTCGATTTCTTAGGAGATATCGTATCCACCGACTCGGCTGGAACTTAGCCCAGACGGAGCCTACCTTGTCGGCATCATCCAACCAGGTCACAGAGCTACTCGCCGACTGGAGTCGAGGAGACGTCAAAGCGCGGGAAGCGCTGATTCCCCTTGTATACGATGAGCTTCGGCGTCTGGCGAACTCCTATCTGCGACAGGAACGCAACGATCACACACTGCAGCCTACGGCTTTGGTCCACGAAGCCTACCTGCGTCTGATCGCGCAGAGGGATATCGAATGGAAGGACAAGGGTCATTTCTTTGCGATTACAGCGCAACTGATGCGACGCATCCTGGTGGACCATGCGCGCAGTCATTTGGCGGAAAAGCGCGGCCGTGGGGTGACGAAGGTTCCCCTGGATGATGCGTTTGTCATCGCGCGGGAGGTGCCCGGCAAGATGCTGGTTTTGGACGAAAGCCTCGGCTGCCTCGCCCGGGTCGATCCCCGACAGGCACAGATCGTCGAGCTGCGGGTCTTTGCCGGCTTGAGCGTCGAGGAAGCTGCGGAGTTTCTGGGAATCTCCCTGGCCACGGTAAAACGGGATTGGAGAATGGCGAAAGCGTGGCTCTCCCATGAGATCGAAAAGAGCAGAGACTTGTGAACCCGGAAAAGTGGGAGCAGATGAAGCAGCTCTTTGCATCCGCTCTCGATCTTGAACCCAAAGCACGCCGTGAATTTCTCCGGAATGCCTGCCGTGGCAATGACTCCCTGTTTCAAGAAGTGGAAGCTTTGATCGCCGCCCACGAATCCGATTCCACCGCATCGAACGGCCAGGCTACCCCGATCAGAACGCCCATCACGAGATGGGACGGACGGAGGATCGGCCCCTATCGCATTCTGCACCGCATTGGGTCGGGCGGCATGGGCGACGTTTATCTTGCGGTGCGCGCCGATGACACCTTCAATAAGCGGGTCGCGATCAAGCTGGTGCAAGCCGGCATTGACACCCAAGAGATTCTCGATCGTTTCCGCCACGAGAGAAGAATATTGGCGGCGCTTGACCACCCCAACATTGCCAGGTTGCTCGATGGCGGTACCACCGACGACGGCTTACCCTATTTCGTAATGGATTTTGTTGAGGGTACGCCGATCGACGAATACTCGAATAACCGACGGTTGTCGATCTCCGAACGAATCGCTCTTTTCCGCCAGGTCTGCCTGGCGGTCCATTACGTTCATCAGAACCTGGTGGTTCATCGTGATTTGAAGCCGAGTAACATCCTGGTGACTGCCGATGGCATGCCGAAACTTCTGGATTTCGGCATTGCCAAGCTGCTGAAACCCGAGTTCCTCAGCCATCCTCTCGATGCAACCCGGATGGAATTTCGGCTCATGACCCCCTGGTATGCGAGCCCCGAGCAAATCCGCGGGGAGGCAGTCACCACGGCCAGTGACGTCTACTCCTTGGGCGTAATTCTTTACGAATTGCTGACCTCACGGCGGCCATACCGGCCGAAAACCGATGCCTTCGAGGAGATTCTGCGAGCCGTTTCCGAACAGGAGCCAGAACGGCCCAGCGCCGCCATTGGCCGCCCCAAGCCACTCGCAAGCGGCAGCGAGTCGGCCCCAACCTTGTCCTCGGCCGCGATCGCGGAACAGCGGTCCACGGTCGTCGATAAACTCAAGCGCCAGCTCAGCGGCGATCTTGACATGATCGTCATGAAGGCGTTGCGCAAGGAGCCGCAGCGTCGGTACCCCTCGGCCGAGCAGCTTTCCGAGGATCTCCGCCGCCAGTCCGAAGGGTTGCCGGTCACGGCCCAGCGCGACAGCACCCGCTACCGCGCGGGAAAGTTCGTTCGCCGGCATAAGGCGGGGGTCGCGGCAGCGGGGCTGGTGCTGGTTTTCTTGGTGGCCGGAGTTCTGGCCACCACCTGGCAGGCACGGGTGGCGCGATCGGAGCGAGCTGAGGCGGAACGTCAGTTCAACGATGTGCGCAAGCTCACCACTTCATTCCTTTTTGAATTTGACACTGCCATCCAGAATCTTCCCGGCTCAACCCCGGCTCGGCAATTGTTGGTCGAACGAGCGCTCGAATATCTCAATAAGTTGGCGCAGCAGGCCCGGTCCGATCCCGGATTGCAGCGCGAATTAGCGGAAGCGTACCTGAAAGTAGGCGATGTTCAAGGCAATCCTTACGAGGCGAATCTTGGCGATACGCAAGGGGCGGTGGAGAGCTATCAGAAAGCGCTTGCCATCAGCCAAGCCCTGACCCGGGCCCATCCGGAGGACAGAATATCGAGCGAGTATCTGGCGCGGAGCTACCAGTCGCTCGGCGAAGTCCTACCGACGCTGGGAAAACCAACGGAGGCCTTCGCAGATCTTCGCCAGGCCACAGAAATTCTCGCCTCGCTGGCGAATGCCCGCCCGGCCGACCAAGAACTGCGGTTCCGCTTGGCGAACTCCTATCAGGTGCTCGGAGACCTCCAGGGTCACAGCGGAATTCCCAATCTGGGTGACCAGGCCGGATCCCTGGCCAGCTATCGAAAAGCTCTGGACCTGTATCGGTCGATCCTGATCACGGACGCAAAAAATGTACGCGCCCGACGCGGCGCCGCTATCGTCGAAATTCGAATCGGTGATCTCGAGCAAGGCAGCGACCTCAAGAGCGCCATGAAGCATTACCAGAGTTCACTTGCCACATTCGAAGAACTGTCTGCCGCCGATCCAAACCATGCGGAGGACCAGCGAAGGTTAGGACTGGCTTATCAAAAAGTTGGGGCGATCGAGGAATCTCTCGGCAACAACCGCGCGGCGCTCGAGAATTATCAGAAAGTATCGGCTTTAACTGAAGCGCGCATGCGCACGGACCCGAACAACGCCCAGGCCAAGATGAGTTACGTGGTCTCGCATCGCTATGTCGGGGACCTGCTCTACAAGATGAACGATCGAGCCGGAGCCATCGCCAACTATCGTCAGTCACTCGAGATGCTCGAGCGGCTTTCCGCCTCGGAACCGAACAATGTACTTACGAAAGGTCGATTATCGGAGATGCTCATTGTTTTGGGCCAAGCCTTGGCGGAGACAGGAAAGCCGGCGGAGGCGCATGAAATGACCTCTCGCGGTCTGAGCATCGCGAAGGAACTGGCAGCCCGGGAGGACGCAACGCCGGAAGAACTGTTCGATTATGCCCAAGGTTTCCTAGGTTGCGAGCCAGCCGGACTTCGCCAACCGCAGACCGCTGTCGAATACGCTAAGAGAGCGCTCGAGAAGTCAGGGGGGAGCGACAGCGATTACCTCGATCTTTTGGCGCGAGCCTATTTTGAAGCAGGAGATTTCGATCGCGCGGTGGAGAATGAGGAGAAGGCGCTGCATTCCCTCCCACCCACCGCAGCGAGCCAGGCCACCACCGCCAAGCAGCGGAGTCTTGAAGCTCGATTGTCGAAGTTTAGGTTGGCACGGAAGCACAACTAACGGTGCGTGCGCCTCAAATTGGAGCCGCCTTTCCACGGTGACCTGCAGTGATTCGAAACGCCGTAGCAAGAGTTCGCAGGCTCAGCCGAGCCCCAGTCTGGCTTCTACTTCTAACCCTCGTCGTGTCTCACATCTCTGCGTGACCGGGAAGATAACGGATTACAAAGGCGCCCGATCGCCTCTGAGCCTTCGCAGACCAAGGTTCAGTGATGGTTGCTGCCAGGGGCAGGGAGAAGCAACTCCTGATAATTCATGGGGGAGAGCCTCGAAGTGGCGCGCAGATCACCTCGCAGACACAGCAATGAGCCGCCTGGGCAGAGCGTTCATCAGCGCTCACCACACTAGCTTTCAGATCGTCGCGGCTTCGATGAGTGAGGTCCCGGGACCTTTCGCCGGAAACGGGCCAGCAGCGAATCGCCCGTTCATCTTGGGGACAAGGTTACCGGGCGGTTGCTGCCTGATTGTCATGCCAATTTCACAGAAATGTAATTTCTTTTTTACATTTCCTTACAGTTCCGAAATCAGGGGTGCACATAGGTTGCACTGGCCGGAGCCGGCGGAGTGTAATCGCGACCGTAGAGATTCTTATGCTCCTGCGGCAGGTTCGAAGCGGGCACTCGCAGGAGTCCCAGGGTCGAAGTGCTGTCCGATATGGTCACATCCCTGGTCAGCGCATTCAAGGTATCCGGTAAACCTCCTTCGTACCACACCCGCAGGATATAGCGGCCTGGAGTTACGTCGTCGAACAGCACCTGTCCGTGATGGTCCGAAGTGCCATAGTAGGGAGTATTCATAACCAGGACGACGGCGCTCATCTCGGCGTGAATATTGCAGAAAATATAGGAAATACCCGGCTTGTCAAAGACCACGTTCCGGGTGCTGCCTGCCTCATAGAGACCGAGATCGAAACGCTTGCCTTCAAATAACGAGAAGACATTGTGAAAGAAGGGGTCGCGATTGGGAAACTCCACGGTGGTGCCCACTGGCACCACCAGAAGATGTGGTTCGAAACTCTTATTTCTCTGCACCAGTCGCGGCCGCGAGGACGGCTTGGCTGGCCGAGGTGGCGGAAGCCGCGCGCCCTCCGTCGGCGTGAGCCATAGCACGACGTTGCTTGAATCCTGCGCCTTTTTCTTATCGTTCATCACCCTGACCGTTGCCGTGAGCCTGGTTTGCTGAGCATCGGCCAGCCCGGAACACAGTATGGCGATCGGCATCAAGAGACGGAAGGCTCGTAGCATGGTCATCAGAACAGCACTCCCATCACCAGATTCACCTGCTGACCCGAGTTGTTGATGTTAGCGAGTTGGAAGGATTGCAGGTGCCGGTACTCGGTCGAAAACAGCAAGTTGGAGCGTGGCCGGTAAACGAAGTTTACCAGGCCGGCGCGGTTCTGAACCAACAAAGGTCCAACGTACTGCTCGCTTCCGGCGGAGGCGCGCACTTCCGCCGCCGTGGGACTATCGATGCCAAAGGCGGCGTTGAACTCCAGCTTGCTGGTGGCCCGAAACTTGAGTTGCGACCAGCCTCCCCTGGAGTCGAGCGCCTGAATCGGCGTGGTAGCTTCGTCCGGTTCCCCCAGAAACAACACGCTCCGGCTGATTCCTCCCCCAATTCCGCCTACCGCCCGTCCCCGATAGAACTCCCCGGAAAGATCGAGCCTTGGCGCGAGGGGGATTTCCCAATCCGCCATGCCCGCCCAGCCGTCCGCGTGATGATGAAAAGTCCAATCCTGGCGGCCATAGTAGCCAGCTGTTCCCACCGTCAGAGACCGACCGAGAAGGGGCTTCGTCCACGCGGTGCGAACGCCGTAGGACGGCTGACCTGAACTTTCTCCCGGACCGGGCGAGCGAAAATATGGATTGGGAGGAAATTCGCCCGTCAGATTGTCGAGAATGCCCGCCTGTACCGCAATATTCTGGCCGTCCGATACATTGAATCGGTGCTCCGCGCGGACTTGCGGAGTCCATGCCCACAAGTTGCCCGCATAATTGAAGGCAGGAACCGCCAAGCTGGCAAAGGAAGTGGGCGAGAGCGGAGAAACAAAAAGGTTATCCTGTCCCACCACGACCGAGGTGCTGGCCCAATCGAGTCGCATGCTGGCAATCTGCAACCGGAAAATCCCTGAATTGACACCATTCCAGGTGTTGGGGAATCCACCGGCAAAGTCGGCCTGCACCTCGGCCGAGGTTCTGGCACCGGCAAGGGTGGGTCCAAAGACCTCAACGCCGATCTCCGATTGCCGCAAGGTGGCACCAAAATTTCCGTTTCCCTGGTTCGGTCCGAGCACCAGGCTTGGGATGTCCTGGTTGTCGGTCGTCCCGCGGTTGCTGAACAGATTCATCAAGGCGATGCCCGACAGCCGCACGCGATACTTCGACGCGCTTTCCACCTTGGTCTGGTACTGATCCTCGAGCTTGCTGTTCAGCAGCTGGGTAGTTTCCTCGAGGGTGGCAACCCGTTGCTCGAGCGGCGTCCCTGATGCGGCCTGCGGAGCGCCTTCGGTTCCCGCCAGGCCCGGGCCGGACGGCGTGGGATAGGATTTTGCTTGGACGGCAGCTTCGCCCGGTTGTCCTCGTAGATCCTGCAACTCACGCCGCAATTCGGCCGTTTCCTGACGGTACTGTGCCGCCTCTGCGCGCATTTCTGCCACGGCCGCGCGCAGCTCGCCGACTTGCTGCTGGAGTTCGCGAACCGCAACGGTTACAGCTTCGTCGGAGGAGGAAGCCCCCGTCGCGCCCGTCGTCTGGGCCCACACACACAGACTACTGGCTACCACGAGTAGTCCTCCGTTCAGCGCTC
>Ga0187782_10003385_pt1 | contig 11864 bp, 11 predicted proteins | sample 0715_SJ02_MP15_2_FD_132454 | JGI IMG/M metagenome (GOLD analysis project Ga0187782, IMG submission 132454) | Tropical peat soil microbial communities from peatlands in Department of Meta, Colombia - 0715_SJ02_MP15_20_MG | ecosystem: Environmental > Terrestrial > Soil > Wetlands > Peat | place...
GCCCTAAGGTCAGATAACCTGAGAATTCCAGAGTAGATTGATGTCGAATGCTCGATTTCGAAGGCTGACTTTATCGAGTATGGCCCGAATTTCCAGACTACATCGATGTTTTCAATGCTCCGTGGCACGTCCAACGCTTCGTGGAATTCGTGCAAGACGAAGTCACGGAAGTGGTGGCCCTCGTACTGCTTCGGTTGATCGGCCCGAGGAACCCACACATCACACCTTGCAAGTTGTCCTAGACGGATTAGTCGCCATTGCATCTCATCGTGTTCTGTCGGCGTACGCTCGATGCGCTCATCAATGCCAGCGATCAATGCTTCCTTGCGTGCGGGAAGGTGGATCAACTCCTCGCCTTTTTCGAGCGTCTTTAGCACACCGAGGATGTCGCCATAGTTCTGCGCGAAGCTGGAGACCGCCGCTTCGTTAATCATCGAAAATCCTTGCGGATGATAGTGAGCCTGGTAACCAAACAATGGATTTAATTTCTCGATGGGAACATCCGTCTTTTCCTCATTAACGATGAAATACATGAGCTCCCACGTTGCACCGGCCTCGTCCTCCTCCCAAAAATACCGAGCGAGATCCCGGTTCCTCACCTTGGCAGCGATCTCACCGGCAAAACGAATGCGGCCATTGTTGTAGATGAGTACAACGTCGCCGGGTTTCATGTTTTCCCATCGCGTTTCATTCATCGGACCGGGAACCGCTCCCCACACGATGAAATTCGAGCTGTGATAAATCTTTTCTAGGTTTTCGATCTCCTGGGATGGCAGAAACCGCCTAACTTCGTCTAATGTTCTTTTGCGCTGGATTGTGTCCTCGAAATGTCGCTCTGCGGCAGGATTTCCTCCCGCGACTACAAGAAATACGTTTCTCGAAGTTCCGTAAGGCATTTGAAGCCAATCATACGGCAGTCCTGAGCAGTCCGGTGATGGAAAAATCCCGCCCTGAGCATGAGGTAAAAGGAGTCGGAGAGATTTCCGCTTGTTAGGTAAGTTTCGAACACCCAGTTTACAGTTCTGCGCACCCCATCGTTAGATCACAGCAGTTCGGCTAGCGACCTCTTCCCTCACGCGAAAAAACTTACACAGAGCAATTCGCAAATGCCTAGCCTTGGTCGTGCAGGACTTCTGGTCCAAGCGAGCGATCCTCCAAATGACTTCCGGAAATTGTAGTGATACGCTTGCCAATAAGCTGGCGATTAATCAGCCCAGCGTCAGTGGGTTTCTCGTAGATGAGTTGGAACTTTCGTCGTAGCATTCGAATCGGTCCATTCCGTTTGAATCTCTCTACGAGTGGTGTGGGTACATCCATTGGAATGAAGGGTTTTCGTTTGGGCAAGGATGCAAAAGGCCGCGTTTATCAACAGGTTTCCGTTCCGAGAACTGGAATTTATCGTCGCGACTATGCGAGTTCCTCCCCGAATCTGGCGAGGATAGTTTCACAAAAGTATGTCGTCATTGCGATAGTGATTGGACTCGTTGTACTCTGGGCCATTCTTCGTTGAAGCAAGAACCTAAAACCTGCCATTGAGTCCTAAAGATGAACCTAGATCATCTTGGTCTCCGACCTAAACCGGAAGAAGAAGAGCTGGAGGTGAAAAAGCGAGAACTCCAGGACCTCGAAGTTCGATTAATCGAGAATGAGCTTCAACTTGCCAATCTAAAAGGTGAAATAGCCACGTTCGAGAAGCTTTACCTGAAGATCGTTGGCGTCCGCTATGTAGAACTGGACGAAATTGAAGCTCAGATCGCGGAGTTTTTGGCTCGTCGTAACCCAGGCAACGCCAAAGCTCAGGCAACGGCAAAAGAGGCTCGCGCTCGGGCTGAGGAATCGTGCAGCGGGGCCGCTGCGCTCGCCGTCGAGGGGACAAACCCGTTTTCTCCATCCCCAACGCTTAAGGGCTTGTACCGCGAAGTTGCAAGGAGAATCCACCCAGACTTGGCAATGGACGAAGCGGACCGTGCGAAGCGGCAGAAGTTGATGGCCGATGCAAACCAAGCCTATGAGAATGGCGATGAGGCGAAACTGCGGGCGATTTTGGAAGACTATGAGAGCAGCCCCGAAGCGGTCTTCGGAAAGGGACTGGGCGACGAACTGGTCAGAGTCATTCGCAAAATTGCTCAGGTCAAGAGGCGATTATCGGAGATTGAAAACGAAGTTACGCAGGTCGAAAAGTCCGAATTATTCGTTTTGAAAGTGAAAGTTGATAAGGCAGCCAAAGAGGGAGGGGACCTGCTTCGCCAAATGGCCCTCGATATAGATTCAAGACTGGCTGATGCCAGAGATCGCCTTGAAAGTCTTTCGACCAAATGACAGAAGATACAGAGAACGACGACAAGAAAATTGTCCAGAGTGGCCCGCACGGCCTGGTGAAATCCAGCTCGGGCCTGGTGCGCCGAGGTCTTGATGATTTGCAATTGCGCAGCGAGAAAGAAGCCGTCGAAAAGAACAATCTAGGTTTCTGGCTGCAAAGAGGGTGCGACCTGTACGAGGAGGATAAACGCGCCGAAGCTGTCTCATGCTTTGAAAAAGCCATCGAAATCGATGCGAATTGCAAGGAAGCTTGGGTGCTGAGGGCTAGTTGCCTTGAAGGGCTGAGGCGATCGCGTGAAACCGTCGAGTCGCTTGACAAAGCCATCGAGCTCGTTAGATCAGGCACAGCAGACTATAATCCCCAGCAGTGGCATAGGTCCCCTGTATCCTGGCTTGCGGAGCAATCCCGTGCGATTTTGTCAGGCGATTCATCTTCTGGAGCGTTCAATCTGTATAGTTGGAAAGGACGCTTACTGATGGAGTTGGGTAGATTTGAGGAGGCGATACGCAGTTGTGACCTTGCGCTCCAACTATCGTCTGATGCGATGTGCTTGAACAACCGAGGTACATCCTTGCACGGTCTAGGGCGGTACCAAGAAGCTATTCAATGCTTTGATAGAGCTATTGCAATGGTGCAGGAGGAGGTGCTCCTTTCTAGTGCATGGACCGACAAGGGAATGAGCCTTTATCGGCTGGGACGCCGGACCGAGGCCATGGGATGCTACGACATGGCGATTTCGATCTCCCCGGATTTACCGGAACCTTGGTACAACAAGGGCAACGTCTTCCGAAAGATGAAGAACTTTGATGAAGCCATCCGGTGCTACAACAAGGCAATTGAACTTGATCCTGAGCATGTTCGGCGCACTACGGCAAGAAGCTGGAATTACAAGTCGGTGTGTCTCCGAGAGTTGGGACGCGTAGACGAAGCAATTTCCTGTGACGAGAAAGCCATGTCCTGTCGCCTGAACTTGTTTTGGTATGAGGCGGGACTCTCCCTAGAAGGCGAAGGCCGCGCAGAGGATGCCATCGATGCGTACGAGGTATACCTCGCTGATGCAACTCCTGACGAAGCAGCTCCAAGCGAAATAAAGTTTATCGAAAAAGCCCGCGAACGCCTTCAAGCACTAAAATCACGGTAAAATCAATTTGGTCGCGAATCTGGCCACAAAGCAGGCAGAGCTGAGGATATAAATAAACCTTCGCGGTCAAGGCCATCGTTGGTAACTTTTGCTGCGCACCAAAAACCAAGGCGCAAGTTCATTCGGGCCGCTGAAAGGTATGTTTCAACTCCCCGTTTTCCCGTTCAACGAGTGTGTGGTATGTCTTACCGCTCAGAGATTCGTAGTCCACCTTGAAACCACCTGCAATCTCGATACTCTCGTTGTCCACTGGATGGTGCTCTGATGGAGCAAGGGGAGGTACCCATTGGCTCTTCTGCTGCTGGCCCAAAGAGCGGGTGTAGTGGATATTAATCGCTGGCCCGAAACCCTGATTCTTGATTTTCCAGCGGCCATCACTTGAATCGTACTGCCGATTTCTTTCAACCACTGCAATGAACGGCATCTGTGAATTTTCTATCTCTTGCTTACCGTTCTTCGCAATCGTCTTTGTGTCATCAGCATAGCCCTTCAACACGAGGAGCGTTATAAGAGTCAGTACCGCCAGCGCAACAGCGGCGCAAGCCTCAATCCAGTTCGGCAAATCACTTTGTATGTAGATATTCATCGCGGCATCGATTCTCCGTTTTTGAGTTATTCTCACCTGCGCCAAACAAGGATTTTACTGCCAAAGCCTGCTTGGTTGAGCGCGACGAACAACACCGTTCTGTTCGGTGACTTGTCGCACTACGTCGTTCGCAAGGTGAAGGATATGTCCGTTCTGAAACTGACCGAACGCTACGCGATTATGGATAAGTTGGCTTTGTCGCTTTCGGTCGTTACGACGGGCAGTTAGTTGACTCGGGTCAGGATGCAGATTATCGCCAGCTTTGTAGCGGAAGGACTGATCCAGCGTTGAGTCGGGTGTATCACTTTTCCCCGCTCTGTAACCATACCCGTCAAGAAAGGCCGGGGGTAGCGTATGGAGCGGGGAAAAGTGAGATACACCCTGGGTTCAAGGAATCAAAAGCATGCTACACGTGCGGGGGTCTCTTCTATCGGTAATCTGGGCTCTTGCAATTTTGCCCTTCTTTGAAGGCACTACTCACGCGCTCTTTTCCCCATATCTTTTTGCCAGCTCGTTTAGGATTTAGATGAAAATACAAGTTTCGCTCTGCGAAATACCGATCGATAGCAGTCTTCGCATCATCTACCGATGCATAATTGCTATTGTGAATCACTGATACGGCTAATCCACTGAAAATGGATTCGATCACATTTAAGAATTGCGCGCGAGCGGGCAATGGAATTATCTTTACGATTGGAGTTCTGTGCGCCCTGCGGTATTTAAGAGAATTGATTTCTTCGACTCTTCTCAAGAACCTTTTCGATGCGTGCCAGCCCGCGGCATCCCATGAGAAATACAGTCGCGTACAATCGCGATATTGATGTTGCAGAACTTCGAGCAGCTTAATCATCTCTTGCGTATTCTTGCCACTCGAAAAGAAATGTGTGACCTGATTTGTTGAAAGCTCAAGCGCGGCCGTGACAATCAAACATCCCTTCGATTGTTGGAACTGAGAAACGGTTGGATATTCGCTGGGGCCGACAAGTCGACGGCCGCCCTGGTGCTTCACTGCAAAGGGACCGAACTCGTCAATTGAGAAGAAACGTTCACTCTTTTTCAACCTCGAGAGCACTCGATGGATTTGGTCCACTTTTTCTCGATAGTTTGGATCATTGCTTGTAAGAACTTCCCTGGCTTTCATGTATCGATAGCCGGCATCCTTAATAAATGCGGCGACACGATTTCTGCCGATAGGCATTTCATGCCGAGCCATGACGTTTGCAAGATCTTTTATTCTCCAAGTCGTGCGATTTAAACCGTAATCTTTTGGAGGGGAGTGCAAAATACAAAACAGCGCTTCTCTATACTTAGGATCGGACCACCTTGCGACTCTTTGTCGCCGAGGAAACACCCCGTCAATTCCAGAACGCCTGAAGGTCTGGAGGCATCTTTTGACTGTTCTAAGGTGGCACCACAAGCCATCGGCTATAGATTTCTTCGACACGCCGTAGAGAGAGAAAATTATGATCAGCGCACGGACTTTTTTGCGATGTGATTTACTCGTCATGCGCGCGTAGAGTACCGCTAGTTCTTCTGAGGGCAGTTTCTTTTGTAGATGTCGTTTCAATTCATCGTAAGAGACATAACCCAGCGCAAACCGAAGCATAAACAGGAGGAGCCGGCGCTCTTTAATATGCAACTTTCTGTTTTCTTCCAAATCTCGAATTAGCTGTGGCGCTACATCGTAGCTTGATACTTTGAAGTGGAATTCTCGTGCTTTTAAACGGTGCGTCAGGGCTAAGGTCGCACGTTTTGAAGTTCTTAGAATTTGTCGCAACGTCTCATTTGATGGTTTCAATTGTCGGATTAGATCTAGCTTCGGTACTCCCTTGAAAAGACACATCCTCCTCCAGCGGTAATGAGTCTTCTTATTAACAAGAGATTCTTTGCAAGCCTGTGAAATGCTCTTCCCATTCGCTATTTTTGCTTCAATATGCCTTAGCAGCGTTATGATCTGTTCAGGCGTGTGCTTCTTCCACCGCATACAGCTTAGCTCCTATATATACCCTTCGTTTTAAGGTGGCTGCATGGCCTGGCTCTCAGCGATACACCCTGCGAACCGCGAGGTAACATACTCGCAGGGCAAGGCGTGCCGAGCGTGCCGGTGCGAGGCGCAATCCAACTCGTGTTTATCGCGACGCTGATTGCTGCGGCGTGGCTCAGGTAGTGGTAGCACTCCTGCGGTGCTCAAACCCGTTCGGCGAGCAAAGCATGCGCAACGAACAAGAGAAAGCAATCATCGTAGCCAGCTGAATTCTGGACTCGGGCAACTGATTGCAGAAGGCTAGCTGACCAAAAAGGGGCATCTCGCGTCTAATCGTGTGAGCGCAGCTGCGGTGAGTCCTGTGGGTTTACCGTGTCGCATAACTCTTTTCTTTCCTTTATATTGGGCCTAAAATAGAGAGGTAGCCATGCGGTATGCGGCACAGCAGCAATACCGTGGCTCTGGTGCACCGGCAAGTTCAATGCGGCCGCAGAGTTGGCACCCATCGGCGAAACATTTAGCCTCACAAGGTCGTATTAGTGATAGGCGCAGAACCAGACTCGAGGTATCCCCCGCGCGGGTGGTGTGTGGCGGAATGCCGAAAGGAACAGCATGAAAACATGGCATAAAGTCGCAATCGGTCTGGGCGGAGTCGTGCTTGTGGGCGGTATCGTGTGGTTCAGTATCAACCAAGCAAATAAAGGCGTGGTGACGGTGCAGACGGCCAAAGTGGCCAAAATGGATTCGCTGATATCCCAAGTAACCGCATCCGGCGAGGTCAAGCCCACCACCTATACCAACATCACCGCCCAGGGCTTCGGGCGCATTACGGAGATCCTGGTAAGAGAAGGCGACCACATCAAGAAGGGCGACAAGCTGCTGCTGCAAGACAACGTCCAAGCCAATGCGGACGTGCAGGCGCAAAGCGCGGCCATCGATTCCGGCGAATCCAGCGTGCAGGCGGCCGAGGCAAGCGTGAAGGCTACGCAGGCGGATTTGCTGACGCAAGAAGCAAACTTGGAGAAGGCCAAGCTGGATTACGAGCGCGGCAAGGGCTTGTTCAAGGATGGACTGATCGCCAAGCAGGATTTCGATCAGCGCAAGACCACGTACGACGCGGCGGTCGCCACCGTGGATGCATCCAGAGCGAGGATGCTAGCGCAAAAGGCGCAACTGGAAGAAGTACGCGCGCAACTGGCGCAAGGCAAGGCGGTGTTGGTGCACACCAAGGACGTGCTGTCGAAGACCACGTACTTTTCTCCGATTAACGGAATTGTGAGTTACTTACCGGTTCGAATGGGGGAATATGTGGTGCCCGGCATTCAGAACGCCACGGGAAGCTTCCTGATGACCCTTTCGGACATGTCGACGGTAACGTCGGAAGTGAAAGTGGATGAAACCGACATCGTGAACGTCAAAATCGGACAGGATGCGGACGTGACCATCGACGCGGTGCCGGGAAAGGTTTTCAAGGGCAAGGTAACGGAGATCGGATCGCAGGCGGTATTGCGGACCTCGGGCCTGGCCACAACACAAACCACTACGAGCAACCAGGAAGCCAAGGATTTCAAGGTGGTGGTGACGCTGGAAAATCCCCCGGAAAATCTGCGCCCCGGCTTGTCGACGACGGCGAAAATCAAGACCGCCGAGCGCAAAGACGTAATCGGGATCCCCATTCAGGCGCTTGCGGTGCGTTCTCGCAAAGATCTGGAAGAAGCCGCGAAAAATGCCAAGAAGGACCGGGCAGTGACCTTGGCCGCACCGCCACCGGCAGCCGCCGGAGATCCCAAGAAAGACGAAGTGCAGGGTGTATTCGTAGTGAGTGGCAAGAAAGCGGTGTTTCGAGCAGTGGACACCGGCATTTCCGGGGTGACCGACATCGAAGTCACCAAAGGACTGCAGGCCGGCGACGAGATCGTGATCGGCAGCTACAAAGCTCTACGGACACTCAAGCCGGAAGCCAGCGTCAAGGTAGATAATTCCACGCCGCAGAAACCCGAAGATTCGCAATAAACGCCGGACCCAGGGAGAGCATATGCCTGCAGAAGCCACCACGCCGGAGTCTTACCGACAAGACCTGGTTGACGCCGGAATCGCCATTCGCACGGAAGGGTTGACCAAAACGTACGAGATGGGAACGGAATTCGTACACGCGCTGCAAGGCGTGGATGTGCAGATTCGCAAAGGCGAATATGTGGCCATCATGGGACCTTCGGGCTCCGGAAAATCCACGTTGATGAATCTGATTGGCTGTCTGGATACGCCCACATCCGGCCGCTATTGGTTGGCCGGGCGGCTGGTGAGCGATTTGGACGATGATGAACTGGCGTATATACGCAACCGGGAAATTGGTTTCGTGTTTCAGACCTTCAATCTGTTGCCGCGTGCCACGGCTCTTCACAACGTCGAACTGCCGTTGATCTACAATGGCACGCCAGCGGAGGAGCGCATCGAGAAGGCCAAGGTGGCGCTGGAACGAGTGGACCTTACCCCGCGGATGAGCCACAAACCCAACGAGCTTTCGGGAGGACAACGGCAACGCGTGGCCATTGCGCGGGCTCTGGTCAATGACCCGTCCATCGTGTTGGCCGACGAGCCTACCGGAAACCTGGATTCCAAAACCGGCGAAGAAATAATGGGCTTGTTCGCGAACCTTCACCGGCAGGGCAACACCATTATTCTGGTGACCCACGAAATGGACATCGCGCAGCACGCCCACCGGGTCATTTTCATTCGTGATGGGAAAATCGCCTCAGACGAGAAAATGGTCAAAAAGCAGCCGGTGGCGGGCTGAGTCAACCCGCAAATATTCCTTCAAGTCGACACTGAGACATTACGACAGCCGGTTGGTCGTACTTCTTCCCTTTGGCCGGAATACATCCGCAACTGAGATTAACGAGCAGCCGCGGAATGCGAAAAATCCTCATCGCCTAAGGATTCGATGCGCGCCAAATAGGTCTTCGACAGGCGATCATGCCAGGTCAGGCCATCTTCGTCCCAAAGCAGCCACAAAAAACCGAGGAAGCAGGTGCCGGCCGAGAGCATGTAGCCAACGGCGCGGAGAAAATATTGTCTTGGTGTGGGGACATCCCCGGTGGAACTGGCCACGTGCAACCCGCAAACCATCATCCCCGGGGTGCTGCCGCCGAAAATGGTGAACAATCCGAAGTACTGAAGATAGACAAACGCAAAGGTGAAGAAGTAAACCGTGGCGCTGAGCTTGCTCAGAATAAAGTGCCCACCGAGTGAACCGAACAGCGCCAGGAAGCCGCCGTAGGCAAACGCCAGGCAGGCCGCATCAATCAGCAACGCGTGTTTCCGTTCAGCCAGCGTTGCCACCGGGAACAAACCCGCGTGTGCTTGCGGCAGAGGCTCCGGTTCTTCAGCCGGCGCTTCTAACTGCGGAGGAACAGATACGTCGATCAGAAGACGAGGGTCCACCGGTTCGGGGGTTTTTGTGCGGCCAATCGCGATGGTAAAGGCAAATTCTTCGGCAGCAGCGAGTGGTCTTTCCTCGGAATCCTCTTCCCCATCGAGGGCGACATGTTCGCCAGGCGCGAGGTCGTCGTCGAAAGGGAGAGCGGTTTGCAATCCGTTGGAAGCTTTGCCGCGCCTGGAACGATACGCCTGCAAACGCTGGTCGAGTTCGCCGCGCCATCGTTCGCGCACACGCGCACACACCACCGCTTTATCGCGCGCTGATGCGGTTTCTTCCGAAAGAGGCGGGGTTTCCGCGGAATCGCAAAAGATACACACTTGCTCGCCGTAGGCGAGCACCGAGCCACACTGGGGACAAATTGTATTCACCGGTCGTTTTGCGCTGCGGACGCTCTCGCTCCGGTGAGGAGCAGCACGTATAGACTACCATCTTGATGCGGGAGTCAATAAGAACTGGAAGCAGAGAAGCGGCGTAAATGACAGCAGTTTGCGGGTCAGAACTCGCCTTGCTGCGCCAAGATCTCGCGACTAAAGGCAATGCGGCGGTCCAGCAGCACCACGGCGAAATTGGCGCATCCGGCGCGTTCCTGCTCCATCCAAATGTGCAGGGAAGGCACAATCCGTGCGACCGTCTTTTCCAGCATGCTCAACAGACGGTAGTAGATTCCCACAGCTTTAAGGCCGGGGCGATCTTCCGGCCTCTCCGGGCATAGCTGCAGCAGCTGCATGACTCGCGCGAAGTCTCCACCGGAGGCCGACGCAGCAATGCCGGTAACATCGCGCACCTCTTTAGAGAGTTTGTGGCACGAGGAAGAGGCCATCAGCGAACGGCAGTAAGACACAAAGAACATCAGCAGCGTGGTCAAGGAAATCACAAAAATCAGCGCGGCCATCATCGCGGCACCGCCACCAAATGCGCGGGCATCAGACGGCTGTCATCGTTGTGCCGCCACATGGTAATGGTCCAGGAAAGCGGCAAAAAGCAGCCGAGCACCGGCCCAATGAACAGCACAAACGAATAACGGCTGGCGAGATTCAACAGCGCGTAACCCGCGGCGTAGGCGCTGAAATACAACCCGAGTGACAGCACAAATTGCACCACGCGCGTGCGGGTTTCACGCAATTTCAAGACTGCTCCCCAAAGGAGATAGGTGAGCACCAGTCCCACAAAATAGAGATTCTGGGAGAGCTGGTAAGCAAAATTGGTCGACAGCCGGTCGCTGGACTGAGCCACCACCGCGTAGGAAAACCCAGCGGTACCCAACAGCAAAAGGACCGCGCTTAGACGCACATATTTGCTGAAATGGAGTTCGCCGAAAACGTGCGAATAAAGGCTGACCAGGGCCATGTACAGGGCTAAGGTTAGCAGCGCGTCGGTATAGAAGTATGCGTAGCGGTATTGGTCAGAAGTCAGTCCATACCAGGCGAGGATAAAGTGGCGGGAGAAACTGGAACCCACTGCCAATAGGAAATACAGATTCAAAAAAAAATAGCGCAAGAAGGCCTTGCGCCAAATCGAACACACCACGAAACCCAGCTCAAGAGCTGTACCCAAATACCAAATGAAAGTAGCCACCGAGCCAGGCATCCGGTTCCTTCTACCTGGCTCAGTCCGGGAATCCTGAAAATGCGATCCGGATGCGGGCCAGGCTTACGGTTTTGGCGGCGGAATTGGGTCTGGGCCGTTCGCTACCAATACCGACCCGCCATGATGATTGCTGCTCAATACGGTCTTCAAGCCCATTGAGCAAACAAGAATGCCTAAAGCAAGGACGAGCGCTCCGAGTCTCCTTGACATGGTGCCTCCGAGGAATGGACCAACGGAGACACTTTACCGCGTACACGGGCGGTGTCAAGTAGAGCACACCACGACCTTGTTATCTAAACAGCAATCGAGACCCGTGGCGAGCTTTCGCCATATGTTCGCATGGCGAAGACCCGGACGGTTTTCGACGGCAAGACAGTAACGTTTTGGAATCACGGGTAACAACAGTACGGAAGTCCTACCCGGGTGGTACGAAAGTACCAGAGAGCCGGAGAGGCCGTTGGCCGCTCTGGGCCGAGCGCACGCATTCCTCGAAGCGCCCGGCATTGAAAAGAGTCTGGACCTCTCCGAGAACCTTCTGCAGCAGCAAGTCGTTTTCAATACTGGCCTGGCGACTGGCGGCGAACTCTGCGAGGCGGGTAAAGTTGGGTTCCGCAGGGAACTGCTGGAGCAGTTCTTTGGTGCGTGCGATCACTTCGGGATATTTCTTGTCGCCCATGAGTTTCTTCAGGGCATCCAACTCGCGCTGAATAGTTTCAGCCTTGGTGTGTTTCTCCTGTTCGCGCTGTACCAGTGCATGCAACTTAGTTACCGCAGAATCCTTGGAATGAGCGGTGGCAAGCTGGTCCA
>Ga0187782_10003387_pt1 | contig 11862 bp, 9 predicted proteins | sample 0715_SJ02_MP15_2_FD_132454 | JGI IMG/M metagenome (GOLD analysis project Ga0187782, IMG submission 132454) | Tropical peat soil microbial communities from peatlands in Department of Meta, Colombia - 0715_SJ02_MP15_20_MG | ecosystem: Environmental > Terrestrial > Soil > Wetlands > Peat | place...
CGCATTCCGGCCTCCTGGTGCGGCGTCTTCGGCTACAAGGCGTCGTTCGGCCGCGTGCCGCTGTTGGGAAGCAGCGACGCTTTTGGCGGGGTCACCCCCTTCATCTTCGAAGGCGGAATCGCGCGCACTGTCGAAGATGGCGCGCTCGCTATGACGGCGCTCGCCGGGCCCGACAGCCGCGACCTTTTCAGCCTCGAGGGCCGCGTCGATTTTCTCGCCGCCTTGAACGCGCCGATCGCCGACAAACGCGTCGCTTATACGCGCGATTATAGGATCTTCCCGGTCGAGCGCGAGGTTAAGGCCGTCGTCGACCGCGCGGTTCGCGCTTTCGAGGAGGCGGGTGCGATCGTCGAGGAGGTCGATGTCGGCATCCAACGCCCGCAGGGCGAGCTCAGCGATCTCTGGTGCCGGCTCATCGCGCCGAAGCAAGTCGCGACGCTCGCGGCGTTCAAGGCCGAGGGCTTCGATCTTCTCACCCAGCACAGAGACGACTTCCCGCCGGAATTCTGGCGCTGGGACGAGGTCGGACGGCGTTTGACGGTCGTCGACCTTCTCAACGATCAGAGGATTCGCACCGAGGTCGTCGCGAGCCTGTGCGCCGTGCTCGACCGCTTCGATTATCTCGTGTCGCCGACGCTTGCCTGCTTGGCCATCGACAACGCCGCGGACGGCAACACCCTAGGGCCCGCCGAAATCGAAGGCGAGCCCATCGACCGCCTCATCGGCTGGTGCATGACCTATCTCATCAACTTCATTGGCTATCCGGCGGCGAGCGTCCCCGCCGGCCTCTCGAAAGCGGGCCTGCCCGTCGGCATGCAGATCGTCGGCCGCCGCAACGCCGACGCCGACGTCTTCGCCGCATGCGCGGAGTTCGAGCGGCGACGGCCATGGGCCGACACGTACCGGCAAATCAAGCTCTAAAACGCTCACCAGAGCGTATAACCGCCATCGATGACGAAGGCCGCGCCGGTGACGTAGCTCGAGGCGGGCGAAGCGAGATAGACGGCGAGCGGCCCGATCTCGTCAGGCTCGCCGGCGCGGCCGATCGGAATCGCGCCGACGAAGGTCTCGATCACCGAAGGGTTCTTCTCCGCCCAGGCTCGATTGGGCTCGGTCATGAAGAGGCCGGGGCAGATGGCGTTCACCGTGACGCCGTGGGCCGCCCAATCGGCGGCGACCGCGCGGGTGAAGTGGAGGACGGCCGCCTTGGCGGTCTCGTAATGACGCCCGCCGATGCCGCGATTGGCGATCATGCCGCTGATCGAGGCGATGTTGATGACGCGTCCGGCGCCGCGCGCCAACATGGCGGCGCCGATCGCCTTGGTGAGCAGGAAGCAATGCGTCAGATTGAGATCGACGAGCCGGCGCCAGTCCTCCAACGTCTCGTTCTCGACGGGAACATCGAGGCTGCGCCCGCCGACATTGTTGACGAGAATGTCGATTGCGGCGTGCTCGGCAAGCGCGCGCCGGCCGACCTCTTCGCAGGCCGCCGTGTCGCCAATATCGGCCTTGTAGGTAAAGGCCTGCCGACCGCGCTCGCGAACCTCGTTCGCGGTTTTGGCGAGCGCGTCCGCATCGCGCGCGATGAGAATGACGTCGGCGCCGGCGTCCGCGAATGCAAGCGCAATCGCCCGGCCGAAACCGCGGCTGCCGCCCGTCACGAGCCCTGTCTTGCCGTCGAGGCGGAAGCGCTCCAGCACGTTCATTAAAAGCGCCTTCCGCTCTCCTTGCGCGTCGATGATATTGCTGGTTAAGTTCGCTTCCGCAAGCCTTCGCGCGATCGTCATAACGACGTTCGAGGCTCGCATGTCCTGCGCGTCGGAGGCCTATCGCCGCCGCGACAGGTTTTAAGTAACCGCCATCAAGCGTCGTGCCGCACGCCCGTGTCGGCTGCGATATCGAGGGGATCGACAATCGGCCGGACGGCAAGGAGGGATCACATGTCTGTTGGAAATGAGCGGGAACACATTCTGCGCGACGCCTTGCGCCGCGAGCTCGCGCTTGGGCGCATCGACCGGCGCGAGTTCCTGACGCGTAGCCTCGTCACCGGCCTCGGCATCGCCGGCGTCGGGGCGGTCGCCAAGTCGGGCGTCTCGACGGCCTTCGCCGCCGATCGCCCGCTGACGCCGACCTTCTATCAGTGGATTCAGGACCTCCACCCCGGCATTGTGGACGTCAACAAGCGCTTCCCCGGCATCAACTATCAGATCGCGCCGGTCGAGGGCTTCGGCATCGAGCGCTTCGTCGCCGAGGCGAAGAACGGCCAGAGCAGTTGGGACGTCTATGTCGGGCAGACGCCATTCGTCGAAATGTCGGCGTTCATCAAGGCCGGCGTCATCGAGCCGTGGGACAATTACATCCCCAAGGACGTCATCGACGACATCATCCCGTCGATCCGCGCGGAATGCACGGTAGACGGCAAGCTCTACGGCTGGCCGTTCCTGCTCGACGTCATCGGCTCGGGCTGGCACTCGGGCATCACCGCCAAGGCGGGCGTCGCCGACGCCGCGCCAGCGACCTGGGACGACTTCCTCTCCGACGCTAAGAAGATCGTCGATTCGAAGGCCGCCCCCTGGGGCGCGACCTTCGACTCGCATGGCTGGCGCTCGCTCGCGCCGATCACGCACTCCATGAGCACGAAAGTCTATACGTCCGAGGGCCTGTTCGACTTCACGAGCGAACCGGCGATCGAAGCCTTGAAGCTCATGAAGCAGATCATGGCTTACGCCAATCCCGACATCCTGCTTGAGGGCGCCTCCGACGCCGGCGTCAACGGAACGCCGGACGAGGTGGCCTTTGCCGCCCAACGGGTCGGCCGCTACTTCAAATATTTCAACGCGCCGCTGCGCATGGCGGCAAACTGGGACGACCCGAAGGCGCTGCATCTCGGGCCGCTGCCGAAATTCGCCAACGGCGAGGGCTCGACCGTGTTCTGGACGACGGGCTGCGCGCTGTTCAAATACGGCCAGAACAAAGAGAAGGCGGCCGAGTACATCAAGGCGCTCACTTACGACAACCAGATCTGGAAGGACTCCATCGTCGGCACCAAGAGCGGCCATCCCGGGCAATTGCCCCCGTACAAGTCGATCTACGCCGGCTGGAACGCCAACAAGCCCGACTGGATGCCGGATTTCGTGAGCCTCGTGCGCGGCCAGCTCGATCGCGCCAAGGCGATCACCAACCACCTCTTCGGCTTGCAGCAATTCGTCATCGGCAAGCCGATCTGGGAGACCTATCTCAAGGGCGACGAGAAGGATCCGAAGGTCGCGATGCAGAACGTCGTCGACGCCGTGAAGGCGGAAATGAAGAAGGGCTGACGCCCCAGGTCGCAAGCGGCTGCTAGGGGCTTTGCCCTTCGCGGCCGCTCAGCGACGCTGCGCCTCGCGCTTCCGCCGATCCTTGAATTGAACTCCCGCGCCGTCCGGCGCCCCCGCGCGTGCGAAAAGGACGCGGTCCGCGCTCCTTGGACGCTTCTGGTATGACTGCGAGGTTTTGAAACCCGCGCATGGCACAAACGATTGCTCAAGGCGAGCTCAATCTCGGCGTCACGGCCGTCCCGGTATTGAGGCGCGTCCGTCTCGGCTTCGGCGAATGGATTTTTCTCGCTCCCGCAGTCGTGTTCTTCGCCGGCTATCAGCTTTGGCCGATCATTCGCGTCCTGTGGTTGAGCTTCACCGACTTCCAATTCTTGTCCGACAAGCCGGCCAATTGGGTTGGCTTTACGAACTACGCCGCGGCGCTGAGCGACCCGCTGATGTGGACGAGCCTTTGGCGGGCGGCGGAATTCACCATCATGTTCCTGCCTGGGACGATCATCCTGCCGCTTCTGCTGGCGATCCTGATCGACCGCGTGGGCAATCCCTATCTCGCCACGATCTACCGCGTGATCCTGCTCATTCCGGCGGTCATTCCGAGCACGCTGATCTTCGTATTGTGGAAGTGGATGTACAATTATCAGAGCGGGCCGATCAATCACTTCCTCGTCGACACGACCGGCCTCTTCAGCATTCAGAACGCGCCGCAATGGCTTGGCGGCACGCCGCTGACGTTGCCATCGATCGCCGTCATGGAGGTCTGGTGGGGCTTGGGCTATCACACGATCTTCTTCCTTGCGGGCCTCGCCGCCATCCCCAAGGACCTGCCCGACGCCGCGCGCATCGACGGCGCCAACGAATGGCAGGTATTTTGGCACGTCACCCGGCCGCAGCTCGCGCCGATCATGATGATCCTCGTCGTGCTGCGCTTCGGCACGGCGATGGCGGTGATCGACGAATATCTCATCTTCGGCGGCTTCAACCGCGCCTCGCCGACCTACACTTGGACGATCTTCATGTACGACCAGGCCTTCAAGCTCGGCCTGTGGCGCCAGGGCTACGCGGCGGCGATCAGCATGGTCGGCGCGATCGCCATGATGATGGTCATGGTGGCGCTCTTACGCGTTTTCAGGCCGCGGGGCTGAGGGCGCCATGACGCTCGAGATCGACCATCGCGGCGAAATCGCCGGCGAGCCCCAAAGCTTCTTTCAGCGCAGCCGCAGCGCGCTGATCCGCCACGGTGTCATCAATCTCTTCAACCTCATCATCCTGCTGCCCTTGTCCTGGGTGCTGATGATGTCGATCAAGTCGCTGCCGGACGCCATGCGCGGCGATTTCTGGCCGAAGAATTTCGACTTTACGCATTATTCCTATGTCTTCCAGCGCATCCAGACGCTGCCGATCAACCTCTTCAACAGCATCTACGTCACGGCCGGCACGGTGCTGATCACCACCGTCTGCGCGGTGCTCGCCGGCTACGCGCTCGTCCATGTCCGCCCGCGCGGCTCCGGAATCGTGCTCGCGGTGCTGTTGGTGTCGCTCTATTTCCCGGTCCGCGTCGTCTCGATCATCAGCATCTACGAGACGCAGCATTGGCTCGGCCTCATCAACAACACGAGCGGCCTGATCCTGCCCTATATCACGCTGCAGCTCGTCATCTCCATTCTCGTCATGCGCAGCATGTTCCAGCTGGTGCCGCACGAGATGTTCGAATCCGCCCGCATCGACGGCGCCGGGCACTGGCGCGCGCTTTGGGAAGTGGGCCTGCCGATGGTGCGAAACGGGCTCGTGGTGATCTTCATCGTCAATTTCGTCGCCGCCTGGGGCGAGTATCTGTTGTGCGTGACGCTCATCGACGACGAGGCGAAGCGCACGATGCCGGTCGTGCTCGCCGCCGCGCAGGGCGGACAGGGCCAATGGTCGTGGCCCAACCTCGCCGCCGTCTACGTGATCGTCGTGACGCCCGGCATCCTCGCCTTCACCTTCGCGCAAAAACTGTTCTTCAAGGGCCTGCTCGAGGGCGCGCTGAAGGGCTAGCGGGGCGAGGCATGGCGTTCAAGGACAAGGTCGTGGCGATCACCGGCGCCGCCGGCGGCGTCGGCCAAGCTCTTTGCCGCTACTTTCTCGACGAAGGCGCTCGCATCGCCGCGATCGACAAGCGCGCCGACGTCGCCGATCTTCGCCGCACCCTCGACGCCAAGCCTGACCGCCTTGCTCACGCCGTCGCGGACCTGAGCGACGTGGCTCAGGTCGCCGTCGCCTTCGCCTCGCTGACGCAGGCGCTCGGGCCCATCGACGTTTTGGTCAACAATGCCGGCGGGTCGGACCACCCGACTTTCGCCCGCACGGATCCCGCCGGCTGGCGGCGCGAAATCGAGGGCAATCTCGATAGCGCCTACCATTGCGCGCGCGCCGTGCTGCCGCAAATGGCCGCCCGGCGCTCCGGCGTCATCATCGCCATCGGCTCGGTCAACGGCTTGAGCGCGCTCGGCGATCCCGCCTACAGCGCGGCCAAAGCGGGCCTGATCTCGCTCGCGCGGTCGCTCGCCCAAGAATATGGCCGCTACGGCGTGCGCTCCAACATCGTGTTGCCCGGCACCGTGCGCACGCCGCTTTGGCAGCGCCGCGCGGCGAAGAACCCTGAAGTTCTCGAAACGCTGCGCCGCTGGTATCCGCTCGGCCGCATCGTCGAACCGATTGACGTCGCGCGCGCCGTGGGCTTCCTGGCTTCCGACGCGGCCTCCGCCATCACCGGCGTGGCGCTGCCGGTCGATTGCGGGCTCACCGCCGGCAACATCGTGATGACGCGCGAGCTGACGCTCGAGGATTTTTGAGGCGGCCGTCGCTCAGGTGAGCGCTCGCCCGAGGGGTGAACAATGTCATCGGTCGACATCGTCAACGTTCGCAAGTCCTACGGCAACATGGAAGTCATTCACGGCGTGTCGGTTTCGATCGGCGACGGCGAGTTCGTGACGCTGGTCGGCCCCTCGGGGTGCGGCAAGTCGACGTTGCTTCGTATGATCGCCGGCCTCGAAACGATCAGCGCCGGCGCGATCAAGATCGGCGAGAGGATCGTCAACACGCTGGCCCCGAAAGACCGGGACATCGCCATGGTGTTCCAGAACTACGCGCTCTACCCTCACAAGACCGTCGCCGAGAACATGAGCTTCGCGCTGAAGCTGCGCGGCACGCCGAAGGCCGAACTCGACGCGCGCGTGCGCCGCGCCGCGGAAATCCTCGACGTCGTCCCCTACCTCGCGCGCTATCCGCGCCAGCTGTCGGGCGGCCAGCGTCAGCGCGTCGCGATGGGCCGAGCGATCGTCCGCGACCCGCAAGTGTTCCTATTCGACGAGCCATTGTCGAACCTCGACGCGAAGCTGCGCGTGCAGATGCGCGCCGAGATCAAGGAGCTGCATCAGCGCCTGAAGACGACGACGGTCTACGTCACCCACGATCAGGTCGAGGCGATGACGATGGCGGACCGGATCGTCGTGATGCGCGACGGCGTCGTCGAACAGGTCGGCCAGCCGCTCGACCTTTACGATCGGCCCGCCACCTTGTTCGTCGCGGGATTCATCGGCTCGCCGGCGATGAACCTCATCAAGGGCGCGGTCAAGTCGAACGGCGTCCCCTATTTCGAGGCGGAAGGCGGGGCAAGGCTGCCGCTGAAATCGGCGCCTGCGGGAGTCGCAGGCAAGCCCTGCATTTACGGCGTCAGGCCCGAGCACCTGGCGCTGAACGGGGGCGAAGTGAAGGCGGAAGTCTCCGTCGTCGAGCCGACGGGCTCGGAGACGCAGGTCCTCGCCAAGCTCGGCGAGCAAAAACTCGTCGGCGTCTTCCGCGAGCGCATCGCCGCCAGACCCGGCGACACGCTCTCCTTCGCGCCGAACCTCGACGCGGTTCATCTGTTCGACGCGGAGACGGGCTTGAGGCTCGGGTAGCGCGGAGGGCTTGGGGCAGGTTTCAGTTTGCGGATCCGCCCTTCTCCCCGCGCGAGCGGGGAGAAGGTGGCGGGCGCCAGCCCGCCGGAAGAGGGGCCGCGCTGTCCTCCGCAGAAAAACCTGCGCAGCCCCTCACCCTGGCCCTCTCCCCGCTAAAGCGGGGCGAGGGGACGTCCGACGCGGTTTGTCTGCACCGCCCTTACTAGACAGCGGCCAGACAACGAGCGCTTTGCGCGTTCCAATGCCTCGGCGCCCAAAGCTTGTGCTTCGCGTTTCGCCGCCTTCGCGATAACCAGCGAGACGATCGCTTTGTCGAAGGTTAGCGCGCCTGCATCGGGATGTCGCCCAGAATCATTCTGATCGATTCCGACCAGCGCCGCGCGAATGACCTCTCGCGCACTCTTTTCGAGGCGGGCTTTCTCGACGTTACTCTCGTCGATCCGCGGCGAGTTCCAATCGACAGCGTCGCCGGCTTAAAGCCCGACCTGATCGTGATGGACATGTCGCTGCCCGACCGCGACGCGCTCGAGAGCGTGCGGAGCCTGGCGACCAATGCGCGCGGGCCGATCGTCGTCTTTTCGAACGAGGACGATCCGGCCTTCGTCGCCGAGGCGATCGCGGCGGGGGTGAGCTCGTATAACCTCGCCGGCGTGTCGAGCCGCGACATGCGGCTGATCCTGGCGTCTGCGATCGCCATCTACCGCCGTCAGGCGAATGTCGAATCCGAACTCGCCGCCGCGACCGCGGCGCTTGCCGAGCGGCGATTGATCGAGCGTGCGAAAGCGGCTCTGATGGCGCGCCGAAAGCTCAGCGAGCCGCAGGCCTATCGCTGGCTGCGCAACAAGGCCATGAACGAGAGCCGCAAAATCGCCGAAGTCGCCGCAAGCGTCGTCGCCGAGATCGACGCGGAAGCCAAGCCGGCGAAACAGGATCCGGACGCGCCATGAGCGAGGACGTCAAGTCGCCGAGCGTGGCCCGCGCGACGACCAATGTCGCGCGGATCGGCGTCCTGAGGCTGACCGACTCGGCGCCGGCGATCGTCGCCCACGAATTCGGCTTCTTCGCCGACGAAGGGCTCGATGCGAAACTGTCGGTCGAACCGTCGTGGGCGAATGTCGCCGACAAGCTCGCCCATGGAGCGCTCGACGCGGCAGTGATCCTTCCGCCGTTGGCGCTCGCCATGGCGCTCGGTCTGCGCGGTCCGACGGAGCCGCTGATCGTGCCCTATTGCGTCAGCCTCGGCGGCAACACGATCACGTTGCGCAAGGACGTGGCGACGGGCCTGTCCCGCAACGCCGCAGGCGTCGTCGCGCGCTTGAGAGAAATCGGCGCGGAGGCGACCCTCGGCGTGGTCCACGATTTTTCGACCCACTCTCTCTTGCTGCGCTATTGGCTCGCCGCCGCCGGCGCGATCGCCGAGCGCGATTATCGCCTCGTCGTCGTCCCGCCGGCGCGGACGGTCGAAGCCCTGGAAACCGCCAGAATTGTCGGCTTTTGCGCCGGCGCCCCATGGGGCGAAGTCGCCAGGCGAGCGGGCGCCGGATCGACCGTCGCGCATTCGGACGATGTCTGGCAAAGCGCGCCTGAAAAATGTCTCGCCGTGCGCGAAAGTTTCGCCGCCGAGGCGCCCGATCGGATGGCCGGGATGTTGCGTGCGCTCTATCGCGCTGCGCAATTCTGCGACGCGCCGGAGAATTCGACCTATGTCGCGGCGCTCTTATCGCGCCGGCGATATGTCGGCGTCGACAGTCACGCGATCCTGTCGTCTCTTTCCGGCGGCCCGACCGGGTCGAATACGTCGCGCTTCCTTAAGCACGCGGCGACGTTTCCCTGGCGCTCGCACGCGCTGTGGTTCTTGGCTCAGATGCGGCGCTGGGGGCTGATCTCCCCCGACGCCGATCTCAAAGCGGCGGCGCGCCTCTACCGCCCGGACCTCTACGCAGCGGCGTTGGCGCCGGTCGGCGCGCCGATCCCGGCATCCGACGCCAAGATCGAAGGCGAGCATCGCGAGGACTGGCTGCTCCCGGCCTCGCCTGCGCCGATCGCGATGCGCGCCGACGCCTTCTGCGACGGAGCGCTGTTCGACCCGGCAAGCGTCGCCTAGAGGCCGACGCCACTGTCCCCGATAAAGGGGTCCGTCCGGTTGGGCGCCCCGAGATTGTGCGCTGCACAAAATAGCGGCGCCGGCTTTGCTTTTGCGCATCGCCGCGCGCCGAGAAGCAAGGTAACTCGTTGAATTAACTACATCATAGCTCTGGCACGCGGCTTGCTTGCAATGGCGTCGTTCGCCCTGACTCTGGCGGACTGACGGCTCTTCAATGACGGAGGCCCGTCCAATCGTCGGCCGCTTTCGACGGCCGCGAAAAACAAACCGGCGGGCCAATGGCGGCCGGCCTCCAGACAGAATGTCTGGCGACGTCTCAATCGAGCGTTTCCGCAAGACGAGACGTCGAACCTGAAAGCCGATCGTCCATGAACCGCGGTTTCCTGCGCGCCGGGCACCTGCCCACTTTGGCGGCCTCGTTCCTCTATTTCGACGTCAGCTTCATGGTCTGGGTGCTGCTCGGGCCGCTGGCGGTGTTCATCGCCAAGGACCTCGGCCTCAATCCCGGACAGAAGGGCCTCCTGGTCGCGACGCCCGTGCTCGCCGGCGCAGGCGTCCGCCTCTTGGCCGGCGTCGCGTCCGATCTTTTCAAGCCTCGTCGCGTCGGCATCGTCATGCAGGCGATCGTCATCGCCGGGCTCATCGCCGCCTGGGCGGCCGCGCTGCCGAATTTCGCGAGCGTGCTTACGCTCGGCGTCGTGCTCGGCGTCGCCGGCGCGAGTTTCGCCGTCGCGCTGCCGCTCGCCTCCTATTGGTATCCGCCGGAGCACCAGGGCGCGGCGCTCGGCGTCGCCGGCGCGGGCAATTCGGGGACGGTGTTCGCCGCCCTGTTCGCGCCGAGTCTCGCCGTCGCGTTCGGCTGGCGGAACGTCATCGGCCTGGCCGCCATTCCGCTGGCGATCGTCCTCGTCCTGTTCGTGGCGCTCGCCAAGGACTCGCCGCGTTCGCCTCCCCGCCGGGCGCTCGCCGATTACTTCGAGGTGCTGAAGACGAAGGACGCGTGGTGGCTAATGGGGTTCTATTGCGTCACCTTCGGCGGCTTCGTCGGCCTGTCGTCGTTCCTGCCGATCTACTTCAACGATCAGTACGGCTTGAACCCGGTCAACGCCGGCTATTGCACGGCGGCTTGCGTCTTCTGCGGCTCGTTCGCGCGGCCCGTCGGCGGCGCGCTGGCCGATCGGTTCGGCGGCGTGAGGACGCTGTCGTTCGTTTACGGATTGGGCGGCGTGCTGCTCGCCGTGCTCGCGCGCGGCGTCGGCGACGTTTCGATCGCGCTGCCGATCATCGCGGCGCTGATGGCGACGCTCGGCGTCGGCAACGGCTCGGTCTTTCAGATCGTTCCGCAGCGCTTCCGCAAGAATGTCGGCGTCGTCACCGGCCTCGTCGGCGCGACCGGCGGCGTCGGCGGCTTCTATCTCGCCTCGAGCCTCGGCTACGCCAAGCAATTCTCCGGCGGCTACGCGCTTGGTCTGGCGCTCTTCGCGGCGATCGCCCTGGGCGCGCTCATCGCCCTGTCGAATGTCGGCATGCGCTGGCGGCGCACGTGGCTCGCCGCGCCTGCCGCCGCGCTTGCCTGACCCCCAAAGAAGGAGCCGCCCTTATGCGCGCCTTCGCGATCGAAACCCCGGCGCAGAGCGCCGCCCCCAAACGCAAGCAGCGCCTCGTCGTCATCGGCAACGGCATGGCGCCGGGCCGCGCGCTCGAGCGCCTGTTCGAGCTCGCGCCCGACGCCTACGAGACGATGATCTTCAACGCCGAGCCAAGGGTGAACTACGACCGGATCATGCTCTCGCCGGTGCTGTCGGGCGAAAAATCGTTCGAGGAAATCGTCATCCACGGCGACGGCTGGTACGTCAAAAACGGCGTCATGCTCTTCAAGGGGCACAAGGTCGTCTCAATCGACCGCGAGCGGAAGACCGTCGCTTCCGAGCGCGGCGTCACCGTCGCCTACGACAAGCTGATCATCGCCACCGGCTCTTCGCCGATCCTCATCCCCGTGCCTGGCCACCGGCTCGCCGGCGTCCTCACCTATCGCGATCTCGACGACGTCAACGCGATGCTGCTCGCCGCGAAATCCGGCGTCAGCGCCGTGGTCGTCGGCGGCGGGCTCTTGGGCCTCGAGGCGGCGGTCGGCTTGAAAGAACGCGGCATGGACGTCACCGTCCTGCACCTGATGCCGACGCTGATGGAGCGGCAGCTCGACGCGCCGGCGGGCGCGCTGTTGAAGCAGGCGATCGAAGCGCGCGGCATCAAAGTGATCGTCGGCGCCGACACCAAGGAAATCCTGGCCACCGAGCATGACGACGGGCCGGCGCGGGCGCGCGCCGTCGTGCTCAAGGACGGACGCGAGATCAAGGCCGATCTCGTCGTCATGGCCGTCGGCATCCGGCCGAGCGTCGCGCTCGCCAAGGAGGCCGGGCTCAAGGTCAATCGCGGAATCGTCGTCGGCGCCGATATGCGCACCGACGATCCCGACATCTTCGCGCTCGGCGAATGCGCGGAA
>Ga0187782_10003388_pt1 | contig 11860 bp, 13 predicted proteins | sample 0715_SJ02_MP15_2_FD_132454 | JGI IMG/M metagenome (GOLD analysis project Ga0187782, IMG submission 132454) | Tropical peat soil microbial communities from peatlands in Department of Meta, Colombia - 0715_SJ02_MP15_20_MG | ecosystem: Environmental > Terrestrial > Soil > Wetlands > Peat | place...
TCATCCAATATGGCCTCGTGCTCGTCGACGTCGAGCCCTTCTGGCAGTTCATCGCCGTCGGCGCGGTGATCATCGTCTCGGTGCTCGTCGATCAGACGCAGCGTCGCTTTCTCGGGGGCCGCACCGATGAGTGAGGCTCAGCCGATCCTTTCGGTCAGGAAAGTCTCGAAATGGTTCGGCGGCGTTCAGGCGCTGAACAAGGTCTCGTTCGACGTCCAGCCCGGCGAAGTCGTCGCGCTCGCCGGCGATAACGGCGCCGGCAAGTCGACGGTCATCAAGGCGGTGTCGGGCGTCTTCGGCCACGATGAAGGCGAGATCCTGCTCGACGGGCGGGCGACGCATTTCGCGACGCCGTCGGAAGCCCGCGACGCCGGGATCGAGACGATCTACCAGGACCTGTCGCTCGCCGATAACCTCTCGATCGGCGCCAACATCTTCTTGGGCCGCGAGCCGATGCGCAAGGTCTTCGGCTTCCTGCCCGTGCTCGACCGCAAGACGATGGCCGACGCCGCGCGCGAGACGATGGCGAAGCTCGACTTTCACGTCACGCGGCTCGAGGCGCCGGTCGCCGCCTTCTCCGGCGGCCAGCGTCAGGCGGTGGCGATCGGCCGCGCCATCTTCTGGAACGCGCGGCTCGTCATCATGGACGAGCCGATGGCGGCGCTCGGCGTGCCCGAGCAGCGCAAGGTCATCTCCCTCATCCAGTCGCTGAAAGGCGAGGGCAAGGGCATCATTTTCATCTCGCACAACCTGCGCGACATTTTCGAAGTCTCCGACCGCGTCGTCGTCTTCCGCCGCGGCGAGAACGCCGGGGAGCGCAAGCCCAGCGAAACGACCGGCGACGAGATCGTTCGGCTCATGGTCGGGAAATGAACGCCCTTTCCCCGCCCGCGCGGCGATAGACGCGCGTCAAGCCGACCTTCTGACAACCAGCTCGCCTTTGAGCCTCACCCGATCGCCCTCGGGCGCGGCGTCCGCCTCCTGCATCTTCGCCATCAGAATGCGGAAGGCGACCTCGCCCATGCGCTCGGTGTTCTGCGCGACGGTTGTGAGCGGCGGCCAGGTGAAGGCGGCGAAGGGCTGGTTGTCATGGCCGGCCACGCGATAGTCGCCCTCGACGCCGATCGACAATCCGGCCGAGTTGATCGCCGCCATCACCCCGAAGGCGACGCGGTCGTTGCCGCAGAGCACGCTGCGCGTCGGCAGGCCGCCGTCGCCGAGCGCCGCGAGCGCCGTCTCGTAGCAGACGCGCTCGAAATCCCAGCTCGCCGGCGTCGAGACGACCTTAGGCTCAAGCCCGAGATCGATCATGGCGCGTTCGTAATGCCGGCGGCGCTCGAGCGCGTTGTGGGTTCCGGCGGGAATGTCGAAGAAACAGGGCGGCGCGCCGGCGCGCGCAAGATAGTCAGTGAGCAGCGTGATCGTCTGGCGATGGTCGGTCCCGACAAACGGCTCTTCGTCGTCGAGCGGCGCGTCGACGAACACGAGCGGAAAGCGCTTGGCGAGCGCCTTCAATTTGGAGCGATGCGACTTCACCCCGAGCGGCGCGATGATCGCGCCGGAAACGTTGAGCGCCGCGATCCGCTCGATCGCCTGCTCTTCGAGGTCCGGCCTGCCGTTCGAGCTCAAGACCAGCGCGAGATAGCCCCGTTCGGCGGCGCTCGTCTCGATGCGTCTGGCGAGCGACATATAGAATGGGTCCATCCGATCCGGGATGATGAGCCCGATGAAGGTCGTCCGCCGGCGATTGAGATTGACCGCAAAAATGTTGGGCCGGAAGCCCGTCATCTTGATCGCCGCCTCGATCCGGCCGCGCGTCGTGCGCCTGACGGAATCGGGATCATGGAAAAACTTCGAGACCGTCGGACGCGACAGCCCGACGATTGCGGCGAAGTCCTCCATCGTCCTGACCGGCGGCGACGGGCCATCCCCGGATCCATCGCTCATGCGTTGGGGCCTCCTCATGGATTTAAGGAAACGCAACGGCGCATTGGCGTCAAGAAAGGCGATCGGCTCAAGCGGAAGGAGCCTTCGCAAGCGTTTGCGTTTCGCCGACAGAAGCGGTCAGATGACCGCGTGGACATTCGCGTCGAACCTTCTAACGCCAACGCGGCGAAGGGCCGGTGGAGCGAAGTTGAGGCAAGCGTCTCGGCGACCGGGCTTGCGACGCTCGGCGCCCTCTCCACTGACCTTAACGACCGATGCGGCGCGCTTGTCTCTATCGCGACGATCGTGCTCGTCGGCTTCAAGGGCCGGCGCGGCTGGGAGGCCTTCAGTCTTTCTCGTGAAGCTTTGGAGGGCGCGCCCGATCCGCTCGACCGTTGGAGCCGCCGCGTCGTCGGGGCGCTCGCAAGCGAGCTCGGCGCGACCGCGCTCTTTCCCTTCTGCGGCCCGCCGCATCTGCCGTTTCAAAGCTGGGCGCTTCGCGCCGGCGGCGCGCATGTCTCGCCGCTCGGGCTCCTCATTCATCCCGAGCATGGGCTGTGGCTGAGCTATCGCGGCGCGCTCGGCTTCGCCGAGCCTCTCGATGCTCAGCCTGCGGCCCCGACGGCGAGCCCGTGCGAGAGCTGCGCGGCCAAGCCGTGCCTTTCGGCGTGTCCAGTCGGCGCTTTTCGGCCGGGCGCGTACGACGTCGAGGCTTGCGCGGCGCACTTGCGCTCGCAGGCCGGCGACGCCTGCATGAGGAACGGGTGTCTCGCCCGCCGCGCCTGCCCGATCGGCGCGGAAAACCGCCACGGCTCTGAGCAGGCGGCCTTCCACATGCGGGCGTTCTTGAAGGCGCGCGAGAAAGCCCACGAATTCAGGAGGACGACATGAAGGTCGGTGCGCAAAACCTAATCCCGATGTGCTTCCCAATTTGCTTGGCGCTGGCGCTTGCAGGCGGGGGTTTTGAGGGCGCGCTCGCCGCGCAAACCGTGCCCTTCGTCGGGTGCCCAGGCGACGGTCAGACCGGGCCGGTCGAGCCGGTCAAGGGGGCGCCGAAGCGCGTCGCGCTCGACGCGGCGACGGCAAGCGCGCTCGCCTATTATCAAGCGGGCGATGCTTACGGCGTGCTCGCGCCGCGAGGCTGGAACTGTTTCTTCGTCTACGGATCGGACGGCCAGTCGCTGATGGTCGCGCCGAACGAAAAATTCGCCGACGCGCTGGACGCGAGTTTCACAGGGCCTGCGGTCATTGGGACGCTGCATTACGGCTCGACCAGCGGGCGTTTCGCCGTCGCCAAATACGCGGCGCGGCTCTTCCCTAAGCAAGCGCGCGCCTTCATCGCCTCGGTGATCGCGGAAGGCATCGAGCCGAAATCGGAGTTCATCTTTCAGCCTTACCCGGCGGACCATGTCACGCCGAAGGGCGCCAGGAGCCTCGTCTTCGAAACGCCGGCCGGCGCCGAAGGCCTCGGCACGTCCGACCGCTTAAAGCCCGGCGATCTTCCGGTGACAGGCTTCGCGGCCCTGCAAGGGGATAGAAAAGCGCCGGATTTCTTCCTGCTCACCGTGCGGCTGCCCGCCGACGAGGCCGGACTTGCGCCGGCGATCGTCAGCGGCGGACGCTAGGGGAGGGCCTTTTCAGACGGAAGCATGCGCAACTTCCCCTCTCCCCGGCTTGCGGGGAGAGGGTCAGGGTGAGGGGCATGCGCAACTTTCCCTCTCCTCGCCTTGCGGGGAGAGGGTCAGGGTGAGGGGCATGCGCAGGTCTACCCGGAGAGGACTGAGTGGCCCCTCATCCGGCGCCATAGCCCGTCCGAATGGACGGGCGTCCATTCGGACGCCCTATGGCGCCACCTTCTCCCCGCTTACCGGGGAGAAGGGATGCGGCGGCGACGTTGAGACCGGGCAAGCCAGCCTTCGAACAATCGGCGCCGCCCGCCGCCTGCCCCTGCTTCTCCGGCGCTACCCAGCCGTCCCCCACAAGTCATAAGCCCCTGAGCGATCGATCTTGACCGTCACGATCTCGCCCGCGCGCAGCGGCCGGCGCGTCGCGATGTGAACCGTGCCGTCAATCTGCGGCGCGTCGCCTTGGCTCCGGCCTTTGGCCTCCCTTGCGCCGCCCTCGTCGACGATGACCGGCAGGCGTTTGCCGACCTTCGCCTTCAGCCGCTCGGCGCTGATCGCGGCTTGCGTCTCCATCAGCCTTCGCCAGCGCGTCTCCTTCACGTCCGCCTCGATCATCTTAAGTCCAAGGTCATTGGCGCGCGCGCCGGCGACGGCCTCGTATCGGAATGCGCCGACGCGATCGAGCTTGGCGGCCTTGAGCCACGCGAGCAGCGCCTCGAAATCCTCGTCCGTCTCGCCGGGGAAGCCGACGATGAAGGTCGAGCGGATGGTCAAGTCCGGACAGATCGTCCGCCAGGCGCGGATGCGCTCGAGCGTCTTTTCCTGGTTGCCCGGCCGGCGCATGGCTTTCAAGACGCGTGGGCTCGCGTGCTGGAAGGGCACGTCGATATAGGGCAGCAGGCCGCCCCTGTTCATCAACGCGATCGCTTCGTCGACATGCGGGTAGGGGTAGACATATTGCAGCCTCACCCAGACGCCGAGCGTCGACAGCGCCTCGGCGAGATCGAAGAAGCGCGCGCGAAGCTCACGCTCGCGCCAGGGGCTTGCCGCATAGTCGAGGTCGATTCCGTAGGCGCTGGTGTCCTGACTGATGACGATCAGCTCCTTGACCCCGCCCTTCACGAGCCGCTCCGCCTCCCGCATCACCTCGCCCGCCAAACGCGAGACGAGCCTGCCGCGCAACTTGGGAATGATGCAGAAGGAGCAACGATTGTTGCAGCCTTCCGAGATCTTGAGATAGGCGTAGTGGCGCGGCGTCAGCCGCACGCCTTCGTCGGGGATGAGGTCGACGAATTTCGCCTTTGGCGCGGGGGCCGCCTCGCGCACCGCCGCGACGACGCTTTCATAAGCCTGCGGGCCGGAAATCGCCGACACGTTTGGAAACGCGTCGCGGATCGCCTCAGGCTCCGCGCCCATGCAGCCGGTGACGATGACCTTGCCGTTCTCGCTCAGCGCCTCGCCGATGGCGGCGAGCGATTCACGTTTGGCGGAATCGAGGAAGCCGCAGGTATTGACGACGACGGCGTCGGCCCCCGCGTGGCTGCGGGCGATCTCGTAGCCTTCCGCGCGCAGCCGCGAAAGGATTCGTTCGCTGTCGACGAGCGCCTTCGGACAGCCGAGCGAAACGAAGGAAATGCGCGGCGCGGGCCTTGGCGGCGCCAGGATGTCGGTCATGGGCGAGGGCCCTTGCCATGACGGCTAAGCCCGCGCAATGGCGCCGCAGCCCCCGAAGCGCGCGCGGCGATCAGAGCGCGAGGGCCGGTCCGAGCGGGATGATGCCGAGCGGGTTCAGTTTGCGCAGGCTTCCATAATAGTGGCGCTTGATGTGGTCGAAATCGACGGTCTCGGCGACGCCCGGCCAATGATAGAGCGCCTTCAAGCAGCGCGTCAGGCTTGGGTAATCGGCAATGCGGCGGATGTTGCACTTGAATAGGCCAACATAAACGGGATCGAAGCGCACGAGCGTGGTGAAGAACCGCCAATCGGCTTCGGTCGGTTCGTCGCCGAAGAGAAAAAGCCGGTCGGCGAAACGCGTCTCCATCGCGTCGAGCGTCTGGAACAGCGCACGCCCAGCCTCTTCGTAGGCGCCCTGCGTGCTCGCGAACCCGGCGCGGTAGACGCCGTTGTTGACATTTGCGTAGATCTCGGCGTTCAGCGCGTCGATCTCAGCGCGCAAGCGTGCCGGATAGAAGTCGCCCGGCGCCGCGCCGACGCCGTCGAAGGCGGAATTGAACATGCGGATGATTTCGGCGGATTCATTGTTGACGATCGTCCGCGTCCGCTTGTCGAAGAGGACAGGCACGCTGACGCGGCCCGTGTAGCCCGGCCGCGCCGCGGCATAGACTTCATGGAGCGCATGCGCGCCGAACACGGGGTCGGGCACGACGCCTTCGCCCGGCTCGAACGTCCAACCGTCTTGACCCAACAGCCAGTGCGTTACGGAGAGCGAGATCGCCCGCTCCAGGCCTTTCAGCTTGCGGAAGATCAGCGTGCGGTGCGCCCACGGGCAGGCGAGCGATACGTAAAGGTGATAGCGCCCCGCTTCGGCGCGGTATCCGCCGCTGCCCGTCGGGCCCGGCGCGCCGTCGGGCGTAATCCAACTGCGAAATTGTGTCTCGGGGCGCAGGAACCGGCCGGCCGCGTCTCGCGCATAGTCGCCGTCAGGACGCCAAGCGCCATTGTCGAGAAAGCCCATGCGCCCCTTTCCTCCTTCAAGGATCGGGGCTGCATTTGGGGATCACGCCGACAAGAAGCAAATCGGCGATCGCAAGCGCCCGCCGCGTCAGCGCGCGGCGCCGCCCCTGATCACCACGACGCCGCCCTGCGAGGATTGCGCCGGCGCGGTTGCGTCGATGATCTTGGCGGTCGAGCCGGCGACCACCCGCACGCCGCGGCTCGGCGCCGGCGGCAGGGTTGCGGCAGGAAAGCCGTAAGGCGACGACGACGTTAACGGTGACGACAACGTTAGCGGCGTAGTCTGCGGAAAGCCGAGCGAGGCGAGGCTTAGTGGCTGGTGGATGGCCGCGGCGACCTGGTCGAACGCCTTTTGGAGGTCGATCTGATCGATCTCGAACTTGGTCGGATCGCCGCCGAGCGCCTTCATGGCGGCGAACGTGTCTTTCGTCTGCGGCGCGAAGCTCACGACATCGGCCATCGTCAGCTTGCCGGCGACCGCGCCGATCGCGCAGGCCCCCACGAAGACGGGAATGAGACGCATTGCCGAGCTCCGCAAAGAATTCGCCGCCACCAGCGCAGACTTCCCTTACGTTTCCCGAGCCGGTTTCACTAAAATTGTTCCGAACGCGCCGCCGTTGACCGTCGCGGCCGAGAGCGCCAAGTTTGAGCCCCATGACCTTCGACGAATTCCGCGCCTCGCTTGAGCAAGAAACGCCTCCCGCCGGCCTCTCGCATGCGCTGCGTGCGCTGTGGCTCGACGGCAAGGGCGACTGGGACGGCGCGCATGGCGAGGCGCAGGCGGACGAGGGCGGCGACGGCGATTGGGCGCATGCCTATCTCCATCGCAAGGAGGGCGACCTCGGCAACGCCGGCTATTGGTACAGTCGCGCCGGCCAGCCCGCCGCGAAGGATGCGCTCATCGCCGAATGGGAGCGGATCGCCCGCGCGCTGCTCGCCAAGGACGGGGCGGCGAAGCCCTGAGGCTCGAAGCTTTTCTTCACGCTTCGAACATGCTCTAAGCGCCCGGCCTTTTTTGAAAGGACCGCTTAGGACTAGGGGCGCTTATGGCCGGGTCGGAAACGCCGCATTTTCACAATCAACCGGGCGTCGCCAAGGTTCGCGTCAGCGTGAAGGAATTCATGTGCATCGGCGCGCTGCCGCCGTTCGACCACCCCCATGTCTATATCGACATGGGCGGCGACGCCGAGGCGATCTGCCCCTATTGCTCGACGCGCTTCGTCTATGACCCAAGCTTGGCCGGCGTCTGCGATCCGCCGGCCTGCAAGTGGGCGCAAGCGGCTTGAGGCGACCGCTCCGCGCGCTCGTCGCGGGCGCCGGCATCGGGGGCTTGAGCGCGGCGCTGGCGCTGGCGCGTTCTGGTTGCGAGGCGGCGATATTCGAGCGGCAGCCGGCGCTCGCCGAGTTCGGCGCCGGCCTGCAGCTGACCCCCAACGCCACGCGTATCCTCGAGCGGCTCGGCGCGCTCGAAAATGTGCGGGCGCGTTCGCTCACGCCCCGCGCCATTCGCATTCAGCGCGGCCGGGACGATGCGCTGCTGGCGCGGCTCGGCCTCGAGGATGCGCAAGAGCGCTGGGGCGCGCCCTATCTTTTGCTGCATCGCGCCGATCTGCAGCGGGCGCTGTTCGAAGCGCTGCAAGAAACGCCGGGCGTCACGTTCGCCTACGGCGTCGAGGCGGCGGGCGTCGCGAGCGACGGCGAGACAGTTGCGCTCGGCCTGAAGCGCGGGCTTCTGTCGCTGCGCGAGACGGGCGACCTCCTCATCGCCGCCGACGGTCTGTGGTCGCGCCTGCGCGAAAGGCTCGGGCTCGGCGGCGCGGCGGAGGCGCGGGCGACGGGCCTGACCGCGTTCCGCGCCACGTTGCCCTTTGGGCGCGCGCAGCCCGATTGGCTGGCGAGCGCGGTCACTCTGAGGCTGGGCGCCAGGGCGCATCTCGTTTCCTATCCGCTCCCTTTCCGGCAGGTCGTCAATGTCGTTGCGGTGATCGAAACGTCGGGCGATGCGCGACGCGGCGAGGGCTTCGACGGCGAGGCGGATCGCGGCGTGCTCGCCCGCGCTTTCGCCCACTGGAGCGCGGAGGCGCGGGCGCTCATTGAACGTTGCGAGAGCTGGCGCGCCTGGCCGCTTTTCGACCGCGCGCCGATCGCGGCGTTCTCTGTTGGGCGCGTCGCGCTGCTCGGCGACGCCGCCCATCCGATGGCGCCGTTCCTGGCGCAAGGCGCGGCGCAAGCGATCGAAGATTCCGGCGCATTACTGACCGCGCTTTCCGAGAGCGACGACGTGGCGCAGGCGCTCGCCGCCTATTCGCAGGCCCGCGTGGCGCGGGCGGCGAGAGTGCAGCGCGAGGCGCGCGCGCAGGCGAGGCTCTACCACTATGCCGGACCAATGGCCTTCGCCCGGGATTTTGCCATGCGCGCTCTCGGGCCGAAGCGGCTTCTTTCGCGCTACGATTGGCTCTACGCGGCGTGAGGCTTCGTCCCGTCACCTGCCCTTGGCGACGGTCAGTCTCTTCAACGCGTACATCGCCCCGCCGGCGACGAGTCCCCAAAACGCGCCGCCGACATGCAGGAAATTCTGGCCCGAGGCGGCGAATAGGAAGGCGACGATCGCCGCCTCGCGCTCCTCCTCGTCGGCGAGCGCCGTCTTGAGCGCGCCGCCGAACGCGCCGAGCAAAGCTAGCCCCGCGACCGCCTCGATCAGCACGGGCGAAGCGGCGACGAGCCGCGTCGCGATCCCGGCGACGAGGCCGAGCGCGATATAGACGATCCCTGCCGTCGCCGCGGCGATCCAGCGCTTGCTCGGATCGGGCGCGGCGTCGGGCGAGGCGCAGAGCGCGGCGGTGATCGCGCTCAAATTGACCGCGTGACCGCCGAAGGGCGCGGCGGCGAGGGCAAAGAGCCCGGTCGCCGCCACGAGCGGTCCAGGCTTCGGCTTGAAGCCGAAGGTTGCGAGCACCGCGAGGCCCGGCAGGTTCTGCGACGCCATGGTCACGAGAAACAGCGGCAGGGCGATGCCGATCGCCGCGTCGAGCGAAAATTGTGGCGTCACGAATACGAGGTCAGGCATGACATGGCCGTCGCCGAGCCCGCCCGTCGGCGCCTTGAGGCCGATGACGACCGCCGCCGCGATCGCCGCCGCCGGCGTCGCGAAGAGCCGCTTCCATCGCCCGACGAGGATCCAAACCGCGAGCACAATCGCCGCCGACAGCGGCTCGAGGCCGAGCGCCTTCACCGGCGCAAGGCAGAGGCCGAACAACACGCCTGCCAGCATCGCATTGGCGATTGAGCCCGGAATGGCGGCGACGGCGCGCCCGAGCGGCCTCACGAGCCCCGCCGCGACGACCGCCAGTCCGACGATCAGGAACGCGCCGACCGCGGCCGAAAATCCGCCTTTCGGCGCGCCGGTCGCCGCCAGCAGCGCTCCGCCCGGCGTCGACCAGGCGCACGAGATCGGCATGCGCGTCGCAAGGCTCAAAATGACGCCCGCGAGCCCCATCGCGACGCAGAGGGCAAAGAGCCCGGAGGCGGCCTCCGTCTCGCTCGCGCCCGCGCCCCTGAGGCCGGCCAACACGACCGCAAACGAGCTGGCGAAGCCGACCAGCGCGGTCAGAACGCCCGCCGAGACGGGTTGGAAAAATGCGGTTCTGGGCATGAGAGAAGCGGCAGGCGAGACGGTACGGAGGCCTCTTATCGTCTCTTACGACTTGGCGGGAGAGGGGATGTGGGGCGGGGGCGCGGCTGACCTGACGCAGGTACCTTTGGGACGCAAGGCGACCGAGGTCGGCGTGCCCGAGTCGTGCTCGCCGTCAACCCCGCCTCGCTGACGCGAGGCGCCGCTCCGCGGTTGCTTCGCAAGGGTTGACCGCTGCGCTCGCCTCGGGCGTTTTCTCACCGTGGTCTTCGACGGACGAACCCGGCCGCGAAGCGGCCGGTTCGCGCCGTCGAAGACCATGGCGGAAAAAGGCCGCATCGCGGCGACGCAGTCACCCGAAGGGCCGAAGCGGAGCGTAGGAACGCGCCGAATGGCGCGTTTGACGGCGTCGACGCGATGTGGCCTCACGCCGTCTTAGATCTCTTGAACGCGCGCGCGTCTCGACAACGTCCCGACCCGTCGGCACAATCGTCGCGCTCGCCGGGAACCTGCCCATGAAGTCTCCCAAAACCGTCTCGTTCGCAAAAATCCGCGCCCGCGCCGAGGCGCGCAAAGGCGGCGCGAAGGCGTTGGCCGCCCTGCTGCCCGCAAAGCCCGACCTGCATGCGCTCGCCAAGCTCGCGGACGATCGCGTCCTCGCCGAAATGACGAAACGCGTCTTCTCGGCAGGCTTCGCCTGGAGCGTCATCGAGACGAAGTGGCTTGGCTTCGAAGAAGCGTTTCTGGGCTTTCGGCCGACAAAACTTCTCTTTCAGCCGGACGAATATTGGGACGGCCTCGTCAAGGACACGCGCATCGTCCGCAACGCCGCCAAAATCCTGTCGGTGAAGCGCAACGCCGCCTTCGTCGCCGACGTCGCCAAGGAGCATGGAAGCTTCGGCAAGTTTCTCGCAGGCTGGCCGTCGTCGGACGAAGTCGGGCTGCTCGAGCTGCTCGCCAAGCGAGGCGACCGGCTCGGCGGCAATTCGGGGCAGATGCTGTTGCGATTCCTGGGCTTCGACGGCTTCGTGCTGTCGCGGGACGTCGTCCTAGCCTTGCGCGATGCGGGCCTCGACATCGCCGAAGACCCCAGGTCGAAGCGCGACCTACAGGCGGCGCAGGCGCAGTTCAACGCTTGGGCGAAAGAGACCGGCCTGTCTTACCTGCATCTTTCGCGCATCTCAGCCATGTCGATCGGCGAGAACTACGAGCCGCATCGCCTCGCCGAAATGGCGGGCGGCGACTGACGTCCTCCGAGCGCCTGGCGCCGCTCGCGAAATCGTGAGCGAGGGAGGCAACAAAAGCGTGTCATTCTTTGCTTCTTCTTTCGGGTCTCTCGCCGCGGCTCTGTCTTTGGAGGCGATCGGATGAGCGAGATCACGCTGACCGTGAACGGCCAAGCGCATGCGGTCGATCTCGACGATCCGAACACGCCGCTTCTCTACGCGCTACGCGACGACCTGGGCCTACGTGGCCCGAAATTCGGCTGTGGGCTCGGCCAATGCGGCGCCTGCGCCGTGCTCGTCGACGGCCGCGTCGCGCGCTCATGCCGCATGCCGGCCCGGGCGGCCATGGGCAAGCCGATCACGACGCTTGAAGGGCTCGGCAGCGTCGAGAGCCCAAGCAAAGTTCAGGCGGCCTTCATCGCCGAGCAGGCGGCGCAATGCGGCTATTGCACCAACGGCATGATCATGGGCGCAACTGCGCTCCTTGAGCGCAATCCGCGCCCGAGCGAGGCCGATATCCGCGAGGCGCTGGAGCACACGCTCTGCCGCTGCGGCAGCCATGCCCGCGTGGTCGCCGCGGTGTTGCGCGCCGCGGAGGCAGGTTGAGCCATGACCGCTCTCTCTCGCCGGGCGTTTTTGAAAGGCGCCGCCGGGCTCGTCGTCGCCTTCTCGCTGCCGAGCTTCGCAGGAGCGAGCGAGACTAGCGTCGCCGCGGACCGCGTCGACGCTCTCCTTGAGCCCCTTCTTCTGCTCCTCGA
>Ga0187782_10003391_pt1 | contig 11857 bp, 12 predicted proteins | sample 0715_SJ02_MP15_2_FD_132454 | JGI IMG/M metagenome (GOLD analysis project Ga0187782, IMG submission 132454) | Tropical peat soil microbial communities from peatlands in Department of Meta, Colombia - 0715_SJ02_MP15_20_MG | ecosystem: Environmental > Terrestrial > Soil > Wetlands > Peat | place...
AGCGATCTGATTCCCGAGGGCGCCGAGCAAATTCAACTCGGCAGTCGAAAATTCGCGGCGTGAATGGCATCCCAGCAAGAGAGCGCCGATAATCCGGTCCTTGGACCACAGCACGATGACCTGGGAATCGAGAATTCCTTCCTTGCGCTGAAGCTCGCGCAAATACTCCGGAGCGGCGAGGGCCGAAGCAGAAATTACAGTGGCGCGCGCCTGGCGAACCTGCTCAAGGAGCGTGGCCGAAACTTCAACCGGACGAATGTGGCGGGCCTCTTCGGACCTTTGGCCGACGGCGGCCACGCGCTTCAAAGTTTTCGCCGGCTCGTCGAAAAGGAACAGGCCTGCGGTGTCCACCGCGAGCAACTCGATGATTTTTGCGAGGGCGCGGTTGAGCACTTCCTCGAGCGGGCCGGATTGTCCCAGCATCTCGGCGATCGAATTCAACGTCAGCAATTCGCGATTGCGGCGGCGGATCTCCGTCTCCGCGAGCTTGCGCTCGGTGATATCCAGCAGGAAGCCCTGGTAGGCCACGGTGGCGCCGGCTTCGTCACGCGTGGCAAAGCTGGATTCGATAGCCGTGCGGATTTCTCCATCCCGGCGGCGGAACTGGAATTCGAAGTCATTCACACGGCCGTGCTCGCGCAAGAGCCGTTTGAAGCGTTCGCGGAGGGAGGGGTCCACATAAAGCGCGGCGACATCAACGCGAAGAAGCGCCTCACGGCTTTCAAATCCGAGGATCTGCATAAAGGCGCTGTTGAAGTCGAGGAAGCGGCCTTCGGGCGTGGAGATGAATATGCCTTCCTGGACATTTTCGAAGAGCATCTTGAACTTGTTTTCCGCCTGACGGCGCTCGGTAAAATCCTTCAGCACGTGAATCGTCCCGAGACGATAGCCCTCGGAATCGTGAAAATTGGAATTGGTGACGAGAAAATGGCCGCCGAAGGTGGGATCCACGTCTTCGGGATTTCCAGCGGCGCCTTCACAATAGGGACATGCGTCCCAGGATTTCGCGCCCTGGGTCAGAAAGTCGCGGAGGGATTGGCCCTCGAGGGAAGCCGGCTCGATGCCCAGGTGCCAGGCCAGCGCGCGGTTGGCTCGCAGGACGCGCCCGTCAGGGCCGTGCACCACAATCAAATCACCGATCGAATCAAAGGTATCGAGCCATTGCCTGCGAGCGCTCGCTGCCAACTCGAAAAGAGCGACATTTTGCGCCGTGAGACCCAGGAGGTTTGCGACGTTGACGAGAAAATGCTGCACGTCCTGTTCGAATCCACGTGCCTCCATGGAACCGATGCCGAGCAGGCCGAGCGGCTTTTCCTTGCCAGGCACGCGCACAAGCACGATGGCTGCGAGCCTTTCCTTCTCCATCCATTGGCCGATGGCGGGCTCTTTCGTGTTTGTGGAGGCAAGGAAAGGGGTCTCTTGCTGGAGAACTTTTTGCGCCCAGAGCTCAGCGGGCGAGACTCGCGCGTTATGATTCACGAACTCATCGCTAAACCCGACGGACGCACGCAGAAAGAGCGATTCGGATTCCCCGGATCCTTCCAGCAAGAACACCAAGCCATGGCTGGCCGTGAAGCTGTCCACCAGGTGGCGCAAAACTCCTTCGAGCGCTTCATGCAGGCGCAGCGACTGCGTGGCTTCGGCGGTGATGAGCGCGAGACGGCGCAACTTCTCGTTGAGCTCCTCGGTTCGCGCGCGTCCCGCTTCGAGCACGAGCACGGCCATAGCGATGCCCATGGCGATGCCGAGGAGACCGTGGAAAGAAGTGCGCAGTAAGCCGAATGTCTGCACTGGCCAATCCGGCATGTCGAGAGAATGTAACCCTCGAAGAATGAGAGCGCCGGCGAGAAGCTTCCAACCGAATCCACGGTGCTGCGAGAAGGACCTCCAAAGCACCCACCCGCCGACGAGGTAGAGAGCCGACTCGAAGAGCGATTCCGGCCATGTGGAGATGCTTGGCCGAATGGCGCGGAGAGCTAGTGTGAGGAATCCGCAGACAGTAATTGCAGCGAGCGGCCAAAGCCAGCCGTGCCGCTTGCCTTGCCCTCTACATTCAAGGACCGCAGCGAAAAACAGGGCCGCCGAAAGCAGGGAAAGCGCGGGAGCAGGCGTAGGACTGTCCGAGCCTCCATACCAGAGCGAGTAAATCCGCAGGCTGCCGAGCCCGACGTAAACCATCCATCCCGCGATCCAGAAACGGAAGAAACGGGCGGAAAACCCGGGCGCCAACAGCCAATAGAGAACCAGCAGAATGAAGGCGGCGGAGGCCTCAATAAAGGCCGCGGCGAGAAAACCCGGGTTGGAAACGAAAGGCATCCTGCCATGCCCGAGCGGCGCAGGCCGCTGGACTGCGTTTCATCAATAAAAACCGTGGGTTTGGAAAGCCAAATCAAACGTAGCACGCGAGTAATTCATTCAGCAACGCGGCTCAAGAGAGTCTGTGCCCTGGTTTATAATGGTTCGATCCCGGAGCCACCAGTGGACGAAGAAAAAATACTCATCGTGGATGACGAGGAAGCGATTCGCGAGGTTGTCTCGACGCTTCTCGACTCGCAAGGCTACAAGTGCACGGTGCGGCAGAATGGGCGCCTGGCGCTTGAGGCTTTCCGCGAAGATACGTTCGACCTCGTGTTGAGCGACATCGTCATGCCCGAGATGGACGGGCTGAAGCTGCTCGGCGAGCTACGCCGGGAGGACCCGGACGTTCCGGTCATCATGGTAACGGCGATGCACGACATCTCGATCGCGCTGGAAGCCATCCGCGCCGGGGCCTACGATTACATCTTGAAGCCCTTCGAGAAGGACCAGCTTCATTTGAGCGTGCGCCGGGCGCTGGAACACCGCCGGCTCGTGATTGAGAACCGCACGTACCAGAGCGACCTGGAGCACCTGGTGGCAGAGCGGACGCAGCAGCTTTCGATCGCGCTACAAGACCTCGAGCAATCCTACGACTACACGCTAGAGGCGCTGGGCGGCGCGCTCGACGCCAAGGACGCTGAGACAGAAGGCCATTGCCAGCGCGTCACCGCATTCACGATCACGATCGCGAAAGCCATGGGCGTGGACAAGGCGACGCTGCGGCACATCGCCCGCGGCGCTTTCCTCCACGACATCGGCAAGATGGGCGTGCCGGACCAGATTCTGCGCAAGCCAGGCCCATTGACGAAGGAAGAGCGCGAAGTGATGCGCAAGCACTGCGAGATCGGCTACGCCGTTCTGCAGAGAATTCCCTTCCTGAAGGAAGCCGCGGAGATCGTGCTTTCCCACCAGGAGTGTTTCGACGGCTCCGGATACCCGCGAGGATTGCGCGGAGAGCAAATTCCGATCGGGGCGAGAATATTCGCGGTGGCCGACACGCTCGACGCCATGATCTCAGACCGCCCGTACCGCCGGGCGCTGCCCATCACGGCGGCGCGCGATGAAATCAAGCGATTCTCGGGCAAACAATTCGATCCGCGGGTCGTCGAGGTCTTTCTGTCGCAGCCGGACAGCCTGTGGATGGCGCTACATGAGAAAATCGGCGATCCATTCCGGCTGACGCAACTGACGCCGGCCTAGCCCGCTCGAATTCCGCAGGGTTCCATCCGACGATTTTCGATTCGTACGTCTTGCGTGATGAAGGAACCGCAGGTAGTATCGCGAGCCGGGAGAATAGACCAAATGGCGTTGGTGCCGATCAAAACTGCATCCACGACAGGATACTGCGATTGCATTCACGGCTGCTACGAGCTGGCCAGCCAGCGGGACGAGGAAACCGGCAAGGGGTACTGCCCGCAATGCGCGAAAGAGCACCTCGAAATGAACAAGGGAATCGGAATTCCGCAATTGCCGCCGTCGAAGCTGCCGGATGCGAAGGCCTCTTCTCACAATCTTGAAATGCCGGAAACCGCTGACCCTCCGGCGCGGTTGCGCTGACCCGCAAGTGACTGCGCTGAGATGATACGGCGCGGTTAAAACATCGAAAGCAAGAGTTTCATCCCCTTCGCAAAATCCTTCTCGGGGACAATCAGGCTGACTACCAGATATCCATCCGCTTGAAAGTCATAGAAGTGGCCGGGGTGGACGTAGACGCCCTTTCTCGTGAGCAGCTCGATCGCGAGGTCTTCGTCCGAGCGCACGGCAGGGACTCGTAGCACGGCATACCAGCCGCCTTCGATCGCCAAACGGCTGCCAACCTTCTGGGCGGATAGTTGCTTATCCAGCTCTGCCAAATTTTTTCGAACACGTGCCATGAGCTGCTTCTGAAATCCGCGCCGCTGCTTCAAGAATTCGGGTATGGCACCCTGTATCACCGTGTTCATGGAAAGAAACGTGTCGGCAATTAATTCGAGGCGCGCGAGCGCTGCCGCCTTCCATTGTTCGGGGCCGGAGGTGATGAGCCAAGCGGCCTTCATTTGGGGAAGGCCGGAAATTTTGGAAATGCCGCTCATCGTGAAGGTGAGCGTGCCGGAATTGCCGGCCAGGCTTGGGGGATTTTTAGATTGCAACGCGAAGTCGAGGAAGACCTCATCGGCAACCAGCGCCAAGCGGCGGGAGGAACAAATCTCATTGAGCCTGACGATTTCGGTTGGCTTGCAGAAATGGCCGGTGGGATTGTTCGGGTTGACGACGATGATTCCCCGCGTGCGCGGCGTGATCGCCTGCTCGAGTGCGTGAAAATCGAGCTGCCAGCCGTGGTCATAGACGAGCGGGTAGCGCGCGAGACGGACGTCCTGAATATCAGCGAGGAAGGCGAAAAGCGGGTAGCTTGGCGCGGGGACCAGGATTTCGTCGCCCGGATTGCAAATCGTCCGAAAGACGAAGGAATAGGCCTCGCTGGTGCTCGTGGTGAGGATCATGTCATCCGTCGAGATATTGAGCTTGCGGGCCGCGTAGTATTCCGCCACGGCGCGACGCGCGTGAAGCAAGCCCTTCGCTTCGGGTTCGTAGCGGCTGAAGACCGATGACCGGATGGCGCGTCGGAAAGTGCGCTCATCATATTTGAACCCGGCGGCTGTGGGATTCGAGGTAGTGAGATCAATCACCGGCCGCCCGGCCGGGAGTGCGGCGAGCGCCTTGCTCAAGCGATTCGGCGCGAAGTCCCAATTAGTGCGGTCAGCAAACATGAAGAGAGCGTCCTGAATTCACAACCGGATTATAGAAAATGCGTGGCGCTAAGGCAGCTAATTCCGGAGTTCGGGCGTCAAATCCTGCCATATAGGGCGGGCATCCGGCTATAATCTGCCGTGCGTCAATTTCAAAAAGGAGAGAGAAAATGAAACGGATCGTCACGGCCATAGCCGGGCTTCTGCTTCTGCTGCTCGTCGCAGGGCAATTTTCCGCGGCGGCGCAGGAAGACGCCATCGCCAAGACGACGCTGAAGGTAGGCGACGTTGCGCCGGACTTCACGCTCCCGAGCGACAAATGGGAGCAAGTGAAGCTGAGCGATTATCACGGGAAGAAAAACGTCATCCTGGCTTTCTACGTCCTGGCTTTCACGGGCGGTTGAACGAAAGAACTTCAGGCCTATCAGGCTGATTTGGCCAAAATCGAAGCAAGCGACACAGTCGTCCTCGGAATCAGCATAGACAGTCCCGCCGCCAACGCCGCGTTCGCCAAGCAAATCGGCGTCACGTTTCCCCTTTTGAGCGATATGAACAAGGATGTGTTGAAGGCGTACGGGATCCTGAAGGCGTACGACGCGCACGGAGGGCAATATCAATGGGCGCGGCGCACCACGATCGTCGTGGACAAAGATGGCAAGGTCCAGCACGTGGAATTTGACGAGAGCGCGGTGAATCCCAATAACGCTGTGGCCATTTGCACCGGGCTGCACGAAAAGCACGACAAGAAGAATTGACGCGAATGACGCCGCGGGGCACGGGATTCCCGTGCCCCTACGCTTTCAATGTCCCAAGAGTAGCTGAACTGCTTACCGCGAGACGTTGCGCCGGTGGTAGATCAAACCGAAGATTCCCAGGAATAAACTGACCGTCGGCACTAGAAGCACAAGAATGCCGTGGCGCAGCGCTTCTCGCCCCTGCGCGCCGGCCGCAGAAGCATTTTGGTAGCACATGGCGCAGCCCTGGGCCGAGACATGCGGCGCAAGAACAAGCGAGAGAGCGGCGCATCCAAGCGCCAATGCCGCAATTCGCAATTGCATGCCGGCGTTCACCAAGTCCTCCAAACAAATTTCACCCGGCGCCTCAATGCGGCCGCATGTGCATCAGCCGGATGCTATCCGGGAAAAACATAATCAGCATCATGCAGATGCAAAATACCATGGCTGGAACGAGAAGCAGGAATAGCCCCAGCCGCTCGAAGCGCAGGTGCATGAAGTAGGACATGATGAGCGCGGATTTGATCAGCGACAGGCCGACCAGCATCGTGATCATTAAATGCACTTCGATCTGTTCATAGCCAAGAAAAATTTCGACGCCGGTGAGGAGGAGCAGCCAGATCCACACCCAGGTAAACAGCTTCGTGCTGCCGACTTCGTGACTCTCCGCCGCCGCTGCGTGTCCATGTGCGCTCATCGTTTCACTCGCTCCTATTTACCCTGAAAACCTGCCAGCGGCAGGTCTGAAGGGATCACCTTGGCTTGATGCTCAGCAGGTAGACCATCGGGAAAATGAACATCCAGACCAGATCCACGAAGTGCCAGTACAAGCCGCTCACTTCCACGTGATCGGAATTCCATTTGCCCTTGCCGAATCCCGCGGCGATGACGCCGAGATATGCAACGCCGATCGTGACGTGCAGCATGTGCAGGCCGGTGAGACCAAAGAACGTCCCACCGAACAACGGCACGCCCCAGGGATTCGACCAGGGCGTGACGTGTTCTTCGACGATCAGCGTGTACCACTCGGTGGCATGAATCAGCACGAAGGCCAGGCCGAATGCCATCGTGGCCAGCAAATATTTCACCGCTTTGCTGACCTTTCCCTCCTGGGCGGCGTTCACGGCAAACACCATGGTCAAGCTGCTCGAGAGCAGGATCAATGTCATGAAGCTGGATTTGACGATGGCCGGATAAAATTCAAATTCGCGTGGCCAATCAGGCGTCGAAAGGCGCACATAGGCATAACTGATGAGCAGAGCCGAAAAGGTCAGCGAGTCGGAAACAATGAAAAGCCACATCCCGAGCTTCTTCGAGTTGACCGCGAAGGGGGATGCGCCGCCGGACCACGGAGATTCGACTATGCCCTCGAGTTCGGTTTCGCTCACGTTTCACCGTCCCAGAAGGAGAAGTAGAAACAAAAAAACCCACAAACCATCCATAAAGTGCCAGTACATGGAAACGACTTCGGTAGCGGTTCCGCGCGTCAAGCGATGCGTCGGACGGGATGCGACCGAGAGCAAAGCCAGCACGCCACCGAGCAGGTGCAGCCCGTGGGCAGCCGTAAAGACGTAGAAGAAGCTGCTGCTCGGATTCGATTGCAGATAAATCCCCGCGGCGACAAGCTGGCGCCACGCAATCACTTGCCCGGCGAGGAAAAATATGCCGAGGGCCGTCGTCCAGCCCCACCAATAGCGGAAGCCTTCTTCGTCCCCCGCGCGAAAACGGCCGCGCGAACGCGCCAGCGTGAAGCTGCTGGCAACGAGAACGAGCGTATTGAACCAGAGGATTCGCGGGACAGCGAGCGGCTGCCAGGCGCTGTTGGGCATGCCTTTGCGGACGATGTAGGCGCTTACGAGCGCCATGAAGAACATCAGGATGCCGCCGAGCCCGACAATCATGCCGGTGACGTAAGTGCGCTGCGGAACAGCGCCGCTCGCGCCGGAAGAGCCGCCTCCGTCTCCGCCGTCGCCACCGTCGGAAGAGGCTCCGCCGCCTCCGCCCTTGCGGGTCTCAATCAGCTCGACAACATCTGTGACTGTGGTGCCTGGCACTCCCCTGCTCCTGAAAAGTCAGCTCTCGCCTAGTCGCGCGAATGCCCCGGCTACTTCGCCCGCGTCACCTGAGCGGGAGTGAGACTCTGCGGGACGTAATCTTCCTTTACGCCCGGAACACTAAATTCGTACGGGCCGCGATAAACACTCGGGAATTCGCCGTGGAAATTATCGTGCGGCGGCGGCGAATCCGTGATCCATTCAAGTGTCGTGGCGTCCCAAGGATTCTTCGATGCCACCGGCCCGAATTTCAGGCTATAGAAGAAATTGATGAGGAAGAGGAGCTGGGCGGCGGCCGTAATGAATGCGGCGATGGTCATGAACTGGTGCAGCGGCTGCAGCTTCGCGAGATACGCAACGGCCGAGGCATCGGCGTAGCGGCGAATTCCACCGGCGATTCCGACAAAATGCATGGGCATAAAGATGCAGTAAGTGCCGACGAAGGTGAGCCAGAAGTGGGTCTTCGCCAAGGGCTCATTCATCATTCTGCCGAACATCTTCGGGAACCAGAAATGCATCGCGGCGAAAATCCCGAAGATGGCGGCGACGCCCATCACCAGATGGAAGTGCGCAACAACGTAGTAGGTGGCGTGGAGCAGATTGTCCACCGCCGGCTGCGCCAGGAACAAACCGGAGAGTCCGCCGCTGACAAACAGCGAAACGAAGCCGAGAGCGAAGAGCATCGGCGACTTGAATTGAATTCGCCCGCCCCAGAGTGTCCCAAGCCAGTTGAAAGTCTTTATGGCCGAGGGCACGCCAATGGACATGGTCAGTACCGAAAAGGCAAAGCCGGAGTAGGGACTCATGCCGCTGACAAACATGTGATGGCCCCAAACCATGAAGCCCAGGAATCCGATGGCGCAGATGGCCATGGCCATGGCGCGGTAGCCGTACACCGGCTTGCGCGCAAATGTGGACAGGATGTGCGAAGCGACACCCATGCCCGGGAGAATCGCGATGTACACCTCGGGATGGCCGAAGAACCAGAAGAGGTGCTGCCACAGGAGCGGCGAACCGCCGCTGTGATTTTGGATTTGATCATTGATCACGAGATTGGCCGGCAGGAAAAAGCTCGTCCCCGCGGACCGATCAAGAAGCAGCAAGACGCCTCCGGCGAGCAACACGCCGAAAGCGAGCAAGCCGAGAATCGCGGTGACAAACCAGCCCCAGCAAGTCAGCGGCATGCGCATCAGCGTCATACCGGGAGCGCGCATGTCAATCAGCGTGGCGATGAAGTTCAGCGCGCCGAGCAGGGACGCCAGGCAGAAGAGCGCGATGCTGATGATCCACATCGTCTGGCCCCAGCCCTCGCCCGGCCCCGTCACTTCCCCAATTCCGCTCAGCGGCGTGTAGCCGGTCCAGCCGCTAATCGGCGCGCCTCCCGGCACGACGAAGGCGGCGACGATTGAAACAAAGGCGAGGAAGGTGACCCAGAAAGAAAGCATGTTGAGCGTCGGAAAGGCCATGTCCGGCGCGCCGATTTGAATCGGCAGAAAATAATTTCCGAAGCCGCCCTGAGGTGCGGTCGTGAGAACGAAGAAGACCATGATGGTGCCGTGCATGGTCACGAGCGCGAGATATTGCTCCTGCGTCATCAGCCCGCCGCTTACGAACGGCAGATGCATGCTCGGCCACACGAGGTGGAGGCGCATCAGCACGGAAAGCACGATTCCGACGAGCACAGCCGTCAGCGCCAGCAGAATGTACTGGATGCCGATGACCTTGTGATCCTTGCTGAAGATATATTTCCGGATGAAACCCGTCGGCGCGGCGTGCACCGCGTGGGCGTGGGAACTCATGCCTGACCTCCTGAGTGAGTGGTCGAGATCACTGGGCCGCCGCCTGCGACTTCAGGAACGCGTCGTAATCGGCGTCGGAAACGACATTGAGGTAACTGTGCATGCGGGAATGACCCAGCCCGCACAGTTGCGTGCACACGATTTCGTATTGCCCGATTTTTTCAGCGGTGAAATGAATCGGAATCACCATCCCCGGTACGGCGTCCTGCTGAAGCCGCAGCTCGCGCACGAAGAAATTGTGGATCACGTCCTGCGAGCGAATCAGCAGCTCGACCTGGCGATTCACGGGCACCGTGAGCGTCGGCACGACGATGTCGTCCTTGCCCGCCGGGTCATTTTCATCCACGCCCAGCGGATTGCCGGTCGAAGCGCTGATCTGCTTGGGATCGAGCCGGCCAAATTTGCCGTCGGGGCCGGGATAACGGAAATTGAAGACGAACTGGTTTTCCGTCACCTCCACCTGAATGGCGTTGGCGGCCGGCTCGGTGAAGCGCATCTCCGCCCAGGCCTTGTGGCCAAGCAGCCCCAGGCCGAGGAAGAGAATGATCGTCGCCGAAGTCCAAAGCACCTCGAGAGTGTTACTGCCTCGGGTGAATTGAACCTGCTGGCCACGGTCGCGAAACCGGAAAATCGCAAACGCCAGGCCGAGCTGCGAAAGAATGAAAACCGTGGCAGTCACATAGAGGGTCAGATCGTACTGATGGTCCACCGCCCGGCCCACCGCGGTGATTGGCGCGGGCGCCGGATACAGCGCGGAGGCAAAAACGTACACGGTCACGACGACCAGAATCACGATCAGGAGCGCCAGAATGGCGGGTGTGGCCGCGGAACCGCTTTCGCGCTTTCTGATGCGCATCGCTCCTCCCTGAGAGACGAATCGAAAGCGTTTGATTGGCCTGCGGGGCCAAATCAAAACAGGCCATCATATATAAGCGCGGGGGAATTTCAAGGCCGATTGTGGGGAAATTTGAGCGAGTTTTGCGGCAGGAAAAAGTCCCATCCGGCACCGCGTCCCGACTCGCGATCGAGAAACGGGAGGACAGGCACTACGGTTCATTCGCCGAAGCTTGAAATATAACAATTTCTGTTATACAATGCAGCGTATGACTTCGCAGGAATTACGCATGGAACGCCTGGCAAGGGGCTGGAGCCAGAAGAAAGTAGCCGAAAGATTGGGGGTTTCTCAAGCCTATGTCGCCATGCTCGAAAAAGGCAGCCGCCCCTTGACGGAGCGGCTCGCTCGAAAATTCGTTTCGGCGACTCAGTCTTCAGCAATCTTGCTTCCCCTCCCCGAGATGTTCGACTTAAAAGAAATGGCTCCGCAGCAGCTTGCGGAATATCTGGCCGCGCTCGGCTATCCCGGCTACGCCTATCTAAAGCATCGTGCGGCGAAAAAGCATCCCGCCGAAGTGCTGCTTCTCGTGCTGTTTGTGGAGAATCTTGAGCCCCGATTGGTCGAGGCCCTTCCCTGGTTGCTGCTGAAATATTGGCAGATGGATTTTTCGTGGCTCGTCGAACAGGCGAAGCGCCACGATCTCCAGAACCGGTTGGGGTTTGCCGCCGCTTTGGCGAGGCGGATGTCCGCACAGAAGAAAAACAAGGACCGGAGTCAGAAACTGGCGCAACTCGAGGCCACGCTCGAGCGAAGCCGGCTTGCCCGCGAGGATAATTTTTTGAGACCGGCGCGCAATGAAGCCGAACGCCGCTGGATCCGGGAAAACCGGTCGGAGGATGCCCGTCACTGGAATTTACTCACTGACCTCCGGCCACAACATTTAGCCTACGATGCCTGACCTGCCTTCACCATGGCGTGAGTTCCTCAGCGAACTCGATGCGCGGCTGGCTGAGTCCGTTGCGCTCCATTGCATCGGTGGTTTTGTCATCAGTTTATTCTATGGCCTTCCACGCCCAACCGGCGACATCGACTATTACACTGCCATTCCGTCTTCGCCAGAATTGGATCGGCTCGCAGGGCCAGGTTCGGCTCTCGAGGCAATACATAACGTTCGCTTGCACAGAGTCACGGTGACAGACATGCCCGAAGATTACGAAGAACGTCTGCGAGAGATGTTTCCGCGCGAATTCGAAAAGCTGCATCTCTTCGCTGTCGATCCCTACGACCTGATCTTGTCGAAGCTCGGACGCAACAGCGGCAAGGATCGTGACGATGCTGCCTATCTGTTTCA
>Ga0187782_10003392_pt1 | contig 11857 bp, 10 predicted proteins | sample 0715_SJ02_MP15_2_FD_132454 | JGI IMG/M metagenome (GOLD analysis project Ga0187782, IMG submission 132454) | Tropical peat soil microbial communities from peatlands in Department of Meta, Colombia - 0715_SJ02_MP15_20_MG | ecosystem: Environmental > Terrestrial > Soil > Wetlands > Peat | place...
AAAAGGGCGGACCATCCCGCCCCCTCCCCCTCCCCCCCGAAGGGGGGGGAGAGGGGGGCGCGAAGCGCGGGAGGAGGGCCCGCGCAGACTCTTCCGGAAAGGTCCGCGCTGCCTCTCACCCCGACCCTCTCCCCGCAAGCGGGGAGAGGGGATTCGCGCGAAGAGTTAGAGCCGAGGGGAACGCGATATCGTTCGAACGGCGCCAAGCGTCCTTCGAGCGCGGCGAGGATCGTTTCGCGAACATCGTCGATCGAACGCAAAACGTCTTCGTTCCAAAATCCAAGCACCGCGTAGCCTTGCGAAGCGAGAAACGCGTCGCGCCTTTCGTCATAGGCGCTCTCTGCGTGCTGGCCGCCGTCGACCTCGACGACGAGCCGCAGGACGCGACAGACGAAATCGCCGAAATAAGGTCCGATCGGCGCCTGTCGGACGAATTTCGCCCCGTTCAGGCGACGATCGCGCAGCGCTCCCCAGAGCTTGCGTTCGGCCTCCGTCGCGACGGCGCGCAAGTTTTGGGCTCGAGCCGCCGTCGGGATGTCTCTGGTTCGCATCGTCTCGCTCCATGTGTTGGCGCAGCCTCGATCCGTCGGCCTAATCCCCTCTCCCCGCTCAAGCGGGGAGAGGGTCAGGGTGAGGGGCTGATCTGACCTTTCCGGATAGGCCCGTTTAGGCCCCTCATCCGGCGCCTCGCGCCACCTTCTCCCCGCTCGCGGGGAGAAGGGCGCCTCATCCGAAAACCCCGTGCACAAACCATCTCGCCCGCATCGTTTCCTGTCCCCATAATCCTTCCCGGTAAAGCCAGAACCTTCGTCCTTCGCCGTCTTCGGCGCGGAAATAGTCGCGCGTTAGGCTTTTGGCGTCGCGCCACCACGGGGCGGCGATGCGCTCGGGGCCTTCGATGGCGGCGACCTGGTGCGTCGCCCGCCGCCATTTGAAGCGCAACGGCGGCCCGTCGGGCACCTCGGCGATCGCCTCGATCGGCTCGGGGCGCTCGAAGAGACGCAACGGGCGCTCGGGCGCGTCGCTTAAGGAGATGAAGATCTCCGCCGGCGCCTCGCCGCGCAAAGCGGGCGCCGCGACGACGGCCTGCTCGGGGACATGCGCGTCGACGAGACGCTGGCGCGTGACGCGGCTTTGGCCGAGCCTTGCGCTCAGATTGTCGATGAGTTCGGCGAGCGCGCGGGCGCGTTTGGCGTCGTGGGCGCGCTCGAAATCGCTCTGCGACGGCGTCAAGGGCTCAGAAAGGAGGCAGGAAAGACGAATGAGATCGATGCCGAAGCCGGCGTCGATCTCGTCTTCGTCCGACCCGGCGAGGCGCTCGGCGAACAGGCGCGCGATCGCGCGCGCGTCGTTGACGGGGCGGCTTGCGCCGACCGTAATGCGCCTCATTTCGCCGTCGACGCGAAACAGCGAAAGCTCCAAGCGCCGCGCTCCCTTGGCCTGGCGCTCGAGCAGCTGGACGAGATCGTCGGCGAGCTTGGCGAGCGTCGCCGCCACGCCCTCGACGCGCTGAAGCGGACTTATAAAGCGCCGCTCGGCGACGAAGTCGGGCGCCGGGAAGCGCGGCGAGATCGCGCCGCGCTCTTTGCCCTCGAGAGCGTCGAACCGTTGGATGACCTCGGCCCCGAAACGCGCGGCGATCGGCGCGCGCGGGCGAAAAGCCACGTCGCCGATGCGCTTGAGGCCCGCACGCGAGAGGTCGGCGACGACCTGCGCCTCGAGCCGCAGCGCGGCGAGCGGCAGATCGTAGAACAGCTTGGCGAAGGCTTTGCCCTCGACCCCTGCGGGCGCAAGCCTTTCCAAGCCGTAGCGCGCCAGCGCCCACGCGGCGGCCGGCGTGTCGGCGAGGCCTTGCGACAGGCTGAATTTTTGCCGCGCAAAGCGCGCCCTGATCTCTTCGACGAGGCCGGCCTCGCCGCCGAAGAGATGGGCGACGCCGGAGACGTCGAGCATCAGGCCGTCGGGGCCGTCGAGCGCGACGAGCGGCGTGAAACGGGCGCAGGCGTCGGCGAGGCGCTCGAGGAGTTTTGCTTCCTTAACCGGGTCGGCCTCGGCGACGACGAGGGCGGGATGACGCGCGCGCGCGTCCGCAAGCGTCAGGCCAGGGCTCAAGGCGAGCTTCACCGCATTGGCGTCGACGTCGACGAGGCGGCGTGCATTGGCGATCGTCGCGACCGTCGCCAGCGCGCTTCGACCGTCAATCGCGTTTAAACGCCTGGCGCGATCCGTCGACAGATGCGGCAGCCACAGGGAGAGAAAGCGACGGTTCGTCAAAACGACCATCCTCCGAACGCCAAACCAAACGCACGATACGGTCCCGATCGACAGGGGCCGGCGGCCCCGGCCCGAGACGAAGCCGCGCCTTGACGAGCCGAACGTCGAAGGCCGGCGGGCCTGGAAGCGGACGCGCGCCGCCGAGCGACGCGCGATGCGGGCTCGGCGCGGCGGCGATCGCAAACCGCGTCTCGGCGGCGGTCGAGAGTTTTTCGGCCGCGCCGGCCGCGCCGGACTGAACGAGCAAAGCCGGCGTCCCCCCTTTTCGCGCCGCAAGCAGAAGACGGCGCGAAATGGCAAGATCGTAGCCGCGCAAGCTCCACGCCTCGCCGACGACGACGGCGAGCGCGCCCGAGCGCAGCGCCTCCTCCATCGCGGAAAACAGCGCGAAGGCGTCGGGCGCGCGCACGAAGACGAGCCGATCGAGATCGAGCCCGAACGCCGCGAGCCCCGGCCCATAGGCGACGCCGAATTCGCGGCAGGCGAAGTCCTCGGCCGCAATGAGGCCCACGGCGCGGCTTCGCTGCAAAAATCCCGCCGCGACGCCGAGCGCGAAGCCGAACGCCGCCGTGCGATCGCCGGATGAGGCCGGCGTCACCTCATGCAAGGCGTCGCCCGCAAGGCCCTCGCTGAGGACGGCGTCGAAGGCAGGGGCAAGGGATAGGCCCCTCACCCCTGCCCCTCTCCCACAAGGGGAGAGGGGAAAGCCCCCCCTCTCCCCTTGTGGGAGAGGGGTAGGGGTGAGGGGTCGGACGAGAGCGCTGATCGCCGTCACCATGGCAATCCGCATCGCGCGAGGATCGTGTCGATGACGCTCTCGCCTTCGCTCAGAACGTCTCGGTTCCAAAAGCGCGCGATCCTGAAGCCATGCGCCTCGAGCCATGCGTCGCGGACGGCGTCGCGGCGATTGTCGGCATGTTGCGACCCGTCGCATTCGACGACGAGGCGATGTTTGAAGCAGACGAAGTCGAGGATGAAATCGCCCATCGGAACTTGTCGTCGCCATTTCGTCTGAGAAAGCCGCCGGTTGCTGAGAACCCGCCAAAGCGCCCGCTCGGCCTCCGTCGGCGCACGACGCATGGCGCGGGCATGGGCGAATGAAGCGGGCGGCGTGAAGCGGTGAGAGGCCATCGCAGGATCGTCTCATACACAGACCACTCCCTCTCCCCTTCATGGGAGAGGGGCAGGGGTGAGGGGTCGGCGCCGACCCCTCACCCGGCGGCCTACGGCCGCCACCTTCTCCCACAAGGGGAGAAGGAGGATTCCCCTCTCCCCTTCACGGGAGAGGGGTTAGGGGTGAGGGGCCGTTCCCTATTTGTTCCAGTAAAGAACGATGCTCGTCGCGAGTCAAGCGCCTCCCTCGGCGCTTCAATTAACCGCCGACCTGCCCACGATGCCGCAAGAACGCATCCGCCAACACACAGGCGACCATCGCCTCGCCGACCGGCACGGCGCGGATGCCGACGCACGGGTCGTGCCGGCCCTTGGTGACGATCTCTGTCTCTTCGCCCTCGCGCGTGATCGTCCGGCGCGGCGACAGGATCGACGAGGTCGGCTTCACCGCAAAGCGCGCCACGATCGGCTGGCCGGTCGAGATACCGCCCAAAATGCCGCCGGCGTGGTTAGAGAGGAAGCGTGGGCGTCCCCCCTCGCCCTTCCGCATCTCGTCGGCGTTTTCTTCGCCGGTCAAGGCCGCTGCGGCGAAACCGTCGCCGATCTCGACGCCCTTGACGGCGTTGATGCTCATCAGCGCGCCCGCCAATTCCGCATCGAGCTTGCCGTAAATCGGCGCGCCCCAGCCGGCGGGCGCGCCTTCGGCGACGATCTCGATCACCGCGCCGAGCGAGGAGCCCGCCTTGCGCACCGCCTCGAGCCGCTCGGCGAAGCGTTCGGCGGCGTCAGCGTCCGGGCAAAAGAACGGATTGCGCGAAACCTCCTCCCAATCCCAACGCGCGCGGTCGATCGTCATCTCGCCCATCTGCACGAGCGCTCCGCGCACCGTTACGCCGGCGATGACCTTGCGCGCGATCGCGCCGGCCGCCACGCGCGCCGCCGTCTCGCGCGCCGACGAGCGCCCGCCGCCGCGATAGTCGCGAACCCCATACTTGGCGTCGTAGGTATAGTCGGCGTGGCCCGGGCGGTATTTGTCGCGGATATCAGAATAGTCCTTCGATCGTTGGTCGACATTGTCGATGACGATCCCGATCGGCGCGCCGGTCGTCACCAGCCGGCCGCTGGCGTCGTCCGACATGACGCCCGACAGAAGGCGCGCCTGATCGGGCTCCCGCCGTTGGGTCGTGAAGCGCGAGGCGCCCGGTCGGCGACGGTCGAGATCGACCTGGATATCCCCAACGTCGAGCAGGATGCCCGGCGGACAGCCGTCGATGACGCAACCGATCGCCGGCCCGTGGCTCTCGCCAAAGGTCGTCACCCGGAAAAGATGCCCGAACGTGTTATGCGACATGAATAGCGGCCTCAAAAACTCGCCCGAGGCATTGCGTCAACGCCTCCGCCGTTACGCTTTCAGCGATGCGGCTTTCGGCAAAACACTGTCAAAGCGACAGAATTTCGACGTTCATCGCCGATTCATTTAGCAAAGCGCAGGTTTTGCCCGTCCCAACCCAGTGGAGCCGCTTAAGGCTCGCTCAGGAGACCAATCATGAAGAAAACGATCGCCATTCTTGGCCTCGGGGTCGCGCTTGCCCTTTCCTCGCTCGCTGCGTCGGCGCAGACGACCCCAACTCCCGAACCCTCCGCCACGCCGACGGCGACGCCCACGATGACGCCGACGCCGGTGAAACATCATAAGCATCGTGTCCATCACCCGAAGCCGAAGCCGAAGCCGACTCCTACCCCTACCCCGACCGGGACCGAGACGCCAAAGTCATAAGCCAAAGCTCAAGCAAGCGCGTTCAAGGGCCCGGCCCGAGAACGTTTAAGTCCGCACGCCGCCTCGAGCCTGCCGCTCGGGGCGGCGTTGTTTTGGGAGTCTCCCCTTCGCGTCGCCACGAAAGCATGCGACTGTCGGTTTGGAGGACCAGCATGCCGGCGATCGAGTTCTGGTATGACTTCGCGAGCACCTATTCCTATCCGGCGGCCATGCGCGTCGAGGCTCTGGCCGCTCGACAAGGCGTCGAAGTCAGGTGGCGGCCTTTTCTGCTTGGCCCCCTCTTCGCCGAAGCCGGCTGGCGCGACTCTCCGTTCAACCTCTATCCCGTCAAGGGCCGCTACATGTGGCGCGATCTCGAGCGCATTTGCGCGGATCTCGGCCTGCCCTTCCGGAGGCCGACGCCTTTTCCGCAGAACGGCCTGCTCGCGGCGCGCGTTGCGCTCGTCCTTGAGGGCCCCGAGCGCCCTCTCTTCTCCCGTTTGGTCTTCGCCGCCGAATTCGGCGAGGCGAGACTGATCGCGGACCGGAGCGTCGTCGCCGGGCTCATTGCAAGCCTCGGCCGCTCGCCGGAGCGGACGCTTGCGCTTGCCCAAGAGGAGGCGAACAAAGATCGGCTGAAGCGACAATGCGCCGAGGCCATGCGGATCGGCCTGCCGGGCGCGCCCTGCCTCGTCACGGAAGACAAAGAAATCTTTTGGGGCAACGACCGGCTCGAGCGCGCCCTGACATGGGCCGCCGACGGGCCAAGCGTCGCGCGTCCGGGCCTTGCCGCGTCAGCGTAATCGCGGCTGGGGCGCGAGCCATCGGCGGATTTGCAATTTTGTCGCATTTCCTCAACTGTGCGCGCCGTCTTTGACGGTCATCGCAAGTCCCGCCTGGCATGCCTTCCGGCAATCCCCAAGCCAAATTCAGCGAAGCCCGATTGCCGCCGGCGATCGACATCGTCTGGAACATTACGGCGCCGCTCGACGAAGGGACGCTCGGCTCGGCGCTTTTGGCGTTTTCGGGCGCTGCGAAGCTCGCCGGCGTGCGCTGGCCCGACCTTTACGCCGGCGCGCCGATCCTTAGGCTGCTCGTCGCCGGCGTCACCGACAATTCGCTCTTGCGGGCCGCCGAACGCGACGGTTGGCAGATCGTCGCCTATGGCCCGGCGATGCCGCCGGCCGCGCAAGTCGGCGTCTACGCGGTCGAGCGCGGCGAAGCCGAGACGGTTCCGGCCCAATCTCCGGCGATCGTCTTCGAGGCGGACGGCCGCGCCAGCTTCGGCAACGCCGTGCGCAACGCCCCGATGCTGAGCGGAGAGCCGATCCCGCGCGATTGGGGGCCCGTCGAACGTGAGGCGGTCTGCCAGGCTCTGCTCGGCCCGCCGCTGCGCCGGGTCGAGCGGAAGAATCTCCTCGACTTTCTTGGCGAGGACGCCGGCCAGCGGCCGTGGCGCTTCGCTTACGACATCTTGCTGCGCTTAATCGGCGAGCCGCGGCCAAAATCGACCGGCGGCGCAGACGAGTGGGCGGAAGCGCTCGCCGCAGCCGAGACATTCCGCCCGCAAAGCGCGAATGCGCTTGCAGCGCTGAAGAAAGAACACCAGCGCGCCGACGCCCTCGCGGTTGTCTATGGGGAGCGATGGCGCAGCACGCTGGCGGCGCGCTCGTTCCTTCTTTTCCTGACCAACCTCGCCTCCGGCCTCGTCGGCGTGTTGTTTCCGAATCTGGCCGTCGGCACGTTGCCGATCCAATTCGCGGTCGTCGTCTTGACCTATGCGGACCAGCGGATCGCGCGCGCGCGCCGCTGGCGCGGCCGCTGGCTCGATTATCGACGCCTCGCCGAGACTTTGCGGGTCTCGCGCTACTTGACGATGGCCGGCGCCCGCCTTCCGGCGATCGCGGAGCCGACCTGGGTCGACTGGCGGCTGAAAGCCGCGCTCAGGCAGAGCGAACCGCAACCTCCTCTTGACGATCAGGCGGCCCAACGCTTTCTCGATTATCTCGCAACGACCGAGATTGGCGGCCAGATCGCCTACCACGCGTCGGCTTATCGTCGATTTCGGCGCCTTGACGCGCGGCTTCGCGGGGCCGGCACATTCGCGATGATCGCCGCGAGCGTGCTGGGCCTCGGCTTCGCGATCCTCGCGGTCTCCGGTCTTGGCGGCTACTCGATCTCGTTCTTAAGCGCCGTCAGCTTCTCGGTCGGGTCGGGGCCCGGTCTGCACGCCGCTCTGAACGCGCTCCGCGCCCAGCTCGACGTCGCCCGACAGACCGCGCGTTCGGCGCGCATCGGGCTTGAACTGCGCCGCCTCAGGAGGGAAATGTCCAAGGCGCGGCCGTCGGCGGCGACTGCGATCGAGGCGGCCGAGCGCGCGGCGGCGATCATGCTCGAGGACGTCTCCACATGGGGCCGGGTGATGGAGATCGTGTAATGCCGGGCGACGAATCCTCCGCCCCCGCTGAAGCCGCGCTTTCGCGCGACGCGCATCTCTTCGCGCCCGGGCCGAAGCGCATCCTGGCGCTCGACGGCGGCGGCGTGCGCGGCATCGTCGCGCTCGCTTTTCTCGAGCGCTTCGAGCGCCTGCTTGCGGAAGCGGCCGGCCGCAAAGTTAAACTCTGCGAATATTTCGATTTGATCGGCGGCACGTCGACGGGCGCGATCATCGCCTCCGGCCTCGCGCTCGGCTTCGAGGTCCAAGAGATCCGCGACTTCTATATGAGGCTCGCGCCGAAGGTGTTCCGCCCGCCGTTCCTGCCGCTGCCCGGCTGGTCGGCGATCTTCGACGCGGAGAAGCTCGCGCAAGAGCTTTCGGGCGTCCTCGGCGACCGCACGTTGGACAGTCCGGATCTGCTGACCGGCTTCGCCGTGACCTTGAAGCGCCTCGATACGGGAAGCGCCTGGATCCTCATGAATAATCCGCGCTCCAAATTCTGGGAGACGCCCGAGGACAAGTCGCATATCGGCAATCGCCATTACTTGCTCTCGAAGATCGTCCGCGCGAGCACCGCCGCGCCGCATTATTTCGACCCGCAGGAAATCGAGATCGTCGAGGGCGAGCCGCCGGGCCTGTTCGTCGACGGCGGCCTCACTCCCCACAACACGCCGGCCCTCGCGCTGTGGCTCGCCGTCATCATTCCGGCCTACGGACTGAGCTGGCCCTCAGGTCCGGACAAGCTCTCGGTCTATTCGGTCGGCGCGGGGACGTTCCGCGAGCAGGCGTCGGCGTCGTCGCTGATCAAGGCGCCGTCGGCGTCGCTTGCGCTCAGGGCGCTCCGCCAGCAGATCGGCGACGGCAGCCAGCTCGCCTTGACCTTGCTGACGCTCTTTGGGCGGAGCCCGACGCCCTGGGTCATCAACTCGGAGATCGGCGATCTCGGCCAGGTTCAAGGGCCTTGCGCGCCGCTCTACACCTTCTATCGCTATGACGTCCGTCTCGAGATTGCGGCGATCAAGGCTAATTTCGACGTCGATGTCTCCGAGAAGGAGTTGAGCCAGCTTCGCCGGCTCGACGACGCGTCGTCGATGCCGCAGCTTTACGAGTTCGCGCGCAAGGCGGCGGAGGCGCAGGTCAAGGCGGAGCATTTTCGCGCCTAGAGGACGTTTCATTCCTTGGCGATTGGCGAGCCCGCGGCCGACCTCACACGTGCCATTTTCTGGTCAAGGCGCGAAACACGCCCTATACTGCCTCTGACATTCAGAAAGTCAGGCGCCGGCGCGAGTCCCATGTGCAATATACAGACGAAAGCAGAGGAAATGGGTCGAAATTTCTGTCCCTCTCGAGTTGCAACCCTTTGAAAACTAACGATCGCCGAACTCGGGAGTTGGCGCCGAGTTGGCGCCGAGTTGGCGCCAGTTGGCTGGGAGGTGTTTGAGTTGGCGCCGGGAGGCTCCTGAGTTGGCGCCCGAGTTGGCAGAGCGGCGAGTTTCCGCTCACGGCAGGCAGGCGCGCTCACGCCCGCGCGATTTCCTCCGCCGCGAGCCTGGCCATCAGCGGCACGGCCGCGCCCATGCGCCGCGCGCGCTCGGGATTCGACGCATTGCCGTCGAGCGCGCGCTTATAAACGCCCTGCACGATCGCCGCGACGCGGAAGAAACTGAAGGCGATGAGAAACGGCCAATCGGGCACGCCGGGAAGCCCCATGCGACGGCAATAGGCCGCGACATAGGCTTCTTCGGTCGGCAGCCCCTCGGCGGCGCGATCGACCCCGCCGAGACCGCGCAACTCGCTCGAATTCGGCAGTCGCCATTGCATGCACTGGTAGGCGAGATCGGCGAACGGATGGCCAAGCGTCGACAATTCCCAGTCCAGCACGGCGAGAAGCCGCGGTTCGCGCTCAGCAAAGATCATGTTGTCGATGCGCCAGTCGCCGTGGACCAGGGCGACGCGTCCGTCGTCCTTAGGCGCATGCGCCTGAAGCCAGGCGATCAATCGATCCATGTCGGCGACGGCCCCCGTTTCGGTCGCCCGATATTGTTCGCTCCAGCGCCGCACCTGACGCGCGAAATAGCCGCCGGGCTTGCCGAAATCGCAGAGCCCGATCTCCGCGGCGTCGATCAGATGGAGCTTCGCCAGCGCCTCGTTCATCGCGTCGTAAATTGCGGCGCGCGCGCCGCGTTCGAGCTCCGGCAGCGCCGGGTCCCAGAAGATGCGCCCTTCGACGAAGCGCATGACGTAGAAGACCGCGCCGAGGACCGCCAAATCTTCGCAAAGGGCGAGCGGTTCGGGGACAGGATACCCCGCCCGCCTCAAGGCGGCGATCGCGCGATATTCGCGCTCGACCATGTGCGCGGACTTGAGCAGCGTTCCTTGCGGCTTGCGCCTGAGAACGTAGCGCCCGCTCTCCGCTTCGACGAGAAAGGTCGGATTGGATTGCCCGGTCGAGAATTTGCTGACCCGCCGCAGGCCCCGAAAGCCTTCGATATTCGCCTCGGCCCAGGGCGCGAGCGCGGCAAAGTCGTCCGGAATCTCGGGGCTCACGGAGCGACGTCGTTTAAATAGCGCTTGAGCTCGGCCTTGGCGATCACCCGCCGATGCACGGCGTCGGGCCCGTCGGCGAGCCTGAGCGTGCGGACGTTCGTCCACATGCGCGCGAGCGGAAAGTCCTGGCTGACCCCGGCGGCGCCGTGAAGCTGCACCGCCTCGTCGATCACCTTGAGCGCGACGCGCGGCGCGACGACCTTGATTTGCGAGATGAGCGGCTGCGCGGCGCGCACGCCGTCCGTATCCATCGCCCAGGCCGCCTTCAAGCAGAGCAGCCGCGCCATCTCGATATCCATACGGCACTCGGCGATGATGTCCGGATTGGCGCCGAGCGCCGCGAGCTTGCGGCCGAAAGCCTCGCGCGCCACGGCGCGCCGGCACATCGCCTCTAGCGCCCGCTCCGCCTGGCCGATCGCGCGCATGCAATGATGGATTCGGCCCGGGCCGAGGCGCCCTTGCGCGATCTCGAAGCCGCGGCCGCGCCCAAGCACGACCGCGTCCTTCGGCAGGCGCACGTTCTGGAAGCGGATGTGCATATGGCCGTGCGGCGCGTCGTCGGCGCCGTAGATCGTCAGCGCCCTGAGCTTCTCGATGCCGGCTGTCGCCGCAGGAGCCAAAAACATGGAATGGCGCGCATGGCGCGAGGCGTTCGCGTCGGTCAGCGCCATGACGATGTAGAGCGAGCAGCGCGGATCGCCGGCGCCCGACGACCACCACTTCTCCCCGTTGAGCACCCACTCGTCGCCCTCGAGCTTTGCGTCGAGCGCGATGTTCGTCGCGTCCGACGAGGCGACGTTAGGCTCGGTCATTAGATAGGCGGAACGGGTCTTGCCTTCGAGGAGATCTGGCAGCCAACGAGCCTTCTGTTCGCCCGAGGCGAAGCGCTCGAGCACTTCCATGTTGCCCGTGTCGGGCGCGGAGCAGTTGAAGATCTCGGGCGCAAGCGCCGACCAGCCCATCTCCTCGGCAAGATAGGCGTATTCGACGGTCGTCAGGCCAAATCCCTTGTCGGAGCCGGTCAGCCAAAAGTTCCACAGGCCCTGGCTGCGCGCCTTAGCCTTCAGGCCCTCACGGATTTCGAGCATGCGGGACGTCGGCTGGAAGCGGTCGCCAAGTCGTCCGACCTCGGCCTCATATTCGTGTTCGAGCGGGATGATCTCGTCCCGGACCATCCTGCGCACCGCTTCGACGAGCGGCCGCACGCGTTGGCTCGGCCCTAGGTCCAATGCTTCCTCCGGCGACTTTGCTTTAAGGGTCGCCAAAGTGGGCCGGAGGGCCGATCGAGGCAAGTGCGGCGCAGCCGGGGCTAGGGCCTTGCCGTCTCCTTCTCGACGATCGGCAAGGCCGGCCGCCTCGCTGCGCCGCCGCGCGTGCTCGACTTAAAGAGCCGCTCGAAAGCCGCGCGACTATTTCGGGAACGGGACTGGATTGTCGGAGAGCGTCTGCAGATAAGCAAGGATATCCGCGCGCCTCTGCGCCTCCGGCTCGCCGGCGAAGCTCATCTTTGTGCCTGAAACCATCGCGCTCGGCTTGGTGATGAACTGGAAGAGCTCCTCATAGGTCCAGTCGCCGCTCATCGCCTTCAAGCCGTCCGAGTAAGCAAAGCCTGGGACCGAGGCGATCTTGCGCCCGACGACGCCATAAAGCGGAGGCCCGACCTTTGCGCCCGCGCCTTTTTCGAAGTTGTGGCAGGCTTGGCAAACTTTCGTGTCCGCCTCGCCCTTCTT
>Ga0187782_10003394_pt1 | contig 11854 bp, 7 predicted proteins | sample 0715_SJ02_MP15_2_FD_132454 | JGI IMG/M metagenome (GOLD analysis project Ga0187782, IMG submission 132454) | Tropical peat soil microbial communities from peatlands in Department of Meta, Colombia - 0715_SJ02_MP15_20_MG | ecosystem: Environmental > Terrestrial > Soil > Wetlands > Peat | place...
ATCGTTGGGTTGGCGGGCCTACCGCTTGGTCGCTGGCAAGACCTCGACGGCCTGGAAGTCGGTGCGCGGCAAGCAGATTGCGAACGAATATTGCCGTCTGGTTGTCGACCCGGCTCGCGGCGGCGGGGTGTCGTCTCTCATACACGGCGGCCGGCAGCTGATCGCGGGTGGCCGGGTGGGCAACGAGCTGGCGGTCTACGAGGAATACCCGGCGCACCCGACCGGCGGCGAGGGCCCATGGCACCTGCTGCCCAAGGGGCCGGTGGTCTGCTCGTCGGAAACGTCCGCCGAGGTACGGGCTTACCACAGCCCGCTGGGCCAGCGGCTGGTCGTGGCGGGCCGGATCGGTGAGCTGCTGCGCTACACCCAGACGCTCACACTGTGGCACGGCGTCGACCGGGTGGACTGCACCACCACGATCGACGACTTCACCGACGCCGACCGGCTGCTGCGACTGCGCTGGCCGTGCCCGGTGCCGGGCGCCATGCCGGTCAGCGAGGTCGGTGACGCCGTCGTCGGGCGTGGTTTCGCCTTGCTGCACAGGCCTGATTCGGGATCTCAATCCGTCGACACCGCCGACCACCCATGGACCCTGGACAACCCGGCCTACGGCTGGTTCGGGCTGTCGTCGGCGGCCCGGGTGCGGGTCGGCGATAGTGTCCGAGCGGTGTCGGTGGCCGAGGTGGTCGCGCCGACCGAGCCGATGGGCGGCCTGTTGGCGCGCGACCTGGTGGTCGCGCTGGTGCGTGCCGGGGTCACGGCGACCTGCAGCAGCGCTGACAAGCCCCGCTACGGTCGCCTCGGCGTCGACTCGAACCTCCCGGATGCCCGTATCGCGCTGGGCGGGCCGGGCCAGAACGCCTTCACCAAGGCCGTGCTGGCCGCCGCCGATCCGGCCTACAGCGTCGAGGTCGAGCGGCAGCTCGCCGAGAATGGCCGGGCCACAGTGTGGGTGCCCGCCGCAGCGCCGTTGGCGGCCGGCTGGATCCCCGGCGCCGACCTGCGGGATGCGCGAGCGCTGCCGGTGCTGGTGATCGCGAGTCGCGAGGACGCCGATCTCGGCCCGGCGATCACGTCGGTGGCCGACGACCTCGTCGACGCCGAGATCCTCGTCAGCCAGCGGGCCCCGTCAGGCCTGCAGCGCTTCGAGCCCTTTACCGTCGCGCTACTCAACCGCGGGGTGCCCAGCTTCGCGGTCGAGACCGACGGCACGCTGCACACCGCGCTGATGCGGTCCTGCACCGGCTGGCCGTCGGGCGTCTGGACCGACGAGCCGCGCCGCACCGCGCCCGACGGCTCGAACTTCCAGCTGCAGCATTGGACGCACATTTTCGACTACGCGCTGGTCTGCGGTGCGGGTGACTGGCGCCACGCCGAGATCCCAGCCCGCAGTGCTGGCTTCTCCAACCCGCTGCTGGCCGTAACGGCGTCCGGCCGGGTCGGCGGGCTACCCGCCACCGGTTCGCTGCTGCAGGTCGACCCGGCCGGCGCCGTGCAACTGGGTGCGCTCAAGGCGGCGGGCAACCCGCTGGCGCACGGCAGCGCTCACCCGGTCGACCCCAGCCGGGTGGCCATCCGGCTGGTCGAAACCCGCGGCGGCGACACCGACGTCGTCGTGCGCTCGCCGCTGGGCACGGTGTCCGAGTTGCGGTTCGCCGATCTGCTGGAGCGGTCGCAGGGTCGGCGCCAACTCACCAGGTTGCACGGCTACCAGATCGGCACCGCGCTGGCGCGACTCGACCTGCCCAGGCTGGTCGACGGCGGGGACACGGCGTTGGCCCCGCAGGCCGAGAACTGCCAGCCGCTGTACGCGCGGTACTGGCTGCACAACCGCGGGCCGGCCCCGCTGGGCGGGCTGCCCGCGGTGGCCCACCTGCATCCTCACCGGCTCACCGCGGCCGCGGGCGAAGAGTTGACGCTACGCCTGACCGCGGCCAGCGACAGCTGCGATGCGCCGCTGGCCGGCACCGTCACGCTGGTGTGCCCGCACGGCTGGTCGGCCAGTGCGGCCGAGCTGCCCTTCACGCTGCGGTCCGGCGAACACCTGGAAGCCGATGTGGCGCTGAAGATACCCGCGCACGCCGATCCCGGTCTGTATCCGGTGCGGGCCCAGCTGCAGGTCACCGGCGCCGATCTCCCGCCCGCCTGGCATCAGGTCGTTGAAGACGTATGCCTGATCTCGGTGGACGGGGCCGACGACGGTGGGCTGCTGTACCTGGTCGACGGGCCGGCCGACGTCGAGGTGGCCGCGGGCGACTCAGCTCGCCTGGCCGTCACCGTCGGCAGCGACGCGTGCGCCGACCTGAGCCTGGAGGCCCACGTGATCAGCCCGTGGGGGACCTGGGAATGGATCGGCCCGGCAACGCTGGGCGCGGTGCTACCCGGCCGCGGCGCTGTCGAGCTTGGCTTCGACGTGAGCCCGCCGGCCTGGGTGGAACCGGGCCAGTGGTGGGCCCTGGTCCGGGTCGGCTGCGCTGGCCGGCTGGTGTACTCACCCGCGGTGAAGGTGACGGTCCGATGATCACAGCTGTCGCGGCGACGGTCGGTGGCGTCGCGGTGCCGGTGGACGAGGTCGACGCGCGCGAGGCGCGGCTGCGCCGTTCTCGTCAGGGCCCGCTGGCGGCTGCGCTGCCGGCAGCGGGCACCAGTGAGGGCAGGCAGCTGCGTCGCTGGCTGACCCAACTGATCGTGACCGAACGGGTGGTCGCCGCCGAGGCCGCTGCGCTGGACGTGACCCCGCGGGACGCACCGAGCGAGGCCGAGCTGCTGCCCGACACCACGGCCCGGCTGGAGATCGGCAGCATCGCCGCGGCGGCGCTGTCGGACCCCTATGCGCGCGCATTGTTCGCCCGCGTCACCGCCGCGGTCGACGTCAGCGACGATGACGTGGCCGGCTACCATGCCCGAAACCCGTTGCGGTTCGCCGCGACTGGCCCCGACGACCACGGCTGGCGCGCCCCGGCCGTCGCCGCTCCGCCCTTGCACGAGGTGCGCGCTCTGATCGCCGACCACTTGCGGGCGGCCGCGCGGCGCCGCGCCTTCCGAGTGTGGCTCGACGAACGCCGGGCCGAGCTGGTGCGGCTGGCACCGGGATACGAGCACCCCGGCGATCCGCGTCAACCCGACAACACCCACCGGCATTGAACCGCGGATGCTCACCCTGACCCTTGACATCGGCGGCACCAAGATCGCCGCCGGTCTCGTCGACCCGTCTGGCGCCTTGGTGCATGTCGCCACCCGGCCGACTCCGAAAGACCAAGGGGAAGAACAGATTTGGTTTGTCATTCAGCGGATGATCGTCGACGCGATGCAAGCCGCCGGAGGTGCGATCCGCGCGGTCGGCATCGCATCGGCCGGCCCCATCGACGTGGCGACGGGGACCGTCAGCCCGATCAACATCCCCTGCTGGCGCGGCTTTCCGCTGCGAGACCGGGTCGCGGCCGTGGCGCCGGGCGTGCCGGTGCAGCTGGCCGGCGACGGCGTGTGTATGGCACTCGGCGAGCACTGGCGTGGCGCCGGCCGGGACGCCGACTTCCTGCTCGGCATGGTGGTCTCCACCGGGGTGGGCGGTGGGCTGGTGCTCGAGGGGGTCCCGTATCACGGGCGGACCGGTAATGCCGGCCACGTCGGCCACGTCGTGGTCGAGCTAGACGGGCAGCTGTGCTCCTGCGGCGGCCACGGGTGTGTGGAGACGGTCGCGGCTGGGCCGTGGATGACGCGGTGGGCGCTGGCCAACGGGTGGGCGGCGCCGCCCGGCGCCGACGCCGCGGTGCTGGCCGAAGCGGCCGACGCCGGGGATGCGGTGGCCGTGCGGGCATTTCGCCGCGGCGCCACCGCGCTGGCCGCGATGATCGCCTCGGTCGGGGCGGTGTGCGACTTGGATCTGGTCGTTGTCGGCGGCGGAGTCGCCAAGTCTGGCCGGACGCTGTTCGACCCGCTGCACGAGGCATTGGCCGGCTATGCGGGTCTGGACTTCATCTGCGGCCTGCGGGTGGTGCCCGCTGCGCTTGGCGGCGACGCCGGTCTGATCGGCGCGGCAGCATTGGTCTCATCTGTCAGGTGAGCCACTGGGCGGACCCATATGGCCATACGGCTTTGTGCCCGCCTCCGAGCGATTTTGAGTCGATGTGGTACGGCGTGCGACCGTCCGAGGATGAACAACCTGCGGGGTATCGAACTTCGCTACCTACTCACGATGCACCTGTTTGCGGTCGACAGTCTGGCCGGTAAATGAGTGCGGGTGCTGCGGGTCGAGGCAAATTGCTCGGAGACGGGCATCTTTAACGAGTCAACGCGCATCTCCTCCGGCAGAGGCTGAAGTGGCAGATGTGGTTATCGCCATTTTGGCTGATAGCGGCAGGCCACGCTATTGTGGATGCCGATCCACCGAAGACCGTCGGTCACCGAGTAATCGGTTGAAGGTCCGGGAATTCCCGGCGGCCCACGCAGGAGGACGAGGCCAAGCAATCGTCGGCGCGCGCCGACGCAATGTTCACGCCCCGACCGCTTCCTGCGTCGGGGCGTTCGTCATTTCTGGGCTAGGCCGTTTCAGGACCCCTAAGGAGGTTGCATGGCCCGGGCTGACAAGGCTACCGCCGTTGCAGACATCGCCGAGCAGTTCAGGGCTTCGACTGCCACCGTGATCACCGAGTATCGCGGGCTGTCCGTGGCCAACCTGGCCGAGCTGCGCCGGTCACTGGCGTCCTCGGCGACCTACTCGGTCGCCAAGAACACGCTGATCAAGCGCGCTGCCTCAGAAGCGGGCGTCGAGGGGCTCGACGAACTGTTCGTCGGACCCACCGCGATCGCATTCGTCAGCGGCGAGGCGGTCGATGCCGCCAAGGCCATCAAGACCTTCGCCAAGGAGCACAAGGCGCTGGTCATCAAGGGCGGCTACATGGACGGTCACCCGCTGACCGTCGCCGAAGTCGAGCGCATCGCCGACTTGGAGTCGCGCGAGGTGCTGCTCGCCAAACTGGCCGGGGCGATGAAGGCCAACCTGTCGAAGGCGGTCGGGCTGTTCAACGCACCGGCCTCGCAGGTGGCCAGGCTCGCTGCCGCACTGCAGGAGAAGAGGGCCGCAGAAGAGGCTGCGGCTCCGACCAAGGCCCCAGCCGCCGAGGCTCCTGCCGCCGAGGCTCCGGCAGCAGAGACCGAGACGGCCGAAACGCCAGCGGCTGAGGCCCCCGCCGAAATACCCGCCGAAACCACCGAATAACCCCAAACCCACCACCAAGGAAGGACCCACACCATGTCCAAGCTGTCCACCGACGAACTGCTCGACGCTTTCAAGGAACTCACCCTGTTGGAGCTCTCGGATTTCGTGAAGAAGTTCGAGGAGACCTTCGAGGTCACCGCGGCCGCTCCGGTCGCCGTCGCCGCCGCCGCTCCTGGCGGCGCGGCGCCGGCCGCCGAGGCAGCCGAGGAGCAGTCCGAGTTCGACGTCATCCTGGAGGCCGCCGGCGACAAGAAAATCGGCGTCATCAAGGTTGTCCGTGAGATCGTCTCGGGCCTGGGCCTCAAGGAGGCCAAGGACCTGGTCGACGGCGCACCCAAGCCGGTCCTGGAGAAGGCCCCCAAGGAGGCTGCCGAGGAGGCCAAGACCAAGCTCGAGGCCGCCGGCGCCACCGTCACCGTCAAGTAGTCGACTCAGCGATTGCCGCCGGAGCCGCTTCAGGCTCCGGGGGTTTCGTCTACTCAGCGCGGCTGCACTGCCAAGAGCTGCGACTTTCGCACCTGCTCGGGCGAATCGCCAAGCGCAACAAGAAGATTCGTCCTCAATGAAGTGAGCACCGGTCCGACGGCGCTGCCCTGCGCGCCGTAGTAGCCCGCGAGTTCGAGCATCACGAAGCCGTGAATCGACGCCCAGAACTGAGCGGCGATGGCCACCACGGTGGCGTCGTCAGGAGGCGAATCCTCTGAGCCGCCCGCGATTCGGCCCGCCAGCATGCAGCGGTGCACGCCGCGCACGACATGCGCGAAGCTGGGGTAGTGGTCGTTGATCTCGGCCACGGACAAGGTCAGGACGTCGTGTGCCGGCGCGTTGATGCCGTGTGCGCTGGTGCTGCCGAACATCAGCCGGTACATATGCGGACGCTCGATGGCGTAGCGCCGGTAGGCAATCCCGGTGGCGATCAGATCCGCGACGGGGTCCGACGTCGGCGCCATCGTCATTGCGGCATCGAACTGGCGCAAACCCTCCTCGGCGACTGCGGCGATCAGCGCGGGCATGCCGCCGAAATGCGTATACACCGCCATCGTCGACGTCCCGGCGGCGCTGGCGATCTTGCGGGTCTGCAGCGCATCGGGGCCCTCCTCGTTGAGGATGGCCACGGCAGCGGCCAGCAACTCGGCACGCACGTCGCGCTCGGTCTGTGAAGTCCCTGGTCTCATCGCTGACATCTTGACACAGCCCGCCTACATTGTATATAACAGTGAAATATCAATGTTATACCAGCTAGGAGCCCGAAGTGACCACCGCAGCCACCACCGCACCGGCGAACCCTTACCTCGATGACTTCCTGGCGCCGGTGCGCGCCGAGGTGACCGCGACCGACCTGGCGGTCACCGGCCATATCCCCGAATTCCTCGACGGGCGATACCTGCGCAACGGGCCTAACCCCGTCGCAGAGGTCGACCCCGCCACCTATCACTGGTTCAGCGGCGACGGCATGGTGCACGGAGTGGCGCTACACGGCGGCAGGGCCGGCTGGTACCGCAACCGCTGGGTCCGCAGCGCGGGTGTGCGGGCGGCCCTCGGTGAGCCGGCTGCTGCCACCCCCAACCTGCGTGCCGGAATGCAGTCCCTCGGCGCCAATACCAACGTGCTGGCCCACGCAGGAAAGACCCTCGCTCTCATCGAAGGCGGCGTGGCCAACTACGAACTCACCGACGAGCTCGACACCGTCGGCCCCTGCGACTTTGATGGCACCCTGACCGGTGGCTATGCCGCTCACCCGCACCGTGACCCAAGAACCGGCGAATTGCACGCGGTGTCCTATTCCTTCGCGCGCGGTCGAACGGTCCAGTACTCGGTGATCGACACTCACGGCCACGCTCGCCGCACTGTCGACATCGAGGTGTCGGGGTCGCCGATGATGCACGACTTCTCGCTCACCGACAAATATGTGGTGCTCTACGACCTGCCGGTGACGCTCGACCCGATGCAGCTGGCGCCGGCAAAGATGCCCGGGTGGATGCAACTGCCGGCCCGGTTGGTGATGCAGTCCGTGATCGGGCGCGTCCGGGTACCCGGGCCGATCGCGGCGATGATCAATCGCCAAGAGCGCCAGGCCTACCGGCTGCCCTACGCGTGGAACCCCAAATACCCGGCGCGCATCGGCGTGATGCCCCGCGAGACCGGCGGTGACGCCGGAAAAGCCCCAGTGCGATGGTTCGACATCGAACCCTGCTACGTCTACCACCCGCTCAACGCCTACTCCGAAGTCCGGGGCGGCAGCGAGGTGCTGGTGCTCGACGTGGTTCGCTACCAGCGGATGTTCGACCGCGACCGGCGCGGGCCGGGCGAGAGCACGCCCACATTGGACCGGTGGACGATCAACCTGGCGACCGGAGCGGTGAGCAGCGAATGCCGCGACGACCGTGCGCAGGAGTTCCCCCGGATCAACGAGACCCGGCTCGGTGGTCGGCATCGTTTCGGCTACACCGTCGGCATCAAGGGCGGCTTCCTCGACTCAGGCAGAACTCAAATGTCGACATCGCTGTACAAGCACGACTTCGCGACCGGATCCAGCATGGTTGCTCCGCTCGACCCCGAGCTGCTGATCGGCGAAATGTCCTTCGTGCCGCGTCCCGCCGCCGCCTCGCAGGATGCTGCCGAGGATGACGGCATCCTGATCGGCTACGGCTATCACCGAGGCCGCGACGAGGGCCAGTTGGTGCTGCTCGACGCCCAGACCTGTGAATCGGTGGCCACCGTCCACCTCCCGCAGCGAGTGCCGATGGGCTTTCACGGCAACTGGTCGCCGCGGGAGTGATGAAATCGCCGCCGATCATGATTTTGTGGTGATAGCCGCACAAGGCGTCTCCTTCCTTACCAGTGCGCTACAGTGACTCATGCCACAAGCTGCGCTTGGGCTGCGGAGCAACGTCGGTGAGAGGGTTTCGGATGGGTATCGGTATCGAGGTTGAGGGGCTGACGAAGTCCTTCGGCGCCCAGCGGATCTGGGAAGACGTCACGATGGACATCCCGCAGGGCGAGGTCAGCGTGCTGCTGGGCCCGTCGGGTACCGGTAAATCGGTGTTCTTGAAGTCGCTGATCGGGCTGCTGCGCCCGGAGCGCGGGTCGATCGTCGTTGATGGCACCGACATCACCGAGTGCTCGGCCAAGGAGCTGTATGACATCCGCACGCTGTTCGGGGTGATGTTTCAGGATGGCGCGTTGTTCGGGTCGATGAACCTGTATGACAACACCGCGTTCCCGCTGCGTGAGCACACCAAGAAAAAGGAAGGCGAGATCCGTGACATCGTCATGGAGAAGCTGGAGATGGTGGGTCTGGGCGGGGATGAGAAGAAGTTCCCCGGTGAGATCTCCGGTGGTATGCGCAAGCGCGCCGGGTTGGCCCGCTCGCTGGTGTTGGACCCGCAGATCATCCTGTGTGACGAGCCCGACTCGGGTCTGGACCCGGTGCGCACCGCGTATTTGAGCCAGTTGCTGATCGACATCAACGCCCAGATCGACTGCACGACCTTGATCGTGACGCACAACATCAACATCGCCCGCACGGTGCCGGACAACATGGGCATGCTGTTTCGCCGCAAGCTGGTCATGTTCGGTCCCCGTGAGGTGTTGTTGACCAGCGACGAGCCGGTGGTGCGCCAATTCCTCAACGGTCGTCGGATCGGGCCGATCGGGATGTCGGAGGAAAAGGACGAGGCCACCATGGCCGAGGAGCAGGCCCACCTGGAGGCCGGCCACCACGACGGCGGTGTGGATGAGATCGAGGGCGTGCCGCCGCAGATCCTGGCCACCCCCGGCATGCCGGAGCGCAAGGCCGTCGGTCGTCGGCAGGCCCGGGTGCGGGAGAACCTGCACCTGCTGCCCAAGAACGCCCAGGAAGCCATCCTCGACTCGCTGGAGGGCACAGGCAAATACCCCATCCACGACTACGACGCCGTCAGCGGCCGGCACCGCGACGAGGACGCCGACACCGCAGGGATCCCCACCCAACGCGGATACTGACCGCCTCGATAGGCCTGCCCGGAAGGAGTTGATCCACCAACTTGGCGCGTCACCTCTTGACGGAAGCGCCCGAAGGGGCCAATCTGTTGGGCAGCATGCGTGAACGGGTAGATCCAGACGCCAGCCAGCGCCGAGATTTCCGGGCACGGTAGTTGAGGAATGCGCAGTCCTGCGCTATTGTTGGACGTTGCGCTGGCTGCTTCCTGCCCACCTCACCCGCCATCTGACACCGTGGTCCCAGCCTGAGCCCGTTTTCGGCTCAGCAACCTAGCTGCGTGCGTGAGATCCGGACAGTTCGTCCGCCAGCCGAACCGACAAGTTATAGCGGCGAACAGGCCCGGTGAACGCCGGCACCGTTAGTCGCACGAGGTGCTGGAAGGACGCATCTTGGCAGTCTCCCGCCAGAGCAAGAAAAACCCACTAGGTTCTTTAGGTTCCACCTCCTCTTACAGCTCCGTTCCCGGGGCGCCTAACCGAATTTCCTTCGCCAAGCTGCGTGAACCACTCGAGGTGCCCGGCTTGCTGGACGTGCAGACCGACTCGTTCGAGTGGCTGATCGGTGCACCGCGATGGCGCGAGGCCGCTATCGCCCGCGGCGAGAGCACAGGAGAGGCCAAGCCGGTCGGTGGCCTCGAAGAGGTGCTCTATGAGCTCTCGCCGATCGAGGACTTCTCCGGCTCGATGTCGCTGTCCTTCTCCGATCCACGGTTCGACGAGGTCAAGGCCCCTGTCGACGAGTGCAAAGACAAGGACATGACGTACGCGGCGCCGCTGTTCGTCACCGCCGAGTTCATCAACAACAACACCGGTGAGATCAAGAGCCAGACGGTGTTCATGGGCGACTTCCCGATGATGACCGAGAAGGGGACGTTCATCATCAACGGAACCGAGCGTGTGGTGGTCAGCCAGCTGGTCCGGTCACCGGGCGTGTACTTCGACGAGAGCATCGACAAGTCGACCGAGAAGCTGCTGCACAGCGTCAAGGTGATCCCCAGCCGCGGTGCGTGGCTGGAGTTCGACGTCGACAAGCGCGACACCGTGGGTGTGCGCATCGACCGCAAGCGTCGTCAACCGGTCACCGTGCTGCTCAAGGCGCTGGGCTGGACGGCCGAGCAGATCAGGGACCGGTTCGGTTTCTCCGAGATCATGATGTCGACGCTGGAGAAGGACAACACCGCCGGCACCGACGAGGCGCTGCTGGACATCTACCGCAAGCTGCGCCCGGGCGAGCCGCCGACCAAGGAGTCCGCGCAGACCCTGCTGGAGAACCTGTTCTTCAAGGAAAAGCGCTACGACCTGGCCAGAGTCGGCCGCTACAAGATCAACAAGAAGCTTGGCTTGAGCGACAAGCCGGCCGAAACGACGTCGACGACGCTGACCCAAGAGGACGTCGTCGCCACCATCGAATACCTGGTGCGCCTGCACGAGGGGCAGACCTCGATGACCGTCCCCGGCGGCGTCGAGGTGCCGGTGGAGACCGACGACATCGACCACTTCGGCAACCGTCGGCTGCGCACGGTCGGTGAGCTGATCCAGAACCAGATCCGGGTCGGCATGTCCCGGATGGAGCGCGTGGTCCGCGAGCGGATGACCACTCAGGACGTCGAGGCGATCACACCGCAGACGCTGATCAACATCCGCCCGGTGGTCGCCGCGATCAAGGAGTTCTTCGGCACCAGCCAGCTGTCGCAGTTCATGGACCAGAACAACCCGCTGTCTGGGCTCACCCACAAGCGCCGGCTGTCGGCGCTGGGCCCCGGTGGTCTGTCGCGTGAGCGCGCCGGGCTGGAGGTCCGCGACGTGCACTCCAGCCACTACGGCCGGATGTGTCCGATCGAGACCCCGGAAGGCCCGAACATCGGCCTGATCGGTTCGCTGTCGGTGTACGCGCGGGTCAACCCGTTCGGCTTCATCGAGACGCCGTACCGCAAGGTGGTCGACGGCGTGGTCACCGACGAGATCGAGTACCTGACCGCCGACGAGGAAGACCGCCACGTCGTCGCGCAGGCCAACTCGCCGCTCAACGAGGAGGGCCGGTTCACCGAGGCCCGCGTGCTGGTTCGCCGGAAGGCCGGCGAGGTTGAGTACGTGTCCTCATCCGAGGTGGACTACATGGACGTTTCGCCGCGCCAGATGGTGTCGGTGGCCACCGCGATGATCCCGTTCCTCGAGCACGACGACGCCAACCGCGCCCTGATGGGTGCCAACATGCAGCGCCAGGCGGTTCCGCTGGTGCGCAGCGAGGCACCGCTGGTGGGCACCGGCATGGAGCTGCGCGCCGCGATCGACGCCGGCGACGTCGTCGTCGCCGAGAAGTCCGGGGTGATCGAGGAGGTGTCGGCCGACTACATCACCGTGATGCACGACGACGGCACCCGGCGCACCTATCGGATGCGCAAGTTCGCCCGGTCCAACCACGGCACCTGCGCCAACCAGTCGCCGATCGTGGACGCGGGAGACCGCGTCGAGGCCGGCCAGGTGATCGCCGACGGTCCGTGCACCGAGAACGGTGAGATGGCGCTGGGCAAGAACCTGCTGGTCGCGGTCATGCCGTGGGAAGGCCACAACTACGAGGACGCGATCATCCTGTCCAACCGGCTGGTCGAAGAGGACGTGCTCACCTCGATCCACATCGAGGAGCACGAGATCGAC
>Ga0187782_10003395_pt1 | contig 11851 bp, 6 predicted proteins | sample 0715_SJ02_MP15_2_FD_132454 | JGI IMG/M metagenome (GOLD analysis project Ga0187782, IMG submission 132454) | Tropical peat soil microbial communities from peatlands in Department of Meta, Colombia - 0715_SJ02_MP15_20_MG | ecosystem: Environmental > Terrestrial > Soil > Wetlands > Peat | place...
GAGAAACGGCAGGAAGACCGAGGCTCCGGCCATGCTGAACATGTTTCCGAAATTCGAGCTTGTGCCCATCAGCAGGTACTTCATTACGTTGCCGAAAGCCTTCCGCCCCTCTTCGATGCCACTGTCGAGAATGTGGAGGCCGGGCTCGACGAGGATAATGTCCGCGGCATCGCGGGCCACATCCACGGCGCTCGACACAGAGATGCCAACATCGGCAGAGTGAAGTGAAGGAGCATCGTTGATTCCATCTCCCATGAAGCCGACCACACGGCCCCTATGCTGGAGCGAGAGGAGAATCCGGTTTTTCTGTGCCGGTGAGATTCGCGCGAAAGTCGTGGTGACTTCGGCGACTTGCGGCAGCGCCGCATCCGTCATTTGATCAAGATTGTCGCCGAGCACGGTCTGGCCGACGGCAAGGCCAACTTGGTTGCACACGTGACGCGTCACGAGGTCCCCGTCGCCTGTGATGATCTTGACCTCGACACCATCCCGACGGAGCGCGGCAAGCGCTTCGCCGGCATCCGGCAGAGGCGGATCGGCGAAGGCGAGAAAACCCACAAGAGTTAAGCGGCTCTCGTCGCTCACCGAGTAATTTTGCTTGGATTCGACTTTCACATATGCGACGGCAAGAGTGCGAAGCCCGAGCGCGCTCAAGTCCTGGTATGCCTTCTTGCAGCGCGAGAGCGAATCCGCGTCAATTGGAACGGCTCGACCCTCGACTTCGCAGAAGGCCAAGAGCGGGAAGACGCCCTCCGGCGAACCCTTGGTGATGAGCAGGCGCGTAGCGTCCCGCTCTGCAACGATCGAAAGACGCCTCCGCTCGAAATCGTAGGGAATCTCGTCCCGCTTTTCGTAGCCTTTCGCTTCTTCCGGCTCGGGGCGCTGCAAAATGGCTGCGTCGAGCGGACTTCGAATGCCTGTCTCGAATTTACTGTTGAGATACGCCAGATTGAAAGCTGCCGGCGACTCGTTCCCGAAAGAATCTAGAGAACGGTCCAGTTTCATCTGTCCGCTGGTTATCGTTCCAGTCTTGTCAGTACAAAGTACGTCGATGCTGCCGAAGTTCTGGATCGCCGAAAGATGTTTGACGATCACCTTCTTGCGTGCCATGACCCGGGCACCCTTGGAGAGTGTCACCGTCGTAATCATAGGAAGGAATTCAGGGGTCAAGCCCACTGCCAGTGCGACCGCAAACAGGAGCGACTGTAGCGGATTTCGATGTTGGGCGAAGCTGACGATGAGCAGGAACAGGACCAGGAAAAATACGGTACGCGTGAGCAGCAGACTAAAATCCTTCAGGCCACGGTCGAACGCAGTTGGCTCGGGAGCTGAGCCAAGACGGGCGGCGATGTCGCCGAAGGATGTTCGGAGGCCCGTGGCCACAACAAGCGCCGTCGCGCTTCCGCTTACGACGGAGGTCCCCAGGAAAGCCATGTTGATCGCGTCGGCCCTTGTGGAAACTTCTGATCCGGTCGCCTGCTTTTCCACGGGCAGCGATTCGCCTGTCAACGCTCCTTGTTGAATGTAGAGATCGCGGGAAGTGAGGAGTCGGACGTCGGCGGGGACCATGTCTCCAGCGGACAGTCGCACTACATCGCCCGGGACGATGTCGGTTCTATGGATTTCCCGCCATTGCCCATCCCGCAGCACGGTCGCGGTTGGCGCGACGCGTTCTCGCAATTGATCGACCGCCCGGTTGGAACGATAGGTTTGAGCGAAGTCAGTTCCCACACTCAGCAAAACGATGGTGATTATGATTCCCGCATCGACCTTTTCTCCGAGAAAAGCGGAGATGGTGGCCGCAGTCAACAGAGTCAACACCAAGGGATTCAGGAACAGACGCAATAGATCGAGAACGGCAGAAGTGCGACGCCGAGGCGCCGGCTCGTTCGGGCCAAACTGCTGAAGCCTTTTGGCGGCTTCCTGTGACGTCAGGCCTTCCACCGCAGCTGTGGACGTGGCGCCAAGGTCAGGGGTCCCGGTTTGTCGCGCCGTCGTAGCCATGTTGCTCAGTTAATCCCAGAGCGCTCTTCCAGACGGTGACGAAGGTCACGCTGGGCAATTATTCGCTTTTGCTGTAATAAATCAACGCCTCGTCGTCTAAGATTGGGCAAAATGGAAGGATCGGGGAACACCGAGTTGCCTAGCCCCACTTTGATGCTGATTACTATCGTTTCGGGCGTCCCGGTCAGTCCCGTGTGGAGATGGATTCATAGTTTGGGCGTGCCGGGATTGATCCTGCTAGGAATATTGGACAACGCGCCATTTCTCTCCACTCCGGCAGGCGGTGTGGACGCGATTGTTATCCTGCTCGCATGGCACAACCGCGGATGGTGGGTTTATTACGCGCTGGTAGCAACCTTTGGCGAAGTAATCGGAGGGTATCTCACGTACCGTTTCGCCGAGAAAGGCGGAGAGAAAGCGCTCGAGCAGAGATTTGGAAAGGTGCGCACAGCGCAGGTCTACAAGTGGTTTGAGCAAAGGGGCACGGGTCTGGTTGTCATGGTCGGAGCAATTCTGCCGCCGCCGTTTCCGTTTACTCCCGTGCTAACGGCCGCGGGCGTGGGCCATTATCCAAAGAACAAGTTCTTGCCTGCCCTCGTGGCTGGACGCAGTGTACGCTTCCTGGCTATGGCGTATTTGGGGCGGCAGTTTGGCCAAGCCGTTATCGATTTCTTTGCACGGTATTATCGGCCAATGCTTTTTGTTCTTATCGCCCTCGGAATTTTGGGCGGCGTCGCGGCTCTCGTCTACTTCAAGTGGTACAAGCCTCGAACGCAACACGAAGCCCACGGCCAGAGTTGAGGTGTTGATGCTGGCGTGAGGCCTTCTTCGGCATTTTCCCCGGGACTAGCTGAGAAGTCCCGTTGAGCCATTTACGTGAGGGCGATCACAGGCTAGGGCCGTCTTGCGCACGCCCGCAAAATAACAAACAAATGTCCGGCGTTGAACCTCCATCAGAAGCCAACAGAGAGCGTGGCAAGACCTTGCGCAGACCAGTTGGTCTTTCAGTGTCTCGTTCGTATACGTACGATTTCTACCGAGCAATCGGCGTGACGAGCGACCGCCTCCGAAACGCTCCCCAATAGAAAGTGCTCAAGGCCCTTTCGGCCATGTGATCCGAGGACAATTAAATCCGCATGCCACTCCTTAGCGGTTTCCAGAATCTTCGACTTTGCGTCGCCGTTCTCGACGGTGCCGTTCGCTTTCAGCCCCTTGGTACGCAATAGCTCGACCGTCATCTCGACCAGCAACTGCGCCTGTTTCCTCTCGGCCTCCCATGCCTTCTCAAGAGCCGAGTCATATCCGCCCATCTCCCGTGTGGCTAGTAGTGTCGGTGGTTCTACGACGTGCAGCACTCGAATTTCAGTGCCCTTTGACCCAGCTTGTGCGATCGTAGCTTGAACGGCAGCATCGGAAAACGCCGAACCATCGACCGCGAGCACAATTCTCATCCTCGTCCTCCGCGTTACACTAACCATTCTTGTCGACCAGCCGGGCGGCTACCGTGACGTAGCTCACATGTCCATGTGCCGGAATCCCGTTGTTCTCCCTGCCCTTAACTCGCAGGAATGATCTAGCGAGACCATCTTGTGACGCCAGACAAGGAGAAGCAATCACACTGGCGGAATCGAATGAGCCCGCGAAAGACAGCCGCAGCCACAAGAGCATGAGCAACGTGAATGCTCATAGCGCCTAAGAATTGGCACTCGCACCGCCATCCGCATGTCCTACGCATTGGCAAGGGACCTTGCTAGTCATCACACGGTGACCCAAATCACAGCCACTGCTCTGTGGCACCGTGACAATCGCTCGGTATGGAGAAGGGCGGAATGAAGATTCTTCTTGCAGTCGACGACTCCTCGGGTTCCGAAGCTGCAACCCAAGCCGTGATCGAACAGTTTCCCCAGCAAAATACGGAAGTAAAGGTGTTGCATGCAGTTGAACCTCCATCCCCTTTCGTTAAATTCATCGTCTCCGTCTCGGAACAAGTGACCGGGACGCCCATCGATCTCGCTCCCGAACTGGAAGCAGCGTCAAGAAAAGCAGAAACACTCGTTGCCAAGGTGGTCGATCAATTGCGCCTTCAAGGGTTCAAGGTAACTTCGGCGGTGGGGCGCGGCGACTCCAAATCGGTGATTATCGATAACGCTGCTCGATGGGATGCTGACTTGATTGTCATTGGTGCGCACGGAGCCGACGCCCTGGAGCGCGCCTATTTGGACAAACTCGACGGAAAGATCACCGGGGAGTTTTGGGAGGCGCGATCAGAAGCCTGGAATCGGGAGGAACGACAGATTCTGATGGTTCTCAAAGGGCTTGAGCAGCACAGCCCGGACAGAATCCTCGACGGCGTCCGCATTTTAGAACTCGCGAACAAGGCCTATTTTCTATACCTTAGGCAGTCACCGTCGGAACAAGCAAAGTTGTTGCGCATGGTGCTTTCGAACTGCAAAGTGGACGCGGCAACTCTTTATCCTTCTTACGGAAAGCCCTTCGACCTGATCTTCGAGTGTACGAAAAAAGAAGGATGGCGCGCCCGGAGAGAGTCGAACTCCCGACCTTCTGGTTCGTAGCCAGACGCTCTATCCAGCTGAGCTACGGGCGCACTCGGTGAAAGCGAAGGATTTCGGATACGACTTTGCAAGTTTACCACAGCTCACGAACACGGCAGAGACCATCCCGAAACGTCCGAACGCGGCGGCTCGTGTTTCTTCTGCTCGCAGAAAACTTCTTCGCTAGGTTGATCGCAGTTCGAAGCCCTTCGAACCAAGCATCCGCAGCATGTATTCGAGTTTAGCGCCTAGTCGGGGTCACTATTCGTGTCGCGCAGCTCTCTCCACAGGCCGAGTTTTTCCTGCGCCACGCGATCGGAAAAACTGAAGAGCACGGCTTCCGTCCGCGCCTGATGCTGCTGCGGCGCCCAGCTCGGCGCAACGAACACGTCGTTTTCGGTCCAGTCAAACGCAGCATCGCCGATCTTGCTGCGCCCACCGCCTTCCACGACCACGAAGACGGTGCCATCCGTCGAGCGGTACGGCGCCGTGCGAAATCCGGCGGGAAGCAGTTGGATCGCCGCGCTCATCGTTGGCATCACGGAACCGCCCGTGAGCGGATTCGCATACCGTAGTTTCACTCCATGGCAGGAATCGACCGGGCCGTTGCGAAGCATCGTCGCGAGGCTTTCGCGTGCCCGCCCGTATCGATAATTCAGCAGCGGCGAAGAAAGGGACGTCGCCTTGCAGCCGTCAGGCAGCAGTGCGCCCCCATAGCGCGCTTCGCAGTCTCCCGGAGGCGGCCCGGCAGACGCGGTCTTGGCATCGCTGCCTTCGGAAAAACTCGCCTTGAACAAATTCACGATCGGCACGTCGAGGCCGTCGAGCCAAATTACGGGATCGGTGCCGTCGTTGCCATGATCGTGCCAGGTCCATCCCGGCGTAATCACGAAATCGCCGCGCTCCATGTTCGTTCGCTCGCCGTTAACGGCGGTGTACGCGCCACCGCCCTCCAGAAACAGCCGCAGCGCGCTTGCGGCATGCCGGTGCGCATGTGCGCGCTCGCCGGGCAGCAAGAGTTGCAGCCCGGAAAAGAGCGAATCGGTCACTTGCGACTGTCCGGGCAGGCCGGGATTCTCGAGGATCAGCACGCGGCGTTCGGCTTCTTCCGCGGTCAGCAGACGGCCCGCCGTCAGCAGGCTCTCGCGCACAGCCGAATATCGCCAATGAACCGGCTGCGCCGCCGGCTGCGGCGTTCGCGTCACAAGTCCAGCGATGCGCTCCCAAAGCGGCGCGAGATTCTGCTTCGCGATCTCGTCGTAGAACGCCTTCCGCGCGCTCAGTTTGTCAGCTGTTTGCACCCGAGTTGGCGAAGTCATGCGCGGCTCCGCTCGAGGAATTAGATGTAGCGCCGGGTGCTTCTTGCCCTGAGGAACGAAGGGTAGCCCGGCAGCCTTTTCCGTCGGCGCCCGGCCCAGAGTGTACACCTCCCGCGGGTCGTTTTCGCACATAAGTCGCCGTTTCAGGAAGGTTTCGATGTAGCGCCGCGGCCTTCTTGCCCTGAGGAACGAAGGGCAGCGCGGTAGCCTTAGTTGGCAACGACGAGGAAGAATCTGAAAAGGGCCGCGGGGCGCGAAGCGTCAATTCTCTCCGCGCCCGCTCCCTGGGTGGTGGGGGTAGTGACGATCCGGCGAGGATCGTCATCCTGAGCGCAGCCTCGCGGCGTGCTTCTTAGCGCGACGCGAGGCGGAGCCGAAGGATCTCTCTTCAGCACGTACACTCGATAATGATGTCGCACACTCTCCGTTGGCCGAGCCTTGCACCCGGCCAACCGGGGCGATCTGTTTCCACCGCGGCAAACTTCGCCGCGCGTTGCTCTCTAGAAGAAGAAGTGCAGCCCGAACTGAATTAGCCTCGGGTTCACGGTCGTGGCAACTATCTGATTCCCAACACCACCGAAGTTGGTGACGTTCTCGAATCCGACGGTTCCAAAGTTCGTGCCCTGCGGCGGCGCGAACTGCGGATGGTTGAACGCGTTGTAGAAATCAGAGCGGAACTGCATCCGCACACGCTCTGTGATTTGAGTGTTCTTCACGATCGAAATGTCCCAGTTGAATTGGCCGGGTCCCGTGGCGATTCCGATCGCAGAGTTACCGTAGTCGGTCGCAGTAGCGTCGCCGAACGGTACTAGCGGCAAGGCTGTCGCCGTAGCACCGCAAAAGCCGCTTTCATTGAAAGCGTTTATGTTGAAATAGCCGGCGGCACTGCCAATCGTTGATCTCGCACCCCCCGGGTTCTTCAGGTTGCTCACGCCGGAGCAGAGCTCAGCTGTCGTAACCCCTTGGAAGCTGAGCTGTTGGTTGGTGCCGTACGCCCCCCCGGTACCGCCGCCGATGAACGTAAGGGGGTTTCCGGTTTGTGCGATCGTTACGCCGGACACATTCCATCCGCCGAATAGCTTGTCGGCCATGGCAGTGCCCTTCCCGAACGGCAAGTCGTAGCTGTAGTTCAAGACAAAGCGCTGGAAGCGATCGAACGAGACGGGGCCCCATTGCCCGTGCGGCGGTCCACTCGGGCTGGGCTGCGTTCGAAGGGCTAGAGCGTCGTTGATGTTCGCCGAGTTGGAGTAGAACACGTCAGACAGATTCCGGTCCCATGTATACGCAGCTTGCATCGATAGCCCGTGGCCGAACTGATGCCGCACCGTGGCTTGCAAGCTGTTGTAGATGGAAGCGCCGTTGAAATCCGACTCCTGCAGACCGATTGGCTCATAACCCAAGAACGGAACGCGGAACGACGCGTTGTTGGACGTGTTGCAGATCTGATGTGGAGCCACGCCCGTGCATAACCCGTAGGTGTCGGTCGCCGGAGTAAGGATCTGTGCTCCGTTCTGGTTGTGGTTGTAATCGGTGATGTTGATTCCCTTGGATCCTACATAGCCCAGTTCGAGCACCCAACGGGGTGCAAATTCGTACTGGAAGCCCAGGCTGTATTCCTGCACGAGCGGGGTGTGGATGGCCCTCGGCAGAAGAGGGGTGTTCAATCCCGAATTCACCTGGAAAAGTGAGAAGTCGTTGGCCGTGCTCATGTCAACATAGCGCGGCGCGAAGCCGAGCCCATTGTTGACTTGGCCGGGGGCCGGGTTGCACCCCGGATCCGAGGGCACGCAGTCGAGTGGTATCGTCACAAAAGGCGCTGCTAGGGACGAGCCGATCCACCGTGGGCTCAAGAACCCGAAGTCGTAAGTGGCCGCATAGGGGTAGCCTTGCTCGAACGCATGCACCACGCGATCCAATCCAATGCGGTCATAGAAAATGCCGGCCCCGCCGCGAATCACGAGCTTCCCTCCGCTAAGCGGTTGCCAGGCGAAGCCCAATCGAGGAGCGAAGTTGGTGTACGGCGCGTGCGTTTCCAAACTGTTCTTGTTCCGGGCAATCCCCACACCCTCCGGCGGTTGCCCGTATTTCGCGTTCAAGAAATTGCTAGGCACCACGTATTGCTGAACGCCAGCAGCATCGCACGAAGCACTGATGAGCGGAGCGGTGCATCCTGCGATCACGGAATTCGGCGCCATGCGATCGAGCCAGACCTGGGTCAGGTGGCCGTATTTGTCGCTCATTTGACCATCGTATTCCCAGCGCAACCCCACGTTGATCGTCAACCTGGAACTTACTTTCCAATCATCCAGCACGTACGTGTTCGTATTATTTAGCTGGTAGAAGTGGAGAACTCCCTCCGTGTTAGGCTCGCCGGAAGTGGACTTCACGCAGAACAAGCACCCAAGGTCAAAAAGCCCCGTAAAATTGTTCGCGTTGCCGAGAAAGGCGCCGTCGCCCAATATCAGTACCAGTCCCTGCTGCAGGCCTGGATCTTCAAGGGGCCAATTCGTCCACTCGTATTCATAACCCGCACGGATGCTGTGTTTTCCATGAGACCAAGAAATCTGGTCCGCAGCCTGCAATTGGTTCGTGGGTCCTTTGTCCGGCAGAAGCCCGCCAAACATCCCATACCCGGTTCCCACGTTCAAAAACGTCTCTGGCTCGTAGAAATTGGGAACTTCCGACTGCATTCCCAGCTCGTTGGGAGAACCGCATCCGTATGGAGCGGGCAGGCTGCCCGCGTCGGGGCACCCTCCGGGCGGCACGGCTACCGTCGCCGCATTCACGTTCTGCTGGAACGACACGCGCGCTTCATTCACGAACGTGGTTGTCACCAGCGTCGTCAGCTTGGCCACCGCGGCGTGGTTGCCGAAAAGGATGTATTGCGGTGTGCCCGGCAAGTCCCCGCCACCCTCCCCTAGGGCCGTCGTGTACGGGTTGTGCGTGTAAAAGTATTTTGTGCTGAGAGTGTTCTTGCTGTTGAAAACGTAGTCGCCGTTCGCCACGTATTGGTTCTCTGTGTAGATGGCCGGAACGGCGAAATTGCATAGCCCTGTTGCGTCGTTGCAAAACTGCGGATCCGACTTGGGCGACGGTATGTAATAGTTATACGGCACGCCGCTGAAGGTCGGGTTCTTCGGAGTACCGGTTGTCAACTGGAACATGCGGAGTCCGATGATATTGGTGTCCGCAATCCCCATGGCGTTAGCAAATATCTCGGCTTGGGCACTGCAGTTTGCTTTGATGCTGTTAAAATCAGGCGTGTTCGGTGCGACTCCAAGCGCGGCAGGCGACGGACAGGTGCCGCGGCCGTTCGGTCCGTTCGGGGTACTCGCGTTGAAGTACGTGTCGATTGTATTCGCCGGGTTGTCGTTAGGGAGACCGGGCTCATTGAAAAGCGACGCACCGGCGTCATTTCCTTGGGGTGCCACCGCGTTCTTCGAACGAGTTCCACGGTAGCTGAAGAAGAAGAAAAACTTGTCCTTCTTGACTGGGCCGCCGATTGTGCCGCCAAACTGGTTTTGATCGAATGGCGGCCGCCTGTTTATGCCGTTTGCCGCTTGGTCCAGCTTCAGGAAAAAGTCGTTTGAGTTGAGTACTGTGTTCCGGAAAAACTCAAACGCCGACCCGTGAAATTCGTTCGTGCCGGACTTCGTGCTTACGTTCACGTTCGCGCCGGGGTTGCGCCCGTAGCTTGCGTCATATGTCGACGTCTGAACCTTGAATTCCGCGATGGCGTCCGGGCTAGGAATCGGAATTCCGGTGTAGATCGTGCCGTCATTCGAGCTGCCGGAGTTCGCGATATTGTTGACGGCGACGCCGTCCATCTGGAAATTGTTCGATCCCGGATCGACGCCGTTGGCGCTGATATCCTGTGTGCCCTTGCCGAGCGAAGTTGCGTTGTCCACGCTCGCGTTGGTGCCGGCGCTCAGGCTGAGAATCTCCGTGTAGTTGCCATTAGCCATCGGTAGTGCGGTGATCTGGTTTCCGCTGACCGTCGTTCCAAGGGTCGAGCTCTCCGTTTGCAACGTTTCAACTGTCGCTTCTACGGTCACGCTCTCGGTGACGGCACCCACCTCGAGCACCTGGTTCGCAGTCGTTGTTTCTGTCGTGATGACGGTCACTGAGGGGACGTCTGCAGTCTTGAAGCCGGCGGCGCTGAACTTCAGCCGGTAGTTGCCCGGTTGTAGCAAGCTGAATTTGTACACACCATCACCGCCGGTCTTGTCGTCGCGCGATTGGTTGGTTCCGATATTTGTCGCCGTCACCGTCGCGTTAGCTACCGCACCGCCGGACGGATCCGTAACCGTGCCAGTAATCGCGCCAGTGCCGGCCGACTGCGCCTGAGCCAGCGACACGCACAACAGCAACATCGCCAAGCCCGCCAAAAGCGAAAACGCCAACTTGCGTCCCGCGAACCGTGTGTTCATCACCCTTCCCCCTATTCGGTTTCGAATCGATAGCGCCCGTTTCCGAGCTGTCCTACCTGCCCCCGAATGATTCCCAGACGCCGCACTCCCGGTATGAAAAGCCACGCGAAAAAATGATGCCGCTCCACACACGCCTAGCGCACAGATTGAGCGTTGGTTCCACCCGCCGATGCTTGCGAACCCACCCTCGTAAGATGTCCGCGTACAAACCGACAGAACGAATGGGACACTAATACCAGCTTGGCGCGGGTTGTCTATTGCTTATTTTGTTTGCTTCTTTTACCGGTTCGGACTATAAGACTGGCAATTGCTTCTAGGACAGAGCTCCTGGGTCGACGGTTACCCGAGCCCGGGACATCAGGGGGTGGAAACCTTCGATGGAACTTCGCCAACTGAAGTATTTCATCGCGGTGGCAGAGCAATTGAGTTTTTCGAAAGCCGCGCAGGAACTTCACCTCACAGTTCCGCCTTTGAGCCGCCAGATTCGCCAGCTCGAGGACGAATTCGGCGTGTCACTCTTCGTTCGCGACCGCCGCCATGTCGCGCTCACCGAAGCGGGCCACACGCTCCTGCGCGAGGCGCGCACTTTGGTCGCGCAGTCAGCGCACGTGTGTGACTCTGTGCGCATGGCGAGGCGCGGAGAGACCGGGCTTGTGCGAATCGGCATGGCGCCGGGTCTGGGAGAACAAGTCAGCCGCGTTTTGACCGAGCACTCGAAGGAGTTTCCGGCCGTTGAACTGCAGTACCGGGAGATGTTCTCTGACTGGCACATCAAGGCGCTCCTCGACGGCGAAATCGACACCGCGTTCACGCGCTCCGTTATCGACCCGGGCCAGCTCTGCGCAGAGGTTTTGTTCGAAGAGAAATTCGTCGTGCATGTGAGCAAGGCGAGTCCCCTGGCGAGACGGCGGTCGCTGCGCGTGAAAGACCTGGCAAACGAGACCCTGCTGCTGCCGAATCGCCAACTCTGCGCTGCGATGTACGACAAGACGCTCGATCTCTACGCCGAAGCGGGAATCTCACCCAATGTGTTGCACGTGCCGCTCAGCCCTGCGCCAAACAGCGACGCGCAGATCGTGCACGTGGCGTGCCGCAAGGGGATCTTCATCATGCCAGACGAAGTGGTGCGGCGGCCGAATCCCGGAGGCGAAGTCGTCGCGGTTCCGCTCGATGAGCCGAACGCCAAAGTCGATGTCAAGATGGCGTGGCGCAAGGACGAAAAATCGTCGGCCGTGTTTACGTTCTTGAGTTCCGTGCGAAGAGTGCTGCGCGGCTCGGCGAAATACTCCTTCGCCGCGCGGGCCTGAGTCGAGAGGCGTCTCGCCGAACGCTCGGCGAAACGCCTCGCCGCATCAACTGTAACTACTGCTTGTCATAAACGCTCGTCGAATCGAAATTCCCCATGCCGGATTCGACGTGCGTCTTTTCGGTGAGCGTCTTCCCGTCAGCGCTGAGCGAATAGCTGTCCTTGATGGTGATGTCGCTGCCCTGGAAGCTCGTCTTGGAATTCACGACCAGCGTTCCGCCTTCCCAGTGCGCAGTGCTC
>Ga0187782_10003396_pt1 | contig 11849 bp, 10 predicted proteins | sample 0715_SJ02_MP15_2_FD_132454 | JGI IMG/M metagenome (GOLD analysis project Ga0187782, IMG submission 132454) | Tropical peat soil microbial communities from peatlands in Department of Meta, Colombia - 0715_SJ02_MP15_20_MG | ecosystem: Environmental > Terrestrial > Soil > Wetlands > Peat | place...
GAGGCAACCATTTGTAGTACTCTCATCTAACTGAGAACTGAGAACTGAGAACTGAGAACTGAGAACTGAGAACTGAGAACTGAGAACTGAGAACTGAGAACTGAGAACTGAGAACTGAGAACTGAGAACTGAGAACTGCCCCATGGACCGCATCGCCGCCCTCAACGACATTCTCACTCAAAACCCGAACGACACCTTCGCGCGCTACGGCTTGGCGATGGAATATTCCAAGCAGGGGGATCTTGACCGGTCGCTGGCGGAATTCTCCATCTTGCTCAAAGCCAATCCCGACTACACTCCGGGTTATTTCATGGCGGCACAAACGCTGGTCCGCGCCGACAGGATTGCCGAAGCCAAAACGATGCTGACCGATGGCATCGCCTGCGCTCGTCGCACCGGTAACCTGCACGCTCAATCGGAAATGGAAACCATGTTGACTGATCTGGGGTAGTTCTCGCTGACGTTCTGGATTAGTCTAGTGGGGACGGGAAACGCCCTTGCAAACTCTGCGCTGCGGCCGTTGCGGTTCCGATCTGCCTTCTGCGGCGGACTATTGTCCCCGATGTGGCGCTCCCGCCGGGTCCCGCGCCGCCATCGACTTTGACGCGGCAACCTTGGACGATCCAACTCCTCCTGGAAAAAGCCTCTACGAATCTCCCGCGCTCGACGAAGGCCGGTTCGTTCCCGGCCAGATGCTGGCCGACCGCTACCGCATTGTGGCGCTGCTGGGCAAAGGCGGGATGGGCGAAGTCTATCGCGCCGATGATCTGCGCCTGGGCCAGCCGGTCGCCCTGAAATTTCTGCCGCAGGCGTTGTCGCGCGATGGCGCGGCGCTGGCGCGCTTTCATCGCGAAGTGCGCCTGGCGCGGCAGGTGTCTCATCCCAACGTCTGCCGCGTCTTCGACATCGGTGAAACCACGGGGTTCCCCTTCCTCAGCATGGAGTATGTCGACGGCGAGGACCTCGCGTCTCTGCTGAAGCGCATTGGACGCCTGCCGCAGGATAAGGCCATCGATATCGCCCGGCAGATTTGTGCCGGACTCGCCGCCGCCCACGACGCCGGAGTGTTGCACCGCGATCTCAAGCCCGCCAATGTCATGTTGGACCGCCGCGGCAAAGTGCGCATCACCGACTTCGGCCTGGCAGGATTGGCAACGGCCGGGGGTGACGAAATTCGCGCCGGCACGCCGGCCTATATGGCGCCCGAACAACTTGCCGGCACTGCGGCTACTGCGCGGAGCGATATTTATTCGCTGGGACTGGTGTTGTACGAAATTTTTACCGGAAAGCGAGTCTTTGAAGCCGCAACGGTGGCCGAATTGGCTCAGCAGCATGCGAGCACGAGTCCGAAGAGCCCGAGCCAGTTGGTGGAGGGGTTGGACCCGCTGGTCGAGCGCGTGATCCTGCGCTGTTTGGAAGACGATCCCAACAAACGCCCTCAGTCGGCGTTGCAGGTTTCGGCGGCTTTGCCCGGTGGCGATCCGCTGGCAGCCGCGCTGGCCGCGGGCGAAACCCCATCGCCGGAAATGGTGGCGGCCGCGGGCGGAGAAGGCGCTTTGCCGCCCAAGATCGCCTGGAGCCTCCTACTGGCTGCCGTGCTCGTGCTGACTGCGATCATCGTAATCGCTCCATACTCGACGGACTTGGGATCGGCGCCCCCGCCGAAAACCCAGGAGGCGCTCGAGGTACGAGCCCAGGACATCATTGAAAAGGCGGGATACACTGAGCCTCCCGCGGATCGCGCATCCTGGTTCGAGCGTAATTACGACTACATGATTTATGCTGCCAAACAGTTTCCGACGCCGGTTGCCAGGAAGAATCTGAAGCATGGCGCATTGGGAGTTTTGAATTTTTTGTACCGGCAGAGTCCGTTGCCGTTGGCCCCGACGAACCAGAACCTGCGGGTGAGCACGTTTGATCCTCCATATGAGGTTTCGGGGATGACGCTTGTCGCACTCGATGCGAGCGGGAAATTGTTTGGATTTGCTGCCGTTCCGCCGCAGGTGGAGAAACCGCAGGTGGAACAAGAAAGTTCGGCAGCGGCTCCAGAACCGAATTGGAGTCAGATGCTCAGCGACACCGGTCTCGATCTCACGAGTCTGAAAACCGCCGAGCCCACCTGGTTGCCCCCGCAGCCCTTCGATCGGAGATTCGGCTGGCGCGGTTATTATCCCGAGGATCGGAAGATAGAAATTCAGATCAGCGCCGCCAGCTACCGCGGCAAGCCGGTTTATTTTCATGTGATCGGGCCCTGGAGTCTCGCCTGGCGCATGCAAACGCGGCCACTGACGCGCTCCAGCGTGGTGCGGGAAACGACGCTGGTAATCAGCGGATTCGCCTGCCTGGTGGTGGCGGGGTTATTTGCGCGACGCAACACCCGGCTGGGACGCGGCGACCGCCGGGGCGCAATTCGCATCGCGGTTTTTGCTTTCTGCACGCTATTGGCGGCCGGCATGCTTATCGCTCATCACGTCCCTGACCTGGGAGCGGAATGGCAAATGATCACGCGTGTGGTGGGTGGGGCGCTCTTTCTGGCGGCATTTCTGTGGCTGCTGTATCTGGCGCTGGAGCCATTCGTACGCCGCCAGTGGCCGCAACTGCTGATTACCTGGAATCGTCTGCTTGCCGGCAATTTTCGCGATCCTTTGATTGGGCGCGATCTGCTTGCTGGGGTGCTGAGCGGCAGCATCGCCGCGCTTGGCGTTCACATCGCGAATGCGCTACCGGCGTGGGTCAACCTTCCGGGCGAAACTACAATTCCCTCCTCGCTGCTAACCCTGGGATCGGTACAGGAACTGCTGGGAAATCTCTTTTCCATGATTGCCTCCGTGTTAATTCCCTCATTCGGCACCATTTTCTTGCTGTTTCTCAGCAGAACCTTGTTGCGGAGCTATTGGATGAGCGTTGCTGTTACTGGGATTTTTGTGCTTCTGGTAAACCTGGGTGGAGAGAACTTCGCTGTGGAAGCGCCTTTCGTTCTTCTCATGACCGCAGCGATCATGTTTATGACAGTTCGGTTTGGCATTGTCGCGCTGGCAGTCACGATTTTCACCATGCAGCTGCTGGATTCGTTTCCGATTACGCTCGACCTGTCGAAGTGGTACGCGCCGCACTCGCTGTTCATGCTGGCAGTCTTGCTGGCGATGCTGTTCTACGGATTGAAGGTAGCCACGGGAAACAAACCGCTGCTGGCAGAGTAATCGCGGTTATGTCGTCCCAGAGCTTTACTCCGTGATCCTCCGTGCCCTCCGTGGTTTAAAGGCTGGCATCCGTCGCAAGTCACTTTCATGCTCAGAGTGTGGGCTGCCGTGCATGAGCACCTTAGTGGTGAATTTGGGAGACTACTTTGGTCTCGCCATCTTCCCCATCGCCCACTCCACTAGTCCCGGAAAATGCTCGTAGATTCTTATCGCCGGCCACAAGGTCCACGGCACGATCACTTCCCTTTTTCGCTTCAAGTACCCCCGCAGCGTCGCCCGCGCTACGCGTTCAGCGCTGATCCCGCGCACCGACTCCGGCCGAGTTCTCTTGAGTTCGCTGCCGAGCACGACGTTTTGGCTGAACTGCGTCCGAACATAGCCGGGACAAACCGTCAGCACATGAATTCCATATTTCCTTAATTCGATCCTTGCCGCTTTGCCCATGGCATTCAGAGCGAATTTCGTTCCGCTATAGGCGGCGCTAAACGGCAATGGAATGTGCCCGGCTACGCTCGAAATGTTGATGATGGTTCCTCCGCCTTGCTGCCGCATAATGGGAATCACCGCCTGCATCGCCCCAACCGCGCCAAACAGATTGGTCTCGAACATCTCCCGGCACGCTGCCATATCCATCTGTGCCACCGAGTCCAGCAACCCATGGCCGGCATTATTCACCCACACGTTGATTCTCTTGAAATGGTTGAGCGCCTGCGTGACAGCGCGATCAACATCCGCACGCTGCCGAACGTCGCACGCCATGGCCATTGTCCGCTCGCCATGCCCGACCCGTCCACGCGCCGCTTCCACTCGCCCCGCGTCTCGTGCCAGCATCACCACGCTCGCGCCCTGGTCGGCAAAAATCTTTGTGATCGCCTCCCCAATCCCCATGGAAGCGCCTGTAACTACAACCACCTTTTCCGAAAGGTTCATAGCGCGCTTTTATCTCCTTCGAGCGCCGAAGTCAAACGTATCCGCCTGGCGGTAGTGGTGCAGTCCGCGTGTCATCCTGAACAAGCGTCCTTCGCGCAGTGAAGGATCTGGGCGAGCCGCGCGAAGTGGCGCCGCTCTTTGGCGCCACAAAAATCGCGCGTCCGGCTCGCTTCCTTGTTAAACTGCACCACCACCGCCGGGCGTACAATCAAGAAGACTCGCCGTAGGAGACCCGTTTGGAACCCCTGATTCCCCTCTTCCCGCTCGATGTTGTCCTGTTTCCCGGCACGCCGCTGCCTCTGCACATTTTCGAGCCGCGTTACAAGGAAATGATCGGCGAGTGTCTTGCCCAGCACCGTACTTTTGGCGTGGTGCGCGCCCTGGAGCAAGGCCTGGCGGAAGTGGGATGCACCGCGGAAATCGTCACTGTAGTAAAGGAATATCCTGACGGCCGCCTCGACCTTGTCACCGAAGGCCGCAAACGCTTTGAAGTGATACGCGTCAACCAGGAACGCTCCTTCCTGCAAGCCGAGGTTCTCATGATCGCTGACGAACCCGGAGCCCCCGCCCGGGAGGATACCGACCGCGCCATTCACTTGCACTCGGAACTGCTGGCCATCGCGGGCGCCAGACAGGATCTTTCTGCGGCCGATCCTTCTTTGCTTTCGTTTTATCTGGCCGGCTCGCTGCCTCTCGATCTCGATTTCAAGCAGAAACTGCTCGCTTTGCGCTCCGAACCGGAACGTCTTTCCGAGCTCATCCGCTATTTTGAAACCATCATTCCCAGCCTGCGCCGCGTGGCCAGCGCCCGCAAAAAAGCCGGCGGCAACGGCCACGTGAACTAAGGCGGGCTTCAGCTTTCAGGCTTCGGGTTTCAGCTTCCAGGCTTTTGTTTTCCGAGTCTGCTCACTCACTTTCTGAACTTCGATTGCCGGGATCCCAAGGCTCTTCTTCGCGCACCCTGCGGCTTTCCTTCGCGCACTTCGCGGTTCAAGCTTTTCCTGTCAGCCAAACGACTGGAAAACCAGTCGGGCAAAGAGCACTCGTTTGCCCACCGCGCCCGATGCCCGAAAGCCGAAGCCCGAAGCCCAGTCTTCCCGCGTATAATCCAGGGAAGTATTCTTTCCTGGGGGTTGTTGCATGAATCTTCCGCGCACGCTGGGCGAACTGCGCCGCAGTTCTTTTTCTGAAGCACGTTTGCGCACCCGCCGCGTAAAGGACGAACTGCGCGAAAACCTCATCGCCCGTCTGCCTCACGACGCAACTATTTTCCCCGGCATCGTCGGCTATGACGATACAGTTGTGCCCCAGATCGTCAATGCCATTCTCTCGCGCCACAATTTCATTCTGCTCGGCCTGCGTGGTCAGGCAAAAAGCCGCATCCTTCGCGCCTTGACGACGCTGCTCGATCCTCAGATGCCTTACCTTGCCGGCTGTGAAATCCGTGACAATCCCTACGCTCCCATCTGCCGCCGCTGCCGCGACGAGCTGGCCCGCCTGGGAGATGCCATGCCGATTGCATATCTGACTCCTGATGAGCGCTACGTCGAAAAGCTCGCTACGCCGGATGTCACCATTGCTGACCTTATCGGCGACATCGACCCCATCAAGGCCGCCCGCGGCGGCCACGAGCTTTCCAGCGAATTCACCGTTCACTATGGCCTGCTTCCCCGCGCCAATCGCGGCATCTTCGCCATCAATGAACTGCCCGATTTGGCTGGCAAGATTCAGGTTGGCCTGTTCAACATCATGCAGGAAGGCGATGTGCAAATTAAGGGATACCCGATTCGCCTGCCGCTCGATGTGGCCATTGTTTTCAGCGCCAACCCCGAAGACTACACGGCGCGCGGCAAGATCATCACTCCGCTCAAAGACCGCATCGGCTCCGAGATTCGCACGCACTATCCTGCCACGGTCGATGAAGGCATCGCCATCACCGCGCAGGAAGCGTGGACAGCCCGCAACGGCCGTGCCATGCACCTGCCAAGCTACATTCAGGAAGTGATCGAGCGCATCGCCTTTGCCGCCCGCGAAGACAAGAAAATCGACAAGCGTTCCGGCGTCAGCCAGCGCCTTCCCATCTCTGCTATGGAAAATGTCGTCTCCAACGCGGAGCGCCGCGCCCTCCGCAACGACGAAAAACTGGTGGTGCCGCGCATCAGCGACGTCTACGCCGCGCTCCCGGCCATCACCGGCAAGCTCGAACTGGAGTACGAAGGCGAGATGAAGGGCGCGGATTACGTCGGGCGGGAACTGATTCGCACTGCCCTTGCCAAGACCTACGACCAATACTTCACCGGCTCGAACGTGCAGCAGATCGTGCAGTGGTTCGACCTGGGCGGCGAGGTGCAGCTGGCGGATTCGGTTTCTGCCGCCGAAGCTCTGGAGAACCTCAAGGAAATTCAGGGACTGCTCGAAAAATTGGGCCCGCTCGGCGTCTCGCACAAGGATAGTCCCGAACGCCAGGTTTCAGCTGCGGAGTTCGTGCTCGAAGGCCTGCACGCCCACAAGCGCATCGGCCGCAGCGAAGAACGGGTTTTCAAGGCGGGAGAGAAGAAGCCGGAACCCGCCCCGCAGCGCGAGAAAAGTTTCGATGCCGACGACCGGCCTTACCGGCAGAGAAGGCAGTTTAACTAGCGGCTTCCAGCTGCTAGCTCCTAGCTTCTAGCCGGTCCGGTTTTAGCTAGAAGCTAGCAGCTAGAAGCTGGTAGCTGTCATGAAGCGCGTCCGCTACTCCAAATACGTTCCCGACCCCGCGGGCGAGATGAGCATGGAGGACCTGCTCAGCGCACTCGCCGACTATCTTCTGCAAAGCGGCTTCCAGAGCGACATGTGGTACGAAATGCCCGACCGCGAGCAGACGCTCGATGAACTCAAGCGCGCCATCGAGCAAGCCTTGCTCGATAGCGATCAGTTCGACGAAGCCATGCGCGAACGCCTGCTGGAGATGGCCATGAACGGCCAGATGGACGAGTTGATCGAAAAGCTGATCGAGCGCATGCAGCAGGAAGACTATATTTCGGTCGATCAGCCCCATGATCCTGCTCGCCAATCCAGCGTCGGCGGACAGATCGGCCCGAACGCTCCCCAAGCCAGGTTCGAAATCACCGACAAAGGCCTCGACTTTCTCGGTTTCAAGTCGCTGCGCAACCTGCTTGGCTCGCTGGGCAAGTCCAGCTTCGGACGCCACGACACCCGCGACCTCGCCACCGGCATCGAAGCCAGCGGCGCTTCCCGCACCTATGAGTTCGGCGACACGCTCAACCTTGACATCACTGCCACACTGTCAAGCGCCATCCAGCGCGAAGGCCTCACCCTGCCGCTCAACATCGAATACCCCGACCTCCAGGTTCATCAGTGCGAGTATCAGTCGTCCTGCGCGACCGTGCTCATGCTCGATTGCTCGCATTCCATGATCCTCTATGGCGAAGATCGTTTCACGCCCGCGAAAAAAGTTGCCATGGCGCTCTCGCATCTGATTCGCACGCAGTATCCCGGCGACTCGCTTTCGCTGGTGCTGTTCCACGATTCCGCCGAAGAAATTCCGCTCTCGCAGCTCGCCCGCGTCAAAGTTGGCCCCTACTACACCAACACGCGCGAAGGCCTGCGCATGGCCCAGAGGATATTGCAACGACAGAAAAAGGACATGAAGCAGATCGTCATGATCACCGACGGCAAGCCCTCCGCCCTCACCCTCGATGACGGACGCATCTACAAGAACGCCTTCGGCCTCGACCCGCTGGTGGTCAGCCAGACGCTGGAAGAAGTTTCCAAGTGCAAGCGCGCCGGCGTGCTGATCAACACCTTCATGCTGGCCTCGGACTATGGCTTGGTGCAATTCGTTCAAAAGGTAACCGAGATGTGCCGCGGCAAAGCCTACTTCACCACTCCCTACACGCTGGGACAGTATCTGCTCATGGATTACATGTCAAGGAAGACGAAGACGATCCACTAGGCCTTCCCGCTTCTGCACTAAAGACATGCAACCTTCGCGGCATTATGGACGAAGTGCTTCTTGCAATTTCGCGCCATCGTGAGAAAATCCTTTTATGGATAACGAGCTCAAAAAAGCCTTCGAGCAGGTTAACAGCAGGTTCGATCAGGTCGTCGAGCGCATCCACGACACCGAAACCAAGCTGCTCAAAGCTTTCTACGACTGGGCCCAGCCTGCTGATTCCCGCCTCAACAAGACTCTACCCGCTCTGGATGAAGGCCCCGGCTAGGGAACAAAGTATCGCCGAATTGGAGCGTAAGAATCTGGAATGGGGAATATAATCCCAACTCCTGCGAAACGCACATCCCCTACTCGCCCTCACCTCACCGCTCCTGATAATCTCTTACTAACCCATGGCCAACTGCATCCGTTGCGGACGTCAACTTCCCGGCTTCACCTTCGGCAAAAAGATTTGCCAGTGGTGCGTGCAGCACGAAGCCCAGCAGCGCGGCGAAATTGTGGAAGGCGCGCGCCAGCCTGTCATACGCACGCCCTGGGTTCGGCAGAGTGAATCCACAATCACGCTCACGCATGTGATCTTCGGAATCAATGCCGCGGTGTTTCTGGGGATGGCGTTGGGCGCCTCCAGCATTATGGATTTCCCCTTACTTGAACTTGTGCGATGGGGCGCAAACGTGGGCGCGCTCACCATGTCGGGAGAATGGTGGCGCTTGCTCACCTGTGTGTTCGTTCACGGCGGCATCATCCACATTGCTTTCAATATGTGGTGCCTGTGGAATCTGGGCGCGCTCTGCGAATCGCTTTATGGACGCTGGACCTACGCTGGCATCTATCTCGTTTGCGGTCTGGGAGCCAGTCTGTCCAGCGCCGCCTGGCATCCTTACGTGCCCAGCGTCGGCGCCTCCGGCGCCATCTTCGGACTTGCCGGCGCTCTGCTCGCGGCTTTCAAGTTAGGAGAGTTTTCCCTGCCCCGCAGCGCGCTCTCCGGGACATTGCGCAGCCTGGGCGCTTTTGTCGTTTACAACCTCATCTTTGGATTCGCCCTTCCCGGCATCGACAACGCCGCTCACATTGGCGGACTGATCACCGGATTGATCGTCGGCGCCGTCATCGCGCTGCTTGCCCCGCAGCATGAGCAGACTCCACGCCGCGCCCTCATTTTCGTAGTTTTGCTTCTGGCTTTGGCTGGTGGAGCAATGGAACTCGCCCACTCCCACGGCCTGCCGCTGCGTCTGGGACGATCCCCGTTTGGGCTCCGATCCGGTCGCGTGATTCCTGAAAGAGATACCAGGACGGCTCTCGCGTCCTCGCGGGACAAGGTACATGGTACTCGGTACTCGCAACTCGGTACTCGCAACTCGGTACTCGCTACTAGTCTCTCAACTCCCCCACAGCTCGCCACGCCTGATTAATCGCCTCGTCGGTGTAAGCGTAAGCGCCGGCATCCGAGTTGGCGATCGCGATTCTCCCAAAAGTCTTGCGCGCCCTCTCGCATGGTTTTTCACCACCCTCCAAAACGGATTTATCCCACAGGCTGCTGTACTCATACGAATAACCATGCGGCCAGCGGTTCACAGTAATAGCCAGAATGTCGCGTGCGGGATCGAATCCGCCCGGCCCGAGCGTTCGCACCAGTTGCTCGCGGATTCTCCGCTCCATGGTCTCAAACGTCGTGCTCAACAGTTCGATGCGGCCGATGCGGTGCTGATCACGTGCCGGCAGCCCTGCCTGGCACGGAGCTTTGCTCATGTGCACCACCACCGGCTCATCCGGCGTACGCGGGCAGCGATAACCGCCAATGCTGACGGGCAAATCGATATCGACGTGGCTGTGATATCCGCCCGGTGCGTAAATCGAATTTGCTCCCAGCTTCTCGAACGCACTCCCATTGCGCAGCACCACGGTGGTGTAGAGCAGCGGCACCTTGGTCGCAGATGCCAATGCCTGTTTCTGGGCATCGGGTAACTCCTCGCAAAGATACGGAATCATCTGGTTCCAGCAGGCCAGGATTGCGCATTTGCCTCTCGCCGTATACACCTTGCCCTCGCGGGCATAAACCACTTCCACTTCCTTCGCCGCTGCCGGGTCGCCGATATGTTTCACTCGCACCGCCGTGGCGTTCAAGCGGACGCGCACGGATGAACCAGCCTGATCGAGCTTGGCGTAATTGGCCCTGGCAGTAACGACATCAGTCGCTGTGTTCCCCGGTATCGCCTCTGGAATCAGTTTCCGCACCAGCAGCCGCGCGATGCTGGCGTTGCCATCGGGGAAGTGGAAAAAGTATTTGCGCTCATTATCTAATCCTTCCGCCTCAAGACCCATCCCGCTGAATCCGGGATAGCCCGTATCGGACGCGTCCAGCGCGGCAACCGCGTCGATGCCGACGCCAAACAGCGGCTGAGAAACAGTCTGATACAGGCGAATCACATCGCTGTGCATGCCGGCCAGCTCCGTCAGAAATTGCGCATAGCTGATTCGCGCCAGCCGGTCTTTTTTCTGGTCGGTATTCAGTCCGCGAAGATAGTCTTTCTTTTCCCGGCACAAGCGGGAAACGTCCTTGCGCGCCTGCTCAGCAATCGGCGCATCGGCCGCGAAGTGATCCCACGCCTTCGGCCCGGCAACGGCCAGATCGTAGGTCTCACCCCCGGGAAACGGACAGGGGTCGTCCACCAGCTTCTCGCTGCCAAAAGTTTCTTTATCGAAAAAGATTTTGGCTACGCGCCCATTGGCGCCGTAAAGATTGCGCTCCAGATACCTGGGAAAACTGCCCACCTCGATTCCCAACTCTTCAATCAGGCTCCTCGCCACTTCACTGTAAGGCTCCGGACTCTCGATTGAGTACGTGCCACCGTAGCCGATCAGGGTTCGATTGCCCGCGCGGAACTCGTTGCGCCTGGCGTGTCCGCCGAAATCGTCGTGATTGTCGAGAATCAAAATGCGCGCCTTCGCGCCCGCACGTTGGCGATAGAAGTGTGCCGCGGCCAGCCCGCTGAAGCCGCCGCCGACCACGATGAGATCGTAATTCTCGCCGGTGTCCTGCGGCTTGCCCGCCGCATCCCAGAATGTGCCATCACGCAAAGAATGCGCCACCTCGAAAGAGCCGGCATGGCTGCCGCGCAGTCCGGTGAGAAGCGGAGGATAGTATTCGGCCACCTCTTCAGAATTGGCCTCGCCGGCCAAGAGATGCCATGGCATCAGCGCAGCGCCCGCCGTCACCGCCACGCCATTGAGAAAGTCCCGGCGCGTGATGGAACGGCGCATTCCGAGTTCGCGGTCGGAGAAGGGCATGGTAGCCTGTAGCTCTCAGCTCTCAGCTTTTTTCACCGCCAGTTCGGCGCCCTGGAATCCGATGCGGCTGTGGGTGCCATCGCAAAATGGCTTGGTGACCGACCCTCCACAGCGGCACAGCGAAAATGCCGGCTTGCGGGTGAGGTCGTAGGGGGTACCGTTGGCGTCGACCAGTTCCACCGATCCCTCCGGCGCCTCCACGCGATAAGGCCCATTCGGGCGGACAGTGATCTTCACTTGAGCCATATATTCCTCCAACCTTACGGGTTTCTAGTAAGGAGAAAAGATACCACCAAATCGGGGCGCATGTCGCGCGACAAGTCGCCCAGGTAGTGGCGCAGTTTGCTTGTCATCCTGAGCAAGCCTCCTTTGCGCAGCGAAGGATCTGGGCGAGCCGCGCGAAGTGGCGCGCTTTTTGCGCCACAGAAATCGCGCGTTTGGCTCGCTTCCTTGTCACACTGCACCACTACCATCGC
>Ga0187782_10003398_pt1 | contig 11847 bp, 12 predicted proteins | sample 0715_SJ02_MP15_2_FD_132454 | JGI IMG/M metagenome (GOLD analysis project Ga0187782, IMG submission 132454) | Tropical peat soil microbial communities from peatlands in Department of Meta, Colombia - 0715_SJ02_MP15_20_MG | ecosystem: Environmental > Terrestrial > Soil > Wetlands > Peat | place...
CGGCTCTCGCGCCTTGATCTCATCTACCAGGGCCACGGCCCGCTCGGGCGTAATCCCCCCGTAAACCTGTTCGTCGATCACCACCACCGGCGCCAGCCCGCACGCTCCAAGGCACGCCACGGTCTCCACCGTGAAAAGCATGTCCGCCGAGGTTTTGCTCTTTTCGCTTGTGCCCAGCTTCTCGCGCAGTGCCTTCAGCACCGGCAGTGACTGCTTCACGTGGCAAGCCGTGCCGTCGCACACGCGCACCACATGCTTGCCCTTCGGTTCCAACGCAAAGTGCGCGTAGAATGTCGCCACGCCGAATACCCGTGCCGGAGGAACGTCGAGCGAGGTCGCAACATAGGTCAATACTTCTTCGGGCAAATATTGATATTCGTGCTGTATCGCTTGCAGAATCGGAATCAGGCCCGCCGGCCGGTTTCCATGCCGGTCGAGAATTTCGCAAACCTTTCGAAATTTATCTGCGCGATCCATTGCAACAGGCGCAGTCGCCATCAGTCAGTGCCTCCGTTCTGTTGAATGGGAACGTGAAAACGCCTTGCCAGCTTCCACGAGAGCGAAGCCAGAGAAGAGTACAAATCCTCATTGAGCACGATCACGCTTGGCGGCAGCTTCAGCCGCACAGGCGCGAAGTTCCAGATCGCCTGGATCCCGCCCTTCACCATCTCCTCGGCAATCGCCTGCGCATACTCTGCCGGGGCGGTGATGATGCCGAGGTGGATGCTCATCCGCTGTGCCAGGTCGGCCAGTTTTTCCAGGGGCAGAACCATCTTGTCGTGAATCCACTGCCCAATCTTTTCCGGGTCGGTGTCGAATGCGGCAACGATCCGCAGCCCAAAGTTGGAGAATCGCTCGTGCCCCAGCAGGGCCGTGCCCAGGTTTCCCGCCCCCACCAGGAACGCCTCGTTCACGTTGTTCCATCCAAGAAACGTCTCAATCGCTTCGATCAGTTCGTTTACGGAATAGCCCGTCTTGGGTTTTCCCACGATGCCGGTGTACTGCAAGTCCTTGCGCACCTGGACCGGCACAAGGTTTAGGTCCGTACCGATTACGCTGCAAGATATCTTGCTGATTCCTTTAGTTTTAAGTCCAGTCAAATAGTGATGATACTGGGGCAGCCTGTTGAGACTAGGCTGGGGAATCCCCGCCCTGCCCTTCTCGGCGGGGCCTGGAATCGATAAATTAGTATCGATAACCATGTAGCGATACTAGGGCCAAGGCGATTTTTGGAACCGTGATAGCTGTCACGCTCTGCCTCAGTTCATCCCTCATCCCGAGACAAGCAACGCATCGATGTGCCACGCTGCGTCGTTTTTCAACTCCAGGAGCCAGGAGCCGGAGCGTTCGAGAAGAAGCGACATAGGAATCGGAACTCTTCGCTCTTGAGAAATGGCCTACGGCAAAATCCCTGCCGCAGACTCGGTATAGCCGAATCGCGTCGGCCACTGTGCCCAGCCGGCGCGAACCGCTCGCCGGAGCCGCGCGCCTGCACCTGCGTGGCATGTTTGAATAGGAATAATCGATGGAAAGTCGGCAGCCACCGGGGGACCAGACGGCAATATCCAATCGAATGACTCCTGACCCTAAGAGTCCGAAGAGATTTTGCATTCTACCAGGCTTCGTTTTTGACATGCCTTTTTGAGGCGCTCATTCCTCAACCACTCGCGCTTCCCAATTTGCGACCCGGAGGTTATTCGTGAGCCTGTTCGATGAACTGAAAAATGTGCTGCATTCCGGCAGCGAAACCAAGGCTAAGTCAAGTGAGGATTCTGAATCCGCTGCCGGCCTTGCCGCCGGACAGCACGCACTCGCCCCGGCCACGCAGGGACGTGTTTTGTTGATCCACGGGTACTCAGCCGACTGGAAGGAGTTCTTGCCTTGGAAGCGAGTTCTTGCCCAAGCAGGCATCGAAGCCAAAATGCTCAACGTAGGCAATTACATAACACTCAATAACGAGGTGACGATTAAAGATCTCGGCGAAGCGTTCGATCGCGCACTGCGCCTCACGGAGTTCGCCGATGGGGTGACGGGCGACGATTGGACCTTCGACGCCGTCGTGCATTCCACCGGCATGCTGGTGGTTCGCCAATGGCTAACCAGCGATCCGTTCCCGCCGGACGATTCGCGTAGCCGTGTGCGCAGGTTGAAACACCTCGTGGGGCTCGCGCCTGCCACCTTCGGGTCGCCGCAGGCACGCAAGGGACGTAGTTGGCTCGGCGCGCTGGTGAAGGGCAACAAAGACTTGGGGCCGGATTTTCTGAATGCCGGTGACATGGTGCTCGACGGCCTGGAACTGGCGAGCAGGTTCACTTGGGATCTGGCGCACAAGGACATGATCTGCCCCGATCCTTTCTACGACAAGAACGACATGACCCCATATGTCGCTGTGTTCATCGGCAATATCCCCTACAGCGGCATTTCCGCGCTTGCCAACTCGCCCGGTTGCGATGGAACGGTTCGCTGGGCCGGCTGTGCATTGAACACGCGCCAGGTCACCCTCGATTTGCGGCGCCACGCTCAGATTGATCCCAGCAACCCGGCGCAACGCTGCAGCATCTCCGATTGGTCGGATCGACGGTTGGGTGCGCCCATTATCGCCATTGACAGCCGGAACCACGGAACCATCCTCTCTGAGCCCGTGCCGCAAGCTGTACAGTTGGTGCGCGACTTTCTTTTAGTCACCGAAAGGGCCGCATACGAAGGATGGGAGACCAAAGCGCTTGCTTCAGGCGACGCCGCCAAAGCAAAGATGGACACATCCGACGGGGTGGCAACAGGCGCAGGCTGGCAGCAACTCGTCATTCACATGGTGGACGATCACGGAGACGGTGTAACCGACTACAACCTGCGCCTCTTCTATGGAAATAGTCTGAGTGAGTCGGACGATCCCGATTTTGCGAGCGTTCCCTTGATCGCAGATACCTACTCCGGCGATGCAAGCTACCGCTGTTTTTATCTTCACCTGACAAGTGAGATGCTCGGCTTAAAGCAGAGCGGGAAGAAGATGTGGATCGAGTTGATTGCATCGAGCGGATCGCAACTGATCGAGTATGAGGCGTATACCGGAAGCGCCGACGATCCGCAGCGGCTCGCGATCGACTCCCACGCTTCGGAACAAAACAAGCTCGTGAAAATGGATATCACGCAACTGACGGAAGATGGGGCTTCCCTCTTTTTCCCGTATACCACCACACTGCTGGAAATCCATGTCGAGCGAGAGCCAATGCCCCTGGGTCAAATCAGCAATCTGTTCACTTTCCCTGAGCTGAACCCAAAGTGATGCTTGCGCCGGAGGTGAGGGTCTTAAGGCAACTTACTGCAAGCTCGCCCGAATTGGCGCTTTGCGCGTTCGCATTTCTCGCGCGATCGTGGGCCCTAACCCATCCTCCCCAACCCCCTGAACTGATGCGCGACCGCTTCGAGAAACGTCTCCACGCTCGTATCCGCGGGAATCTCGAGACCCGACTTCGCGCATAGCGCCGAAGCAATACGCCCGGCCAACGCCCCGCGCGTGGTCAGATCCATATCCAGCCGGCGGGCAAAAAACCCCTCCAGCACCTCGAGATCGCTCGCCGAAAGCTTCCCCAGTTCCGAAGCAGCCAGCACTACACGCAGGTGCGGAGCGGGGATCGGAGACTCCGCTTGAAACGCAGGCCCGGTGATCGTGCGCGCGCCGCTCTCGCCCCAACTCGGCGATTCCACCTCGCGATCCCGCACCACAAGGGTCCCCGCCGCCATATCTCCCAGCCGTTGGTGCCGCGTGCTGATAAACATCGCCACAACGCCCACTCCATAAAAACCGGGAAGATAGTCGACGAATCGCACCAGGTTTCGCGCCAGCGACTCCACAAACGTAATTCCGCGCCCCGACTGATGAATTACGCGAATCTTCGCTGCGTGCTTGCCCGGCGTGCGCCCATTGCCGAACGCCTCAAACAGCGCGAAATATCCCCATTGCAGCAGGAACACGATCAAAAATAGGATCCCCACCGCCCAATTGGCCGAGACGCTCCAAAAGAGATGCAAGGCGGGGAGGAAGATCGCCGCAATCAGACCAAGAACGAGAAATGCCCCGCCCAAAATCAAATAGTCGATCAGAATCGCGATAAACCGGCTCCCGATTCCTGCCAATGGCATCTCGATCGCCACCAGCTCCGGGGTTTCGATGTTAAGCTGGTCTCCAATCGGTTCCATGGCCATCGTTCTCTCCAATCAATGGCTCCAAAAGCGGCGCCCTTACTGGGACCGTCTCGCCGCATTGCTCGCTCAAGCCACAGCCGCGGGTGGCGTGCGCCAACTCTCCCGCGCCGAGCTGCGCGAAACCGCGCTGCTCTACCGCCAGGCCGCCGCCGACCTGTCCACGCTGCGGCGAGACTCGACCGCCCGCGCTTATGCCGAGCACGTCAACCAATTATTGGCTCGCGCCCACCATATCATCTATTCCAGCCGCCGCAAAGGCTTCCGCAAAATCCTCCACTTCCTCTTGGACGAATACCCCGCCATTTTCCAGCGCCAAATCCGCTACGTGTTGCTTTCGCTCGCCATCATGCTGGGGGGCGCGTCGCTCGGCTCGGTGCTTACCCTGGCGCGTCCGCAATTCATGCGCCACATGCTCGGCCCTGCCATGGTCGAAACCATCGAGCGGCATGAAATGTGGACGCACTCCATCGTGGGCGTCGAGCCCATGATGAGCAGCCTCATCATGACCAACAATCTCACTGTTTCCTTCGTAGCCTTCGCCGGTGGAATCACCTTCGGCCTGCTCACCGTCTGGTCCATGTTCTTCAACGGCCTTCTGCTCGGCGTCATCGGCGTAGCCTGCCAGCAGCACGGCATGTCGCTCGACCTCTGGAGCTTCGTCGCTCCTCACGGCTCGCTCGAGCTGCCTTCCATCATCCTTGCCGGCGGCGCCGGATTGCGACTCGCGCGCGGCGTGCTGTTCCCCGGCCTCTACAGCCGCCGCGACTCCATCGCCCTAGCCGGAATCGAAGCTACGCGCCTCGTCGCCGGCATCATTCCGCTGCTGGTTATCGCCGGCACGCTCGAAGGATTCTTCTCTCCCTCCAACGCGCCCGTCTGGCTAAAATTCACAGTGGGCGGCTCGCTCTTCGCACTGCTGCTGCTGTGGCTCTTCCGGCGCGCGCCCGCGGCGACTCGTGGTGCATGAGAGATGTACATCCGATCGTTAGTTTCGCGCGCCTCCATTCAGGAAGATTGCAATAGCCTCCTCTGATCGCAGATCCTCGGAGGGGTCGTACTTAAACAGGCTCTTTCGGATTTTCATCTTTCACTCCTGCGAGTGCAACGATGAAGCCGCCGGCGCGCCACACTCTTCGCAAAACTTGGCGAGAGGCGACATGTGATGACCGTTTAGGCAATGTCGGCTGTCATCGAAGCGCTTCAGCCGCGTGGCGGAATAAAAGACCGCGGCCGAAATCATATAGAAACTGAGAAGTACAGCGGACATTGAACGGGATTTGTTTGCAGCCGAGTCCATGCCGCCGCCGTATAGAAATGGCAGCGCGAAAAATCCGACGCACGCATACCCAAAGATAATCCACAAAGTCCGACGCATCCACGGCGGACATCCCCGTAACGCCGCACGCCAGATTTCCTTCTGCTTGAAATCCTTTGTCAACGCGTTCATGACGAAAATCGTTGGAATCCAAACCACGAACAGCCCCGGGACAAGAAAATGGATGAGAAGACCAGAGCCGAATGTGAACCCGAGAAGCGCTGCTACATCGATCGAAAGCATGGCGAGTGAGCCGACCACCGCGAGCGCGAGAAACAGATAGATAAGTGTCTTCATCGGACGCCTCGCTCCGAGAACAATCTAGCACGAACCCGTCGCACATTGCGGAGCACCGTATCGAGCAGGTTAGATGCCTGAGAGCCCTTCACACCATCGCCCGTTCCTTCACCTTCAAATACTGGTTCAGAACCGCCGGCGTCAGCTTCTTCGGATCGAGATCGAGCGTCAACGCGCCCTGTTCTCTCAGCCTCGCCAACAGCAGCTCTCGTCGCGCAGTCAGCTCCTGCGCCGCGGCCCCGCGAAACATCTCTTCGACATTCTTGGGCCGCGCATTGGCCATCGCTTCCACGTCCGGCTGCGCCATGGCCACAAACAGCAGCACATGGCGATGCAGCAACTGCATCGCCCCGTCGATCACCTCCGGCCGCATCGCCGTCTCGGCCAAATCGGTGACCCACAAAATCAGCCCCCTGCGCGGCTGCCAGCGGTTCAACGTCGCCGTCGCGCGCAAATGATCCGCCTCGCTCGCCTCCGCCCGCGCCTGTGCCAGCGCCTCCACAATCGTCCGCAAATGCGCCGGCCCCCGAGCCGGCAGCACGCGTTGCTGCACATTCTGCCCATAAACCAACAGCCCCACGCGATCGCCTGAATAGAGCGCCAACTGCGCCAGCGCCACTGCCGTCGAACACGCATAATCGAGCTTCGAGTGGCCTCGCCGTTGCCCATCGCCGTTGTTTTTAATAACCCTTCCTTGCGACAGCCGCCCTGCATCCAACACAACCCACACCGCCTGGCTGCGCTCCGTCTGATAACGCCGCGTGATCAACTCACCGCGCCGCGCCGTCGCCGTCCAGCACACATCGCGCAGATCGTCGCCTTCCAGATACTCGCGCAGACTCTCGAAGTCGCGCCCCAAACCGCGCTCCTGGCACCGCCGCAGTTGCAATTCGATCTGCCGTCCCCGTGCCAGAAAGATTTCCTGGTCCTCGCCCTGCCGCAGCGCCGGGTAAACGCGCACTTCTTGTCCCAGCGGAGCCATCGCCCATTTTTCCACCATCCCCAGCACCGACGCATAACGAATGTACACCGCGCCCGTCTTCACATCGCCCCGCTCACGCGGCACGATTTTGTATCGCAGCGCCGTCCGCGCACGCGGAAACACCCGCAGCCTGTGAGCCGCAGGCGCCGCAGCAAGCGCGTCCGGCAAATCATCCACCAGCCGGCAATCGAGAATCGTGCTGCCGCTCTGCTCCACGGCCAGTTCGATCTCGGTTTCGCTATCGAGCGCTGGTGCATTGCTCCACGACCGCTCGATCGCGATCCGCTCGGCCGCCGGCAGACGAAACCAATCGAAGACCGCCGCCAGCAAAACCAGCCCATCCCACTCCACCATGCCGAACCCCCACCACGCATGGTAGAAACCCGGCAGCGCCAACAATAATCCGCCCACCAATAGCCAAATGGCTCGCGGCGTCAGCCCGAACGCAAACCGTCCGCGGGGCCTGCAAGCCGCGCGCATTGACTCGGGATGGAGCGATGGCGAAATCATCTCACTTCGAGCGGAAGATCGAGCGCCACCGCTAGCGCGTAGTCCAGCTTGCGCATCTTCCCTGGCGAAAGCGACCCGACCCATTGGGTCAACGCGAACTTTTGAATACTCCTAAGATCGTCGCAGTGAATCCAGCTTTGGCGCTTCATCCCCTCTTCGATGCCGATGCTCACCTGCGTTGCCAGACCTTGGCCTTCGCTCATCACGGGTGCACAAACCACGGAAGGAAACTTCGAGTCAATAAGTACCTGCCGGCTCACAACGACAAAGGTTCGGAATTGCTTGGAATCTCCTCGAGGTTTGAATACGCGGTAAAGCTCGCCTCTCTTCATCGCGGGTCGCTGTCCCATTCAATTGGGGCCTGGTATTCGTCGAGATCCTTTGATTCGCGCGTCAGATAGTCGGCGTGCGCATTAATGAGCGCCAAGTCCCGCTCGTTGATCGCTTCCCGTAGCTTGGCCTTGAAGTATTCGCGGAGCACGCTCTCGATAAAAGCCGACCGCGAGGCTTTGGAGCCGGTCTTGCGGTCCACTTCGGCCAGAACGTCCGATGAAAGTGTGATAGAAGTCTTCTCCTTCATAATACCAATATACTGCTACTTCTATCCCCGCGGCACCGCAACCGCAGCCACCACATCCCCCAGCACGCGGTCCGCGTCGAACCCCTCCAGCTCTGCCTCCGGCTTCAGCACGATGCGATGCCGCAACACCGGCTGCACCGCCCGTTTCACGTCGTCGGGAATCGCATAATCGCGGTCTCCAAACGCGGCAAGCGCCTGCGCCACGCGCAGCAAGCAGATGGCCCCTCGCGGGCTCGCCCCCAGCGTCAGCATCGGCCACTCGCGCGTGCGCCGAACCAGATCGAGAATGTACCCGTACAGATCCTGCTCCACGCGGATCGCGCGAATCTCGTCGCGCGCCGCCGCCAACAGCTCTGCCGTGATCGGTTGGATGTTCGCATCATCGAGCAGATTTGCCCCGCCCTTGCCTTGATGCCGCTCCAGCATCTGCCGTTCCTCGTCTGCAGTCGGATAACCGACTTTGATCTTCAAGAGAAACCGGTCCAGTTGCGCCTCAGGCAACGGATAGGTCCCCTCAAAGTCAATTGGATTCTCCGTGGCGAAAACCGTGAACCACCGCGGCAGCGGCCGCCGCACCCCGTCGCTCGTCACTTGCCTTTCTTCCATGCACTCCAGCAGCGCCGCTTGCGTTCTCGGCGGCATGCGGTTGATTTCGTCCACCAGCAGCAAATCGGTAAACACCGGACCTTTATGAAACGTGAATTCATCCGCGCCGGGTTTAAAGATCGTCGTGCCCAAAATGTCCGCCGGCATCAGATCCGGCGTTCCCTGCACACGTTGAAATCCGAGCCCCAGCAGGCGTCCAACCGATTTCACAATGAGCGTCTTGGCGATTCCCGGCACGCCCTCGAGCAGCGCGTGACCCTGCGCGAGGACGGCAATCAGAACTTGGTCGATCGCCTCTCTTTGCCCCGCGATCACGCGCCCCAGCTCGCTCCGTGCGCATTCCAGCAAGCGCTGAGTCTCGGGCAATGCCGCTACTTGCCGAGCGCCGCCCTCTTCGAAATTTCCGCCCTCGGTCATCCCGCTCTCCTTGCTCTCGATCTTCAATCCATCCTGTCTCTCGTGCTCCAGCCGCATACGTCGCCTTCGGCGCTGCGCTGGTCGCCACACTCAATTTCTACTGCTCGCCCGTGCGGCCGCTGTCAGTATCTCGCCGTGGCGCATCAGCTTTTGCACCAACGCCAGCGCCTTCTTCGGCGCCAAACGATCGTCCCCCACGGCCTCTTTGCAATCCGCAAGATCCTTCTCCAGCCCCGCCGCCACCTGCGGAAAACGCCTTCGCAGCGCGGCGCTTAGCGCTGCCGCATCTATCTGCGCTCCCTTGAGCCCGCACAGTTCGCCCATCTTGCGCCGGAAACGCTCGTACGCCAGCTCCACCGCGGTCGCCGACGCCCCTGCCTCCGCGTAGAGCGAACCCAGCGCCTCCAGAAACTCCACCGGCGAAGCACGCGGCGGAACAGGCAATTCGCGCAGCGGCCCGCGCCGCCTGCTAAAGCTGAACACTACCAGCAGTCCGATCCCAACTGCGCCTGCAACCAGCAAATAAAGCGCCGGCCCGCGCGCATAGAACCACTCCGAGCGCACCTCCCCGTGCAGCGACTCATCCCAATAAAACTTGTATCCGTCCCGCGTGCCGAGCGAATTCAAAAACAAATCCAGATTTTCCGCGCGCGCGATCGAGCCATTCTCAAGCGGCGTGGAGCCCGCCCACCAAATCGCTTCGCCCTTCCCAACGCTGTACTCCACCACTGCCGGCGCGCCCGCGCAGTTGTATTGCACGCGGTCTTTCGGCCGGTTCAATTCCCACCCCGCTTCGGGAACCATCCACACCTCGCCCGATCCCGCCAGCGCATCCAGCCCCTGCGCTGTCAGTTTGCACGGAGACTGAAACTGCCTCGGAGGCCGCACATTTCCATCCGGCGCGTGCATGCCTCCCGTCCATCCCGTCAACAGCACTCGGCCGCCGCGCGCCACAATCTCGCGCATCGCTTTCGCGTCCTCCGCTGTGCTCACAATCGGTTCGGCAAAAATCACCACCGTCCGCGCATCGGCTCGCGCAGCCAGGTCGCTCAGCGGCTGCTCCCATCGCTCCACTTTGTAACCGCTTGCTTCGAGCAGCTCGTAAGCGGCCCGCGCCCCGTGACGCCCGGTCAAATAGCTGCTCGGCATCGTATTCTCGTCGCTGTTCTCATTTTTCCCGAAGATCGCAATCAACACCGACAGCACAACCACCGCCGCCAGGCATCCGATCATCAGCTTGCGGTCTTCGGGGTCAAGCGCGGCCACGAGCTTCATTCCACTCCCACCCCCAGCGCCCGCGCCAGTTCGAGCGCCGCCCTATAGTCGGAATCCGCCGCTTCCCGCCCGCCATACCAAGTGCGCTCGAATCTCCTCGTCAGCTCCGTCAGTCCCGCCTTTTTCTCGTCGCCGTCGCCCACCAGCGCAAGATACTCGCGCGGAGTTCGCGTCCGGTCCGCCGGCCACAGCCGCCGCGACTCCAGGCGCGCAATTGTCGCCCAATACACAAAGTGAACGGCCTCGCGCCAATGGCTCTCGGCCGCCATCGCCTGCGCTTCCTTTATCCAGATTTGCCACTCGCGCGCCGAGGGCGATCCCGGCGTCCGCGCATCGTCTGGAACCAGCTTCACCCGCCCGCCTCGCTCCAGCCGCATCGCAAGCCAAAGCAGCGCCGCCCCAATCCCCCCAACAAGCAGCAGGCGCAACGCCCACGCAATCCACGGCGAGCGCTCGCCGAACCGCACCAGCCCGGCTAGAATCTCATCGAGGTGCATGTAGAACCACTCGAGAAACCGGTCCTTCGCGGAAACTTCCGCCACCCCCTTGTACGCCTCTTGCGCGAGAATCGCGTTTAGAGATTTCCGCTCATCGGCATAGTTGTCATTTGCCGCGGCAGGATTTTCAGATTGCTTGGCGTCGGTTTCGAGGCGCTGGCGGGCTTCTTTCAGCAATTCGTCCACGGCAACGGGTTTGCTCTTTCCCGCCGGAAGCCCTCCCATAAAAATGGGTTCCGCGGCGCCGCCCTTTGAAGCGCTGCTCAAAATCGAGCGCAGCCAGTCGTAGCGAACTTCGCGTACTTGCGAACCGGACCCCGCCGTCCACTGCACGCGGTCGTCAGGCCCCACGCGTTTGGCATCGCACGCGTCGCCTTTCCCCGGCGCAGCGCCTTTCAATGTTACCTGCTGCTCGCAATCGGCAACCACCGCATCCAGTTCTCCCAGGTGCTGGCGATATTCTGCAAGGCTCACATCGCGCCAGCCCGCATCGCCGGCAACCTCCTGCGCGCGCATCGGTCCGGCCGCAGCGGACAGCGCCAGCAGCAGCGCCGCGGCCCACGGCACGCGCGCTTTCGCCTTCTGCCGACTTCCACCACGCTGTCGCCAATTCATCGTTCTTCCACAGTATCAGCACGCGTCGCCGGCCCATGGGGGCAATGCTTCGTTCACCGTCGTTACTCGTCTGCTCACGCCTGATCCTGAACAGGCAGCTCCGCCGGCGCGCCAAGCCCCGCCGCCTGCATCATCCACTCAATGTCGAACCCTTCCTTGCGAATGCGCTGGTCGTAGTAAAAAAGCGTCAATCCGATTCCATAAATCGGACCAATAAATGCGTTCGTTAGGAACACGCCGATCTGCTGTACGATGAGCCATTCGGTGGGTAGCGGCTGCCCGGGGTGTTTCAGCGCCAGCGCGATAACCGGGAACCCGAATAAAATCCCCAGCACGATCCTCACCGCGTACACCAGCAACCCCAGCACAAAGATCCTCCCCCGCGATCCCTCGCTCAAATCGATGCTGCGTTTAATCGCCTTCCGCGCAGGCATCTCCTCCACCACGCATGCCGGTACCGCCAGCGAGTACCGCAGCGTCATCCAAACGCCATAGACGGCGGCCAGAATCAACAGCGGCGCCAGAATCAGCATGCCCAGCGCCATTCCCA
>Ga0187782_10003400_pt1 | contig 11845 bp, 12 predicted proteins | sample 0715_SJ02_MP15_2_FD_132454 | JGI IMG/M metagenome (GOLD analysis project Ga0187782, IMG submission 132454) | Tropical peat soil microbial communities from peatlands in Department of Meta, Colombia - 0715_SJ02_MP15_20_MG | ecosystem: Environmental > Terrestrial > Soil > Wetlands > Peat | place...
ATAGGCGACGATTCGTACCCAAGACATGGGCGGCCGTTTGCATTTCGCGACGAGCGTGCCGCGCGTGGCGGCAAGGTCCAAGAGAGCGGCGCTGCCATCGCCTCCGCCGACAGACCTGCGCAAGATTTTTCCGGCCGCGGCTTGCGACGCCGCCGGCATACGAAGCCACACCCGAGGCGGGCGTCACGATCCCGACTTCACCAGTCGCCAACCTGATCCGCCTCGCGAAGCCTTGCCGAACCCCTAGCCGCAAGCGCGCAAGCGACGCCCATGACGATCAGGACGAGCGTCGAGACGGCGTTGATTTCGGCGGTGAGACCCGAGCGCAACCGGCCGAAGATCAGCACCGGCAAGGTCGGGTCGTAGCCGCCGAGAAAAAACGATCGGATGAAATCGTCGAAGCTTGTCAGCGCGGCAAGTCCGGCGGCGCCGATGAGCGCGGGCTTCAGCCAGGGAAGAACGACATAGGCCATGACCGCGAACGGGCCCGCGCCGAAGACTCTTGCCGCCTCGATTTGCTCTTGAGGCAGGCTTGCGCGCCGCGCCCTGACCATGATCGCGGCATAGGGCGTGGCGTGAATCGCGTGGCCGAGCAGGATCGCTCCGGCGCCGGGCTCGATGCCTATTATTTGGATGGCGATGCGCAGCGCCACCGCATGAATGATCCCGGGCGTCACGAGCGGCAACAGGGCGCCGGCCATGAGCGCCAGCTCCGCCCAGCGATGATTAAGGCTTGCCGCCGCGAGCCCGATCCAGCTCCCGGCGAACACGGCGAGTGCTCCTGAGCCAAGCGCCAGGATCACGGAGAGCGCGAAGGCGTGGCGATAGTCGGGGTCGGCAAGCGCGATCCGGTACCAGCGGAGGCTGAGCGGGCCGAGGGGAAAGCCGACAAGGTCGCCGTTTGCAAGGCTCGTCACCGCGAGCAGCGCCAGCGGAAGCGCAAACGCCGCGAGCACGGACCAATAAGCGAGCGCGAGCACGCGCCGCCGCGTCATGGCGAAGACATTCCGCGCGCGATCCGGCTGACGGCCAGGGCGAGCAGCCCTGCAACCGTCGAGCCGACGGCGAGCGCAATGAACCCGAACGCCGCGCCTTGCGGCCAGCGGCCGCTCGCGGCTGCGAACAGGTCGGCGATCGTCGTGGCGAAGACCGGAACGCCAGGGCCGCCGAGCAACGCCGGAGCGGCGAACACGCCAAGCGCGGCAAGGAACGTCAGCACGACACCCGACGCGACGCCCCGCGACGTCAGCGGCAACGTGATGTGCCAGAGCCGTCGCCATGGGCCGGCCCCATCAAGCGCCGCGGCTTCCGCCAATTCTTTTGGGAAGCTGTCGAGCGCCGCGTAGAGCGGCAGCAACATCGACAGGAACACTGTGTAGACGATGCCGGCGAGCACCGCGCCGGCGCCGTAAAGCAGCAGCCTCGGCGCCGAGGTCAGGCCGAGCCACTGAAGCGTCGTGTTCAGCGCGCCGCGATTGGAAAGCAATAGCTGAAGTGCGAACATGCGGAGCACTTCGCTCGTCCAGAACGGGGCCGCCAGCAGGCCTAAGCGCCGCAGCCGCCGGTTCGGCGCGACATGGAGCGCGACATGGTAGGCGAGCGGGTAGGCGAGGATCAGGGCCGCAAGGGTCGTGACGGCGGCGAGGACGAGCGTGCGGAGCAAGGAGAGCTGAAAGCCAGGCTGCCGCAAAAAGGCCGCGTAGGCGTCAAGGCTGAACGCCGGATTGGCGCCCGGCGGACCCGGATAGACGTCCGTCAGACTGATCCGCGCCATTGCGACGAGCGGGCCGACGTGGAGCCCCGCCACCCACAGGATCGGCATCGCCAGAAAGAAGAAATGCCGCCAGCTTTTCACCCGGCCTTGACGTCCTGAACGGCCTTGTCGATCAGAGAGGAGCTTAAAGCCTGCCCCTCGAAGCGCGGAAAGCGGATGCGCTCCACCGCGTCTGCCGGGAGCCCGTAAGCGGCCGCTTCGCTCTCGCTCAATCCCTGCCCAGCGTCAACGAAGCAGGCCGCATATCCTGCCGAGCGGGTAAGCGCCGCGCCGATGCCCGGCGTTCCAAGCATCGCGTCCAGGAAGCGATAGGCGCCGTCGCGGTTCGGAGCGCCTTTGACGATGGCGAAGGTGTAGACGAAGGCGAGCGTTCCCTCCTTCGGCACGACGCGCCGGAACGGCAGCCCGGCCAGGATCAGCCGCGCCGGGGTGCTGGCGTAGGTTTGCGCGATCACCGCGTCGCCGCCGGTTAAAAGCTGCTGCAGCTCGCTGCCTTCGTCGAAGAAGCGCACCACTTGCGACTTGTTGCGGATCAACAGGTCGCGCGCCGCATTGACGGCCGTCGCCGCGGCGGCAGGCTCCTTGAGATAGGACATGAAGGTCGGATCGGCGCCTTGGGCGAGCATGACGCAGAGCAGGAAGTCCTCGATGTCGTAGGTCGCCCGGCCCTTATATTTCGGGTCGAAGATCGTAAACCAGCTGTCCGGCGCCGGCTTCACTTCCCGGGTGTCATAGACCAGCACGTCGGCGGCGGTGACCAGCGGAACGCCCATGACCGCGCCGTTGACGCGAGTCCACTCCGCATTCGCATAGACCGGATTGAGCCTGTTCCAGTTTTTCAGCCGCGCGACGTCGATCGGCTCGATGATGCCGTTGTCCACGAATTGATGCAGCCGCGTTCCGACGACCGTGCAGATGTCGGTGATTGGATGGTCGCGCTCGGCCGTCAGCAATGTCAGCTCGGGCGCTTGGCTGGCGGCCGGCCGAATGCGAACGGTGACGCCGGTTTCGGCCTCGAACTGCTTCTGAAACTCTGGAGGCACAAACCCGTCATAGGCCGTGACGTTCAGGGTCTCGGCGGCTTCGGCGCGCGGAAGGGTGAGGAAAGGCGCCGCCAAAGCGGCGCTCAAAATAGCCCGACGGGTGACAGGCAGGCGCGGCGCGCGTAACGAACAAGGCGTCATGGTTTCGTCCGTATGATCATTGATCAAAAACATCATACTCGCGATCGGGCGAGCGGCAAGGGGGTCAGGCCGTGCAACGCGTGACCATCACGATCGAGGACGAGTTGTTGGCGGAGCTCGACGCTCTCGTCGCCCGCCGCGGCTATCAAAATCGCTCGGAGGCGCTGCGCGATCTCACGCGCGCCGGCCTACGCCAAGCCGATGTCCCCGCCCCTGACGCGATCTGCGTCGCGGCGCTCGTCTACGTCTATGATCACGCCCGACGCGATCTTCCCAATCGCCTCGTCAACGATTTCCACCACCACCATGATCTGGCGATTTCGACGCTGCACGTGCACTTGAATCCCGAGAGCTGTCTTGAGGTGACCGTGCTCAAGGGGCCGACAAAGGACGTGCAGCATATGGCGGATCACGTGATCGCCGAGCGCGGCGTTCGTCACGGGCAACTTGTCCTGGTTCCGCAAAAGGAGGCGAGCGCCCTCACCGCGCGCCGGCCGCACGTCCACGGACGGTGAGGACGGCGCCTGCTCTTTCGCCGCCGAGATGGCGGGTTCACCGAGCGCTGACCTTAGATCCGCGGTTTGATTTGCAGTCCGCGCCCTTGGATTTGCCCCCTTCGTCGGGCGAGGCGCGCCGCTTCCCCCTTAAGCCGCCGCAGCAGCGACGTCCCACGCCAGCACGGGAGAGAGCGGCGCGAACCTCATGCGGACGGTAAGACCATGGGGCTCGCGGTTGACGAGCTCAATCGAGCCGCCGTGCTGCTCGACGACGCTGCGGGCGATCGAAAGGCCCAGGCCGAAGCCGGTGCGCCCCTCGACCGAGCGCGCGCTGTCGCCTTTAAAGAACGGCTCGAAGACGCGGTCGCGCAAAGCGGGCGCGATGCCTGGGCCGTCGTCGCTGACTTCGATCTCGACCGCGCCGTCGTCGGGCGCGCTGAGGACGATGTCGGCGCGCGAGCCGAATTTTGTGGCGTTTTCGACGATGTTGGTCACCGCGCGGCCGATCGCCTGGGCGCGGCCGGCGAAGGTTAAGTGATCCGGGCCGTGGTAGGCGACGTCGTAGCCGACGTCGGCGAATTGGGCGGCGATCGTCTCCAGCAGGCTTGGCAGGTCGACAAGCGACCCCTCCTCGGGCTGGCTGTCCTCGCGCAAATAGGCGAGCGTCTCGCCGAGCATATCGTTGACCGTCTCGATGTCTTGCAGCATCGCCGCGCGCAACGGCTCGTCGGTCAGCCGTTCGGCGCGCAGCCGCAGACGGGTCAGCGGCGTGCGAAGATCGTGGCTGATCGCGACCAGCATTTGCGTTCGTTCGTTGACCAGCGTTCTGACGCGTTTGCGCATGTCGTTCAGCGCGTGCGCGGCTTGGGCGATCTCGCGCGGGCCGTCGACGAAGAGCTCGACCTCCTCGCCGGCGCCCCGGCCGAACGATCGGGCCGCCGAAGCGATCGACGAGAGCGGCGAGACGATCCAGCGCAGCGCGTAGATCGACAAGAACAGGATGATGCAAACGACGATCGCAAGCGCGCAAATCGTCTGCACGAAGAGGAGATTGTGAAATCCGCCATGCGGGAAAATCTCGAACCGCAACGCATGCTCGTCGTCGAGGCGAAGAAACACCGCGTCCTCATCGCCCGGCTCAGCGTTTCGCCGCAACGGATCGAGCCCCCATGTGTCGCGAAGGTCCGTTTCGACCGCGCCGATGAGCGCAGAGGCCGGCGGCGCCTCGGCCACAACCGTTAAACCCGCGGCGGGAACGACGCTCGCTTCGACGCTGTTCGAATGGGCGGGGCGCAAGGCGAGCGAAAACTGATCCTTCGACTTCGTCGCCGTCGCCTCCTTGACGATGGCGACGATCCGCGCCGCGCGCACGGCGGCGAGAAGCTCGTGGTTCGACCCCGCCTGTCCCTGGTCGAACAGATGAAGCAGAACCGCCGAAGCGAGGCTGACGCCAAGCAGCACCGCAACGATCACCAGCGCCGTGAGCTGGCCGGCGATGGTTCTCGGCAGCAGCCGGCGCAACGCGCGCATCAAAGGGCCTCCACCTCAGGCGTGAAAATGTAGCCGCCGAGCCGGACCGTCTTGATGAAGGTCGGGTCGCGCGGATCGGGCTCGATCTTTTGGCGGATGCGGCTGACATGGACGTCGATGCTTCGCTCGATCGGGCCCGCGTGCCCGCCGTGCGTCAACTCCAGCAATTCCTCGCGCGACACCACCTCGCCGCAGCGCTGGCAGAAGGCGAGCAGCAGGTCGAATTCCGCGCTCGTCGTCGTGACTCTGACGCCATCGGGATTGAGAAGGCGCCGCTCGGCGGGAAAGATTCGCCAGCCGGCGAAGCGCAGCAGCCCGAGACGCCGCCCCGCCCTGACGCCGAGCGAGCGCGCCCGGCGCAACAGCGCGCGGATGCGCGCGACGAGCTCGCGCGAATTGAAGGGCTTCGTGACGTAGTCGTCGGCGCCGATCTCCAATCCGACGATGCGGTCAACCTCGTCGCCGAGCGCCGTGAGCATAAGGATCGGCAAGTTGGACGTGGCGCGCAATCGGCCGCAGACGGTGAAGCCGTCTTCGCCCGGCAGCATCACGTCGAGCACGACGAGATCGATCTCCTCGCGCTGAAGCACGCGATCCATTTCCGCGGCCGAAGGCACAGCCTGGGCGCGGAAGCCGCTCTCCTTAAGGGTCTCCGTGAGCATCCCTTGGATCGCGACGTCGTCCTCGACGATGAGAATGCGCGCTTGATCGACAGCCATGGTCGTTGCGGCGGGCGGCATCAGTCTTCGAACTCGACTTTTCGCCGGCCAATATGGGCCTTCACGGAGGGGCCGTCACCCCGCCACTTGTGTTTTTTTGTTGCGTCTGCGGCGCGCGCCCAAGCTGCTTCGCCGACCGTATTAAGGGACATGTCGGGATTTTAAGTCCGATGTCTCAAGCCGAATTGATGATCCGCGCCGCGGTCGCGCCCAGGTCGCGCGCCGAACCGTGAGAAGCGGCGCGCCGCCACGCGAGCCGCGGTGGCGCTGATCGTCGCGCTCGGCGGCGGGTGGAGCGTGGCGGAGTTGCCGGACGAGGCTAAGGCGGCGAATGAGCCATGATTGCGACGACGCTTGTAACAACGCTTAACATGACGGGTGAGGCGCCGCGGCGTATGATGACGATCGTGGGTCGCGGATCGGGCGGCCGCGAAAGCGGCGAACCTGGGCGCGAATCCAGCGACATCCCCTTGGGCGAGATCCGCTCCGCCCCGGGGCTCACACCTCAACCATGGACCTTAAGATGAGACATTTGATCTTTGCCGCGTGCGCGACGGCTATGCTCGCCATCGCCGGCGCCTCGACCGCCAGCCTCGCCGACGACGCGCCGCCGCCTGACCAGCAGCAGCAGGAGAAGGCGATCCACGAACAGCGTCGTCTGGAGCGGGAAGCAATCTTCGATGCGCGGCTTATCGGCTTCAAGGCGAGCCTTGCGCTCAACCCTGACCAGGAGAAGAACTGGCCGGCCTTCGAAGCGGCGCTGCGCGGCTTCGCGCAATCGGACTGGGGGCGGGGGCGTCATGAAGACGGAAGAGGCGACGGCGACGACCCTCCGTCGCCGGTCGACGTGATGCGCCGCATTTCGCAACGACTGAGCCAACGCTCGGCGCAGCTGACGGCGCTCGCCGACGCGACCGCGCCTCTCTACGCAAGCCTCGACGACAAGCAGAAGGTCATTTTCCGCGCGACACTCGCCGACCTCCGGCGCATCCGCCAGCGGCACGAACGACACGGCGACTGGCGGTAAAGTTCGAAGCCTCCGAACTGGCCCTCGCCCCTCGGCGTCGCTTTGTCGCAGCCCCGCGGCGGTCAGCGTCTGCGGCGAGGCGCATAGTTCGCGCGGATCGATCGGGGCTGCCTGCCTTCGCCTGAGCCGACGAAAACGGCCCCGATCAACGTCGCCCGTCGCCCCGCGCGGGCGGCGGACGCGCTACGGGACCTCCGCCGGTCAAAGCTCGACCCATGCCGACCGCTGCAAAGACTGCGTGGCGGCGTCGAGGATCGCGCGAGACGTCAAGGCGTCGCCAAGCGTCGAGAGCGGCGGCTCGCCGCGCTCCAGGACCTCCTCGAAAAAGTAACGCTGGATGTAATAGAAGCTGTCCCAATAGGCGCTGTCGTCCCAGCCGGGCTGCGTTAGATCGTGGTTTTTGACGTTGTCCCACGACGCCACGCCCGATCCCTCGGAGCCGAACGCCTTGATCGTGCACATCCACGGTTCGCGCGCGACGTCGTGCGTCGCCCACGACGCCCAAAGGTTAGCGATCACGCCGTCGGAATAGTTCAATGTGACGCCGATCTGGTCGTCGGCGCCGCTCTCGAAATAGACATTCGAGGCGGTCGAGACCAATCGCTTTGGCCTCCCGCAGAAGAACAGGCTCGCATAGGCGAGATGCACCATCATTTCGTTCATCACCATGCCGGGCCGTCCCAGCGCCTGGGTCTGCTTTTGGTTGCACAGCATCCAGAAGCTCTGCAGCCGTCCGAGCTTGCCGGATTTCAGGTGATGGCGCAGGCGCTGCACGGCGGGCGTGTAGACGTAGTTGTGCGAGGGCATGCAAACGGCCTTGGCGCTCGCCGCCGCGTCGATGAGCCGGGCGATCTCGGCCGACGTCTCTCCGACCGGCTTCTCGACCAGCACGTGCTTGCCGGCGCCGAGCGCCCTGGCCGCGAACTCGACATGCGTATCGGCGGCGCTAAGAATGAAGACCGTCGTGACCGCGGCCTCGCCGAGCATCGCGTCCAGGTCCGAATAGGCGACGACGCCATAGCGCGCGGCGAAACGTTCGGCGTTTGCGCGCGTCTTCGACCAACAACCCAACAACTTGGCGCCGCGAAGACCTGCGAGCGCATCGGCGTGGCGTTCGGCCACGCCGCCTGTCCCTACGAATCCGACGCCCTGCATGACGGCCTCGCCCAGGCTTGAGTTTCGCTTTGAGAAGACGACACGCGGCGCTTACGGCGGGCGCGAGCGCCCACGTTCACAATTCCTGAGGCTTATAGTCGGCCGCCTCGCTCGGCGCGACGGCCTTCAACAGTGCAACAGCCTTGCGGACGCCCTCTTCGCGCGAGAGCAACACGTCTTCATGTTCGATCGAAAGCCAACCGTCGTAACCGTTCATGCGCAGGCGACAGCAGAAGTCCCGCCAGAAACTCTCGCCGTTCCCGAAGCCTAACGTGACGTAGCTCCAGGCGCGCGTCGAGACGTCCGTCAACGATCCGTTTTCGAGGCGTGAGTTCACGTCGCAAACGGGCTTGTTGATCATGGTGTCCTTGGCGTGCGTGTGATGGATGGCGCCGCGCAAAGCGTCGATGGCGGCGATCGGCGCCGCCCCCATCCACATCAGGTGCGACGGGTCGAAATTCGCGCCGACGGTCGCGCCAATTTCGTTGCGCAAGCGCAAAAGCGTCGCGACATTATAGACGAGTTGGGCGCCGTGCAGCTCGACAGCCAGCCGCACGCCGTTGGCCTTGGCGAAGCCCGCAAGCTTGCGCCAGTAAGGCAATAGCCTTTCCTCCCACTGATATTTCAGGATCGTCTGCGTTTCGGGCGGCCAAGAGGAGACGACCCAATTGGGCGACAGGTCGCCCGCCGCGCCCTCAGGGAGGCCCGACATGCAGACGACGGTCGCAACCCCGAGCGCGTTGGCGAGCCGGATCGTGTCGTAAAGCGCCTCCGACTGTCGCTGGCCGTCGACAGGATGGAGCTGGTTGCCGTTGGCGTTGAGGGCGATGATTTCGAGCCCCCGGCGTTTGAAGGCGTCGAGCAGCCCCTTGCGTTCCTCTGCGCTCTCCAGCGACTCTTTTAAGTCAAGATGCGGGGCGGACGTCCAGTTCGCAGCGTTGAGCTCGACGCCTTCGACGCCGAGCCTGGCGACGGCGTCTAACATCGCCTCGCGCGAAAGGTGGGCGAGACTGTCGGAAACGACGCCGATCTTCATGCATGTGCCTCAGGCGTAGAAATTTGGTTTTGCGACGAGCTCGACCGCGACCGTCTTGCCCGCGCGCAGCGCCTTGACCCCCGCCTCGGCGACGGCCGTCGAACAATAGCCGTCCCACGCGCTTGCGCCGACGGGAGCGCCCGACGTCAGCGATTTCAACCAGGCCAGGTTTTGCCGGCGATAGGCCTCTTCGAAGCGCGGCCGCCAGTCCTCCGGATAGGCGCGGTAACTTTTGAGGCCAAGATTGACGTCGGAGAGGACCGGCGCCTGCAAGACCGCCGTGCCCTTTTCGCCGACAAGCTCGGCGCGCACGTCGTAGCCGTAAGTCGCGCTGATGTTGACCTCGATATCGACAAGCTGGCCGCCCGTCGTCTCGAGAATCATGAACACCGGCGCGCTTTTCGCCGCGGTTGCCCCGCCGGGACGGAAGACGCTGATGAACTTGTAGTCCGCGTCGAGCATCCAGCGCGCGACGTCAAATTCGTGCGGCGCCGAGTTGGAGATGGCCATCGAGCCCTCAAAGCCGTAGGCGGGCGCGACATTGCGGTGGATGCAGTGGAACATCAGCGCTCTTCCGAGCGCGCCGCTCGACAGAAGCGTCTTGATCTCGATGTAGGAGGGATCGAAGCGGCGCATGAATCCGACTTGCACCAGGCGTTTTCCGCGCTTCTCTTCAGCCTCTGTCACGGCCAAACATTCCGCGCTCGATTGCGACAGCGGCTTTTCGCACAAGACGGGCTTGCCCGCGGCGATAGAGGCTAGGGTCAGCGGCGCGTGAAACTGATCCGGCGCGGCGATCACGACGGCGTCGACCTCCGAGCTGCGAATCGCCGCCTCGGGATCGTCTGACACATGCCGCGCGCCCCACTTGTCGGCGGCCGCGCGGGCGCGGGCCGCATCGGCGTCGCAGATTGTTTGCAGAGAAGCGCCCGGAATCTCGTCTGCAAAGATGCGGGCGTGGTCGCCGCCCATGGTCCCGGCGCCGATGATGGCCAAGCGAACCGTCAATTTTGTCTCCTCATTCCTTCCTCCGCGCGCCAGGGCCGCCGGCGTCAAAGCCCGAGGCGAGGCATGAATAGCGCGAATTCATTGTCGGCGATCGATACGAAATGCTCCGGCTCGGGATCGGCGCCTGTCGCCACATCGGCCTCGTCCTTGCCCGGCGCCGCGCCGCCTGCTACGCTTTGGTACGGACGTTCCAAATATGGAACGCCTAAGGGAGGACGGGCATGACGGCGAGCCCAAGGGCGTCGTCATCTGTCGTCGGCGGCGGCGCGGTGCTCGAGGCTTTGCAGATGCAGCGCCGGTTCGGCGCGGTTGTGGCGCTTGCCGACGCCTCCATTTCACTCTTCCCTCGCGAAGTTCTTGGCCTCGTCGGCGACAACGGCGCCGGCAAGTCGACGCTGCTGAAGATCCTCTCGGGCGTCCTGACGGCGGATTCCGGCGAAATCCGCATCGAAGGCAGGCCGGTCCATATCCGCCGCGCCCACGACGCCATGGCCGCCGGCATCGAGACCGTCTACCAGGACCTGGCGCTTGTCGACACGATGAGCGCCTATCAGAACGTCTATCTCGGCCGCGAGACGCTCTACGCGAACCGGTTCTTGCGTCTCTTCGATCTCGTCGACGATCGCGCGATGCGCGCCCGCTCGCGCGAGGTTCTCGACACGCTCGCGGTCAAAATCCCGACGATCAACGCCAGCGTCAAAGGCATGTCCGGCGGGCAGAGGCAATGCCTGGCCATCGCGCGCGCGATCCTTTGGGGCCGGCGCATCGTGATCCTCGACGAGCCGACCGCCGCGCTCGGCGTGCGCGAGACGGGGCAGGTGCTCGAACTCATCAGGGATTTGCGCAAGCACGACGTCAGCGTCATCGTCGTCACTCACAACATGCAGCAGCTCATGACGATCGCCGACCGCATCACGGTCATGCGGCTCGGCCGGACGATCGCGACGCGCATCGTGAAGGACACCGCGGTTTCCGAGATCGTCGGCCTCATCACCGGCGCTTTGCGCGGCGACGCCGACGACGGCGCCGCGCACGCGGCGGCGACGGCCGCCTGAGGTGCCGAGCGCTCAGAAAAGGGGAGGCGGCGAGCACGGAGGTCTTAAGCGCGAGAAGGTCGACCCATCGAGGCCCCGCGGAACGAAAACGGGAAGAGAGGGAGGGAAAAGCGATGATGCGAAATCTTGTTGTCGCCTCGGTGGCGGCAGGGCTCATGGCGTTTGGCGCTGAGAGCGACGCCCGGGCGCAGGCGAAATTCAAGCTCGGCATGGCGGTCGGCGGCAGTCCGTGCTGCGAATGGATGAAGGCGCAGGGCGACGTCGCGCGCGCGCTCGCGGCCGAGCGCGGCTGGGACTATATCGAGCTCTCCAACAACGGCGACGGGCCGACCGCGTTGAAAAACGCCGGCGTCTTCATCCAGGAAGGCGTCAACGCCGTCATCGAGTTCAACGGCGAGCCGTCGGTCAATCCGGCCTTGGCGCAAAAGTTCGCCGCCGCGAAAATTCCGGTGATCACTTACGACATCGCGCAGAAGGGCTTCTATTTCGTCGGCATCGACAATCTCGCGGCCGGCCATGCGGGCGGCGAGGCGCTGGGCGAGATCGTCAAGGCAAAGTGGAACTGCCAGCCCGACCTCGTGATCTCCGCCGAGGGCGCGGGCGCCGGCATCGTCAACACCTGGCGGACAGGGGGCATGCGCGAGGGCTTGAAGAAAGTCTGCCCCGACATTCCGGCCGAGAAATGGGTCTCGTTCGAGAGCAACGGCCAGACGACGGTCGGCCTGCCGGCGGCCCGCGACCTGCTCGCGGCGCATCCCGACGCCAAGAAGATGGCGGTGGTCGGAATCAATGACGGCGGCGTGCTGGCGGCGATCAACGCGGCCGAGCAGTTGGGGCGCGCCGACGAGATCATCGGCTGG
>Ga0187782_10003401_pt1 | contig 11844 bp, 9 predicted proteins | sample 0715_SJ02_MP15_2_FD_132454 | JGI IMG/M metagenome (GOLD analysis project Ga0187782, IMG submission 132454) | Tropical peat soil microbial communities from peatlands in Department of Meta, Colombia - 0715_SJ02_MP15_20_MG | ecosystem: Environmental > Terrestrial > Soil > Wetlands > Peat | place...
CAAGTTCGTCGGACTCGTACTCATAGGGAATACCCCACTCGCCGGTTTTCCGGTTGATGATCAACGTCCACTTATCCTGATTCGGAATGGTGAAAATCGTGTAATTGCCAGCAGGAATGTTCAAATTCCCTGCTCTCAGATTCGCGGTGGTGACGAACGTGGTGGCTTCATTGGCCCCGGTGCGCCACACCTGACCGTACGGGACGAGATCACCAAAAATCTTGCGCCCTTTCGCGCGCGGGCTGGAGTAATCAACTGTAATGGTTTTGCCGTCGGAAAACTTGCATTGCGCTTGCGCCGGAGGGCTGGGACGCTGGCTTTTGTCTTTGGACATCTGGGCAACGGCAAACGTCGCAAAAGTCAGAGGAAGCAGGGCGAGAACAACAACAAGGCGTTTTTGCACGGGAATTCTCCTTTCAGCAATCAGCGATTTGCATTTAGCAATCAGCCACTGAAGAGTTTGGAAGCTGCGCTGGCCAAATGCCAAGTGCCACTTGCTAATCACTGTGACGCACAATAAGAACGGCGGATAGCACGCGCCAGCGATTATCCTCTACAGAACTCGCGGGCTGCAATCCGGCAGGCTCACGGGCAAGCAATCCTCCCGCTGGCCGGTACATCGAAAATGTGCTCACTCCTCCGCAACAGCATTTCTCAGCACACCCACGCCCTCGATGCTGATCTCGACTGTATCCCCGGCGACGACCGGTCCAACACCTTCGGGGGTTCCGGTGGCAATGAGATCACCGGGCTCAAGAGTCATCGCGTCGGCAATGTAACGGACGATTACATCAAGGGAGAAAATGAAGTCTCTGGTATTCCCGTGCTGACGAATCTCTCCGTTTACTCGCGTCTCGACATCGACCCCCGCCCACGGATCAATTTCAGTGCTGACGAGCGGACCAACCGGGCAGAAAGTGTCAAAGCCCTTGGCTCGTGTCCACTGGCCGTCTTTCTTTTGCAGGTCACGCGCCGTGAAATCGTTCAGAGCCGTGTAACCGAGAATGTAAGAGCGCACGTCCTCGGCAGCTGAAGGTTTGTGACAGCGCTGTCCGATAATCGCCGCCAGTTCTCCTTCATAGTCAGTACGCTGAGAAATTTTCGGACGCCGAATCGTCTCCCCGGATGCCAGCAGCGCTGAAGGCGGCTTGAAGAAAATGAGCGGCTCTTGGGGAACCTCGTTGCCTAATTCTGCCGCATGTTCGCGATAATTGCGGCCTACGCAGACGATCTTCGAAGGACGAACCGGAGCTAGCAGCTTCGCTTCACTAAGCGGTGTGCGCGGAATTGGCTTGGTCGGGAGATCCTCCAGATCGCCCGTCCCTTCCGGAGTCTTCAGCAATAAACGAGTAATCTGATCGTTGCCTGCGACGGATTCAACAAGTCCGTATTCGGCGCGGCCACTGAATTCGAATCGGCAATATTTCATGGAGAACCTGCACTCCGGGCAAATAGAATGCTACGCCTTGCGAGAGTATTGGAATTGACGAGTCACTGCAAGCCGATTATGCGGTTATTGTGAAGGTGATCTCGTTGGAGAATCCGCCGCAGCCACCGCCCGGAGTAAAGCCGAAAACATAGGTCGAACTACCGGCGGGGTTGAACACAAGCACCACCACAACTCCGGGAGAAGTCAAATTGGACGCCGGAACTTGTGCGGTAAGCTCATGGCTGCTGACAAACTTTGTAGGAAGAAAGATTCCGCCCCAGCTCACTTTCGAACCGGGAACAAAGTTATCTCCGTTCACAGTCAGCACGAACGGCTCACCAAAAGCGATCGAGGTGATGGGAGAAATTGAAGTGACCACCGGGCGAAGGTTGCAGGTGCCACAGGATGCCCCCAGCGCCATCGACAGCAGGGATAAACAGATTGAAACCCGGCGCCTCATGTTTGTACTCAATCAGGCCGATACCTAGATTATAGCCTTGGGTATCATCTGCTGGTGCGCGGCTTCGTGGGGAGCGCGCCGAGATCAAATCGCAGGGAGCGGGAAACACGCTCCGGCCCTGACCCATGGGAAAAGGGTGGGGCCCTTGCCAGCCTGCGTGAGGGGGTGGGCAAGCAACAGGGCCCCATCTTGGGGGAAGGGTCTTGTACACCCGTCTGCGGAAGACAAAACAACAATCTGCTTTTTGTTACGAATTCAGAACAGGCTGCCAATAAGGACGTACGGTCGATCTGGAGCGGCTTGAGGACTGGCTATGCAGCCTTAGGTGAATCTGGCAACACACATGGTTGGGAAGAACACCAGCGCATAAAAATTCCGGTTTTCGTAACACGCGCCGCTGTCTATCTTCTGGCTGAGGGGTATCCTGCAGAATGGCACGACTAAGGTTGATTTAAAGCAGCTGGTTCGCAACAATCGAAAGCCCGGCACGAACGGGCCGGGCTTCCTACTTCTTCACTTCATCCCTTTCCACCACACCGTCTTTGATATGGATCACGCGGTGGGCGTACTCGGCAATGTCGTGCTCGTGCGTCACCAGCACGATGGTGTTGCCCTGGGCGTGCAAACGATCGAACAACGCCATAATCTCATTCCCGGTTTGTGAGTCGAGGTTGCCGGTCGGCTCGTCGGCAAGAATGATCGAAGGATGATTCACCAGCGCACGCGCGATCGCAACCCTCTGCCGCTGTCCGCCGGAGAGTTCATTGGGCTTGTGCGTCATGCGCTCGGCCATGCCCACGGCAGCCAAAGCCTCTTTGGCGCGTTCCACACGTTGTTCCGAAGGCACGCCGGCATAAATCAGCGGTAACTCCACGTTATGCAACGCCGTAGCGCGTGCCAGCAGATTGAAAGTCTGGAACACAAAGCCGATTTCTTTATTGCGAATGCGCGCCAGTTCGTCGTCATCCAGCTCGCTCACCAGTTGCCCATTCAGCCAGTACTGGCCTTTGCTGGGAGTGTCGAGGCAACCGATCAGGTTCATCAGCGTCGACTTTCCAGAACCCGATGGCCCCATGATGGCGACATACTCATTGCGCCGAATATTGAGGTTGATACCGCGCAGGGCTTGCACCTGCTGTTCCGAACCCATGTCGTAGGTCTTCCATAAATCCACCGTGCTGATCATGGAGGAATCGGGCGCTGCCGAACCCTCAGGCTGCGCAAAGTTGATTACCTCAGCCGTTGCCATTCTTTTCTCCTGGTCCTGTTGGGCCACCTGCGGGCTTCTCCAGCCTTTCTAGCGATCTGGGGTCGATAGGCGGCTCTCCATTGGACGAGCCGTCCCGGCGAACGTTATGGTTATGTTTCTTCTTCCTTCTTGGGCGCCGAGTTATCGACTTTTACCCCGGCTCCCGGACGCAACGTGCGCAGGACTTTGTAACTTCCCGTCACGATCTCGTCGCCCTCCCTAAGTCCTTTAAGTACTTCAATATCCGTAGTTCCGGCGATTCCCGTCTCCACCGGCACGAACTCTGCCTTGTGACTGCGAATGACGAAAACCCCCTGAATTTCCTCTTTGCCATTAGACATTGGCTTTTGCGGTACCGCCGCCTGGACCGAATTCTTTTCGTTTTTCGGAACAAGGTCTTCCTGCTTGCGCACGGCCAGTGCCTGAATTGGAATGGTCAGCGCCTGGCTGCGGGTTGCGGTGGTGATTTTCGCGGTGGTAGAAAGTCCCGGGCGCAAATCCTGCGGCGGATCCTGCACCGTCACCACTACTTTGAAATCCTTTGCTTCTTGGCTGCCGGTCGTCTGCTGCGAAGTCGACACGCCAGTGGAACGCACCATGGCGTTGTCGCCAATTTCCGTTACCACCGCTCTGAAGGTTTTCCTCGGGATTGCGTCGATACTCACCTCGGCCGGCTGTCCCAGTTGCACCGAGACGATGTCGGTTTCATCCACCATGACCTCAGCGGTGATCACCGACATATCGGCGAGCGTCATCAACACGCTGCCGGGAGCATTCTGAATCCCGATCACGACGCTTTCGCCTTCCCGTACCGGGAGACTGGTGATCACGCCGTCAAACGGCGCCTGATACGTGGTCTTCTTCAAAACGTCAGCCGCGTGCGTCAGGTTGGCGCTGGCCTGGTTGATCCGGCGATCGGCAGATTCCTTCTGCGCCTTAGCCTGCGCCACACGGGCTTCGGCCTGCGCCAAGCCTGCCACTGCCGTCTGATGAGCCGCTTTCTGGCTGTCGTACTCCTGCTTGGAGATCAGCGCATCTTTGTACAAACCTTGGGCGCGCGTCCAGTCGAGGTCAGAACGCTCCGCATCTGACTTAGCGCGATTGAGGTCAGCCAGAGAAGTATTCAGCGCCGCTTCCGCCGCCACAGCGTCAGTCCGCGCCGCCTGCAGGGTAGCTTCGGTCGCATCCAGGTCCGCTTCGGGTTGCACGTTTTCCAGTTGCGCCAGCATCTGGCCTTTCTTGACCCGCTCGCCCTCTTTTACGTAAAGATGGGTGATCTTGCCGAAAGCATTCGCACCGATGTTGACGTAGTTCTTCGGCTTAATCTCTCCCGAGGCGCTCACGACGGCAGCCAAGTCCTGCCGCTGCGCCTTCGCCGTCTGCACCGTCACCACGTTCTTGTGACTTTGGTAGACAGTGAAGCCGACGATAGCGGCCAGCAGCAAAACTGCGCCGGCTCCGATCGCGAGTTTCTTCCAGGTCTTCATTGTCTTCCCCGTTCAGTTAGCCAACACCGGGCCATCAGATCAACTGAGTTCACCGATCACTCCGGGCAGAAGCTCGCTTTGGGCACGGCGAAGTGCTCACTATCAAATACGGCTTTCCCACCCCAAAAGTTCCCCCGTGATGGCACGACGGCAGACAGTGCAAACCTGCTGATGGTGTGGCCTAACAGTCGATTATAGCTTGCTCTGCGGAGCAGAACAGTTAGCCAGCGACACTGGTATTGTCTGAACTTAGTGCCGGCCCGCGCAATTTCAAGTGGATCATTCCCCATTTAACCCGCGAAAACCGCCGCAAACTGCGAAAAACGCGCTCAAAACGAGCGCTTGTGGTTTAATAGAGCAATCTCAAAAGCTAATGCCGTCTACGAGCACAATTCTGCGTCGCAGTGTGAAAGGTTTCGTTCGCGATGTCCGCGGACTCCGTGAGGTGATCCGGGCTCTGCTTTCAAGTGACCATCCCCTGCTGGCGCATATCATTCCCATCCGCCGCTGCAATCTGGCTTGCAAATATTGCAACGAATTCGATGACTTCTCTAATCCGGTTCCGACCGAAACCATGTTTCGGCGGGTGGACAAGCTGGCCGCACTGGGCACGTCGGTGATTACCATCAGCGGCGGCGAACCTCTGCTGCATCCCGAACTGGATGGGATCATCGGCCGCATTCGCAAGCATGGCATGGTTGCGGGATTGATCACGAATGGATATCTGCTGGTGCCCGAGCGCATCAAGCGGCTAAACCGCACGGGCCTTGAGTGGCTTCAAATCTCCATCGATAACGTGATGCCAGACGATGTCTCGAAGAAAAGCCTGAAAGTTCTGGATAAGAAACTAGAGCTGCTGGCGGAATATGCTGAATTCCACGTGAACATCAACTCTGTGGTCGGCGGCGGTGTGCGCAACCCCCAGGATGCCCTGACCATCGGGAAGCGGGCGCTGGAGCTGGGGTTCAGCTCGACCGTGGGCATCATCCACGACGGCGGCGGCCAGTTACAGCCACTGGGCAGCGAAGAGCGCAGGGTATACCACGAGATGAAGGCGCTGGAAAAGCGCAGCTTCACCCGCATTAATGCCTTCCAGGACAATATTGCGCAGGGCCGGCCCAATCAGTGGCGCTGCCGTGCCGGATCACGCTACTTGTACATTTGCGAGGATGGTCTGGTCCACTATTGCTCGCAACAGCGTGGTTATCCGGCTATCCCGCTGGAGAAATATACCGTGCACGATCTTCGCCGGGAGTACGTGACCGAGAAATCCTGCGCGCCCCATTGCACGGTTTCCTGCGTACATCAAGTTTCGATCTTCGATTCCTGGCGCGCCCCGCAGTATCCCTCGCCAGCGCCGGTTGCGCCTGCCGGTGATCTGGTGCAGATCGAATAGCAGTCCTCCCCGAAATTGTAATGTTGAGGGAAGCTTCTCTGAGATCTGCACATTTTGGACATTGCCCAGTGCGTGCGTACAATAGACACTTCATATCAACTGGAGAACTTATCGAGTGACCCAACTTGTGCGCCCAAAAATCAGCGCTCTTGGAACCTACGTACCGCCGCGTTTGTTAACCAATGCTGATCTGGAAAAGATGGTCGAGACCACCGATCAGTGGATTCTCGATCGCACCGGAATCCGTGAACGGCACATCGCCGACAAAGGAGTGGCCACCAGCGATCTGGGACTGCAAGCCGCGAAGAAAGCCTTGGCCGAGCGGCGCATCGCTTCCGACGATCTGGACGCGATCATCGTTGCCACGGTGACGCCTGACATGCTTTTTCCTTGCTCCGCGTGCCTGGTGCAGCACAAACTGGGAGCGAAAAACGTTTGGGGATTCGATTTGAATGCTGCCTGCTCGTCCTTTGTTTACGCGCTGCAGGTGGGATCCCAATTCATCACCTCGGGAGCGCACCAGAAAGTGATGGTGATCGGCGCAGATGTAATGTCGTCGGTCATCGACTACACCGATCGCGCAACTTGCGTTATTTTCGGCGATGGCGCCGGCGCGGTGATCCTCGAGCCCGCCGACGATTCCTTGGGAGTGATCGATTTCCTGAACGAGGTGGACGGCTCGGGAGGCTGTTCGCTGTACATGCCGGGTGGTGGCAGCTTGAATCCCGCCAGCCACGAGACGGTCGAGCAAAGAATGCATTATGTGCATCAGGATGGCCAGGCGGTGTTCAAATTTGCAGTCCGCAAAATGGCGGAACTCTGCGAAAAGCTTCTGCAGCGGAACGGCCTCACCGGCAAAGATATTGACGTGTTCATCCCACACCAGGCGAACAAGCGGATCATCACGGCCACGGCCGACCGGTTGGGAATGCCGATGGAGAAAGTGATTATCGACATCGATCGCTACGGAAATACCACCTCCGCCACGATTCCTCTGGCGATGAACACGGCGCGTCAGGAAGGCAAGCTCAAGAAGGGCGACATGGTTCTGCTTGCGGCTGTGGGCGCAGGATTCACCGTGGGCACCACGCTGTTGCGATGGGCATACTGAGCAACGGGTCTGCTACCGTCCCACGCCGATCATCGTTCGGAAGCCCTAGACTGGGGCCGCGCCCAACACGATAAAGCAACTCGAGTCGATCATCCGTCGCTACTCTCCCGGTTCCGGTTTGCTCTTCTGCTGCTCGAAAGGTTTCTGCAGGTAGCGCCGGGCTTCGTCGAGCGCACCCTGAGTATTGTCGTTAGTCTGCAGCGCCTGACGGTATTCGTTAGTGGCGCGCTCGCGCTGCCCCGTGATGTCGAAAATCTTGCCGAGTTGGATGTGGCTCCAGACTTCGGTCCAACGCGGTTCTCCATCACCATTGAGGGCGTCCCGATAAGCATTCGCGGAGGCCTGATAATTCTTCTGCTGGAAAAATACTTCGGCGATGCGATAGTGCGCCAGCGAACTGTTCTTATTTACTTCCAACGCCTTGTTGTATTCGGCGAGCGCACCGGCAAGATCTCCCTGCTGTACCAGCCCCTGTCCACGCTGAATGGAAGCGCGCAGCTTGATGTCCGGAGAATTCTTCAGCACCTGGTCGTTGGGATCAATCGAAATGCGGCGCGGTCTGCCAAACGTCTCGATTGTGAACGCGGAATCTGTGCCCACCACGTCGATCCGTTTCTCTTCGGTTCTCCCGTCCGTATCAATCTTCAAATCGATTGGCATGCGGAAGAGATCCAGATCCTGGGTTATTTCGCCGACCACCCGAAAGCCTGGAGGCCTCTCCTTGGCATTCTTCGGCGGCGCAGTATTGCCTAGCCGATAGACGGTGTACTTGACTTTGAATTCGGGAGCGCCGGTTGAATCCAGCCACTGGGAGAAAAACCACGTGAGCTTGTCGCCGTAGTCGTGCTCGGCGATCTCGCGAAAATCGTCCATGGAGGCCGATTTCCCGGTATACTTCGCGTAAAATGTGCGCATGGTCTGATCGAATTTCTGCTCGCCTTCCACCCAGCGCAGCATGTGCAGAATCATCGCGCCCTTGTCAGTCACCAGCGACTGGAACTCGGGTGAAAACATGTCGAGCTTGCCGACGGTCGCAAGCGGTACGGTGTCGTAGGCAAGCGCGCCGACAGACATGTCTTTTACCGCCTCTTGCAACCCGGCTTGTCCCGCAGCACTCTCGATATACCTTGCTTCGGAGTAACGAGCAAAGCCGTCGCACAGCCACCAATCATCAATCGAGGCCGGACTCACCGCGGTACCCCACCATTGATGAGCGATGGTGTTTGCCAGCAGCCGATAGTTCACTTTCTCGGTCACGGCGCGTCCGGCGATTGCTGCCAGCGACGGAGCCCACGCCGAGGGCACGGTGTCATCCGGAATCTCTACAACCCGGAGGGTGCTCGATGGAGGGACCCCATACAACGTGATGAAGTAGGTAAATTCTTTGATCGCAGTTTCCGCATACTCCGCGCCCAGGTTCTGGTGAAGGGGCTTAAAGAAAACGTGCAGATCGACACCGCCTTCGTCGCTCTTGAATTCCTGGAATGTCCCTGCGATGATCGTTCCCGGAAAACTCGGTTTGTTCCAGACGAAGGTGTAGGTCTTTACCAGACCCGACGTTGTAGTTTTCTTCAGAACCGGAGTACTGCTCTCGCTTTCCTGCCCGCTGCCAATTACCACCATGTGCGCAGGAACAGTAATGTTCATGGTCGCGGTGAAGCGATTAATGCCATAGGCCTCAGCCGGAAACCAGCGCCCGGCGTAGAGCAGGTAACTTGTGTCATCACCGATGTAGGCCAGCTTGAGCCCTTGCACTGGGCTGTCATCGGCCGATTCGAGCGCGCCATCGTACTCGAAGGTCAGACTGGTGGACTCATCCTTGTTGAGCGGTTTCGGAAGTTCGACACGGACGCTGGAATCCTGGGTGATGCGTTCCGCAGTCAATGGCTGGCCAGAGTCATCGGTCACCTTGGTGACGCGCAAGTCATTGTGCAGCTCAAAAGTAGCAGCATTGATGTTTTCAAGCGCAGTGAACTTCACTGTGGCCCTGGCGGCCAATCGGTGAGTGTGAGGCGTGAGTTCGGCGTCAATTTGGTAATCCGTTACGCGCAACCGCGTTTTTTCGGCTGCCCAAGCGGGCAAGGAAAACAACACGAGTACAAGAGCAAAAGCGCAGATGACGGCCCGAAACTGGCGCCGGGGTTGACAGTACATGAAAGAGACGTCTCCCGTGAATTCCCTTAATATGATTCTGATTGTGACGCAAAAGATGCTGGCGGCACAAGGGTTAGACAATCTTGTTACAGAGATGGAGCAAACTACATCTTCTTCTTTTCTGCTAAGAGCTGCAGGATCACTTCTGCGGCTCGCTCTGCTGGGTGAATTCCGTTGCAGTCTGGACCGCGAAGGGCGTCTTTGACCGCGGCTAAGCCTTCGATCATCCGAGTGCGGGGCGGACCTTCGGGAAGTATTTCTTTGAGTCCTGCCGTCACCTTCTCAGCCGTGAAGTCCTGTTGCACCAACTCCGGCACAACTTCTTTGCCGGCGATCAGATTCACCATGGCGAAATGTGGCACTTTCACCCGAGGACGTCCTAGCGCATAGGTGAGCGGGCTGACTCGATAGACCATGACGAACGGCGTACCCATGATCGCAGCCTCGACGGTAGCCGTGCCACTGGCGATGATTCCAGCGCGGGAATGGGCCAGCGCTGGCAGGGCTTCAGGAACAAGGTGGATTGCTGTGCGGCTACCGATTAGGCTCTGCAACCAGTCAGAGCTCAGCGTAGGTGCAACCGGAAGCAGGAACTCGTACATCGAGCCGAGCTTGGTGGCGGCACCGAGAATGATCGGCAAATTCATGTGGACTTCCTTGACGCGGCTGCCGGGCATCAGCGTGATCCAAAGCTTTGCGGGGTCCAGTTTGTGCTGGCCGGCATATTCGGCACGAGTAGTCTGCGGATTCGGTAAACTCGCCAAAGGATGACCGACGAACTCCGTATCGACACCTCGATCCCGGTAAAACTTCTCTTCAAAGGGAAAAATCACTAGTGCCTTGGTGACGTACTTGCGCAATAGGCGGACCCGTCCCTGCCGCCAGGCCCAAAACTGCGGACAAACGTAATACACGACAGGAATTCCGCGCTTGTGCATCTGGCGAGCGACCCGCCAGTTGAAAGCGGGTGAATCGATCACGACAGCGAGATCCGGGCGGCGCTTGTCAGCCTCAGCGATCAGCTTGTGAAACAGCCCGTAGATTTTTGGCAGGTGGCTAAGGATCTCGGTGATGCCGACCACCGCGAGGTCGTTTGCGTCGATGATTATGTCGCATCCGGCGGCTCGCATGCGCTCGCCGCCAACACCGAAGAATTCAAGTTGCCGACCTTGCAGACCGGCCTGGGCGGGCGAGGCGCCCGCCCCTACATGATCGCGCAGCGCTTCGATCAATTGCGCGCCATACATTTCACCCGAAGCCTCACCAGCAGAGATAAGAATTCGCACGGAGCTATTGTAAGGCGGTTGTCTGCGAAGCCGCTTGCGGTCAGTTCATGGATGCCACGCGCCGGAGGAACTCCGCACGGGCGGACACATTCGAGGGATTGCTGTGCGACAAGTATCGCAGGAAATCCTCGTAGTCTGTGTATGTTGGTCCCGGAATGATCGGGTCATAGCCGATTTCGTGAAGCGCGTTCTGAAATGAGGAGAAGGTCGGGGGAAATTCGGGCCCCGACCTGTACAGGTCGGGCCGCCGGCACGCCACAATCGAGCGCGAACAGCTTTCACGCGTTCTAAAATTTCTTGCTCCAGCCGGAAGGTTGGCTTCTGTGGGCAACTTATCGCAGGCGTTTACATTACGCGTGTTGAAGGCCACGTCGTTGTAGCACTCCAGCCTGATCGGGACGATCCCGTGGCTGGGCAACTCGGCAGCCGCATTTGGCGAGATCTTGCCACAATAGGCGGAGTTGTCGGAGTCGACGGCAAATACGTCGTAGAGATACTCGAGATCATTTGCGGCTCTGCTCCTGCCCGCGGCGAACGGCTCAGCGAAATTGGGCGCTGACTCGATCCGCTCCGCAAATTCGCTGCCCTGACGTAGTTGATCGTACGCGGCGTGAATAGGATTGCTGAAGAGGTTGCGGTATTGAAACTCACGGATCTGTTGGTCGAGATACCCTAACCTCCGCATCGCTGCGACGACGACGTGCCCATCCGCGGCGGCCCCACCTACAACGCGATTTGACCGGCAAAACTCGGGCGTCATCTTACTGCCGTCCAGAAAACCTTTTCTGAGGGGTCGGACCTTGTCGCACAGTGAGGGGTCGGGCAGGGAGGCGGCTAGGTATAGGTAACAATTGGACTGGAGATAGCTTATCTGGTAACCAGGACGCGCCCAGCCAGCCTCACCGCCCTCCGCGTAAGGCGTGATCTTCTGGCAGAGTCCAGGCTCCCTAAAGCTAATAGCGATCTCATAAATGAAGGAATCCCGATCAGATGGTGTATCCGTTCTTTGCCCAAACATTCTGAATAGCCACCAAGCCGCTAATAAGGCGCAAACCAAGCCGACCCATTTCATAGTGAGAGCCTACACCGGAGAACGAGGCAATCCCCGATACCGAAGGTAATGGGCTCAAACAGGCGCTCGACTACGTCAGTCATCCGCGTTGGCCGTGACCTGGGGTCCGGCGGGAACTTCCTGATCCTTGTACTGAAGCTGGTACAACTTGTAGTAAATGCCGCGCTGGGCAAGGAGTTCCTGGTGAGTGCCCATCTCGC
>Ga0187782_10003402_pt1 | contig 11843 bp, 9 predicted proteins | sample 0715_SJ02_MP15_2_FD_132454 | JGI IMG/M metagenome (GOLD analysis project Ga0187782, IMG submission 132454) | Tropical peat soil microbial communities from peatlands in Department of Meta, Colombia - 0715_SJ02_MP15_20_MG | ecosystem: Environmental > Terrestrial > Soil > Wetlands > Peat | place...
AGGCCCTCGCGCAGGCGACGCGCATTGTCGGCTAGTAGCAGCTTGCCGGTCTCAGGGTCGAGGAAGGCGCGGTGATGACGCGAGCGGTGCCTCTGGTCGCCGTCCTCCTTGGCGAGCGCGCGCTGGAAGGACGTCGGGTGCGGCCGCGAAAGGATCGTCAAGGAGGCGAGCCGTTCGGGATGGCGCGACGCCACTCCCCACGATACTTGCCCGCCCCAATCGTGGCCGACCAAATGAAATCGCCTTCCTTCGGCGCCGCAGGCGTCGGCGATGTCGACCGCGTCGGAGACCAACCTGTCGAAGGCGTAGTTCGAAAGCTCGGCGGGGTCGGGTCGCGCGCCGGGCGAATAGCCGCGCTGATCCGGCGCCACGGCGCGATAGCCCGCCCGGGCGAGTTCAGGCAGCGCCGCGCGCCAGCTGTGACGCGATTCGGGAAAGCCGTGCAGCAACAGCACGAGGACGCCGCCCGCCGAGCCGGCGACGTCCGCGGTGAAACAAAGTCCCGATCGGGTTTTGACTGAACCGGTCTCGACCGCCATGCCGGCGATCAAACCACGCCGTGCTCCTTGAACCAAGCCAGGCAGAGTTTCCAGCCATCATCCGCCGCTTCCTTGCGGTAGGACGCCCGGTAATCGGCGTTGAAGGCATGCGGCGTCTCCGGATAGACCTTGATCTGCGACTGCTGCGCCGCCGGGCTGCCGGCCTTGAGCGCAGCGCGCATGAGTTCAACCGATTCCTGCGGAATGCTGGTGTCGGCGCCGCCGTAGAGCCCTTGCACCGGGCCATGAAGATCCTTGGCGATATCGACGGGGTATTTGGGTTGCAGCGGCGTCGGATCGCGCTTCAGCGGGCCGTACCAGGCGACGCCCGCCTTCACCGCCGGATTGTGCGCGTCGTACAGCCAAACGATGCGGCCACCCCAGCAGAAGCCGGTGATACCGAGCTTGGCAGTGTCGGCCTTGCCCTCGCTCTTGGCGAAGGCGACGGTCGAATCGAGATCGTCCATCACCTGCTCGTCAGGCACCTTGGAGACGATCTCCTTGATCAGCGTCGGGATGTCGCTGATGGTTTTGGGGTCGCCCTGACGGAAATAGAGTTCCGGCGCGATCGCGTAGTAGCCGGCCTTGGCGAAACGGCGGCAAATGTCGGCGATGTGGGCGTGCACGCCGAAGATCTCCTGCACGACCAGGATGGTGCCGAAGCCCGCGCCGCTCGCCGGCATGGCGCGATAGGCCTCCATCTCCTTGCCGTCCTTGGTCTTGACCTTGACGACACTCGCGGTGAGACCGTCCGATGGCGTGACGATCATGGTCTGAGCCTGTACCGGCTGGACCGCCAGCGCGTAGCTGCTGCCGAGCGCAGCAGCACCGAACAGGGTCACGCGTCGCGATACGCGGTCGTCGAACGAGATATAGTCGCCGTGCATCGATGGCCTCCTAGGATTGACCAGCGGGCACCCTATGACGGCGACCGGCCGCCCCACAATCACAATTAGGCGATGTGCTCCAGCGCCAGGTACTGCGGGCTCTGCATCTCCATTAGGCGCGACACTGTGCGCCCGAACTCGAAGACGCCGTCGCCTTCGACGTAGAGTCCGGCCGGCGCCGCGGCGGCCGAGCAGATGAACTTCACCCTCTTGTCGTAGAACGTGTCGATCATGGTGACGAAGCGCGCCGCCTTGTCTTGGCTGTCGGGGCCCATCTTCGGGATCTCGGCCAGGATCACGGTATGGAAATGCTCGGCAATGCACAGGAAGTCGGCGGCGCCCATCGGCTTGGCGCACCAGTCGAGATAGTGTGCCATGGCGACACCTGGCGCGGCGCGCGGAACATCGACATCGCGGCCCTGGGTGCGCAGCACCCTGGGCTCGCCGTCGGCGCCGCCGGCAAATGTGCGAAAGGCCTCGTCGAGCTTCGCCGTCGCCCAGGCGCCGAGCGGCGTGAGATAGACGTCGAGCTCGCGCAGGCGGTCCAGACGGTAGTCGTGTCCGCCGCCCAGCTCGAGGATTTCCAGGCGCTGTTTGAGGAGCTCGATGAAGGGCAGGAAGCGGTCGCGCTGCAGGCCGTCCTTGTAAAGATCGTCGGGCGCGCGATTGGAGGTGGCGACCACCGTCACGCCCTCGTCGAACAAGGTTTCGAACAGGCGGCCCAGAATCATGGCGTCGGCAATGTTGGTGACTTGAAACTCATCGAAGCAAAGCAGCCGCGTTTGCGCCGCGATCTCCCGGCCGATCGGCACGATCGTGTCGGCCTCGGGTGGCGCGCCCTGAGCCGCCAGCGCCTCGCGCCGGCGATGCAGGCGGGCCTGAACCTCGAGCATGAATTCGTGGAAGTGGACGCGTCGCTTCTTCGCAGCCGGCGCGTCGACGAAAAACAGATCCATCAGCATCGACTTGCCGCGGCCCACCGGGCCCCAGATATAGAGCCCGCGCGGCCTGTTCGGCGGCTTCGCCGAAAAGGCGAGCCTCAGACGCGCCCACATTCCGGGCCTGACCGGGCGGACCGCCATCGCCGCGAGCGCCTCGTGCATCGCCTGCAGGCGGGCGACGATTTTCTCCTGTATCTGGTCGGAGCGGACCTGGCCCGCGGCGCGGCGCGCCGCCAGGTTTGCGGCCGGCCCTTTGCCGGTGGTGTAGGTATCTGCATCCATTGGCATTGCATAACTAGCTCAGCCTTGCGCGGCTGCCTATAAGATGCAGCGATGCGGATCGCCTTTCTCGGCACGTCGGCATTCGCCGTGCCGGCGCTCAAGGCGCTGGCCGAGGCTGGCCACGATGTGGTTGCGGTCTACACGCGCGCGCCCAAGCCAGCAGGCCGCGGCCGACAGCAGCGGAAGACCGCGGTGCACGAGCTCGCCGAGACACTCGGCGTTCCGGTGCGCACGCCGTCTTCGCTCGAGAGCGAGGCCGAGGCCCGGGCCTTCAAGGCGCTCGATCCGGACGCCGCTGTCGTCGTCGCCTATGGGCACATCCTGCCGAAGAGCTTCCTCGATGCGCCGTTGCTCGGCTGCATCAACATCCACGGCTCGCTGCTGCCCCGTTGGCGCGGCGCCGCGCCGATCCAACGCGCGATTCTGGCGGGCGACAAGGAAACCGGCGTGACCACCCTGCTGATGGACGAGGGGCTCGATACCGGCCCGATGCTGCTGGCCGAGCGCATGCCGATCTCGTCGGCCGATACCGCCGAAACGCTGCACGACCGGCTGGCCGAACTGGGCGCCAAACTGATCGTCTCAACGCTGGACGGGCTGATTCGCAAAACGATCGAGGCGGTGCCACAGCCGAAAGAAGGCGTGACCTACGCCCATAAGCTCGGCAAGGACGAAGGCTTGCTCGACTGGCGGCGGCCGGCGGCGGAGCTGGAGCGCAGGATACGCGCTTTCCATCCCTGGCCGGGGACCTCATTCGCATTGGACGGGGAGAGCATCAAGGTTCTTTCCGTGAGCCTCGCTCTTGCGTCGGGCGTGCCTGGCACTGTCGCCGTTGGCCGCGACGGTTTTCCGATTGTTGCCTGCGGTGTTGGCGGGCTGCGACTGCTCAGGCTGCAGAGACCGGGTAAGGCCCCGCGATTGGCCGACGCCTTCCTGCGTGGTTTCGCCCTGCCTCCGGTTCTACCGTTGCCCGCCGTACTCGTCGTGCGCTCCTGAACCGCGATGCCACGATTCAAGATCACCGTCGAATACAATGGCGGCCCGTTCGTCGGCTGGCAGCGCCAGGACAATGGCCGGTCGATCCAAGAGGCGCTCGAGCAGGCCATTCTCGCCTTCAGCGGCGAGCGCGTGCAGGTCCAGGGCGCCGGCCGAACCGACGCTGGCGTGCACGCGCGCGGCCAGGTGGCTCATTTCGACCTGGCGGCCGGCAAGCCATTGGAAGAAGTGCAAGGCGCGCTCAATTTCCACCTCAAGCCCGACCCGATCGCCGTTCCCGCGGTCGAGATCGCTCCGCCGGGCTTTCACGCCCGCTTCTCGGCGACTTGCCGGAGCTACCGCTACCGCATCCTAAGCCGGCGCACCCGTGCGGGCATTGACGCGGGCTTCGTCTGGCACGTTCCCGTGCCGCTCGACATGGCGGCGATGACGGAAGCCGCCGACCTGCTTGTCGGACGCCACGACTTCAGCAGCTTCCGCTCGGTTTCGTGCCAGGCCAAATCGCCGCTGAGAACGCTCGACCAGCTCGCCGTGCGCCGCGACGGCGAGGAAGTGACGATCGATGTCGCGGCACGCTCCTTCCTGCACAACCAGGTGCGCATTCTGGTCGGCACCCTGCAACTCGTCGGACGCGGCCAATGGCGCAAGCAAGACGTCGCCGAAGCGCTCGCGGCGCGCGACCGCGCGCGCGCCGGGCCGACCGCGCCGCCGCACGGCCTCTGCCTGATGGAAGTGCGGTACGCCTCACGTGCCGGGGAGCGGCACGACACCGAGGACCCGGTCGACGATGAGTGAGAGCAGGAAGGACGGCACCCAGTTGACGATCAGCAGCAAGAACGTCGCCAGCGCGTCGACACCAAGCGACAGGCGCGTCGCCATCCAGAACCAGTAGAAATACAGGCCGATCATGGCGATATCGAGCACCTCGCCAACCGGGCGCGGCGCCACGAGCACGACCGCGACGCTCAGCACCGCCAGCAAGTTGACCGGGAGGTTGATCCAGTTGAGCGCCGAAATGTAGCGCGGAAAGCGATCGAGCCAGCGCTGGTGCCGGGCAATCTCGTAGAACAGCACCGGGAAGAGCAGCCAATCGACGACAAAATGCAGCGCTTCGATAGCGACAATCTCGCCCTCGTCGGCCGCAGTGTCGACGGTCGAATAGTAGAGCAAAAGATAAAGCGCGAACAGTGGTGCCGCCAGCACCATGACCCTGAACGAGCGCAGGCAGGCGCTGAAGGTGTTGTCGAAATGGGACGGAGCCGCCGGATCGCGCACCAGAAAGCCGAATGCGCCCTCGGTGCCGCGGGCGATCTCGGCCGCACTTAGCACACCGCGACCCTCACGCCGCGAAGTAGCGGTCGAGCACCGTCTCGTAGACGCGGCTCAGCGTCTTGAGGTCGGCGACGGCGCTCTTTTCGTCGACCTTGTGCATGGTATCCCCGACCAGGCCGAACTCGAGCACCGGACAATGGGATCGAATGAACCGCGCATCGGACGTGCCGCCAGTGGTCGAAAGTTCGGGCTCGATGCCGGCGATGTCGCGGACGGCGCCGGCCACCAGATCGGAAAGCGGGCCGGGCGGCGTGTAGAAGGATTCGCCTGAAACCTGTGCCTCGAGCTCGAATGTGCCGTTGCCGCCGAGCGCCGAATTCGCCCGCTCGAGCCGCTGGCGGAGATGGGCGAGCAGGGTTTTGGACGTCCACAGATCGTTGAAGCGCACGTTGAAGCGCGCCCGTGCTGTGCCCGGCGCGATGTTGGTCGCCTGGTTGCCGACATCGACGGTCGTGAACTGCAGCGAACTCGGCTGGAAGTGCCTGCTGCCTGGATCGATCGGCTCTCGTACCAGGGCCTCGATCAGCGCCGACAGTCGATGAATGGCGTTATCCAGCCGGTCCGGGTAGGCGACGTGGCCTTGCACGCCGCGCACGACCATGTCGACATTGACGCTGCCGCGGCGGCCGATCTTCATCATATCGCCGAAACGCCGCGAGCTGGTCGGCTCGCCAACGACGCAAGCATCGATGGTCTCGCCCCGTTCGGCGAGCCGCTTCAGCATCTTCACCGTCCCGTTGACGGCGGGACCTTCCTCGTCGCCGGTGATCAGCATGCTGATCGAACCGCCAAATGCGCCGCCCCGTCGCGCCAGGAATCGCGCTGCAGCATCGGTGAAGGCCGCAATTGCCCCCTTCATGTCGACGGCACCGCGGCCGAACAGATAGCCTGCCGACAATTCGGCCGCGAACGGCCCAATCGTCCAAGACGACAGATCGCCCACCGGCACGACGTCGGAATGGCCCGCGAAGCAGAAATGCTTTCCCGCGGTGCCGACCCGGGCGTAGAGGTTCGCCACGTCGTCGGCGCCCGCTTCGGCGAAGTCCATGCGCTCGCAGCGAAAGCCGAGCGAGGCCAGCACTTTCTCGAGAAGCTGCAGCGCGCCGCCCTCGCGAGGAGTCACGCTCTCGCAGCGCACCAGCGCGCGCGTGAGCTCGACCGTATCCGTGATCGAAGGAGCCAAGGTGTCGGGCATGGCCGGAAAATACATGCCCTCTCGGCCAAAGAGAAGGGCGCCGGCTGATGTCAACCGGCGCCCAGTCTGTTCGAGAGGAGGATTGTCTTCTTGCTTATAAAACCCTTCTCCGGCAGCGCTACGCCACCAGCCGGTCGGCCTCCATCAGGTTGACCGACACGAGCTGCGACACGCCCTGCTCGGCCATGGTGACACCGTACAGCCGGTCCATACGCGCCATGGTGACGCGGTGGTGCGTGATCACCAGGAAGCGTGTGTCGGTGCGGCCGGCGATGTCCTTCACCAGCGCGCAGAAGCGCTCGACATTGAGATCGTCAAGCGGGGCGTCGACCTCGTCCAGCACGCAGATCGGCGCGGGGTTGGTCATGAATACGGCGAACAGAAGCGATAGCGCGGTCAGCGCCTGCTCGCCGCCCGAAAGCAACGACATCACCTGCAGCTTCTTGCCGGGTGGGCTGGCGTGGATCTCGAGGCCCGCCTCCAGCGGGTCTTCCGACTCGGTAAGCCGCAATTCGGCCTTGCCGCCACCGAACAGCTTGGTGAAAAGCTGCTGAAAGTGGCCGCTGACCTGCTCGAAGGCGGCGAGAAAGCGTTCGCGCCCTTCGCGATTGAGGCTGGCAATGCCCTGGCGCAGGCGACCGATGGCGGCCATCAGATCGTCGCGCTCGCTCGTCATGCCGGCGATCTGCTGCTCGAGTTCCCGCGCCTCTTCGTCGGCGCGCAGATTCACCGCGCCCATGGTCTCGCGCTCGTGCATCAGCCGCTCGAGACGGTGCTCGGCCTTGTCCATTTCCGGCAGTTCTTCCAGTGAGTCGACCTCGGCGGCAGCAAGCACGCCGTTGGGCTCGCAGCGCAATCGCTCGACGATGCGTTCGACCACCGCCTCGCGGTCCTTGGTCGCCTGTTCGACCTGCCCCTCGCGCCGCACGCGGTTCTCGCGCGCCTGGGCCAGCTCGCCCTCGGCGTGACGCAGCGCCTTGTCGGCCTCGCCGAGCCTGTTTTCGCCGGACGCCAGACGGTCGGCCGCCTGCTGGCGGTTGCGCTCGGCCTTGTCGATTTCCTCGCCAAGCCTGAGCTTTTTGGCCGCGATCTCGGCCGGCTTGGCGGCGAGCTCGGCGATGCTGGCCGAAATGCGACCCTGCCGTGCCTCGAGCTCGACAATCTGGCTCTGGGCATCGCCCCTGCGGCCGCTCCAGCTGCGATGGTCGCGTGCGACGTGGGCGAGCCGCTCGACCCGCAGCTCGGTTTCGCGCGCGAGGCGATCGCATTGGCCCTCGGCCTCGACGAGCGCGGCCCTGAGTTCGGCAATTCGGGCGCGAAGCGCATCGGCCGCCGCGCGGTCAGCCTGGGTATCGCTGATCGCCGACAGCCGCGCCTGCCGCGAAGTGCGGCGCGCTTCCGTGTCGGCGATTTCAGCCGCAATTTCCGACAAGGCCTGCTCGGCACCGCTCATTCGGGCACGCAGTTGATCGGTTTGTCGCGCCACTTCGACATGGCGATCGCGCGCCTCGGCGGCGGCGTGTTCGGCGGCGGCGACGACCGCCTGGGCATTTCGCTCCGCCGCGCGCGTCGTTTCGCCGGCGTCCTGCGTCTTGCGGCGCGATGCGTCCGCGACTTCGCGCTCGTGCCGGCGCGCCTGCTCGACGCTCGTCTGTTCGGTCTCGCGAGCGGCGGCGAGGGCTCTCGCTTCGCCCTCCGCCTTTTGCTCGGCCTCGGCCTGTTCGCTGGCGATTGCATCGATCTGCCGGCGAATGTCGGCCAGGCGATTGCGCTGGCTCAACCGCACGGCTGCGGCCAGGGGCGCTCCGGCGCGAATGGTGAAGCCGTCCCAGCGCCACACCGCGCCGGCTCGGGTGACCAGTTGCTGGCCGGGCTTGAGGGCGGCCTGCAGGGAAGCTCCAGCAGCGTCGTCGGCGACGATGCCGATGAAAGCGAGCCGCCGCGCAAGCTCCGCTGGCGCCTTGACGTGCCTGCCAAGCGGCGTCGCCGCCGCCGGCAGGGCCGGCGCGTCGGCCAGCGGTCCGAGCGGCAGCCAATGCACCGGCGCGCCGCGGTCGGAGGACGCCTCGAGGTCCTCACCGAAAGCCGCCGCCAGCGCCTTCTCCAAGCCCGGTTGAACAGTGAGCGCGTCCAAAAGCGGCGGCCACAGCGAATTGGCGGCCGATTCGAGCGCCGCCGCGATGCCTGCCTCTTCCGCGTGCAACTTGGTGAGTCGTGCGGTCGCCTTCTGCAATGTTTCAGCGGCTGCGGCGTGGCTTGCCTCGACAGCCTGCCGCGTGGCAGCGCGCGCCTGCTCCGTCGCAACGCGATCGGCTTGGGCCTTGGCGATCGCCTCGCGCGCGGCCTCCGACTGAGAGTGTTCGGCCTCGCGCGCCGCCTCTATGGCCGCCAGGCCCTGGCGACGCGCCTGTTCGAGCGTGGCGCGCGCCGCCGTCGATGTACTCTCGATCTCGGCCATCGCCGGCAGGGCGCCAAGTTCGGTCTCGATCTGGCGTTGCAGGCCGGCCACCTCCTCGCGGCGCGCCGCGAGACGGCGCAGCCGATCTTCAAACTCGGCGATCTCGCGGTCGACGCTGTCGCGCAGCGCCTCGTCGTCGGCGACCTTGCGCATCAGGCGCTCGTGCTCGGCTTCGGCCGTTGTCGTGGCGCCGAGGGCGTCGTCGCGCGCCTGCCGGGCGACGTTGGCGCGTTCGTCCTCGCCCACCCGCTCCTGCTCCAGTGTCGCGCGCTGTCCGTCGAGATCGGCAATTGCCGCTTCGGCATCGCCCTTGCGGCCGCGCTCGCGCGCAAGGTCGGCCTCGGTTTGTTGAAGGCGGGTTCTGGCATCGGCCTGAGCGGCGGCCACCCGCTCGGCCTCGGCGTTCAGGGCATCATGCGCCACCCGAAGCCGCTGTAGTGCCGCCGCGGCGCCGGCCTCGTCGTTGCGCAGGGGCGGCAGCGCCGTCGCGGCATCGGCTTGGGCCGTCGTGGCAAGACCCACCAGACGGGTCAGGTCGGTGACCTGAAGCTGCGCTTCCTTCAGTCGCTCGGCCGCCGAGGCCAGCTCCTTTTCCGCCCTGTCCAGCCGGAGCGCCAGCACGGCCGCTTCGGCGCGACGGATGTGGTCCGAAAGGTTGCGATAGCGGCTCGCCTGGCGCGCCTGGCGCTTGAGCCCCCTGTGCTGCTCCTCGAGCGCCACCAGCACATCCTGCACGCGCGCCAGGTTCTGTTCGGCGGCATGCAGCCGCAACTCCGCCTCGTGGCGGCGGGCGTACAGTCCGGTGATGCCGGCCGCCTCGTCGATGATGGCGCGCCGGTCGGCGGCCTTGGCGCTGATGATGGCGCCAATGCGGCCCTGGCTCACCAATGCGGTCGAGCGCGAGCCGGTCGCAAAATCGGCGAACAGCGTGTGGACGTCGCGGGCGCGGATTTCTCGGCCGTTGACCGAGTAGGCCGAGCCTTGGCCACGCTCGATGCGCCGATTGATGTCGAGCTGGTCGGCATCGTTCACCATCGCCGGCGCAGTCCGGCTCTTGTTGTCGAGCGTCAACGTCACTTCGGCGATGTTGCGCGCCGGCCGCGTGCCGGCGCCGGAGAAGATCACATCCTCCATTTCGCTGCCACGCATTTGCTTGGCTGAGGTCTCGCCCATCACCCATTTCATGGCCTCGACGAGATTCGATTTGCCGCAGCCGTTGGGACCGACAATGCCGGTCATGCCCGGCTCGATGGCGAGTTCCGTCGGATCAACGAAGGACTTGAATCCGGAAAGCCGGAGCTTGTCGAACTGAACCATCTACACCCACGCCTTTTTCTTGTTACTCGCCTCTCACTTGGCGAGTTTTCCGAAGACTCCGTCGAACTCCTCGACCGACCGCGCGCCGCGATAGAGCTGTCCGTTGATGAACAAGGTCGGCGTCGAATTGACGCCGAGCGCCTCGCCGCCCTTGTACTTGGCGATGACCCCGTCGGCCACCTTGTCGTTGGCCAGGCACGCCTTGACCTCGTTCTCGCCGAGGCCGGCGATGCGCATCGACTTGGACAGTTCGGCGATCGGATCGGACGCTGCGCCCCAGGTCGCCTGATTCTTGAAGATCATGTCGATAACGGCAAAGTAGCGGTCCTTGCCGGCGCACTCGGCGAGTTCAGCCGCCTTGACCGCGACCTGGTCGAGCGGGAAATCGCGATAGACGAGTTTCACCTTACCCAAGGCGATCCATTTTTTTTCGATTTCCGGCAGCACCATCGTGTTGAAATGGGCGCAGTGCGGACAATCGAGCGAGGCGTATTCGATGATGGTGATCGGCGCGTTGGGATCGCCCAAGACATGATCGTCCGGCTGGATGGCGAGCACCGCCGTTTTGTCCGACGCAGCCGCCTGCGCAGCCGGGATCGACGCCGGTCCGGAGGCAGGCTGAGTGCCGAAATAAACGCCAGCCACGATCACGGCCACCGCTACGGCACCGCCGGCGACGATCAATATATTACGCATAACGTCTTGCTCTCTACTATACCTTGGGAATGCAGCCTGTGCGACGTCAAACTTTTACCGGCCCACCTGGCGCAAAATTGAGGTGATGCCGGCGGCTCCGTCGGCCGGCATGCCGTAAAACTGATCGTTGATGAACAGGCTGGGCGTGGCGTTGACCCGCAGCGCCTGACCGGACTGCACGTCGGCGATGATCTTGTTCAGGAGGCGATCGTCGCCGAGGCACGCTTTGGCGGCCTCCGCCTTGACGCCCGCGCGGCCGATTGCCTTGACCAGCCCGGCATCCGGATCCGCGGCCGTCAGCCAATCGACCTGCGTCCGGAAAAGCACATCGAGCGAGTCGTAGAACTTCGCCGGTCCTCTGCATTCGGCGAGCAAAGAGGCATGAGTGGCGATCGAATCGGACGGGAAGTGGCGCATGATCAGCTTGGTCGAGCCATTGTCGATCCACTCGCGCTTCATCGTCGGCAGGACGGCGGCGTTGAAATTGGCGCAGTGCGGGCAAGTGAGCGAAAAATAGTCGATGATGACGTTGGGCGCGTCCGGCTTGCCGAGGACGTGATCGCCCGGCAGCACCGTCAAATATTTGGCAGCATCCTCGCTCTGCGCCCGGGGCGCGCGCGGCGCGATGAGTGCGCATGGGACGGCGAGCAGGACGCCGCGCCGCTTGACGCCGGTGGCAACGCGGGCGCCGAGCCGCTCCAGCGCGGCGCGCAACTTGGGATCCTGCACCTTGGCGACCTGGCGAGCGAGGCGGGCCGCCGTCTCGGGCGCCAGCGGCGGAGGTTGCCGTGACGGCGCCTGCGGCCGCCTCGACACGACGCCCTGCACCAATCGAATGCCGTCGATCTGGCGATGGCCGAAATAGGCGTTCACCCGCTCGACGAGCTGGTGGCTCAAATGCTGGACTTCGAGCGCCGCGGTGCCGGCGACACGCAACCTCAGCAGCCTGGTCGCACCCTTACCGCTTCGGCCCGCGATCAGCGCCTCGGGTTCGGTCGAGCGCGCGATGGCGTCGCCGACGATCGCCGGCCAGTCGACGCGCAGGCGCGCGATCGAGGCGCCTCGCCCCCTGGCGATATTCGACGTAAGGCGCTGCACCAAGCCGCCGACATTGCGAAAGCCACCTTCGCGCATGAAGGCATGGTAAGACACGCCTCTGCGCAAGACCATGACACACGCCTCACGATTGCTCGCCTGGTA
>Ga0187782_10003403_pt1 | contig 11842 bp, 17 predicted proteins | sample 0715_SJ02_MP15_2_FD_132454 | JGI IMG/M metagenome (GOLD analysis project Ga0187782, IMG submission 132454) | Tropical peat soil microbial communities from peatlands in Department of Meta, Colombia - 0715_SJ02_MP15_20_MG | ecosystem: Environmental > Terrestrial > Soil > Wetlands > Peat | place...
AAGGCCGGCCGCTCGCCGAATCGAATCTCGGAAGCTCCATCGGAAGGCAGGGACTGAGCGCGCCTGGTGAAGGCGTGACGAGCCTGGGCCCGGACGGCAAGCCGCAGACGTTTGGCGGGACGAGCGCGGCAGCGCCGTTTGTGACGGGCGCGATCGGGCTGCTGTGGTCGGAGTTTCTGAGCGCGAGCGCGGCACAGATCAAGCTGGCGGTCACGCGATGCGGCCGGCAGCCACACAAGGCTCTCGTACCAGCCTTGCTAGACGCGTGGGCGGCCTATCAGGTGATGAGTTCGTTTCGAAATGGGGAAGAATGGATGACAGAGAGCAAATGACCGGGGAAACCTGTGCAAGTCGACGTGACGATACAGTCCCCTTTTCTGGTCACCAAGCTGTCTCCGCACTATGACCGCTGAATCCGACGAATTCAAAATAGAGAGAAGCTTAAAAATGAAGATGCCAGGCTTTACCGCAGAAGCCTCCCTGAGCGAGATAAAGGATCGTTATGCTTTGTCCTTAGGGCACACAGAAAAGGGTGGGACGGTGTTGCCTCAGTTTCTGTGTTATTCGTGCGGCTTTAACATCTGGGGACAGTGGGAATGCGCTTGGCATAACTGTTTCACTAGTCCCGTTCCTCCCGGTACTCCTTTGTAGGCGAACCCGATTGTAATGGTGCGACTCCGGCCAGAAAGGCGAATCGCGTTGGAGACTGTTGTTAGGCTGAGGCGGGTTCGGCACTAGGACCATCGAGCGAACTTAGGCAGTACCCTGGGCGTCGTTCTCGTGTGCGCGAAAGGACGCCCGCAGACACAGGAGTGGGGCGTCGTGCGGGCACCTGCAAGAAGGAGGGAGGCCTTATGGAAAAGGAGAAAGTGGAAAGGTCCGAGCGCCAGCCGCACCGGGTTCGCCTTCCTGGGTTCCTGATCGAGGAAGAGATAGGCCTGGGCGACGCCATCAAGCGAGTGACCTATGCCATGGGAATCAAGCCCTGCGGCGGTTGCGAAAAGCGCGCCGCGGCGCTGAACCGATGGATGCATTTCTCGCGATAGCTGCTAGACCGAGCAAGGCCAATTCCTAAAGGATGAACGAGCAGGCAAACTAATTCCTCAAGGAGGTGGAGTTTTATGGAACAGCCCGAAGTGAAAGATCAAGTGGCAATCACATCCCACCCAGGAAACAACGCGCCGGCGCAAGAGACCCCCACCGCCCGATCAGCGGCGAGTGTGCTCCCGGCGCAGGGCTGTCCGACCTGCGGAGCGGCGCCGGCCTCAAACGGTGGTACGGCCACGAGCCCGAGCTACATTTACGCCATCGGCAAAATCGAGCCGCGTTTTCCCCAACCCTCAGTGGAAAAGGAATTCGCTCAGGTGACGGGAAAGGCCGCAGCCGCCGGACTCACCGATATGCAAGCGACCCAGAAGGTCCTCTCCCAGCGCTCCAATCGTTATCTCGTTCGTCAGCTCTGTTGGGTGATGACGATCGAGGGTCTGGAGACCTACCTGTTGGTCCCGCGCGACCCGACGGATTTGGACCTGCTGGTCGAGGCGCTGCGTCCCACTCCCAACCCCACGGATCTGGATTGTGTCATCGGAGTGCGCGGGCCCATTGCCTCGCCGCAGATGTGCAACGGGCTGCAGGTTCCTGTCGTGGCGTTCGACCAGCTCTACTCTTTTGACCGCGATTCGCTCCTCGGCGCCATCCCGAAGCCGGAGGGAGTGACCGCCGAGGCGTTCACGGCGACGGCCGGAGAAGTCTTCGACCGCATCATGCAAATGGCCGACAACGCCGGGGCCACCGATGAGCACCGTGCCCTGAATTACCTGGCGGTGCGCTACCCGGCCATCTACGCGACGGCGACCGATTACCACAACCGCAACAGCGCTTTGACCGCCGTGGACGTGCAGGCCTCATCGCTGAGCGGAACACGCAACGTCGTGGAGGTCATTTTCTCCTTCACCAACCGCACCACGGACGTGGTCGAGCAGTGTTTTACGCGCGTGGACGTGACCGAGGAGTTTCCCTTCCTGGTGACGAAGATGTCGCCATACTACAGCCGCTAGATTCATAAACTTGAAGAGAGGAGAGTAAAAATGAGAATACCAGGTTTTACGGCAGAGGCCTCGCTCGGCCTGAAGCAGGAGATATATGCTTTGGCCTTAGGGCACGCAGCAGAGAATGGGATGGTGGCGCCGCAGTGGAGCTTGACGGACTTTTGTTCCCCGGGTCAATGCATGCATTGTAACCAGTTTGGGTGTTCTTGTGGACCCTGTCTTATCAGGACTCATGTCTAACGGGCTTGACCAATCGTTAAACATGGAACAGAAAGGAGATCGGAAATGAGTTACCCAGGATTTACTGCCGAGCGCTCGTTGTACAAACCCTCAGAGCCATACCGTGCGGAAGGGCGCCGGGACGACGGAACGCGCATGTTGAGCTTGGTTGTTCCACAGCAGATCATCGGAAGCGGTGATCCACGCTGTCCGCTTGGCCGGTATTATTGCTTTTGGTTTGACGGCCATATCCGGTGTCGCTGTGTGTTGCCCGAATAGGCCGAACCGGCCCGGGCATGAGTTTAGCTCGGGCCCGGGCCTGGTTGTGTGGCGGCGCCGCAGTGTAAGTGTCGGTCGCGGCGCGGGCATTGGGCTGGCGACTATCGCCTTCGGACGTTGCCGCAACGCTGCCGTGCGCCTCCAGGCAAATAAGACCCCAGTGGCTTGTTGAGAAGGAGGAAACCGAACATGACTTTGCCAGGATTCAATGCCGAGGCCTCGATCGGGAGGACCATTTCGTACCAACCTGCCCGAAGCGCAAGTGAAGTCGAGGGGATACAGCCGCAGCTTGATATTCCTGAAGGCGTCTCGTTCGGACTCGCGCGCTGCCTCCCGCAATTCCGAATGGTATGGGCGGTTTGTAACGTCATTGATGGAACTCCGATTTACTGTCAGGAAATTCAGTTCTTAGGTTTCGCCTGTAGTTAGCACCTTGTCTGCCCCGACTCGCACAGCAGACAAACTTGTGGGTCGGCTACGCCGTTAACGAGGATCCTTGGTGGGCCCGGCGCCTCACCAGAATGTGGAACGAGTCTACACTAATTGGTGTAACAGGCGTTGTAATCGGCACGATCGGCGGGGACGGAGTTTTGCTCCAGATTTAACCGCTAGCTCGTGCTTCCATGGACTTGTGCGTAGGGTGCCCGCTACGCCAAGAGCTTACGCAACCGCCGTGCTCGTTTTAAAAGCGCGTTTCAATCTTTTTGGAGGAAAACGACAATGAAAAAACTGCTTACTCTGCTTTTCACCGTTGTGATCGCCTTCTCGCCGGCAATGCCTGTGTTCGGTGAGGCCGCTAGACCCCAGGATACGACGAAGACTGAGAAGACTAAAAAGGTAAAGGCAACGAAGGAGAAGACCAAGAAGGCAGCAAAGAAGACGAAGGAGGCACCGGCCACGGAGAAGGCGCCGACTCAATAACCTCCGCCTTTCTGAGGGGCTTCCGGGCCGATTTGGTTGGGAGACTCTGACTCCGGGACACGACTTACCCGGGTGCACTCTTACAGTTAATGCAGGTCAAGGTTCGATGCCGGGCTCCCAGGTCCCGGGTTTCCGACCAGAGTTGAGAGCAACGCCCTCACAGGACGTCTTCCTGCGAGGGCGTTGTCGTTTAGGCAAGTTTCCGAACGTACTGGCGATCCATCTTCGTCAACCGGCCGCGGAGGTGTGCTTTGAAAGACAACCGACTCAGAGAAACGGAGACGGAGAAGGGGGAGTGGACATCCGTCGGCCACCATCTCTTGATGTGCGTGGTGGCTGCACTACTCCTGTCGATCCCTGCTTTGGCCGTGGAGCCTGACGTTCTGATTTGCACCAGCGGGGAGAAGTTTATCGGCGAACTGAAATCTGCAACTTCGGCGACAGTCACATTCAATAGCCAGGCGGCCGGTGAGGTTTCGGTGCCATGGAGCAAGGTGAAGGAGCTTCATTCGACGCACCGATTTGCGGTTATCCCGAAGAACGTCAAGATTTCGGGCGGGGAAGAGGCGAAAAAGGTTCCGGAAGGGACGATTTCGGCGGCCGACAAGCGGATCCAAATCAAGCCGGAGACAAAGGCGGCAGTTCGCACGGTTGCGATCGCCGATTCAGGTCACGTCGTCGACGCGGAGAGCTTCCAAAGCTCATTCAAGAGCCCCGGTTTATTCAGCGGCTGGAGCCCCACGGTGAGCCTGGGTGTATCGACGGTCTTCGCCACCCAGAATGACAGGACCTTTGACGGCGATGTGACGCTGACCCGAGCAGTTCCGGACGTAGACTGGCGCAACATATCGGATCGGACAACGATTGACATCAGCACCTCTTACGCCAAGACTCATTCCACGCTGGCCACCAATCCGGCGACCGTCAAGGCCTACATTTACCAAGGAGACCTCGAGCACGACCGCTATCTGGTTCCCCGGCTGTTCGGGTATGGGGAGATGACCTTCGATCACAACTACTCCCAGAATCTCAGCATGGCTCAGACCTACATCGGGGGCCTCGGTCTGGCGCTTTGGAAGACGGCGGGGCAAGAACTGGACTTGAAAGGGAGCCTGGGATACGTTCAGCGCCGCTACTACAAGCCGGGATTCGACAAGAATCTGTTCGCATCCACCTTCGGCGAGGTCTACCGAAACAAGCGCAAGCACGGCATCGAGCTTCACGAAGAGCTCTCCTTCATTCCGGCATGGAATGACTCCCCGGCATATGCGGCGGCAGGCAAGGCAGGCCTGAGCATCCCTATTTCCGAAAACTTCAGCCTGGATTTCAATGCCAAGGATTCTTACCTGCATGGCGTGCCTGGCGGCTATAAGAAGAACTCCAGTGAGTTCAGCGTGGATATTTCTTATTCACCTTAACTGACCTTGAGGTACCGGACATACTTCTGGCCTGAAAGGGCATCTCTTCGGTTCGGACCTTTCCACCCAAGACAAGAGGGTGCTGATCGCATGTCTGAACACCTTGCAGGGAGGCATCGATGCAGAAACCACCTTTCGTGCTTCTTGTGGTTGGGCTCGCTATCCTCGTGGGACTCTCAACTCCTGCACGTGGCTGCCAAACGGGCACGCCGGAAGGCAACTTCACACCTCCGATTCCCAGGACCTGGGACGATCAGGCAATGGCTACGCTTGAAGTGCCTTTGGCGGACCCCATCGGGTCGCCGAAGCACGTCTCCTCGAGTTACTACTACAAGATTCCCGTGCGGCCGGTTTACAAGAGCTATCCCATTTATGCCCCCGACCACGAGCCCTCCGGCTATCTGGATTGGCTGAAGCAACAGGAACCTCAGATCATCTGGGATGATGCCAGTCGTCATCCACAGCTACGGACAAACGCAGACTGGATAAGAGCTGGGGAGATCGTGTTCGACGCACCGACCGGATACGAAGACGTAAGGGCAGTCGTCACTACTGCCGGCGTGCGAAATCCCGAATGGTGGGTCAGCGTCGGGGCTCAGTTTGCGAAAGATGGGACGCTGCCCGGCTATCGCTACATCATCAGGAAAAAGGGAGAAGTTGAAGTTGGCAGCCTTTCATGCGCATCCTTCCACGACCGCGTCATGCCGGACGGTTCGGTGATCAAGGGCGCGCAGGGCAATTTCCCGTTTGATCGCGCCCTGGCCTTTATCTACCGTGGGCTTCCTCCCCAGGCGGTAATCACCGTGCGCCAGGGTAATTATCGCTTGTATGCCGCGCCCTGGCTGAGCCCTGATCCAGAGGCTCGGCTGCTCCAGATGCCGCTCGCCGAGATTGCTTCCGCCCACGAGGCCATTCCAGCCGGCGTGTTGGCTCGTCATCGTGCCAGCCCTTTTTTCCCCGTTCAGGTTCCCGACCTGATCGGCGTCAAGGATCGTCGCTATCTTGACCGCACCGGTTTGCAGCAGCATCGCGGCATCGTGGACCTGATGCGGTACGCAGCGCTCAACCAGGGCGGCGACGATCTCGCCAGCTTCGACGGGTTTGTGCCGGACGATCCGGGCGACTTCAAGCAATTGCCCGCCCCAGACAAGCTGGACCCCTCTCGGACTCAGGCGGACCGATACAGCGACGAGCAACTTTATGCTCTGGCGCTCTACGTTTACTCTCTCGAACCGCCGCCCAACCCGAATAGGGTTGATGGCGTCGCCCAGCAGGGACAGAAGGTATTCGGGCGCGAAGGCTGTGCTGGATGCCACACTCCGCCGCTCTATACCAATAACAAGCTGACGCTTGCCGAGGGTTTCATCCCGCCTCCTGGGGCCGAGCAGAAGTACGATATCCTCCCAATTTCCGTCGGCACGGATCCGGGGCTCGCCACGAAGACTCGGCGCGGCACGGGCTATTACAAAGTTCCGTCACTTAAAGGCGTGTGGTATCGCAGCATGTTTGGGCACAGCGGTTGGTGCGCAACGCTCGAAGACTGGTTCGACCCACGCCGCACGCGCGACGACTACGTTCCCACGGGGTTCAAATCTTACGACGCCAAGAGCTATGCCGTGAAGGGCCATCCGTTCGGTCTCAATCTCTCCGCTGAAGACAAGAGGGCGCTAATCGCCTTTCTCAGGACGCTATAACTCCAGTCGCCCAGGGGCCGCCGCCAGACCATCGTTCGCCCTGTCGACATTTCCGGTATGCTCTGCGAACGTTGCAAAGGGGCGAACTCGTATAAAACTTCGATTCCAAGTGGCTTCATGGCGCGCCGGTGGTGAGCAAGTGGGAACAATCACCGTCTGCGCGTTGGTCAAGCTGGCCAATATTCACCACACGTCAACGAAAGGAGACCCATGAAGAAAGCAGAGTTGAAGAGTTTTCTGCCCGGCATACGATCGCTGACGCAGTCATGGTGCGCAAGCCTGCGATGATTGTGATCGGGGGCGCGAATAGGTAAGTGGCGAGGTGGCTGCCCTTCCTTTTGCAAACCGATCGCGCACCGCAATTGCGTCGACTCCCGGCCGTCGCGGCCTCCTTTAGAGTCAGAGGATTGCGCAGGCCGCTCAGAGGATGGGGCGCTTGGCTGGAACGGTGTCATCGAGCGGGCCGTCGAGGCGTTTGAGCACACGCCGATTGCCAAGCTCAGGGATCAAACGATCCACCGGTTCATCGAGGGAGAGCAAACCTTCCTCAATCAGGCTCATGGTCACCGCGCCCGTAACTGGCTTGGTAATGGATGCGATGGGGAAAATTGTATCGCGACGCATGGCAGGTCCGGCGCCGAATTCATGCGTTCCAATCGCGTCGGCATGGGTCTCGCCATTACGGCAGAGCAACGTCACAGACCCGGACGTCCGCGGCCACATAGGAGGCCATCGTTTCATGGAGACGTCTGAGACCTTCCCGCGAAATCCGGGTACCCTGCATTATTTGTCCTTTCGCGTGGATTTGAGGTTCGCTTCGCGAGCCGAGTACGGCCGCGGCCACACCCGATAGAAAGCTGCGACGCGTGGGGCGTTTGGAGGAAGGTGGAGAAGGTCCAGTGCTCATCAGCGCTATCCTTTCGCTAAAGGCTTTTTATCAGATAATCTCAACGGGCGCATAATCGCCGAGTCGCTTATCGAAGCGTCTCACAGACCTTCGTTGGTGAAACTCCAAGGGTGGCCGGCACAGATACGCTGTTCAGTGTCTGCGTCCTGCGATTGCTGCATCGTGGTAATCTCACGGCTGGGGCTCCTTCGGGATCGCAGACTCCCCAACCCCAGGAGTCCGCGCCAGCAGCGGTGCAGAAAGGACTCTTTGTGAGACGCGCTCGCTGACATTGGTCGCTCTTCGTTATTGTCTTCCTAATTGCGCTCAGCTGAGTTCTTGGGCGAGTCCGATGAGAAGCCCTTCAGGCCCGCGGATGTAGCAGAGCCGATACGCGTCTTTATACTGGACTACTTCGCCTACAAGCTGCGCGCCGCGCTTGCGGAGCCTTTCAAGCGTCTCGTCGATGTCATCCACGGCGAACATGACGCGGAGGTAGCCGAGAGCGTTAACCGGGGCGTTGCGGTGATCCGCGACGGCAGGCGGCGTGAGAAAGCGGGCGAGTTCGAGCCGGCCGTGGCCGTCGGGCGTGCGCATCATGGCAATCTCGACGCGCTGATCGTCCAGTCCAGTGACACGTCCGGCCCATTCTCCTTCGATCGTGGCCCGTCCTTCGAGCTCGAGGCCCAGCTCGCGAAAGAAACCAATCGTCGCTCCGAGGTCATCGACGACGATTCCTACGTTGTCCATCCGTTTGAGCGCCATGTATCCAATCTACAAGGTGTCGTCTAGTCTGACAACTGACTTTGTTTGGGACGGATTCCTCCCTACCCATCAACCGATTTTGCGACGGACGTGCCTTGCGTCCCCGTCTGACCGCGTGCTTTCCGACGGCGTGGGCAATTAGAGGAGCTATACTCAAACTGATGATTTCAGTTGCCACATGCCTTTCATATGGGCACAATCTTCAAGGCGCCGATTCCCGCTGATGCTCCCTCGGATGGAATACGGCGAAGATGCTCGTAGCTATCGCTCGGGCTCACCGGCCAAGGGGACCTCGGGTACGCTTTAAGCGACCACGATCTGGCCACGGGATTGACCCGCGATAGCCACCGCGTGCGCTGTGTTTCAATATTGCCTCTCATGTTGGGTGCGCCGGAGGGTAGTTGCTTGCGTTGATGATCGCTCGATACTTCCAGGGCTTGGAGTGTGGGGACGATCACGTGTCCATCCCGCAGAAGGGCTGGGGTGCCCGTAGGCAGCATTCTCAGGCAAGAGGTTCCCTTCAAACCGGTGAAATCGGCTCCCTTTCAACCCAGTGCTAACAGTGGAGGACGCCAATCCGTAGACTTGAGGTAAGCGCACGACTTTGCGTTGATCGCAGAGTTGCCGCAGAGCTTCGACCTAACGATGATTGCCGGACTTGCAGACAGGAGCGGAGGCTTTCCGTGGCGCGTGGCTGGGGAGACTGGCCGAGCAAAGCGAGGATCTGATCCGGAAGAGGATCGCGCCTCGCCAGTTCGGAAGCCTGGGGTGCCAGTCTTAGATAACCCACTCCTGATTCGTTATGATCACGCCCACAATCTTTTCGTCAAAGGCTGCCACCCACGCCAACTGCCAGTCCTCGTCTTCGAACTTTAGGGGGACAGGATTCGGGGCGAAAAGGTCCTTAAATGTGTCATACGTCACTGTCTCTATCAGAGCCCGCGCTGATTCGTACTCGCTGGGTTGCGATCGCCGGATAACCACTTCACTCGCCATCCAGCGATTTTAGCCGGGTGTCGTGGCCTGGCTTGAAGGACGGCCCCCTGGCGAGAGCGGCGGGAGCAGTACTTGCGGGAGGCTGGCGCAGTGCGGACCTGACATATTTCACCGCGCGACACCCGCATTCCCGGCGACGGTTTGCCTCGGTCGTGGAAGACATCGTAGGATAGACAGATGGAAGACAATAGACTCCCTGCCGTCGGGCAGTTGGAAGCCACGCTGGAGATTCTGCGCGGGTTGATGCGCGAACTCAACGAGGAGGATGCGCGGTGGAAGCCTGCTCCCGATCGCTTCTCCATCGCCGAAGTCCTGGCGCACCTCTCCCAATCCGAGGGCGACTACCGCCTCCGGCTCAACCGTTTTATGAACGAGGAACGGCCGGAACTCGAGCCCGACGAAGCGCAGTTTCATCTCGACGAGTATCGGAATGCCGACCCGGAAGACTCATTCGATCACTTCGAAGAGCAGCGCGAGAGCAACGTCGAGTTCCTGCGCAACTTGCCGGAAGGAGCCGGGGAGCACAGGGCCATCCACAAGGAGGCGGGTGAGATCACGATGGCCCAGATGCTGCACGAATGGGCCATGCACGATCTCGGGCATATCCGCCAGATCGCAGAACTGGTGCGCGCGCGCAAACACCTGGCCGGCGCCGGCGAACTGGGAAAGTCCTACCGATTGAAGCCATGATCATCCGACGTCTTCTGCCGGCCCTGGCATTTGCCGGGACCCCGACCGCGCAAACCTTCATCCAGATGTCTGACCCGCAGTTCCGGATGTATACGAAAAACGAAGGCTTCGCGCATGAAACTGTGAAATCGAGAGTACCTTGATTAACGCATCACTCAGAAGTTGGACAGAGGCGGCCAAGTTGCCAGTAAACGCCCCACCAGCTCTCTGGGTTCGTGATAGCCATGGCCTTGGGCAGAAGAGTGGCAAGCCGACACAACCGTCAAAGTGGACTTCGATTTGGGGTGGGCCGGATTCCGAGGCGGGTTCTGCGACGCACGCCGCGCCCCAAGATGCCGGGTCGCGCGAGCAGTTGTCTCAATGTTCTGAGACTGAATTGTGAGACGTGCGGAGCCACTGTTCTCGGGCATCCGAAGGTTATCTCAAATCTCACCATTTTTGAGACAACAACATAGTGCAAGTCAGTGCAATCTATAAAAAGCGATCGTTGAAAAGCGGAGGACGAATCTATGGCACGAATCGTAATCATCGGAGGGAGTGGGCATGTCGGGACCTACCTCGTCCCCGCGCTTGTCGAGCGCGGATATGAGGTTGTAAACGTCAGCCGGGGCGCGGCGTCACCTTATCGCGCACATCCGGCGTGGAAGGCCATCGAACAAGTCGTTGTGGACCGCAAAGCCGAAGAGGTAGAGGGTAAATTCGGCGCACGGATTGCGGGCCTTAATGCGGATATTGTCATCGACATGATTTTGTTCGAGCTTGAAGCGGCGCAGCAGTTGGTCGAGGCGTTGCGTGGAAAGGTCGAACACTATCTCTTCTGTAGTTCCATTTGGGTATACGGACATGCAACCTCGGTCCCGTCCCTAGAGACCGACCGCACCAACGCTATCGACACATACGGGATCAACAAAGCCAAAATCGAAGCGTGGCTTGCACAACAGGCTCGAAAAAATGGCTTCCCCGCAACATGCTTTCGGCCCGGTCACATCGTTGGCGAGGGTTGGGTGCCCATCAATCCTCAGGCCAATGCGAACCCGGATGTTTTCTCGTTGATTGCCCATGGGGAAGAACTCGCGCTGCCTAATTTTGGGCTAGAGATGCTGCATCATGTGCATGCCGATGATGTCGCCCGATGGATTGTTTGCGCAATAGAGCAAAGAGCGGCGTCCGTTGGCGAAGTTTTTAATACCGTCTCCTCGCACGCTCTCACCTTGCGAGGCTATGCCGAAGCGATGTATCGCTGGTTCGAGCAGGAACCGCGATTGTCCTTTGCGCCTTTCGATCAATGGAAACTCGGTCTTAAGAAAAGCGACGCTGAATTCTCTTGGGGACATATTATGCGTAGCTCCTGCGTCTCTATCGAGAAGAGCCGCCAGCGTCTTGGATATAGCCCCCGCTTCACCAGCCTTGAGGCGATACAACAAGCCGTTACGGCGCTTATTGCGTCAGGCCGGGTCACTGTGCCAAGACTCAATGCCTTGAATTATTCCGTGCGCTGACAGGTTTTTCCACCTTGCGTCGGCCGGACCGCGAATGCTTGATGGGAGGTCAGAATAATGAGCCACTTGCCGTCTGAGGCAAGATTGGCGGAGCACTCAGGCCACAGGGCCCTGACCGTCCGTAGCCAACGCTGCACGGTCAGCCGGAATGTGCGCTCTACCGCATAGGGCGCGTTGCCAAGCTGCGCCGCCAGCCCGCAGGGTCCGAGGAGAGGAATCCGGGCCGCGTGCCCACGCAGGGTGAAGCTCTTCCAGGCGAGCCAGACGTAGAAATCCAGAACGCCCGGCGCGTTGGCCAGCACGGCTAGCCCAACTTCCGCAGTTGAATGAACAAACTCTTTGATTTCAAGGGCGGCATGGCTGAGTTTCCACTACATTGCCGCTCGTTCCAGCGTCGCGGGTAGGTTCAGTCCGAGCCGCTGCAGCA